>WBZS01000028.1_pt1 | contig 342749 bp, 339 predicted proteins | sample 5204201 | NCBI WGS metagenome assembly WBZS01 (sample SAMN12344357, study PRJNA552823) | activated sludge metagenome | biome: Activated sludge suspended growth; feature: Nitrification reactor; material: Wastewater; isolation source: activated sludge from nitrification reactor of wastewater... | reverse complement strand
ACTTCAACACCTTTTTGAACCCGATCGATTTGTTGTGGAGCTTTTTGCAGGCGGTGTTGATGGCGATCACGATCCTGTTGATCCACACCTACTTCGGCTACTTCGCCACCGGCGGCCCGTCGGGGGTCGGTGTCGCGGTGGGTAACGCGGTGCGGACCTCGCTGATCGTGGTCGTCTCGGTCACCCTGCTGGTCTCCCTGGCCATCTACGGCTCCAACGGCAACTTCAACCTCTCCGGATAGGACCACCTCGATGAAGCGCTTGCTGGCCGGTCTGGCCACGATCACGGCGATCGCCGCCGTGGTCGCGCTGGCCGTCGGGCTGTTTCGGGGGAGCTTCACCAAAACCGTTCCGGTGACCGTCATCTCGGACCGCGCCGGCCTCGTGATGAACCCGGACGCCAAAGTTAAGTTGAACGGGGCCCAGGTCGGCAAGGTGGCCTCGATCGAAACGATGTCCAACGGTGGGGCCGCACTGCATCTCGACCTCGACCCGTCGTTGGTCGACATCATCCCGGCCAATGTCGGCGCCGAGATCACCTCCTCCACGGTGTTCGGCTCGAAGTTCGTCGATCTGGTTCCGCCCGCCAATCCGTCGGCACAACCGGTACGGGCCAATCAGGTGATCGAGGGCAACCGGGTCACGGTGGAGATCAACACCGTCTTCCAGCAACTGGTTTCCGTGCTGTCCCAGATCGAGCCCGCGAAACTCAACCAGACCCTCGGCGCCATCGCCAAGGGCTTCAACGGCAAGGGCAAGAAGTTCGGCCAGTCGCTGGAGGACCTCGACGCCGCACTGACCACGCTCAATCCGAGCCTGGACACCCTGAACCACGAGATCGCCATCGCACCAACGGTGTTCGACGCCTACTCGAGCGCAGCGCCGGATCTGGTCAAGACGGTGGACAACGCGACCAAGATCAGCGACACCATCGTGGACCAGAACGACAACCTGGACGCCCTGTTGGTCAGCGCCATCGGGTTGGCCGACGTCGGCACCGAGGTGCTCTCCACCAACCGGCAGCCGCTGACCGACGTGCTGCACCTGCTGGTGCCCACCACGGATCTGCTGAACGAGTACCACGAGGCGCTGTACTGCGGCATCGCCGGCCTGCTGCCGCTGGCCACCGGCCCGGGCACTCAGCTGCCGGGGGTGGTGCTGCTGCAGTCGTTCTTCCTCGGCCGTGAGCGCTACCGGTATCCCCAGGACCTGCCCAAGGTGGCGGCCACGGGCGGACCGCAGTGCACCGACCTGCCCCGGGTGCCGTTCGAACAGCCCGCGCCGTTCGTGGTCGCCGACATCGGCACCAACCAGGCGCAGTACGGCAACCAGGGCATCCTGCTGAACTCCGACGCCCTCAAGCAGGCGCTCTTCGGCCCGATCGACGGGCCGCCGCGCAACAGCGCACAGATCGGGATGCCCGGATGAGCCCCATTTCCAGGACCATCCTCAAGATCGGCAGCTTCGGGGTGGTGATGGTGCTGCTGACCGTCGCGCTGTTCGCCATCTTCGGTCAGTACCGGTCCGGTTCGGGCGACAGCTACTCCGCGGTCTTCCGCGACGCCTCCAGCCTGAAGTCCGGCGACTCCGTGCGGGTGGCCGGCGTCCGGATCGGCACCGTGAACAGCGTTGCGCTGCAACCGGACAACAAGGTGATCGTCGACTTCGACGCCGACCGCAACATCGTGCTGACATCCGGGACCAAGGCCGTCGTGCGCTACCTGAACCTCGTCGGCGACCGTTACCTCGAACTCGTCGACGGCCCCGGCTCCGGCAAGATCGCGCCGCCCGGCTCGCAGATCCCGCTCGACCGAACCGAGCCGGCCCTGGACCTCGACCTGCTGCTGGGTGGTCTGAAACCCGTTGTGCAGGGCCTGCGTCCGCAGGAGGTCAATGCCCTGACCAACTCGCTCATTCAGGTCTTGCAGGGGCAGGACGCCAACCTGGAATCGCTGTTCGCCAAGACGTCGTCGTTCTCCAACACCCTGGCCGACAACGGTCAGACCGTGCAGCAGCTGATCGACAACCTGAACACCGTCGTGGCCACCATCTCCAAGGACGGGGACAAGTTCTCCGGTGCGGTGGACAAGCTCAACAAGCTGATCACCGGATTGTCGTCGGACAAGGACCCGATCGGCCAGGCCGTGACCGCGCTGGACAACGGGACCGCGTCGCTGACCGACCTGCTCGGCCAGGCACGGGCGCCGCTGGCCGGCACCATCGACCAACTCGGCCGGTTGGCACCGAACCTCGACCAGGACAAGGAACTTCTGGACATCACCATCCAGAAGGCGCCGAAGAACTACCGCAAGCTGGTTCGCCTCGGCTCCTACGGCAGCTTCCTCAATCAGTACCTGTGCGGGCTGTCGTTCCGCGTCACCGATCTGCAGGGCCGCACCGCGTACTTCCCCTGGATCGTCCAACACACGGGAAGGTGCGCGGAGCCCTGATGCTGAAATACCGTGGTTCCTCGCTCATCAGGTCGGGCTTCCTCGGCGTGGTGCTGATCATTCTGGTCATCGCCGTCGGCCTGCAACCCGAGCGGATCTTGACCTGGGCGACGTCGATCAAGCACCAGGCCCTGTTCACCGAGGCCGGTGGCCTGGTGCCGGGTAACGATGTCAAGGTGTCCGGAGTCAAGGTGGGCACCGTGACCGACGTGGCCCTGCAGCGTGGCAAGGCGCTGGTGACCTTCATGGTCAGGGGCACGGTGCGGCTGGGCGCCGACACCACCGCGCACATCCGCACCGGAACCCTGCTGGGTCAGCGGGTGCTGACCCTGGAATCCGACGGCAAGGGCACATTGAAGCCGGCCGACGTGATCCCGGTGACCCGAACCGGCGCCCCGTATTCGCTGACCGATTCGCTCAGCGAATTCACCGCCAACACCGCCGACACCGACACCGCCCAGCTGAACCAGTTGTTGAACACGCTGTCGGACACCATCGACCGGATCTCCCCGCAACTCGGGCCGACGTTCGACGGGGTGAGCCGGCTGTCGCGAATGCTCAACGAGCGCAACGAATCCCTGGGCAACCTGCTCAAGAGCGCATCGAATGTGACCAGCATCCTGGGGGAGCGCAGCCAACAGGTGAACTCGCTGCTGCTCAACGCCAACGACCTGATCGGTGTGCTCCAGGAGCGCCGCTACGCCATCGTGAACCTGCTGGCCAACACCTCCGCGCTGTCCAAGCACCTCTCGGGGATCGTCGCCGACAACGAGAAGGACCTCGCTCCGGCCCTGGAGAAGATCAATGCGGTCACGGCGATGCTGGAGCGCAACAACGACAACATCACCGCGGCGCTGAAGGGTCTGGCGAAATACCAGATCACCCAGGCCGAGGCGGTCAACAGCGGCTTCCTGTACAACGCGTTCGTGGCGAACCTGAGCCCCGGCCAGATCGCGCAGCCCTTCTTCGACTACGCGCTCGGCTTCCGCCGCGGCATCGACGCCGGCCAGCCGCCGGACAACGCCGGGCCGCGGGCCGAGATCCCGTTCCCCTACAACGGCATACCGCAACCCTACGAGCGTTGGGGGCAGCCATGACGCGTCGCAAGCCGCTCACCATCGCCGTCGCGGTGATCCTGGCGCTGCTGGTCGCGGGTGGCATCGGCCTGCTGGTGCGCCAGGCGTTCTTCAAGCCGAAGAGCATCACCGCCTACTTCACCAGCGCGACCGCCATCTATCCCGGCGACGAGGTGCGGGTGGCCGGGGTCAAGGTCGGCACCATCAAGGCGATCCAGGCCCAGGGCACCAAGACCAAGTTCAGCCTGGCCGTCGACCGCGACGTGCCGATCCCGGCCAACGCTCAGGCGATCATCGTTTCCCAGAACCTGGTCGGCGCGCGCTACGTCCAGCTCACCCCGCCGTATGAGGACAGCGGTCCGAAGATGTCCGACGGCGCGGTGATCGGGCTGGACCGCACCGCCGTGCCGGTCGAGTGGGATCAGGTCAAGACCCAGTTGATGCGACTGGCGACCGATCTCGGCCCCAAGGACGACGCCTCCAAGACCGCGGTGGGCCGGTTCATCGACTCGGCCGCCAACGCGCTGGACGGCAACGGCCAGAAGCTGCACGACACCATCGCGCAACTGTCCGGTGTGAGCCGGGTGCTCGCCGACAACAGCGGCAACCTCGTCGACACCATCAAGAACCTGCAGATCTTCGTCACGGCACTCCGGGACAGCAATGTCCAGATCGTCCAGTTCCAGGACCGCCTGGCCAGCCTCACCAGCGTGGTCGACGGCAGCCGATCCGACCTGGACGCGGCATTGACCAACCTGTCCAGCGCGGTCGTCGACGTGCAGCGGTTCATCGCCGGCAGCCGAAACCAGACCGCCGAGCAACTACAGCACCTGAGCAGCATCACGAAGAATCTGGCCGACAACCAGATGGTGTTGAAGAACGTCCTGCACGTGGCGCCGAACGCGATCGCCAACTCCTACAACATCTACAATCCCGACACCCAGAGCGGGCTGGGCGGTTTCGCGCTGGCCAACTTCTCCAACCCGATCAGCGTGATCTGCACGGCCATCGGTGCGATCGAGAACGCCACCTCGGCGGAGACCGCGAAGCTGTGCGCGCAGTACCTGGGGCCGGCGCTGCGGCTGCTGAACTTCAACTACCTGCCGATTCCACTGAACCTCTACCTGGGCAAGTCGCCGAGTCCGGACAAGCTCATCTACTCGGATCCGGCGTTGGCCCCCGGCGGTTCCAAAGCCCAAGAGCCCGCGGAGATTCCACCCGCGGTATCGGCCTACACCGGCCTCAATGGCGACGTGCCCCCGCCGGCCGGCTGGAACGGGCCACCGCCCAACTTCCACGGTGCGTACGCACCCAACGGACTGCCCGCCGACCCCTCGCCCGCGCTGTTCGGCGGTGCGCCGATCCCGCCCGGGGTGCCGGTGGCTCCGGCGGCCCCGCCGCCGGCGTCGCTGCCGGGGATGCTGTTGCCCGCCGAGTCGGCACCGCCGCCGGCACCGGCGCCCGTCGAAGGGACACCCGGGTCATGATCCGCCGTGATTCGATGCGCCGCGTCGCGGTGATCGCCGCCTGCGTCGCGGTCGCCAGCACCGGGTGCGCGTTCGGCGGACTCAACTCGCTGCCACTACCCGGCACGGTCGGACACGAGGACGGGTCGAAGACCTACCACATCGAGCTCGCCAATATCGGTCAGCTGGAATCGAATTCGCCCGTACTCGTCGGTGATGTGGTGGTGGGCAGCGTCGGCAAGATGACCGTGACCGACTGGCACGCCAACGTCGATGTCTCGGTCAAGCCCGGCGTGGTGATCCCGGCCAACGCGGTGGCGACCGTGGGGCAGACCAGCCTGCTGGGCTCGATGCACCTGGCCCTCAACCCGCCGCTGGGTCAGGCGCCCAGCGGCGTGCTGCAGCCCGGCGCGACGCTCGGGCTGAACCGGTCGTCGACATATCCATCCACCGAGCAGACCCTTTCGGCGTTGTCCGTGGTCGTCAATGGCGGCGGACTGGGCCAGATCGGGGACATCGTCAAGGAGTTCAACGCCGCGCTGGGCGGTCGTGAGGACAAGATCCGCGACCTGCTCACCCGGCTCAACGACTTCGTCGGCCTGCTCGCCGAACAGCGCGACAGCATCAACGCCGCGGTGACATCGCTGAACAATCTGGCCGGCACGTTCGCCGGTCAGCGTGAGGTTCTGACCAACGCGCTCAACCGGATTCCGCCCGCACTCGACGTGCTGGTCAACGAGCGGCCGCGGATCGTGACGGCGCTGACGAAGTTCCGCGATTTCTCCAACCTGGCCACCGGGCTGGTCAACGACACCCAGGCGGACCTGGTTCGCAACCTGCAGAACCTGGAGCCCACCCTCAAGGCGCTCGCCGATGTGGGACCCAAGATCGACACCGCGCTGTCCTACTTCCCGACCTTCCCGTACACCCAGAGCGTCGTCGACCGGGCGATCCGGGGTGACTACCTGAATCAGTTCATCATCTTCGACTTCACCATCCCCCGGCTCAAACACTCGCTGTTCCTCGGCACCACATGGGGCGACGAGAACGCCAAACTCGTTCCCGCACCAGGTGATCCGTTCTGGGCTACGTACACCTACGACCCCTTGCACGCGCCGTTCACCTCCGTTCCCGCGCAGGTCGCCGACATCCCGCCGTTGGTGAACCCGGTGCCCGGTGCCGCGACCACCAACCAGGCCGCGCTCACGGCCGATCACCAGCCCGCCGCCGGCATGGGGCCCGGGCCCCTGCCCGGTCCGCCGCCTCCCGGACCCTTGCCGGGCCCGCCGCTACCCGGCCCCGATCCGGCGTCGCTGCCCCAGGGCGGAGGGGGTAACTGATGCTGACCCGATTCGTTCGTAATCAGCTGATCATCTTCACCATCGCCTCGATCATCGGTATCGCGGTCATGGTGGTCACCTACATGCAGGTTCCGACGCTGCTCGGCATCGGCCGCATGACGGTCAAGCTGGAGTTGCCGAGAACCGGTGGGCTCTATCAGTTCTCGAACGTCACCTACCGGGGCGTCCAGCTGGGCAAGGTCACCGACGTGCGTCCGACCAAGAGCGGTGCGGAGGCCACCCTGTCGCTGGCCACCTCGCCGAAGGTGCCCGCCGACCTGCAGGCCCGGGTACTCAGTGTGTCGGCGGTCGGCGAGCAGTACGTGGACCTGGTGCCGAAGACCGACTCCGGGCCCTACCTGGAGAACGGCTCGGTGATCGCGGCGAAGAACACCACGGTTCCGCAGGCGGTCGGCCCGATGCTCGACCGGGTGCACGCCCTGCTGAAGAGCATTCCGAAGGAACGGATACCCGACCTGCTCAACGAGACCTTCAAGGCGCTTAACGGCACCGCGGACAATCTGAGCACGCTGTCGGAGTCGGCGTCTCGGCTGTCCGCCGACTTCAAGGGGGCCGCCGATCAGTCCCGCACGCTGATCGAGGACAGCCGCCCGCTGCTGGACGGTCAGCTCGCCTCCACCGACGCCATCCGGACCTGGGCGCGGAGCCTGGCCGGTATCACCGGGCAACTGAACGCCGACGATCCGCAGTGGCGGGCCATCCTGGCGAACGGGCCCGGCGCAGCGGACGAGGCCACGGCCCTGCTCAATCAGGTCAAGCCGACACTGCCGGTGCTGCTGGCCAACCTCACCACGGTGGGACAGGTTGCCGTGACGTATCACGCGTCGATCGAGCAACTGCTGGTGCTGCTGCCGCCGTTCGTCGCCTCGATCCAGTCCATCGGCCCGATGAACAACCCCACCGGGATGGCCAAGGGTGACTTCACCGTGGGTATCGGCGATCCACCCGCGTGCACCGTGGGGTTCCTGCCGCCGTCACAGTGGCGCTCGCCGGCCGACACATCCGACATCGACACCCCCGACGGGCTGTACTGCAAGTTGCCGCAGGATTCACCGATCGGGGTCCGCGGTGCGCGCAACTATCCGTGCCAGGGCCAGCCCGGCAAGCGTGCACCCACCGTCGAGATCTGTGAGAGCAGCACACCGTTCGAGCCGCTGGCGATGCGCCAGCACGCGACCGGCCCGTACCCCTTCGACCCGAACCTGGTGTCGCAGGGCATCCCGCTCGACGACCGGGTCACGTTGAACGACAACATCTACGGCCCACTGCAGGGCACCCCGAGGCCGCCCGGCCCGGCTCCGGCCGCGCCGGTGGCCCCGGCCGCGGGTCAGGCTCCACCCGCGGGTGTGCCGCAAGTGCCTGCGCCCCAGTCGGTTCCGGACCTGGCGCCGATCGACCAGGGCGGCACGGTGGCGCCCAGTGCCTACACCGCCGGCGCAGGCGGCCCGTCGGTGGCAGTCGCCACCTATGACCCGGCGACGGGTCAGTACGCGACACCGGACGGTAACGTTTTCCGTCAGACCGATCTGGTGACTCAGGGGGGCCAGCGGTCCTGGAAAGACCTGCTGCCCACCACATGACCGGCACCGGGAAGGAGTAGCGGGATGCGCAGGCTGGGTGTGAGTGCCGCGGCGATCACGGTCGCCGCGGTGGCCGGACTGGCCGGTTCGGCGACCGCCGCCGCCTCCGACCGCTGGGCCCTCAACGGGACGTTCACCGCCACCTCGAACGGCGAATGGGCGACCAACAACGACGTCTACCACGACGAGCAGAGCGTCCGCAGTATCTGGACCATCTCGACGCAGTGCAGCTACCCGACCGAGTGCACCGGCACCGTCACCAGCGACAAGGGCTGGACGGCACCGATCTACCAGACCGGCGGCGAGTGGTACGTCAAGCGCTTCATTCCGGACTGGATGCCCTGCTACGACGGCAGTGTCGCCGGTGGGCTGCAGGTGTACCGGTTCCACGGCGTGAGCCCGGCCGGTGACGCCTCCGACCCGACGTCCAACATGCTCGTCGGCGAGGACGGCACCACCGGGGTGCCCGGCGCCTGCGGCCGGGGCGGCTCGCTATACATCAGCATGCCGTTCAAGTTGGTCAAGCAGGGCTGAGCCGGCCGGCCATGTCCAGCGCGGCTCGGTGGCTGAACAACATCGACGCGCCGATCGGGTTCCCGCCGCCGGGGTAGGCGGTGCCGCTGACCGCGGCCATGGTGTTGCCCGCCGCATACAGCCCGGGTATCGGTTCCCCGTTCTCGTCGAGCACCCGCGCGTGGGTGTCGGTGCGCAGGCCACCCTTGGTGCCCAGGTCGGACAGCCCGAAGGCGGCGGCGTGAAAAGGCGACTCGGTGATCGCCACCATCGGTGACTTGCCCTCCGAGAACGCGCGGTCGTAGGCCTCGTCGCCGCGGCCGAAGTCGGTGTCGACGCCGCCGGCCACCATGTCGTTATAGCGGGTAACCGTGGCCTCGAGGGCGTCGGCCGGAACGCCGATCAGCGCGGCCAGTTCCGCCAATGTGGCTGCGGTGCGCCATAATCCGGCGTCGCGGTAGCGCTCCGTCTCGACTATCGAGACGTTCGTCGCCTGCACCGGGGGAACCTCACCGCCGCGGTCGTCGTAGATCATCCAGAACGGGGTGGTGAGTCGGCCCGCCGCCATCTCGGCGATGATCGCGCGGCCGATCCGGTCGTAGGCGGCCGACTCGTTGACGAACCGCCGGCCCGCCTGATTGACGAAGATGCCCCCGGTGAACCACAACGCGAAGGCCGACCGGCCGTCCGGATGGGTCAGCCCGGGTGACCACCACGCCTGATCCATCAGGTCCACGGCCGCACCGGCCCGCAGCGCCGCCTGCAGGGCCGCACCGGTGTTGCCCGGGCAGCCCATGCTGTCGTTCGCCTCGCCCGGCACGCCGTAGGCCTGCCGCAGCGCGGTGTTGTGCTCGAAGCCGCCCGCGGCCAGCAGCACTCCACGCTCCGCGCCGAGACGTACCTCACGCCCGTCCCGGCGCACCACCGCGCCCTCCACCCGGCCGCCGTCGGTGATCAGGTCCACCAGTTCGGCGTTGCGGTACAGCTTCGCGGCTTCGAATCCGCTGAGCGCGGCGAGGAATCGCCCGATCAGCGCCCGGCCGCCGAACAGCTTGGCCGGCGCCGGGGTGCCGAGCCAGTCGTTGTCGAGCGGGCCGCGCACCTGGCCGGCGTAGGGACCTAGCTTCTCGTCGCGGATCGGAACGGCGACGATGTGGCGCATCCCGTCGGTGCGGGCGCCGGGGGCCTTACCGAAGTAGTCCGGCCACGGCAGCACCGTGAACGCGAAGTTGTCGTCGGCCTCCAGGTACTCGATCAGGGCCGCGCCACCGCGGACGTAGGTGTCCTGCAGGTCCCGTGGGGTCCGATCGCCCACGACGGCGTGAAAGTAGTTCAGCGCGGCCTCGATGGTGTCGTCGCTGCCCGCGCGGCGCAGCACCGGATTGCAGGGGAACCACATGCCGCCACCGCCGGAGTAGGCCGTGGTGCCGCCGAACTTGTCGGTGGCCTCCACCAGGGCCACCGACAGCCCCTCGCGGGCGGCGGTGTAGGCGCCGGTGATGCCGCCGCCGGAACCGGCGACGATGACATCGACCGTCTCGTCGAAATCGGGCATGTGTTCTCCAGGTTCGGGCCGGTTGATCGCCGCGTGGGCTCTCTTGATGGACTCTATTGATGTCCCGGCCGGTGAGGGCGAGACTGGGCAAGAAGCGATCGACGGAGGTGGGCGCCATGGATTCCGACCCGGACGAGGTGCGCCAGATCGAGACGGGCGCCGTGCCGGCCCGATTCGCCCGCGGTTGGCACTGCCTCGGGCTGACCCGCGACCTCGGCGATGGAAAGCCGCACACCCGTAACGCGTTCGGCCAGAAGCTGGTGGTGTTCCGTGGTGCCGACGGCCGGCTGAACGTGCTGGACGGCTACTGCCGGCACATGGGCGGCGATCTGTCGCAGGGCACGGTCAAGGGTGACGCGATCGCCTGCCCGTTCCACGACTGGCGCTGGGGCGGCGACGGGCGCTGCAAGGCGGTCCCGTACAGCCGCCGAGTGCCCAAGGCGGCCCGGACGGCGGCCTGGCTGACCATGGAGCAGGACGGCCTGCTGTTCGTCTGGAACGATCCGGAGCGCAATCCGCCCCCGGACGGCGTGGTGATTCCGCGCATCGAGGGAGCGAACAGCGACGAGTGGACCGACTGGCATTGGTACACCACGCTGGTGGGAACCAACTGCCGGGAGATCATCGACAACGTTGTCGACATGGCCCACTTCTTCTACGTGCACGGCGCGATGCCGACGTACTTCAAGAACATCTTCGAAGGTCACGTCGCCACCCAGTACATGAACGGCGTCACCCGCGCCGACTTCCCGCAGCCGGCCGGGGTGCCCAGGCTGCTCGGCAACACCTCGGTGGCGTCCTACTTCGGGCCGTCGTTCATGATCGACGACCTGACCTATCACTACGAGCACGAGGATCAGCACACCGTGCTGCTGAATTGCCATTATCCGGTGGACGCGAATTCCTTTGTGCTGCAATACGGGATCATCGTGAAGAAGTCGCCGAACCTGCCGGCCGATGCCGCGATGCAGGCGGCGGTGGGCCTCGGCGACTTCGTCAAGGTGGGTTTCGAACAGGACGTGTTGATCTGGAAGAACAAGACCCGCATCGACAATCCGCTGCTGTGCGAGGAGGACGGCCCCGTCTACCAGCTGCGCCGCTGGTATGAGCAGTTCTACGTCGACGTCGCCGACGTCACGCCCGACATGGTGGACCGGTTCGAGTTCGAGATCGACGTCACCCGGCCGCGGGAGGCCTGGCAGGCCGAGGTCGACGACAACGTGGCCCGCGGCGTCCAGGCCGGGGCGGGCGGATGACGGTGCGCCCCGACAACCGGCTGCTCGACGCGGCGCCGGTGCCGGTGCACTGCCGCCGCTGCGAGGCGACGGTCCAGGTCCGCAAGAGCAGCTGGGCCCAGACCAGCGTGCAGTGGGATGCCGCGGCAATGGCGGCCTGCGCCCAGCGCCGCGCGGCCACGGCCCTCGCCGGACACGACAACGGGCCGTTCCTGGTCTGCTCGGATCTACGGGCCGCGATCGAGGACGCCGCCCGCAGGGGCGAGGTGCCCATCTTGGACGAGGTCGATCAGCACGGCGAGGTCTGAGGCCCGAGGAGCCCGCGGGTCCGTGACCGTCCACTAGCGTGGGCTCGGGCGGATGAACACGCCCTCGGCCTCCACGGTCACACCGTGCTCATCCGAGATGTGGCCCACGGCAAGGGTCTTCTTCCCATCGCTACGGTCGACATGCGCTTCGGCGTGCAGCCGGCCCAGTCGGGTCGGGCGGAGGTATCGGAGTGTGATCGTGCCGGTGAAGGCCGGCCGATCGGGCTGATGTGCGGTCGCACCCAACACGTGGTCGAGGATCAGGGCGCAGACCCCGCCGTGCACGTGGCCGGGCGGTCCTTCGTAAGCGGCGCCGAGATCGACATCGGTGTGGACCGCGTCCCCGGTATGCGTCACCACGAGTGGGGGAGCGATGGCGTTGCGTAGCCCGATCGCGGCGTTGCCCCAGGCGACCGTCCCGCCGTCGAGCGTCGGCTTGACCCCGAACGCGCCCGGCATCAGGCGCGCCGCCAGCAGATCCGACGCCCGGTCGACCAATTCCTGTGCCGCCCTGATGGTCTCGTCATCGACCTCGCTGCGGATGGTGACGTCGACAAGTCGGCGGACCGAGTCGGCGAGCGGAGCGTAGCGAGCTTCTCCCCGGGCGCGGTCCACGGCCCCGGCGGACTCGGCCTCACCCATACCCCATTCCTTCCGCATCGTCATGTCCTCGTGTGTCAGGACAACCCTGGCGGGTCTGGATGCGCGCGACAACCGGACCTCCCGGTGAGCGGATGTTGCAAGGCGCTGGTGAACGGCCAGATTGGTAACCTTGTCCGGTGGACGCGACCGCGGACAGGCCGAACCTGGCATCGACCGGATGGGCGCTGCTCGGCATGTTGTCCGGTGGTGACGAATTGTCCGGGTACGACATCAAGAAGTGGTCGAACTGGGTCCTGCGGTTCTTCTATCAGAGCCCGGCGTACAGCCAGATCTACTCGGAGCTCAAGAAGCTGGAGCAGCTCGGGCTGGTCACCTCCCGGATGGACAGCGACGGGGCTGCCCGCAGCCGTCGGCTGTATCGGATCACGCCGCTGGGAATGGATGCCGTCTCGGCCTGGACCGCCGACGCCCCCTACGACCCCCCGACGCTGAAGCACAGCGTGCTGTTGCGGGTCATCTTCGGCCACCTGACCGAACCCCAGCGGCTACGCGAGCTGCTCCAGGAACACGTCGCCTACTGCGATCGCATGCAGCGCAACGCCGCGGTGGAGGCCCGTGCGACCGAGGAGCAGCCCGTGTGGGCCTACGCGAAGGTGGCGTTGAAGTGGGCCGAACGCTACTACGCCTCCGAACGTGAACTGGCCCTGGAACTCATGAAGGATCTCGACGAGGCGGAGGCGGAATTCGCCCGTGCGCGCCAGAGTGGGGGCGCCGGCGTGGTGTGGCCCGAACGCGAGTACTGGTACGAGGTCGAGCAGCGGGTCAAAACCGAGGAAGGCGACTAGCCCGATCCGCGTTGCGCGGCATCGCGCGCGGCGACGTAACCGAACACGAGTCCCTGCGCAATCGTCGCACCGGCCCCGGGGTAGCTGGCACCGAAAGCGTTCGCCGCGGTGTTGCCGATCGCATAGAGCCCGTCGATCGGCGTGCCGTCCTCGCGGAGCACGCGAGCCCGGTCGTCGGCGCGCAGTCCACCACAGGTACCCAGATCGCTGAGGACCATCTTGACCGCGTAGAACGGGCCGTGATCGAGCGGACGCAGGTTCGGGTTCGGCGTGACGGTCGGGTCACCGTAATACCGGTCATAGGCACTGCTGCCGCGCCCGAAGTCGGAATCGATACCGCCGCTTGCCATCTCGTTGAACTCAGACATCGTCTCCAGGAACGGTAACTCCGGCACACCCATCTTCCTGCCGAGTTCGGCGAGGTCGGCCGACCGGTGGGCGATTCCCGCCTCGTACCAGCTCTCGGGAATCGCCATCCGGGGGAACAGTTCCGCGGCGAACACATAGCTGTTGCGGTACTTCTGGTCGAACACGATCCACATCGACGTCACCTGGCTGTCCGAACGACCGAGCTCGAGAACCCGCTGTCCGAACGACATGTAGTCGGTCGACTCGTTGACGAATCGGTGACCGGTCTGGTCGACGATCAACGAACCGGGCAGCGAACGCTCGGCCAGCATCACGAGTGGGTCGGCGCCCGGCAAGGGTGCTACCGCGGGAAACCACCAGGCCTGGTCCATCAGATCGATCGATGCGCCGGCCTCCTGCGCGATCACGATGGCGTCACCGGTATTGCTCCGTGCTCCAAGGCTGAGGTTCTCGCCCAGTGACTCGGACTGGAACTTCCACCGCATGGCCATGCTGTGGTCGAAGCCCCCGGCGGCGAGCACCACGCCGCGGCGCGCGGTCACCATCACGTCCCGGCCGTGATGCGTGACGACCGCACCGGTGACCCGTCCGTCGTCGGTCGTCAGTTGCCGCAGCGAGGTGTCCGTCCAGATCGGGATGCCGGCGCGCAACACCCCGGCGAACAGACCGGCGGCCAGTGCCTGGCCCCCGGCGACGTAGCGGCGCCCGACGAGCAGGCCGCCGACACCCTGGGTGAGCCGTTTCACGATGAGGGGCAGGCCCTTTCGGGGCACCCGCGACATCAGGTTCAGCCAGCGATAGTCCGCGCCCGTCGTCGGCATCGGGATCTTGACCTCGAGCACACCGGGACGAAGCCGGGTCCGATAGTCGCCGAGCACCGACGAGTTGAACGGCCGGCACTCACAGGTGCGCCCGGACGCGGTGCCACCGGGTTTCTCGGAGTGATAGTCGGAGTAGTCCCGCGCCCAGAACAGCCGCATCGGAGTCGTGCGCCGGAGCATCTCGACGGTCCCGCGCACGTTGGCCAGGAAACCGGCTGAGCGTTGCGCCGGTGCGCTGCCCGCGACCGCGGAGTCCAGGTAGGTGGCCGCCTGCTGGGCGGTGTCCCCGGCCCCCGCCTCGTCGAGGATTGGGCTGGCCGGCAGCCAGAGCGCCCCTCCGGACCGGGCGGTCGAACCGCCCACGAACGAGGACTTCTCCACGACCAGAACCGACAGGCCGCACTCGTGTGCGGCCAGCGCTGCGGCCAGGCCGGTGCCCGAACCGACCACCAGCAGGTCGACCGTCGCGTCGCCGATCGTCAATCCGGCGGGAATCGTCGCACTCGGGGCCGTCACGGTCCCGAGGATATGGCCACCGGTACCCACAACCGAAGCGATCTCCCTACCAGCGGGATAACCGGGGTGTTGGGGTTCGCGGTCGCTGTACAACGGACGGATGACCCCGCAGTCAGACATCGACGAGGTACGCCAGATCGAGGCGGGCACCGCACCGACCAGATTCGCGCGCGGATGGCACTGCCTCGGTCTTACCAGGGAACTCGGCGACGGGAAGCCGCACACCGTCAACGCGTTCGGCCAGCGCCTGGTGGTCTTCCGCAGCCAGGACGGCAGACTCAACGTGCTGGACGGCTACTGCCGGCACATGGGGGGCGATCTGTCGCAGGGTGAGGTCAAGGGCAACGAGATCGCCTGCCCGTTCCATGACTGGCGGTGGGGCGGCGACGGCCGTTGCAAACAGATTCCGTACAGCCGCCGCGTCCCCAAGCTGGCGCGTACCGCCACGTGGCCGACGCTGGAGCAGGACGGCATGCTGTTCGTCTGGAACGACCCGGAACGCAATCCGCCGCCGGAAGGGGTCACCATTCCGCGGATCGCGGGCGCCGACAGCGACGAATGGACCGACTGGCACTGGTACACCACGGTGGTCAACACGAACTGTCGCGAGATCGTCGACAACGTCGTCGACATGGCGCACTTCTTCTACGTGCACGGGTCGATGCCGACCCACTTCAAGAACGTCTTCGAGGGCCACGTCGCGACTCAGTACATGAGCAGTGGTAGCCGCCCCGACCTTCCCAGTCCCGAAGGCGGTCCGGTTCTGCTCGGCACCACCTCGCTCGCGTCCTACTGGGGTCCGTCGTTCATGATCGACGACCTCACCTATCACTACGAACACGAAGACCAGCAGACGGTGTTGCTCAACTGTCACTATCCGATCGACGCCAATTCCTTTGTGCTGCAGTACGGCATCATCGTCAAGAAGTCCGAAAACCTTCCGCAGGAGGCGGCGATGCAGGCGGCCGTCGCACTCGGGGACTTCGTCAAGATGGGATTCGAACAGGACGTCGTGATCTGGCGAAACAAGACGCGTATCGAAAACCCACTGCTCTGCGAAGAGGATGGCCCGGTCTACCAGTTGCGGCGCTGGTACGAACAGTTCTACGTCGACGCCGCTGACGTCACACCCGAGATGGTCGACCGGTTCGAGTACGAGATCGACGTGACCCGCCCGCGTGCGGCGTGGCAGAAGCAGGTCGAGGACAACATCGCCCGCCGCGCCGCGACGGCCGGCACCGCTTGATGACCGTCCGCACGGACGACCGACGGCTGGACACACCGCTGGTGCCGATCGACTGTCGCCGCTGTGGCGCGACCGTTGAGGCCCGAAAGAGCAGTTGGGCCCAGACCGGAGTTCCCACTGCCGAACCCCACCACAGGAAGGTGTGAACATTGCGGATCGCCGAAAGGGTCTTCGTCGTCACCGGGGGTGGCAACGGCATGGGCCGCCAGGTCGTGCTCGGGCTGGCGCGCAGGGGGGCGCGGGTCGCCGCAGTCGACATCGACGCGGCGGGTTTGACCGAGACCGCTGAGTTGGCTCGGGCCGCTCACGCGGCGATCTCGACGCACATCGTGAACGTGACCGACAGTGATGCCGTGGCGGGCTTGCCCGACCAGGTGACCAGTGTGCACGGGCAGATCGACGGGTTGGTCAACATCGCCGGCGTCATCCACCGGTTCGCGCCGTTCACCGACCTGTCCGCCGATGAGCTCGCCCGGATCATGGAGGTGAACTTCTGGGGGACGGTCAACACGTGCCGGGTGTTTCTCCCGATCCTGCTGCAGCGCCCCGAGGCGAACCTGACCAACATGTCCAGTCTGGCGGCGCTGGTGCCCTTCGCCAGCCAGACGTTCTATGGCGCGAGCAAGGGTGCGGTCAAGCAGTTCAGCGAGGGGCTGTATGCGGAGCTGTCCGACACCAATGTCCATGTGGTGACACTGTTTCCGGGCAATGTCAGCACCAACCTCACCGGGAACTCCGGGGTCGAGATGCTCGATTCGGGCGGCCGCAGGGCGCCGACCAAGACCCCGGAGGAGGCTGGCGAGAAGATCGTCGAGGGCATCGCCAAGGACAGCTTTCGTGTTCTGGTCGGCACCGACGCACGGCTGCTCGACCTCCTCGCCCGGGTATCGGCCAAGCGGACGACCAGTTTCATCGCCAAGCAGATCAAATCGGTTCTGTAGACCTGCCGCGCGTCAGGCGAACTGGAATGCGCTGACCGGAGCCTCATCCGGGTACCCAGCCGGACCGCCGAGGTCGTAGACGGCGTTGAGGGCGCCGATGAAGGCGGGGTCGTGCAGCGGCGCGCTGGGCACGTCGAGGTCGATGCCCTTCTTGTGGACGTCGTCGACCAACATGTCGATGGCCTTGTCGATGGTGAGGTCGTCGCTGCCGTCCATGTTCTTCTTGAGTTCATCGAGATCGGCGAACACCTCCGCCGACCAGTGCACCAGGAACCGCAACTCGTCGGTGTGATGCCGGGCGATCACGTCGGCACCGTTCTTCAGAACCCAGTGGTCGCGGTCGCCGGGCGCTCCGGTGAACACCGTGTCGAAGGCGAGCCCGGCCGGCATCTGTTGCTCCAGTGGGCCGTTGGCTTCGCCGCGATGGACCATCATCTCGTTCTGCACGACCACGCCGCGGTTGTACACGGGTGGCAGGACCCGTCGTGGCGCCCGAAGCGGGCCCTCGGGCCAATAGGTGAAGCCGCTGTGCGAATCGTGGGAGAACCAGGTGATCACCTGTGCCATCTTGATCAGATAGTCGGTGAACAGACCGGACTTGCCCATGACGCTGGTCAGCCAGGTCGGAGCGTTCTCGTGCCGCACACCGCGGAAGCTCGGCGAGTCCAGATGTCCCGGATCGCGATTCGCGCACGGCCCGTTGATGTTGAACAGCATCATCTGCGGCTTGGCGTACTCGGCGTTCCAATAACCCTTGGCGTACTCGACGAAGGTCTTGTTGTAGAACACATCGTGTAGTTCGCGGTACAGCACCGTCCCGTAGTTGGCCAGGTACCCGCGGAAGGTGGGGGTGAGGAACATGTCCAGCGACGGCGTGAAGCCCTCGGGGAACGCGCCGCTCATGGTGGCCATCAGTTCCTCCGGCGAGGCGAAGTGCTGAGCGATGATGAGCCGCCATGGGCCTTCCGCGTGTACCACGTCGAGCAGTCGTTCCCGCTGGTCGTCGCTGTAGATGTTGTCGATCTCGCGGGGCGGTGAAGCGGGCCGCAGAATGTCGGAAAGCTGCATCCGCTGCTCTTGGGTCAGCATGAGAACTCCTGTCCTAGTCGCGATGCGCCCCACCGCCGAGCCGATTGTCCCGCCGTCCGGTGCCGTGTCGACCGCCGCGTTCCGGTGAACGGGAGGGCTGGAGCCCGGCTAGAACGGCAGCGGGTGTGCGAACTTCGCCCGTAGCAGGGCACCGACCTCGGCAATCGCCAGCCGGCCGCGCGCCGTCGCCTCGGAACGCATGAGGAAGCCGTGGTAGGCGCCGGGATAGCGGGTGAGGGTGGTCTGCACGCCCGCGTCGCGCAGCCGGGCCGCATAGCGTTCGCCCCAGTCCCGGATCGGGTCGCAGGCACCGGTCACGACGATCGCCGGCGGCAGGTTGCCCAGGTCGCTCGCATAGGCCGGAACGCGGTAGGCGTCGTGTGCCGGTGTGACGCCACCGTCGGCGAGTTCGTGCAGGTAGTCGATGTCGTCGCGACTCAGCATGGGCGCGTCGGCCAGCAGTGTGATCGACGGGGCCGCCATGTCCCGGTCCAGCCCCGGATAGAGCAGCACCTGGCAGCAGATCGACGGGTGACCGTGGTCTCGGGCCGCCAACGCGACGCCGGCGGCCAGCGAGCCACCGGCGCTGTCGCCGGCGACGGCAAGCCGTCGCGCGTCGAGTCCCAGTCCTGCGGTGTTGTCGGCCACCCAGGCGGTGGCCGTGGCGCAGTCGTCGAACTGGCCCGGGGGAGGACACTCGGGGGCCAGCCGGTAGCCGACCGCGACCACGGTGGCCCCGGACGCCGCCGCCAGTGCGCGGGCCAGTGGCTCGAAGGAGTGGTTGGTGCCCATGACCAGGCCACCACCGTGGAAGTACAGGATCCCCGGGGCCGCGGAATCGGTGCTGGGCCGGTAGATCCGCAGCGGTATCGGTCCGGCCGGACCGGGTGCCGAGCAGTCCTCGACGGCCGCCATCGCCGGCATGTCCGCCGGCAGCGGGGCCGATTCGATGGCATCCCGCACCGCGGTCAGCCCGCGCTCCCGCATCGGCGGCAGCGGACCGAGTGCGGCGACCCGGGCCGCGGCGTCGGGGTCGAGCGGAGGGACGGGGGCGGTCATTGGTTGGCGGGGTCGAAGCGGCGTTTGGTGCGTAGCTGCGGCGCTCGCCGGGCGGCCAGGATCTCGCCCCGTTCCGTCATGGCGTTGCCGACGTATTCGGGTTGGGTCAGCAGATAGAACTCGCCCGCAGCGGCCTGGTCGAACACCACCCGCGCGGCGGCGACCGGGTCCATCGCCTCGGCCTTGATGTCCAGCATGGCCGAGCGCTGCGTCTCGGCGGCATCGATGTCGCCGTCGTCGACGCCGCCGGCCCGCTCGAAGATGTTGGACCGCACCGCTCCCGGCATTACCGCCTGAACGTGGATGCGATCCGCATGGCCGGCCAGATCCACTTCGAGTCGCAGACACTCGGTCAAGGCCAGCACCGCGTGCTTGCTCATGATGTAGGGCGCCTGCAGGGGTACCGCCGCGACCCCGCCGATCGATGACAGGTTCCACACCCAGGATGGAGCATTCGACGCCAGCATCCGTGGCAGGAAAGCCCGAACGCCGTAGAAGACGCCGCTGATGTTGATCTGCACCAGTCGGTCCCAGTTCGGCACCGGGGTGTCCCACAGATAGCCGAACTGCTCGACGCCAGCGTTGTTGACCAGCAGACGCACCGGCCCGACATCGGAGTAGACCCGTTCGGCCAGGCTCTCGAGCGCCGCCGGGTCGCGAACGTCGCAGACCGCGTCGACCGCATGGCCACCGGCTTCGACCAATTCGGAACGCAGGCTCGCGATCGCCGCCTGGTCGACATCGGCCAGCACCACCGTCATCCCGAGGTCGGCGGCGTGGCGGGCCAGACCGGCACCGACGCCGGCACCGGCGCCGGTGATCACGGCGACGCCGCCGCCGAACGTCTCCCGGGCGCTGTTCACGTCGTCAGTCTGCGGCCACGTTGCCGGCGGCCTTGAACTCGGCGAACGGGATCGAGTTGTCGGTGTCCATGATGAGGTCGAACTTCGTGAACTCCAGACCGTGAGCGCCGCGCCTGATCCCGGTCTCGAGAACGCCGCTGCTGACGGCGAACGGGACGTGGTTGGCCACCTGGGTGACGAAGATGTACGACCTGACCTCGGTGACGTCACCGGAGGTGCCGGTGCGGTGGATGTTGGTGCTGTTGTGCCGCAACGGGTATGGGCTGCCCTCGCGGTGTTCGTTGAGCCAGGCGATGATCGCGCTGCGGCCGTGCAGGTCCGCGGCCAGAATGTCCTCGAAGGGGGACGCGCCGCTCTCGCTGCGGCTGATGTAGTTCGCGTCCTCGCCGAACCGGACGGCGAGTTCGTCATAGTGCCCGGAGTCGTAGTGGAACCAGAACCCGCCGAAGAATTCTTGAATCTCGGCCAGGGAGATGTCATCGCTCACGCGACCAGTGAACCCCAGCTCAGCACGGGTCGACCACGCGGTGACCGGTCAGTGGAACACGGGGTGATCCGGTCAGCCGAAGCGGTTTCGCAACTCCCGTTTCAGCAGCTTGCCGCTGGGGTTCTTCGGGAGCGTGTCGACGAAGAACACCTGTTTGGGGGTCTTGAATCCGGCCAGATGCTCCCGGCAGTGTGCGATCAGCTCGGCCTCGGATACCCCCGCTCCGTCGCGGGCCACGACGGCCGCTGCCACGGACTCGACCCAGGTGGGGTGCGGAAGGCCGAAGACGGCGGCCTCTTGGACCGCCTCGTGCAGATAGAGAACCTCTTCGACCTCACGACTGGCGACGTTCTCCCCGCCGCTCTTGATCATGTCCTTCTTGCGGTCGACGACATGCAGGAGCCCGTGCTCGTCGTAGTAGCCGAGATCGCCGGAATGGAACCAGCCACCGCGGAAGGCCTCCGCCGTCTTCTCCGGGTCGTCGAGGTAGCCGAGCATCAGGTGCGGGCTGCGGTGCGCGATCTCGCCGACGGCGCCGTTCGGCACGGGGTGGTCGTCATCGCCGAGGATGGCGGTCTCGACGTTGAGCACCGGGCGGCCCGCCGCCCCGGCATGCTCCCGCTGTTCGGCGGGGCCCAATGCGGAGGCTAGCGGCGCGATCTCGGTTTGTCCGTAGAAGTTCCACAGCGAGACCCCGGGCAGCCGCTCGCTCATCTCCTGCAGAATCTCGCGCGGCATCGCTGACGCGCCGTAGTAGCCCTTGCGCAGGCTGCTGAGGTCGACCTCGTCGAAAACCGGTGACCGCAGCAGGGCGATCCAGATGGTCGGCGGCGCAAAGAATTTGGTGACCTGGCAGTGTTCGATGGTGCGCAGGATGGTGCCGGGATCGGGGTGGGAGAGGATGATGCTGGTCGCGCCCAGATAGACGTCGGTGATCAGGAAGTTGTCCAGCTGCGCGCAGTGGTACAGCGGCATCGAGTGAATCTCGATGTCATCCTCGGACATCGCGCCGGCGACCGCGGTGCTGACGTAGTTCCAGAACAGGCTGCGACTGGTGTGCATGACGCCTTTGGGCCGCGATTCGGTGCCGCTGGTGTACATGAGCCGAATGACGTCGTCGTCGTCGACCTCCGCCGTCGGTACCGGGCCGCGCACGGGTTCGAGCCAGCCGGCGAAGTCGTGCCAGCCGGCCGGGGTCGGCACGCCGGCGGCCGTGATGACCACCTTGGTGTCCACGTGGCCGTCGCGGGCCATCGCCTCGGACGCCACCGCCGCGAGCGTGTCCTCGACGATCAACCCGGTCACCCCGCTGTGATCCAGGATGTAGCCGATCTCATCAGGACCCAGCATGAAGTTGATCGGCACCAGAACGACGCCGGCTCGTGCCGTGGCGAACGCCAGCACGGCGTACTGCCAGCAGTTGTGTGACAGCAGGGCGATGCGGTCCCCCTTGCGGAACCCGTTGTCCCACAGTGCTGCAACGACTCGATTCACCCGGTCGTCGAGATCGGCGAAGGTCAGGTTCACCTCGCCGTCGATGATCGCGGTCTTGTCCGGCCGGCGCCGTGCCGATCGGCGCGGGATGTCGCCGACGGTCTGGCTGCGAATGCGGGCGATCCGGGCCGTGAGACTGTCAGCCATCGGCGGCCCGGTTGGACTCCAGCCGCAGATCGCGGCCGATGATCTCGCGCATGATCTCCGAGGTGCCGCCGTACATGCGGGTGACGCGGGCATCGATGGCCGACCGGGCGATCGGATATTCGCGCATGTAGCCATACCCGCCGAAGAGTTGCTGGCAGCTGTCCAGGCAGCGGAACTCCATCTCGGTCGCCCACAGTTTGGCCTTGGCGGCGTCGGCCGGGGTCAGCCGGCCCGCGTTCAGCTCGACCACGCAGCGGTCGACGAATGCCTCGGTCACCGACACCTCGGTGGCGACGTCGGCGAGGGCGAAGCGGGTGTTCTGCAGGGCTCCGATCGGCTTACCGAAGGCGGTGCGCTCGCGGACGTAGTCGATGGTCCACCGCAGGGCTGCTCGAGTCCGTCCGAGGCTGCCGACGGCGATCTGCATGCGCTCCTGGGCCAGATTGCGCATCAGATAGGAGAACCCGGCGCCGGCCTCGCCGAGCAGGTTCGCCTTCGGCACCCGCACGTCGCTGAACACCAGTTCCGAGGTGTCCTGGCAGTGCAGGCCCAGCTTGTCCAGGTTGCGCCCCCGCTCGAACCCGGCCAGGCCACGCTCCATGACGAGCAGTGACAGGCCGTGGTGACGGTCGGGTGAGGTCCGGACCGCGGTGATGACGAGGTCGGCATTCTGTCCGTTGGTGATGAACGTCTTGGCGCCGTTGACCAGGAAGTGATCGCCGTGGTCGACCGCCGTGGTGCGAATGCCGGCGACATCCGAGCCCGCGCCGGGCTCGGTCATTCCGATCGCGGCGATCAACCGGCCGCTGACGAAACCCGGCAACCAGCGCTGTTTCTGCTCGTCGTTGGTGAGGTCGGCCAGGTACGGCAGACAGATGTCGTTGTGCACCGCGAAGCTGAGCCCGACCCCGCCGCAGTCGGCGTCCATGAACTCCTCGATGAGGATTTGGTTGTACCGGTAATCGTCGGCGCCCAGGCCGCCGTACTCCGGCGCCGCGGCGAAGCCGAGGAGACCCAGCGCGCCGGCGCGGGCGAAGACCTCGCGGGGGATGCGGCCGTCGTGGTCCCAATCGACGATGTGCGGGGCGACCTCCTTGGCGGCGAAGTCGCGGACCAGGTTCGCGAAGGCCAGGTGGTCCTCGGAGTAGTGCACTCGTTGCATCGACACCTTCCCCCGTCGTTGCGTGGCTGCGGCGAGGCTAGGCGAAGGCGGGCCCGCCGACCCGCGGGTATCCCGCTCAGCGGTGAGTCTCCCGCTCAGTAGACACGCCGGTACCCCGCGGTTGGTCGCGGCCCGATACTGCGAGGCGGACAAGCGAGGAGTTGCCATGACCATCGACGTCGACCCAGATCTGCTGCGGTCCAATCTCGAACGGGCCGATGCCGGTGTACTGGTGGCGGTGCTCGCGCAATTGACCGGCGACCCGGGCATTGTGGACCGCTTCGCCACCAAGATCTCCTTCCGGCCCGACCCGCCGGAACTGGCCGGAACCACCGACCCCGAGACCGCAGCGGCGCTGGCCGACGAGGTGATCGCCGCGATGGGATCGGCCAGACCTGCCGGCGCCCTTGTCGCCGACGACCCGGACCTGTTCGCCCGCGTCGCGCCGCTGGCGCTGGGGACCGAGGTGGGCCGCGAGTACGTCGGCCTGCTGCTCGAGCAGGGTGGGTTCCACCCGTCACAGCCGGTGCTGCCGCGCACCGCAAAACTGCCCGAAGGCTTTCAGGTCGTCATCGTCGGCGCCGGTATCGCCGGGATGACGGCTGCGCTTGAATGCGCCGCGGCTGGAATCGATTACGAGATCATCGACCGCAACGACGAGGTGGGCGGCACCTGGTACACCGCGGTCTATCCGGGTATCGGAGTGGACACGCCGTCGGCGTACTACTCGCTGTCGCGTGACATCAACGGTGATTGGTCGAGCTACTACCCGCAGGGCGGGGAGTATCAGTCGTACCTGCGGTCGGTGGCCGACAAGAACAGCCTGCGCGAGCACACCCGGTTCGGCACCGAGGTGGAGGCGCTGTCGTGGGACGACGGCCGCCACCAGTGGCAGATCCGCACGGTGGGCCCCGGCGGCGCCCGCAACGTGAGCTATGCCAACGTCGTGATCCCGGCCGCGGGTTACCTGAACCGCCCGCGCTGGCCCGACCTGGCCGGCCGGGACTCCTTCGGCGGTATCAGCATTCACTCCGCGGAGTGGGATCCGAACCTCGATCTCACCGGCAAGAGGGTTGCCGTCATCGGCGCCGGATGCACCGCGGTCCAGATCGTCGACGCGTGTGTCGATCAGGTCGCCCATCTGACGGTCTTTCAGCGCCAACCGCACTGGGTGGCTCCGCGCAAGCGGCTTTCCGACGACGTTCCCGAGCACCGACGCTGGCTCAACACCCACGTCCCGTACTACGCGAACTGGAGCCGGCTGAAGTCCTTCTGGGGCACCGCGGACAACAACTACCCCGTGATCGTGCGCGACGCCGACTGGGCGGCCGACCACCTGTCGATCTCCCCGGCGAACGACGTGCTGCTCCAGATGTGCCTGGAGTACATCGACCGCGTGTTCGGGGCGGGAAGTGAGCTGGCCCGGAAAGTCACTCCCGACTTCGCCCCCTACGGCAAGCGCATCATTCGGGACCCCGGCGGCTACTATGCGGCGCTGGCCAGACCCCACGTCGACGTCGAAGCTTCGGAACCGGCCCGGGTCAACGAGAAGGGGATCGTCACCCAGGACGGGCGCCAGATCGACCTCGACGTAATCGTCTACGCCACCGGCTATTACCTTGACTTCCTGTCCACCGTGGATATTCGTGGCCGCGACGGCGTACGGCTCTCCGACGTGTGGGGCGACAGCCCGAGCGCCTACCGGGGCGGTACGGTGCCGGGCTTTCCGAATCTGTTCATCTCGTCGGCACCGAACTACAGCCCGGGCCACGGCGCCGGGCACAACTTCGGGGTGGAGGTCATGGTCCATTACGTCATGGAGTGCCTGCAGCTGATGGCGCTGCGGAATGCCAGCGCAATCGAAGTCACGCCGGAGGCCTTCGGCCGCTACGTGCAGCAGATCGACGAGGCGATGGCCGGCACGGTGTGGTGCCACACCCCGACCGCGCACACCTACTATCGTTCGGCGGGTGGCCGGATCGTCACCGCGTTTCCGTTCCGGCTCATCGACGTGTGGCAGTCGCACCGGGCTCCGATCGAGGGGGACTTCATTCTCACGTGAGTGAATTGCTCTCCGGCAAAACGGCGTTGGTGACCGGAAGCAGCCGTGGGATAGGCCGGGCGATCGCGCAGCGGCTGGCCGCCGAGGGTGCCACCGTGGTCGTGACCGCGCGCTCGCCGAACCCGTCGCTGTCGACCCGCGCCGGCACCAGCACCGCACTGCCGGGCACCATCGGCGAGACCATCGAACTGATCGAGGCGGCAGGCGGCAGGGCGACCGGGATCACCGCGGACCTCGAGGACGCGGGTCAACGTGCCCGATTGGTCGACGAGGTGGTCGAGCGCACCGGCCGCATCGACATCCTGGTGAACAACGCCGGTTTCGCCGACTATTCGGTCATCGAGAACATGTCGATGGAGACGTTCGACCGCACCGTCGAGCACTACCTGCGCACCCCGTTCGTACTTACGCAGGCCGCGATACCGCACATGCGCGCGCAGGGGGCGGGGTGGATCGTCAACATCGGCTCGGTGACCGGGCTGGCCCCGGCCCGGCCCTACCGGGACTACAACAAATCCTCCGGCGACGTGCTCTACGCGTCGATGAAGGCCGCGCTGCACCGCTTCAGCCAGGGGGTGGCGGCGGAACTGGTGGACTCCAACATCGCCGTCAACGTGGTCGGTCCGTCGAGTGCGGTGCGCACCCCGGGAGCGGCCGCGCTCATCCCCGACACGTTCCCCACCGAGCCGGTCGAGTATCTGGCCGAGACGGTTCTGGCGATGTGCCATCTTCCGGCGGCCGAGCGCACCGGTCTGGTCGCGTTCAGCCTGCACTACCCGTGGTCGCAGCGGCTTCCGGTGCACAGCCTGGACGGCACCACGGTGCTTCCGCCGCTGGAACCGCCGGCGAACACCAACCCGAACATCCTTCCCGCCGGGATCTGAGCGGCATCAGCCGGGCGAGTCATCCAGTACCGGCGTCGCAGTGCGGCAATAGCTGTGGCAGATGCGCTCGCGCACAATGAATTCCGGGCACTCGGGGTCGAACCAGCGGTCCACCCGGGCCCAATGGATCGGATGCATCAGGTAGGCGCCCATCAGCCCGGCCTCGTCGGTGAACTCCTGCTCGAAGATGTGGGTCCACCGCGCGGCGCCCAGCGTGCGCTCGGGACGGCTGAGTTGATACGCGGCGATGGTGTGGACAAAGCGCGGCATGAGCAGCAGATCGGCTTCGAAGGCTTCGATGAGGGCATCGGGGGTCTCCGGTGCGACCGCGACCAGCAACGTGCGGTATACCGATCCGTGCGAGGTGACCGAGGCGGGGGATTTCGGCCGGTAATCAACGCCGTCGACGTGGACGACCTGTACCCCGGCCAGCAGCGCATCCAGGTGCGGCTGCGCCTCGAACCAGCACGCCTCGGTGCGAAATTGGGCGTGCAGCAGGATGTCGCCGCCGTTACGGGAGCCGGCCAGCGTGGGCTCGACGAGGTGGCGCTCCGCGCCGGTGAGCGCTTGGCGCAGCTGGGCGGTGAACCGCTCGACACGCACCGGGTCCAGACCTGAGGCGAGGTGGATCAGTCGGGTGACCTTAAGCATCGCAGAGCGTATCGACGTCGGCGGCCGCCGACGCCATGGTTCGGGTTCGGGATTCGATGAGCCCGCCGATCTCGGCCCACCACGCTCCGAGGCCCTTGTCGGGACGGCCCTTCCAGGTCATCTCCCACCAGGCCTGCGGTCCCGCCAGCTCCCAGGAGATGGTCACGGTGTTGGAATCGTCGTCGAACCAGATCGGGGGGGACACCAGGATGCGGTCCAGGGTCATACCGCGGTCCTTGGCGCCGGGTGCGTACTCGGCGAGGTAGCGATCGACGAACTCGCGCGCACGCCCCGGCCGCGTCACCACCCGGTCGATGACATACACCTTGGCGGCGGGGGCATCGGACACGAACCCAGGCTAGGGAGTCGGGCCGCGACGGGTGCGGCGTTTCCCATCCACCGGGAGCAAGGCTGGCCCCCGCGCTGAAGGCGGCGCACGGTGAACGGTGGACAACCGATCAGAAAGGCGACGATGGCCTCGACCGACGAGCCCACCGCGGATCCATTCGCCCCGGCGACACTCGGGCCGGTTCGCCTGCGCAACAGGGTCGTCAAGGCCGCGACGTCGGAGGGCCGTTCGCCCGACGGGCTGGTGACCGATGACCTGATCGACTTCCACCGCCGCTTCGCCGCGGGCGGGGTGGGAATGACGACCGTCGCCTACTGCTGCGTGACCCGCGACGGCGCGAGCGCACCCGGCCAGATCGTCATGGACGAGCGGGCGGTACCCGGCCTGCAGAGGCTGGCCGACGCGATACACCGGGACGGCGCGGCCATCTCCGCCCAGCTTGGGCACGCCGGTGTGGTCGCCAACAAGAAGCTGATCGGCAAGACCCCGATGGCGCCCAGCAGGTTCGTCAACCCGGCGTCCTTCGACTACTGCCGCGAGATCCGCCGCGACGAGATCGCTCGGGTGATCGACCAGTTCGGCAGCGCCGCGGGCATCGCCGTGGCGGCCGGTTTCGATGCGGTCGAGCTGCACTTCGGACACCTCTACCTGCCGAGTTCGTTTCTGAGCCCGTTGATCAACCGGCGCGGGGACGAGTACGGCGGCAGCATCGAGAACAGGTCGCGGTTCGTTCGTGAGATCGCCCAACGGGTGCGCGAGACCGTCGGCAACCGCATCGCGGTCACCGCAAAGCTGAACATGGTCGACGGCATGCGGGGCGGGATCTGGTTGGCCGAGTCCCTGCGCACCGCACAGTTGCTCGACCGGGACGGCAACCTCGACGCCATCGAGCTCACCGAGGGGTCGTCGGTCTACAAGCCCCTGTATCTGTTCCGCGGTGACGTTCCCGCCGACGACTTCGCCAAGGTGCTACCGCCGCTGCAGAGCATCGGGGTGCGGCTGTTCGGCAAGTGGGCGATGGGCAGCTACGACTACCGCGATCTCTACATGCTCGACAACGCGCGGCAATTCACGCCCGTGGTCAGGGACACGAAGCTGATCCTGTTGGGCGGCATCAACAATCGCGACCACATGGTGACCGGTCTGCGGGCGGGTTTCGATTTCCTCGCGCTGGGCCGGGCGCTGCTTCGTGAGCCGGATCTGGTCAACAGGCTGATGGACGACCCGAGCGTCCGGGGCCGCTGCAACCACAACAACAAATGCATGGTCACCGTATTCGGCCGGACGCATTGCGTCCTGGATCCCGAGCAGCGTTACGGCGCAGGGGATCGCGGGGTGGCCGGCTACGCCGCGCGCGGATCCGTCGTCACCGGGGGCTGAGCCGCGCGAGCACCGCCTGCACATCGCTCCACGCCTGGCCGAGTGCCCGGGCGCCGAGTTCGAGGGTCGGCATCGTCATGAATCCGTGAATGGCGCCCGTATAGCACCGGTGCACGGCGGGAACCCCGGCCGCGGCCAGTGCCGTCGCGTACTGCTCGCCCTCGGTGCGCGGCGGGTCATAGCCCGCCGTGATGATGACCGCCGGGGGCAGGCCGGTGAGATCGGCCTGTGCGGGACTGGCATACGGGTGGACGCGATCGTCGGGGTCCGGCACGTACTGGTCCCAGTACCAGACCATCGCCTCCCGGCTGTTGTAGTAGCCGGTCGCGTAGGCGCGGTAGGACTCGGTGTCGAAGTCGGCGGCAATCACCGGGTAGATCAACAACTGCGCGGCGATGGCCGGCCCGCCCCGGTCGCGGGCCATCACTGCGGCCACCGCCGCGAGATTGCCACCGGCGCTGTCCCCGGCGACCACGAGGCGGTCCGAGTCGGCGCCGAGGTCGTCGCATTGCCGGGCGGCCCACTCGGTAACCGCATACACATCGTCGGCCGCTGCGGGCCAGCGGTTTTCGGGTGCCAGTCGGTAGTCCACCGCGACCACCACCGCGTTCAGCCCGTTCGCCATCGCCCGGCACAGCCCGTCGTGGCTGTCGAGATCGCAGAACACCCAGCCACCACCGTGCGCGAACACCACGAGGGCGGGCACGGCCGAGGGGGCAAGTGGCTGGTAGATCCGAATTCCGATGTTCCCGCCGGGTCCGGGCGCGGTGCGATCGGACACCGCACCGACGGGTTCGGGGTGCTCGACCGGCTGTCGGCGGGCCGTGATGGCGGCTCTCACCTGCGCGCCGGTCATTGCCGAAACCTTGGGAAAACCGGAATCGAGCGCGGCGATGATGGCCGCGATACCGGGGTCGAGGGTCACGCGAACTGCAGACCCGCCGGCGCGGGCGCGGCGTCGTATCCTCGGGCGGCCGGGCCGATCCGGAATGGGCGCATCTGCTGCAGTGTCGGCACCACCCGTCCCGCGCCATCCTCGATGTGTCGCCATATCCCGAGTGCGGCCATCCGTACGGGGGCTACGAGACGCTGGTCGAACATCATCCGATTCATCGGACCACACACCGATACCGCGCCGACCGCTTCGCCGGAATCGCCGATCGACGCGGCAACGCATCCGAACCCGGCCAGCGACTCCTCGCGGTCGAACGCGACGCCGTGCGCGCGCACCTTGTTCAGCTCGGTGCGCAGTTGGCTCGGGCTGGCGATCGAGTACTTGGTCTTGCGGGGGAGCACGTCGGTTCCGAGGGATCCGAGCACACCCTCACCGCCGGCGGCCATGATCGCCTTTCCGACCGCCGTACAGTGCGCCGGGTGCCGGCCGCCGACTCGGGTCGGGATCGCGGCGGCCATCCGGTCGCCGACCTTGTCGAGGTACACGACGTCGGCGCCGTCCAGTACCGCCAGGTGGACCACCAGACCGGTCGCACGATGCAGTTCGTGCAGCATCGGCATCGCCGCGCGGTGCACGCGGTCCTGATGCACCGCCAGCGAGCCCAGTTCGACAAGACGCATCCCCAGCTCGTAGTCGCGGCCGCTGCGGCGAAGCCAGCGCAGCTGCACGAGGCGTTCGAGCATGCGATGCGCGGAGGAACGCGGCAGGCCGGTGCGGCGGACGATCTGCGCCAGGGTCAGGCGTCCCGGTCCATCAAAGGCGTCGAGGACCAACGAGACCCGATCGATGACGGCGCTGGGGGTGGCGGTTTCGACAGTCGCTGTCATGGGACCCTCCTCGGCATATGACTAATAGGAATATGCCTTTTTGTATCATAGATCTGTGTCGGCTGTCACATGCCCGGGCGCAGCGTGTTGTGCGAGCGGTGCGGCGGAACAGCGAATGAAGCAGCCCGGCGGTGCGAGCTAACCGCGGGCGGCGGCGCTTCCGGCGCGACGGCCGTAGAAGCTGCCGTCGCCCAGTGAGACCCCGCTGGCATAACCCCACGCGGCCAAGCCCGCGGTGCAGCGCCCGGCGGCGAACAGGCCGGGGATCGGCTCGCCGCTGACGTGCAGCACCTCGCCCGACAGCGTGGTGGCCAGCCCGCCGAGGGTGAAGCCCCCGGTGCTGTTGCGCAGGTCGATCGCACCCACCGGGGAGCCGATCGGACGCAGCCACTGGGCCTTCTTATGCAACACCGGATCCTCGCCGCGGGACACGCCGGCGTTGTAGTAGTCGACCGTGGCCTGCAGCGAGCCGGGGGGTAGGCCGATCTCGGTCTCCAACTCGGCGACCGTCTCGCACACCGAGGTCGGCGGCCGCATCATCAGGTGCGGTGACGGCGCGGCCATCGCCTCCTCCTGGGCGTCGCCGTCGATGATCAGGTACGCGGTGTCGTCCTGGTGGTACAGGGTGAGCTGGCCGATGCGGCCGGGGTAGGTGTCCTCGGCGACGTAGCGCTGACCACGGGCGTTGACCAGGATGCCCCGCACCAGTTGCTGGGGCTCGATGAAGATCGCCACCTCGGTGGCGTCCATATGGGCCAGGTCGGCGCCCAGGGCCTGCGCCATCCGGATGCCCACACCGTCGTGCTGTTCGATCGAGGCCGCCGGCTTACCGGCGATCCGGGGCGCGTACTGGGCCACCATCGCGTCGTTGTAGGCGAAACTGCCGGTCGCCAACACCACGCCGCGGCGGGCCCGCACGGTGATGTCCTTGCCGAACTGGCGGGCGGTGATCCCGGCGACGCGGCCGTCGGACTCGACGATCAGCGATTGCACCCGCACGTCGTATACGGATCGCACACCCAGCTGGGTCGCGGTCTCGACCAGCGGCTTCATCAGCATGAAGCCGGCGCTGGACAGGCCCTGCTGCTTGTTCGACATCTGCGGCACGTGCCCGCGTGGTGCCGGCTCGGCGATGGTGTTGAACGGGTACGAGTTCTCGCCCCCGCTGTATGCCAGGCCCTGATCGCCCATCGGCTCCCAGCCGGGTTCCGACCAGAACTCCGCCTTGAACGGCACACCGCAGTCGACGAGCCAGTCGAAGTGCTCGAGGCTGCCCGCGCAGTAGTCGGCGATGCGGTTCTGATCTGCCCCCGGTCCCATCGCGACGTTGAGGAAGGCGGTCATGTTCTCGACGGAATCGTCGAAACCGCAGGCCTTCTGGATCGGTGTGCCGCCGCCGAGGTAGACGAATCCGCCCGCCATCGACGCCGCGCCACCCCAGGATCCGGACCGCTCGAGCACCAGGACGTCGACGCCGGCGCGGGCCGCCTCGACGGCGGCGGCGGCACCGGCGATGCCGAAGCCGGCGATGACCACGTCGGCCTCGTGGTCCCAGGTGGTGATCGAGGAGGCCGGGACCGGGTGGACGTCGGAGCTCATGGCCGCATGGCGGCGGGCAGGTCGCTGACCCACTGGTGACCCCAGTAGCTGTCGGCGGTGATCTCCTCTGCGGTGTAATGGCTTTCGTCGATCCGCATACCGCCGGTGCCGAACTCGATGTCCCAGTCGCCGGGGGCGCGCACGTAGAACGACACCATCTTGTCGTTGGTGTGCCTGCCCAGGGTCGAGGAGAGCTGGAAGCCCTCCTTGGTGACCCGGTCGAGGGCTTCGCCGACTGCGTCGAGGCTGTCGACCTCGACCATCATGTGGATAAGGCCCGGATCGCGCAGGGTCATCGCCGGGGCGATAGCCAGGCTGTGGTGGCGTTCGTTGACGCCCAGGAAGCGAATACGGATGGGGCCGAACTCCTTCGGCAGCGGCACCCGGTAAGACCCGCGGGACAGGAATCCCAGCGTGTCGGTGTAGAACTCGAACAGCCCGTTGGCGTCCAGCGCGGGCAGCACCACGTGGCCCATGCCCTGGTCGCCGGTGACGAATCGCGCGCCGAAGGGGGTGACGACCGGGCTGTGGTCCAGCACCGCGCCGTGGAACACCTCCAGGGTGTTGCCCGCCGGGTCGTCGAAGGTGAGCACCTCCTCGACGCGGCGGTCGTCGGCCTCGCCCTGGGACAGTTGCTTGTAGGGCACGCCGGCGGCCTCGAGAGTCTCCCGGACGCGCTGGAGTTCGGCGCGGTCGCGGACCTCCCAGCCCGACGCGATGATCCGGTCGGCGTCGCCGGGGGTGACCACGATGCGCGCCGCGCGCTCATCCATCCGCAGGTACAGCGCGTCGGGATCGGGCCCCTTCCCCTCGGCGAAACCGATGAGCTGGAACGCGAACCGGCGCCAGCGGGCGATGTCGGCGGTCTGGATCGTGACGTAGCCGAGGCTCTTGAACAGGCTCACCCGGACCCCGTCAGATCATCGCCCGCAGCGGGCCCTGCGGCTCGACACCGAACGAGCTCAGCGCCGACGCGTGGTAGGCGGTGCCGGGCACGTGGATCGCGTGCGCCAGGCCGGTGTGGGCGTCACGCCAATACCGTTGCAGCGGCTTGTCCATCCGCATCGCGTTACCGCCGGAGCGGGAGAAGATCTGGTCGACGGCCATAACCGCGCGCCACACCGCCCGGATCTGGGTGCGGCGTCCGGCGGCGCGGTCGGCGAACGACACCTCCTTGCCGGAGTCGACGATGTCGTAGATCCGGTCCGCATTGGCCAGGATCTCCTGGCGGGCGGCGTTGATGTCGGCTGCGGCCTCACCGATCGCGTACATCACGTAGGGATCGTCCTTGATGGCGGTGCCCGCCGCGCTGACCCGCTCGCGCTGATAGTCCAGATGCGCGGCGAGCGCGCCCTCGGCGATGCCGATGGTGGCCGAGGAGATCCCCAGCGGGAACATCGTCGACCACGGCATCAGGTACAGCGTCTCGGTCATCCCGGCCTCGCGCTGAGCGGTTCCGTCCATCACCTTGAACGCGTCCATGGTCCGGTAGGCCGGCACGAACGCGTCCTTGACGATGACGTCCTTGGAGCCGGTGCCGCGCAGGCCCACCACGTCCCAGGAGTCCTCGACGATCTCGTAGTCCTTGCGCGGCAGGATCATGTGCAGCATCTGCGGCGGCATCACCGGCTTCCCCTCGGCGTCGCCGAGGATCGCGCCGAGGAAGATCCAGTCACAGTGGTCGGTTCCGGAGCTGAACTGCCAGCGGCCGTTGAAGATGTAGCCACCGTCGACCGGCCGGGCCACGCCCTGCGGGGCGTAGGGGGAGGCCACCCAGGTGTCCACGTCATCGGCCCAGATCTCCGCGGCAACCCGCGGATCGGCGTACGCCAGCTGGTAGGGGTGCACGCCCACCACACCGTTGATCCAGCCCGCCGATGGGTCCAGTGCCGCCGTCGCCATCACGGTCTCGGCGAACTCCCGGGGATGCACCTCCAGGCCCCCGTACTCCTTGGGCTGCAGCAGGCGGATGTTGCCCGCCGACTTCATGATCTTGACGGTCTGGTCGGTGAGCTTGCCGATCTTCTCGGCTTCGACCGCCTGCTCGCGCAGCTGGTCGGCGGCGTCCATGACTTTGTCGATCACCGGAGTGGTCATGCGCGTTCCTCATCTGTCAGGTGTGGTGATTCCATAGTGGACTGCCGGGGGTCCGTACTGGTCGCAATGTCCCGATCAGCGGGTCGGAATTCCGGCCCGACGACCATCAGAACTCGATCTCGACATCGTCGGTGCGGGGCCGGGCCTGGCAGGCCAGGAACAAGCCGGCCGCGATGTCCTGCTGCTCGAGGATCGTCGACTCGGCCATGTCGACCTCGCCCCGGATCACCGTCGCCGCGCAGGATCCGCAGTTGCCTTCGCGGCACGAGTGCGGCACGGCGATTCCGGCCGCCAGCATGGTTTCTACGAGATCGCGGCTGCGCGGCCAACGCAATGTGTACATCTGGCCGTCAAGCGCGATGTGTGCGTCGGCGGCATCACCGTCATCGGTTGGGGTCGATCTGGCAGCGGTCATGGGCGTCATTCTGGGTCTTCGCGGGTGGGTGTCGAGCCGGCCGGTCCGGTGGCCGGGAAACGACTGCGGGGTGCCCGGTGAACGGGAAACCACCGCGCCAGGCGCGCGTCGGCTTTCTACTCTGCTGATCGTGTCCACCACTGATCGTGCACAGCCAACCGCCGTTGACGTCGTCGTTGTCGGGGCCGGCTTCGCCGGCCTGTACGCACTGCACAAGCTGCGCTCGCAGGGCCTCACCGTCCGGGCATTCGAGGCCGCCCCCGATGTGGGGGGCACCTGGTATCACAACCGCTACCCCGGCGCTCGCTGCGACGTCGAGAGCGTCGACTACTGCTATTCGTTCTCCGACGAGTTGCAGCAGGAGTGGACGTGGACCGAGAAGTACGCCACCCAGGCCGAGATTCTCAGCTATCTGCAGTGGGTCGCCGACCGACTCGATCTGCGGAGCGGCATCACGTTCAACACCCGGGTCACCTCCGCGACCTTCGATGAGCAGGCGTTGCGTTGGATCGTCTCCACCGACACCGGCGAGGTCGTCCGGGCGCGCTTCTGCATCATGGCCACCGGTCCGCTGTCGGCGGCCCTGACACCCGAATTCAAGGGCCTGGATACGTTCGCGGGCGAGGTCTACCACACCGCCTACTGGCCGCACGAAGGTGTGGACTTCACCGGTAAGCGTGTGGCGGTCATCGGCACGGGATCCTCCGGCGTCCAGTCGATTCCGGTCATCGCCGAGCAGGCCGAGCAGCTCTACGTCTTCCAGCGCACGCCGAACTACAGTGTGCCTGCCGGAAACCGGCCGCTGACCGACGAGGAGATCGCCGATATCAAGGCGAACTACGCCGAGCGCCGTCGGCTGTCGTGGCGCAGCGGCGGGGGATCGCCGCACATCATGCACCCTAAGCTGACGCTGGAAGCCTCCGCGGATGAGCGGCGGGCCGCCTTCGAAAGGCGCTGGCAACTGGGCGGGGTGCTGTTCTCCAAGACCTTCGCCGACCAGATGACCGACCTGGACGCCAACGAGGAGGCCCGCAAGTTCTACGAGGAGAAGGTCCGTGCCATCATCGACGACCCCGAGGTCGCCGAGTTGCTGATCCCCGACGACCACCCGATCGGGACCAAGCGGATCTGCACCGACACCAACTACTTCCAGACGTTCAACCGGCCCAACGTCAAGCTGGTCAGTGTCCGCAAGACGCCCATCGAGTCGATCGACGAGACCGGAATCAGCACGTCCGACTCGCACTTCGACGTCGACGTCATCGTGCTCGCAACGGGTTTCGACGCCATGACGGGCACTTTGGCGAAGATCGACATCCTCGGTCGCGGCGGGGAGAAGCTGAAAGACGACTGGTCCGCCGGTCCGAGAACCTACCTCGGGCTGGGTGTGGACGGCTTCCCCAACCTGTTCCTGGTCTCCGGGCCCGGTGCCCCGGCGGTGCTGGCCAACATGGTCTTGCACGCCGAGGCACACATCAACTGGATCGCGGACTGCGTCGCCTACCTCGATGAGCACGGCTACGCGGCAATCGAGGCGACCGCGGACGCGGTGGACAACTGGATCGCCGAGTGCAACCAACGGGCCGAAGCCACGCTGTTCCCGAAGGCCAACTCCTGGTACCTGGGTGCCAACGTGCCCGGCAAACCGAGGGTGTTCATGCTCTTCATCGGTGGGTTCGCCGTCTACCTCGACATCTGCGCGGAGGTCGCCGACGCCGGCTACAAGGGATTCGCACTGATCAAGGCGCCCTGACTAACGGAACCGACGGCAGCGGACGCCCTTTACAAATTGGCTCCGATTTGTCACTGTGACCAACATGGATCGCGCACCGGTGCCGCACGTCGACGCGGTGGTCGTCGGGGCCGGTTTCGCCGGGTTGTACGCACTGCACCGACTGCGGTCGCAAGGACTGTCGGTCCGGGTCTTCGAGGCCGCACCGGAGGTGGGCGGCACCTGGTACTACAACCGCTATCCGGGCGCGCGGTGCGACGTGGAGAGCGTCGACTACTGCTACTCGTTCTCCGACGAGCTGCAGCAGGAGTGGAACTGGAGCGAGAAGTACGCCACCCAGGCCGAGATCTTGGACTACCTGAACTGGGTGGCCGACAAGCTGGATCTGCGTCGCGATATCACCTTCGCAACGCGCGTCAACTCGGCGGTTCTCGACGAGGCCACGCTGCGGTGGACGGTGAGCACCGACGGCGGGGAGGTGGTGGAAGCGCGGTTCGTCATCATGGCCACCGGCGCACTGTCGGCGGCGATGACCCCGGACATCCCGGGACTGGACACCTTCGGCGGCGAGGTCTACCACACCGCGCACTGGCCGCAGGCCGGCGTCGACTTCACCGGGAAGCGGGTCGCGGTGATCGGCACCGGTTCCTCGGGCATCCAGTCCATTCCGCTCATCGCCGAGCAGGCCGCGCAGCTCTACGTCTTTCAGCGCACCCCGAATTTCAGCGTGCCCGCGGGCAACCGGCCACTGGGCGCCGATGAACTCGCCGAGATCAAGGCGGGCTACCCCGAACGGCGCCGGGTGTCGTTCCGCAGCGGCGGCGGCTCACCGCACGTCGCGCATCCGAGTCCGGCGCTGGAGGTGCCGCCGGTGGAGCGGCGCGCCGAGTTCGAAAAGCGTTGGCAACTCGGCGGTGTGCTGTTCTCCAAGACCTTCCCCGACCAGATGACCGACCTCGGCGCCAATGCGGAGGCCAAGCGGTTCTGGGAGGAGAAGATCAGGGCGGTCATCGACGACCCGCAGGTCGCCGACATCCTCGTCCCGGATGACCATCCGATCGGCGCCAAGCGAATCTGCACCGATTCCAACTACTTCCAGACCTTCAACTCCCCGCACGTGCAACTGGTCAGTGTGCGCAGGACACCGATCACCGCTATCGACGCCACCGGGATCGTCACCACCGAAGCGCATTTCGACCTCGACGTCATCGTGTTCGCCACCGGGTTCGACGCGCTGACCGGGTCACTGGGCAAGATCGACATCGCCGGGCGCGGGGGAGAGCGGTTGGCCGACGACTGGGCCGAGGGGCCGCGCACCTACTTGGGGCTGGGCGACGACGGCTTCCCGAACCTGTTCATGATCACCGGACCGGGCAGCCCCGCGGTGCTGGCCAACATGGTGCTGGGCGCCGAGGCGCACGTCGAATGGATCGCCGACGCCATCACCTACCTCGACGAGAATGGTTACGCCGCAATCGAACCCACCCCGGACGCGGTGGACAACTGGCTGGCGGAGCTGGCGCAGCGCGCCGCCTCGACGCTGTTCGTCAAGGCCGACTCGTGGTACCTCGGCGCGAACGTGCCCGGCAAACCGCGGGTGTTCATGCTGTTCTGCGGCGGCTTCGGGGTCTACAACGACATCTGCGCCGACGTGGCGGCCTACGGCTACAAGGGCTTCCGGCTGATCCCGGCCTGAATCTCAGCCGCGCTGCAGGAAGCTGAGGACTGTCGCCTCGAACGCCTGCTTCTGCTCGATCATCACCCAATGTCCGCAATTGGGGAACACGTGCAGTTCGGCGTTGGGGATGGTGCGCATCGGTATCAGGGACATGTCCAGCGGGCTGACCCGGTCGTCGCGGCCCCACGTCACCAGGGTGGGCGCCTTGACCTTGTGCATGATGGCCCAGGGCAGGGGGAAGTCGGCGTTGCGCATCATCTTCATCGTCGCCGCGAACGCCGCCTTGCCGTACATCCGGCGGGCACTGGCCAGCGTCTCGGGATCGGTGGCCAGCGCCCAGCGCTCCTCGATGAGGGTCTCGGTCACCAGCGCCGGGTCGTAGACCATCGAGTTCAGCCAGTCGACGAGGCGCTGGCGGGTCGGGTCCTCGGTGAACTCCTGCAGCAGCCGGATGCCCTCGCTGGGGCCCGAACTGTAGATGTTGGTGCCGATACCGCCGATGGTGACGAGCTTGCCGATCCGGTCGGGGTGGTTGATGGCGAAGTTGATCCCGACGCCGCCGCCCATCGAGTTGCCGATTATGTCGACCCGCTCGAGCCCGAGGGCATCGACGAACGCCGGGACCGCGCCCTGCGCGTCGAGCATGGGGTGACCGCCGAAGTCGTCACTGACCCCGAAGCCGGGGAACTCCAGCACCAGGCAGTGGAAGTGCTCGGCGAAGACGCCCAGGTTGCCCCGAAAGTTGCGCCACCCGGTCACCCCGGGGCCCGAGCCGTGCAGGAGCAGCAGGTCGGGGCCGGTGCCGGCCTCGTGGTAGCGCAGCACGCCCTTGTCGGTGCTGACCTCGCGCAGGGTGCCCTCGTAGCTGGTGTCCACCGGAGTATCCGATCACCTGCGGGGCCGCCGCTCAACAGCGGGTTCCGGTCAGTGGTCACATCAGCCACAATGGTCACAACGTGCGGTACCCTGCTCGGTGACCCGTAGCCTGGTCGGGTCGGCCGGGGCACGCCGGGCGGGGAGCCCGGCTTTTCGCCGAAGGGGTGCCTATGACGCAAGTGTCTGACCCGGACGCTGCGGAGACGGTCACCGAACCCGACCCACCGGCCGACATGCCGCTGACTCGGCGGGGCCGCCCCGTGCGGCGGTGGTCACTGAAGAACATGAGCATCCAGTCCAAGCTCATCCTGATGATGGTGCTGTGCACGGTGCTCGCCGCCGGCGTCATCGGCGGCATCGCCTTCCAGGCCGGCCGCGACTCGCTACGGAACGCGGTGTTCAACCGGCTGACCGAACTGCGCGAATCGCAGACCCGGGCGTTGGGCGGTCAGATCTCCGATCTGAAGAACTCGATAATCATCTACACCCACGGGGCGGTCACCCGGGATGCCCTGGAGGCGTTCAGCGCCGGCTTCAACGAGCTGTCCAACGCCCCCATCAACCCGGCCCAATGGCAGAACATCGTCGACTACTACAACAACACGTTCATCAAGGAGACCGAGCGGTACAGCGGAACGACACTGGACGCCGCGGCGCTGCTGCCGCGTTCCAACGCCGAGCGCTACCTGCAGGCCAACTACACCGCATTGCGCAAGAACGACGACAACGCGATCACCATGACCGACGCCCGCGACGGCAGCAAGTGGTCGACGGCCAACGCCAAGTACCAGGATTTCTTCCGCCAGATCGTGACCCGCTTCGAGTTTCAGGACGCGCTGCTGATCGACGCGGCCGGCAATGTGGTCTTCAACGCCTACAAGGGTGTCGATCTCGGCACCAACATCGTGACGGGTCCCTACTCGGGATCCAAACTCCAGGCGGCCTTCGCCAAGGCGATGTCGTCGAACGCGGTCGATTATGTGGGCTTCACCGACTTCGAGTTCTACCAGCCTGCCGAGAACACTCCGACCGCGTGGATGGTGGCCCCGCTGCGCCGGGACGGCCGACCGGAAGGTGTTCTGGCGCTGCAGTTCCCGATCACGAAGATCAACCGGCTGATGACCTTCGACAAGCAGTGGAAGGAGGCCGGGCTCGGCGAGACGGGCGAGACCATCCTGGGCGGCCCGGATGAGTTGATGCGGTCGGATTCCCGGCTGTTCCTCGAGGATCCGCAGCGGTACAAGCAGGCCGTCGTGGCGGCGGGCACCCCATCGGACGTCGCCGACATGGCCATCCGGCAGGGTGGAACGACGTTGATACAGCCGTTGTCGTCGCCGGCCAGCCGCTCGGCGCTGAAGGGTGAAACCGGCACCGTGGTCGCCACCGACTATCTGGGCAACAACACCCTGCAGGCCTTCGCGCCGGTGCCGGTCAGGGACGCCGACCTGCATTGGGCGATCATCGCCAAGGTCGACACCGCCGAGGCCTTCGTCAAGGAGGCGGCGTTCACCAAGACCATCGTGCTGGTGACCGCCGGCATGATCTTCGGGGTCTGCCTGCTGGCGATCCTGCTGGCGCAGATGTTCGTCCGTCCGGTCAGGCGGCTCGAGCAGGGTGCGCAACGGATCAGTGCCGGTGACTACGACGTCGCGATTCCGGTCAAGACCGGTGACGAGATCGGGGATCTCACGGTGGCCTTCAACGAGATGGGCCGCAGCCTCACCGTCAAGCAGGACCTGATCGACCAGCACCGCAAGGACACCGATCAACTGCTGCGCTCCCTGATGCCGGACGCCGTCGCCGAGCGGTTCAAGCAGGGTGAAGAGACCATCGCGATGGAGCACCACAAGGTGACGGTGATCTTCGCCGACATCATCGGCCTCGAGCGGCTGCAGGTCGAACTGTCGCCCGAGGAATCGCTGACTCTGGTCAACGAACTGATCCGCCAGATGGATGCCGCCGCCGAGCATCTCGGCATGGAACGGGTGCACACCGTGCGCAACGGGTACCTCGCCAGTTGCGGCCTGGCCGTACCGAGGCTGGACAATGTGCGCCGGACGGTCGACTTCGCACTGGAGTGCGAGCAGATCGTCGAGCGGTTCAACGCCGACACCGGCCATGAGCTCAGCCTGCGCGCCGGCATCGACACCGGCAGGGTGAGCAGCGGCCTGTTCGGCACGCCGTCGGTGGTCTACGACATGTGGGGTGCCGCGGTCAACATCGCGCACCAGATCAAGAACGGTTCACCGCAACCGGGTATCTACGTCACCTCCCGGGTGCAGGAAGTACTGCAGGAGACCGTGGAGTTCACGCCCGCGGGCACGATCGCGGTCGATGGTGCGACCGAACCGGTCTGGCGGCTCTCGGAGACTCCCTGATGTCGGACATCTTCGACTCGGCATGGTTCTACTGGGCGATCGGCATCGCGGTCGGCCTGCCGCTCAGTCTGGTCCTGCTCACCGAGTGGCAGCACACCCTGCAGCGCAGGAAGAGCTTCCTGCTACGCCCGGTGACGATCCTGCGCAACTACCTGCTGCCGCTGGGCGCGTTGCTGCTGCTCATGCTGGAGGCCAATCAGATTCCGCCCGAGGCCACTTCGGTGCGGGTGGTCAGCACGCTGGTGGCCTTCGTCGTGCTGGTGTTGATGCTCTCGGGTATCAAGGCCGCGCTTTTCCAGAGCGCTCCGGACGGCTCCTGGCGCCAGCGGATTCCGTCGATCTTCCTCGACGTGCTGCGCTTCGTTCTCATCGCGGTGGGTCTGGCGATGATCTTCGCCTACATCTGGGGCGCGAACGTCAAGGGTCTGTTCACCGCGCTCGGTGTCACCTCCATCGTGGTCGGCCTGACGCTGCAGAACTCGGTCGGCCAGATCATCTCCGGTCTGCTCATGCTCTTCGAGCAGCCGTTCCGCCTGGGGGACTGGATTCAGACCCCGCAGGCCAAAGGCAAAGTGGTGGAGGTCAACTGGCGGTCGATCCACCTTGAGACCAGCGACGGTCTGCAGATCACCCCGAACTCGGTGCTGGCGGCAGCTTCGTTCACCAATTTGAGCCGTCCGGCCGGCGAGCACTCGCTGACCGTGACGAGCATCTTCTCGCTGGACGATCCGCCGGACAGGGTGTGTGCGGTGCTGGCCCGAGTGGCTTCCGAACTGCCGCAGTGCGATCCCGACCGCTCGGCGAGCGCGGTCCCGTCCGGCGGGATGGAATATCACACCAAGATCCCGCTGAACTCACCGGCCGAGGACGGCAAGGCCAAGGCGAACTTCCTGCGGTGGATCTGGTACGCGGCGCGTCGCGAGGGCTTGCATCTCGACGAGGCCGAGGACGACTTCTCGACAATCGAGGCCGTCGCCGACGCGATCCACGACGTGGTCGGCCCGACGTTCCGACTGACCCGGGACGAGCAGCAGGATCTGATCTCACACGCCAAACTCGAGCGGTTCGGTGACGGTGAACTGCTGCAGCGGACCGGTGAGATTCCCGATGGCATGACCTTCATCCTCGCCGGCGAGATCCGGCTCACCGCACCCCTGGAGGACGGCTCGGAAATGGCACTCTCAACGCAGGAGGAGGGTGCCTTCCTGGGCCAGTCCGCGCTGACCCGCCAACCGGTGCTCGGCTCGGTCTATGCGCTCGGAGAGGTCACAACGGTGCACGTCGCGCGTGACAAACTGGCCGACCTGGTCCAGCAGAACCCGAAACTGCAGCAAGAACTCGGCCGCACGATCGAGGAACGGCGCGAGTACGTGCGGCAGGCGATCGCAGAGTCCGAAGACATCGACGCCAACTGAGGGACCGAGGGACAGCATGGTTCGCCCCGGGCATGACCTCGTCGTGGTGGGCGCCGGCATCGTGGGGCTGGCGGTGGCGCGGGAGTGGCTGCGGCGCCGGCCCGCGGACTCGGTGGCGGTGCTGGAACGCGAACCCGGTCCGGCGCAACACCAGACCGGCCACAACTCGGGGGTGATCCACGGCGGGATCTACTACCAGCCCGGGTCGCTCAAGGCCCGGCTGTGCGTCGAGGGCGCCCGGCTGATGTACGAGTACTGCGAACAACACCGCATCCCGCACGAGCGGTGCGGCAAGCTGATCGTGGCGGTCTCCGCCGACGAACTGCCCCGACTCGACGACCTGGAGGCCCGCGGCATCGCCAACGCGGTTCCCGGGCTGCGGCGCGTCGGGCCCGACGAAATCACCGACATCGAGCCCAATGCCGTTGGACTGCAAGCCCTGCATGCGCCGAACACCGGGATCGTGGACTACCCGGCGGTGGCCCGCGCGCTGGTGGGCGAGTTGACCGCGGCCGGAGCGGACATTCGGTTCGGTACCGAGGTGACCGAGATCGACGGGGGCGCGAACCCCGTCGTCCGCACCCGCGAAGCCCCGCTGCCGGCGCGCACCGTGATCGCCTGTGCGGGACTGTGGGCCGACCGGCTGGCGCGCCGCGCGGGTGCCCCCCGCGACCCGCAGATCGTGCCGTTCCGCGGCGCCTACCTCGGGCTCACGCCGACGCGACGACCCCGGCTGAACGGGATGATCTACCCGGTGCCCGATCCGGAACTGCCGTTCCTCGGTGTGCACATCACCAGGCACATCGCCGGCGCGGTGACGCTGGGCCCCACCGCGATGATGGTGGCGGCCCGCGACGCCTACCTGCTGCGCCGGTGGAACTGGCGGGATAGCTGGGAGACGGCGACCTGGCCCGGGTCCTGGCGGGTGGCCCGCCGGTACTGGCGGGTGGGGCTCGACGAGATCCGGATGGCCGCCAGCAGACAGGCTTTCGTGGCCGCCGCGGCCAGGTACCTGCCCGGGCTGTCCGTCGACGATCTCGACGGCAGCTCGCACGCCGGGGTCCGCGCGCAGGCGGTCGGTCGGGACGGATCGCTGGTCGACGACTTCGTGATCGCCCGCGACGGCAGCGTCTCCCACGTCCGCAATGCGCCGTCCCCGGCGGCCACGTCGGCCTTCGCGCTGGCCCGTGAGCTCGTCGACCGCGTCGAACCCAACCACGGCGGGCAGTGAAAACCGCTGCGGCTCAGCCCCACTCGTGGTTCATCGCGCGCGATTTGCTGATGTCCTCGACCGATTCGATCTGCCGCAGCTCGGGGCGGGTGCCGGCGATGAGCACCATCGCCAGGACGGCGGTTCCCGCGCCGAGCCCGAAGATGAGGGTGTAGCTGCTCTCCGGGGTGTATCCGTTCGTGGAGCGGGCCAGCAGCAGGGCCACGATCGCGGCGGCGATCGAACTGCCGATCGTGCGGGCGATGGCGTTCATGCTCGTCGCGACCCCGGTCTCGCCGGCCGCCACCTCCCGGACCACCAGGGCGGGCAGCGCCCCGTAGGCCAGGCTGATGTAGGCGTTGGCCAGCACCCCGGCCGCGATCACCTGCCAGGGCGCGGAATGCGCGGTCGCCAGCAGGACGAAACCGGCGGCCCCCGCCGCGGCCCCCGCGATCAACACCGCGCGGGCCCCGAACCGGTCGATGTAGCGACCACTCGCCAGCGAGGTCAGGAAGCCGGCGAACGCTCCCGGCAGGAGGAACACCACGCTGGCCGCCAGGACCGTGGCGCCGAAGCCGTAGCCGCTGCGCACCGGCGCCTCGACGAAGCCGGTGAGTCCGAGGAAGGCGAAATACAGGCCCATGCCCACCAGCACGGTCGCGATGTTGGTCAGCAGGATCGGGCGCCGCGCCAGCATGCTGGTCGACACCAGCGGCTGGGCACAGCGGCGTTCCCACCACCACCACAGGCCGAGCGATGTGACCCCGATGACGCCGCAGCCGATGATTCGCACGGACAGCCACCCCCAGACATGGGCCTGGGTGATCGCGAGCAGCACGCCCGACAGGCCGATCGCCAGGCCCGCGGCGCCCGCCCAGTCGATGGTGCCGACGCGGTGGCCGGGCCGGGACGGAACGAGCAGCACCACGGCCACGATCACCAGGATGGTGAACACGGTGGTCAGCCAGAAAACCCGGTGGTAGCCGGCGTCACCGCTCATCAGCAGGCCGACCACGACCAGGCCGATGCCACCGCCGAAGCCCAGGGTCCCGGACAGCACCGCCATCGCCCGCATCAGCCGGTCCTCCGGCAGTTCGTCGCGCAGGATCGACACACCGATGGGGTAGAGCGAGAACGAGGCGCCCTGCATTACCCGGGCCGCGATCAGCAGCGGCAGCGATGACGTGGTCGCCGCGATCAGCGACCCGGCCAGCACGGCGCCCAGCACCCACAGCAGCACCCGCTTCTTGCTGTGCAGATCGGCGAGCCGGCCGATGAGCGGGGTGGTGGCCGCCGCCGCCAGCAGGTTGGCGGTCACCGCCCAGCTGACATCGACCGTGGAGGCGTGCAACTGCCGGGCGATGACACCGAGGACGGGCACCACGCCGGTCTGCAGCACCGCCACCGTCAGCGCGACGACGCTCAGCGTGGGGACCAGCAGCCTGGACGGTTCCGGGTGGCGCCGCGCCGAGGCCGGGGTGCCGGCTGCGTCGACTTCGGACACGTCCATCCCTTCGTCGCTTCGGCCCCCCGGTGTCGATTATGTCGGCTAAGTATCCGCCCGCGGTAATCGAGGGGCGCTGTGCGAGGATGCCCCGATGGGCTCCCGTCCGGCGCATTTCATCGCAGAGGCTGACGGCACGTTCACGCCGACCGAGTTCTCCCGCAGCCGCTGGGGCGAGGACATGCTCAACGGCCCGGCCGTGGTGGCCCTGGCGGCGGCCACCCTCGAGCAGCAGTACGGCATGGCCGGATTCGTGCCGGCCCGGCTGACCGTCGACCTGTTCAAGGCCGCACGCAAGCTGCCGACGACGACCCGCACCCGGCTGATCCGGGATGGTCACCGGGTGCGCAACGCCGAGTGCGAGGTGCGGCAGGGCGAGACCACGGTCGCCCGCGCCACCCTGGTGCAGTACCGGACCTCGCAGGCCCCCCCGGGGCGGGAATGGTCGGGGCAGGCAACGTTCACCCCGCCGCCGCGCGCCGACGGCAACTCGTTCTACATCGGCAGCGACGACGCGGGCTGGAGTCCCACCGGGGCGGACCACCAGAACGCCTCCCGCAAGCGCGTCTACCACCGCGCCATCGACGCGGTGGCCGGTCTCGACGCCACCCCTTTCGTGCGCGCGGTCATCGTCGCCGAGGCCACCAGCCTGGTCAGCAATCTCGGCACCAAGGGCATCGGCTACATCAACGGCGACCTCACCGTTGCGCTGTCGCGGCTCCCCATCGGCGAATTCGTTGGGGTGCAAGGTGATTCGCACTGGTGCGCCGACGGCATCTCGGTCGGCAGCGCGACCCTCTTCGACGACCGCGGGCCGTTCGGAACCGGGTTGGTCACCGCGATCGCCAACCCGGCCGCCCAGATCGACTTCGGCAGCGCCGACGCCATGCCTACCCTGCGAGTGTGACGATGACACCGCGCTCGGATGTGCTGATTACGGCCGAGGACCTGATAACCCGGCTGGCGGCCGGGGAAGCGGTGTCGATCCTCGATGTGCGCTGGCAGCTGAGCGAACCTGACGGCAGCACCGCCTACCGGCAGGGCCACATCCCGGGCGCGGTGTACGTCTCGCTGGAGGACGAGCTTTCCGATCACAGCGTCACCGGCCGGGGACGGCACCCGCTGCCCACCGGGCAGGCCGTCGCGGCCGCCGCACGCCGGTGGGGCCTTCGGCAGGGCATCCCGGTCGTCGTGTACGACGACTGGAACCGGGCGGGTTCGGCCCGCGCGTGGTGGGTGCTCACCGCGGCGGGATTGCCCGGCGTCCGGATCCTCGACGGCGGCCTGGCGGCTTGGCGGTCCGCCGGCGGCGCGCTGGACACCGATGTGCCGCAACCGCCGCCCGGCGATGTGCCGGTGCCCCACGAGGACCTGTATGCCGGCGCGCTGCCGACGCTGACCGCCGAACAGGTGGCCGCTCGAGTCGGAACCCTGCTGGACGCCCGTGCGCCCGAACGTTTCCGCGGCGACGTCGAACCGGTGGACCGGGTTGCCGGCCACATCCCCGGGGCGCGCAACCTGCCTAGCACCTCGGTGCTCGACGACGACGGCAGCTTCCTGTCCGGCGCCGAACTCGACGCCGTGCTGTCCGTGGCGGGAATCTCCGACGCCAACCGGGCCGGGGTGTACTGCGGCTCGGGCATCACCGCCGCCGTGGTGGTGGCCGCGCTCGCCGCCGCGGGCCGGCACCCCGCGCTGTTCCCCGGTTCCTGGTCGCAGTGGAGTTCGGATCCGGCCCGCCCGGTCGCCGTCGGACCGGACTAGGCGCACAGATGCCCACGCTCCTGCTCTACCTTCGCGTCCAGCTGATGACCCTGGTCGTCGGCGTCGTCGGGCCGATCTTCCTGACCGTGTACTTCGCCGCTCAGCCCGACCCCACGGTGAAGTGGATGTACTACGCCGGCCTGGTGATAACCGGGATCGACGTGCTGGTGGCCCTGGCCATCACCGACCGGATGCTCGCGGCGCGCAAGGCGGCGCCGGATTCGAAGCCGAAGCCGGAGCCCGGGCCGTGACCGGGCGTCGCGGGCCGTTCGACGGCACGGCGGTCATCACCGGCGCCGGCAAGTCGCAGGTCGGCCGCCGCCTGGGCCGAACCGGGCTGGACCTGACGCTGGAGGCGGTGCTGCGGGCGATCGCCGACGCCGGCCTGGACATCGACGACGTCGACGGCATCGCCAGTTATCCGGGCCCCGCGGCCGGTGCGGCCGGTTTCTCCGGCGCCAGCATCACCGAGGTCCGCACCGCACTCGGCCTACGCAGCCGCTGGTACATGTCGTCGCTGGAGACCGCCGGACAGATCGGTCCGGTGATCGAGGCGTGCATGGCCGTGACGCTGGGCCTGGCCAACCACGTCGTGGTGTTCCGGTCGGTGTGGGAGTCGACTGCGGCCCAGCAGGCCGGCGGCGGTCACGCGTCGGTGCTGCTCGGTGGTGGCGGACGGCTGCCGCCGCAGATGGAGTGGACCGCGCCCTTCGGAGCCCTCTCGGCGGCGAACTGGCTGGCCATGCCCGCCCAGCGCTACATGTACGAATTCGGGCTCACCCGTGAACAACTCGGCTGGATCGCGCTGAACGCGCGCCGTAACGCCGGGCTGAATCCCGATGCGGTGTATCGGGATCCACTGACGATGGCGGACTATCTCGGCGCCCGGATGATCTCCGAGCCGCTGTGCCTCTACGACTGCGACGTGCCGTGTGACGGCGCGACCGCGGTGATCGTGTCGCGGCGGGACGCCACCGCCGGGCTGCCGCGGCACCCGCTGACCGTGGAGTCGGTGGGGCCGGGGATGTTCGAGCGGCCGACCTGGGAACAGCGGTTCGACCTCACCACGATGGCCGCCCACGATTCGGCGGCAACGCTGTGGGACAACACCACCATGCGGCCCGTCGACGTCGACATGGCGCAGCTGTACGACGGATTCAGCTTCCTGACCGTGATGTGGTTGGAGGCCCTGGGATTCTGTGAGCACGGGCGGGTGGGCGAGTTCATCGAGGGTGGGACGAGGATCGCCCTGGACGGCGAGTTGCCGCTCAATACCAGTGGCGGTCAGCTGTCCGGCGGGCGCCTGCACGGCATGGGATTCCTGCACGAGGCATGCGTGCAGCTGTGGGGGGAGGGCGGCGAGCGCCAGGCGCCCCGCACACCCGAGGTCGTGGCCGTCGGTGTCGGCGGCGGCCCGGTCGCCGGCTCGATGTTGGTGAGCAGCCGGTGAGCGACTACCAGCGGCCGAGCCTACGGCTGGCGCCCAGCCCCACACCGGAATCCGCGCCGTTCTGGACCGGTGGGCGCGACGGGCAGTTGCTGATCTCCCATTGCCACGGATGCGGGCACTACTTTCACCCGCCGGGCCCGGTGTGCTGGCGGTGCCGAAGCAGCGATGTTGGACCCGAGCCGGTTTCGGGTCGCGCGACCGTCGCGGCGTTCACCGTCAACCGGCAGCCGTGGATTCCGGGACTCGAACCGCCCTACGTGGTGGCGATCGTGGAGTTGGCCGATGAGCCCGACGTCCGGCTCATCACCAACGTGGTCGGCTTGGCCCCCGAAGACATGCGGGTCGGCATCGAAGTCGAGGTGTTCTTCGAGGATTGGACCGCGGTGTCCGGCGCCGAGGACAGCCGGGTCTGGATACCGCTGTTCCGGCCGGTCCGCTGACGCGGTGCGGCGTCAGTCCCTGACCCACACCGAGATGTAGCCGATCGGGATGCCGGTGCGGGCTGCGATGCATTCACGTGCCGCAAGTTCGACCGCCGCGCGGGTGGGTGCCGCCGTTACATCGTCGATTTCGGGGATGCGGATGACCCACTGACCACCCTGATGGGCGATGTCGATCTCGAAGCACTGGCCGGCGACGGGGCGCAGAACACGGTGCGAGCGCAGCCCTCGTTGCGGCCGGGCCGAGACGCCGCGAATCTGGTGATGAGTACGCATCTTCTGCTTTCCGAGACGATTTGGACCGCCGAAGAATGTACATCCCGAGGGGCCGAAACAGCAAATCTGCGACGGCGTTGTTTGACGCCTGCAGCAAACGGAAAATGCAACTCGGGTAACCACTGACGGCTAGGAGAAGGCGGCGGCAGACATCGCGGCGAGATCGCACGGCTCGACCGACGGCGCGGACTCGGCGCCGGACCTGATCGACGCTCGTATCGCGGAGCTGGGGGACTGGCGCGGCGAGATGTTGGCTCGGGTCCGGGCGGTCATCAAGCGAGCCGACCCGGACGTCGTCGAGGAGTGGAAGTGGCGCGGAGTTCCGGTGTGGTCCCACTACGGCATCATCTGCACCGGCGAGACCTAGAAGCGCGTGGTCAACTGACCTTCGCCAAGGGCGCCGCGCTGGCCGACCCCTCCGGAATGTTCAACTCCAGCCTCGAGGGCAACACCAGGCGCGCCATCGATATTCACGAGGGCGAGGAAATTGACGAGGGCGCACTCGCGGATCTGATTCGCGCCGCCATCGACCTCAACTCAGCGTCTCCGCGGGGGCGCTCCACAAGGAAGTAGGCGCCGGGCCCGAAAGTCATTGCGCGGCATCGCCAATGGCCACGTCAATTACCCCTGAACCGGGGGTGACGATTCGCCGAAGTCTGCTGACCGCACCTGCCAGAGCGGCTACTATGTGGTCATCTCTGGGTGGAAAGAGGCTCGAATGGTGAGTGCCGCGGACCGGGCGAGGCAGCTGGCATTGGTGTCCAGGCTCAAGACGACCTTTCCCGAGGTCCCCGAATGGCCGACACCGGACATGATCACCCACGACCACTACCTGGCCTACATGAAGACCAGCCACGACGTGGGTGGCGAGCTGAACGTGCCGGAGCTGTACGAGAACAAGGAAGAAGAGCAGTGGGAGCTGATGACCTACGTGCTCTGCGAGGTGCTCGGCTGGGGTGGCATCTGGGTCTCCGAGGAGCGCAGGCGGATCGGCAACGTCGACGTCGGACGCGCGATCTACCTCGGCCTTCCGTACTACGCCCGGTGGCTGTGGTCGGTGGGCCGGCTGCTCATCGAGAAGCATCACATCACCTGGGCGGAGCTGACCGATCGGCTGGCCGAGGTGCAGGCCCGCTACGCCGACGGCCTCGGCGGTCGGCTTCCGGATGCCGAGCCGAAATTCGAGGGCGACGGCCACGGCGTCGAGCGAAACCGCTTCCACGTCGAGGCGCTCGGTGTCGGGGACCCACGCATATTCGCCGGGAAGGCCGGCCCGGCGAGGTTCAAGGTGGGTGACCGCGTGCGGGTCCGGGACCTGCCCGCGATGTTCTACACCCGCACACCGGAGTACGCCCGCGGCGCCGAAGGTGTGATCGCCGAGGTCACCTACGAGAGCCCCGCGCCCGAGGACGAGACCTGGGCTCGCGAGGATGCCAAGCCGGAGTGGTTCTACATCGTCCGGTTCAACCAGTCCGAGCTCTGGGACAACTACACCGGCCCGAAGAACGACACCCTGCAGACCGAGATTCCCGAGCGGTGGCTCGAAGCTGTCGGCTGAGGAAGGAAATACTTCATGTCCGATCACGGTCACGACCATGACCACGACCACGACCACGCGCGCACGGTCAAACCCATGGTCGACGAGATCACCGACTTCGAGGTGCTCGAGATCGCGTTGCGCGAATTATGCATCGAGAAGGGCCTTTTCACCGCCGAGCAACATCGGGTGTTCACCGAGTACGCCGAGCAGATCGGCCCGACGCCGGCCGCGCGGCTGGTGGCCAAGGCGTGGCTGGATCCGGAGTTCAAGAAGCTGGCTCTGACCGACGCCATGGCCGCGAGCAAGGAGGTCGGCGTGGACTGGCTGGACCCCACCGGGTTCGGCACGCCCAGCGACTTCTACGCGTTCAAGATTCTCGAGGACACCCCGCAGGTCCACCACGTGATCGTGTGCGCGCTGTGCTCGTGCTACCCGCGGCCGATTCTGGGCAACTCGCCGGAGTGGTACCGCACCCCGAACTATCGCCGCCGCATCGTGCGCTGGCCGCGACAGGTGCTCTCAGAGTTCGGACTGGAATTGCCTGAGGGCGTTGAGGTCCGGGTCGAGGACTCCAACCAGAAGCACCGGTTCATGGTCATGCCGCTGCGCCCGGAGGGCACCGAGGGGTGGAGCGAGGACCAACTGACCGAGATCATCACCCGGGACTGCCTGATCGGCGTCGCGCTGCCCAAGCCGGGTGTCACCACCAACGTCTTCACCGGGGCGCGCCCGGCGATCCGCCCCATGCAGTCGACCGATGAGTGACGCCCAAGAATTTCCGGTTCTCGACGAGATCGTCGAGCACAATCAGTCCTGGCCGGTGATGGCCGCGAAGTACGGTGTCGAGAATCCGTTGCCGCCGTGGAAGACCAGCCTCGACGGGCTGTGCGACGTGCTGGACCGGTCGTGTGCCGGCGACGAGGAAGCCGGCCTGACATTCAAGCAACGTCGCGACGAGGAGGACGAGCTGTCGGCGACGCGGTACGCCGACCTGCCCTACCCGGAGAACCAACTCGTGGCGCTCGCGCATTCGCTGCTGAAGCGCGGCCTCATCGACGAGTCGGAACTGCGACAGCGCCTGGCCGCCATTCGGGCCCGGTTGGAAGCCTGAGCCCGGAAGTCGTAAACGCCTGCACCTCAAGCAAATTCGTCACTGTGACGTATTGGGCCGGTAGGGCGGGGAGTGGGGAAGCGGTTGCATGGGGGCGACTCAGTAGCCGAGGCCTGCGATGAGGGGCAGCAGTGCCCGCACGACAGCGTTACTGCCGCATGGCTCGCCATGGGCTACGGCCGTGTACCGCTGAGCGCCGGCCATGCCCAGGTGCTCACCGCTCGCATAGGCCGCCACCGACAGCGCCCATTTCGGGTCGATCCAGTCCGACCACCGGGGCGACAGCGTCGGTCCGGGTTCGCCGGCGAACAGTTCTGCGATGAGCGCACCGGCACCATCGAGAACCTGCCAGGGAGGTTCGGTCTCAAAGTCCACTCGGGCGAGCACCTGATCGTCGGCGTCGACGACCGTGAACCCATCGGGGTGCTTCACCTTGAGCAGCATGGTTTTCTCACGGACGCTCGTGGCGACAAGTGCGCCCTGCTCGTCATGGACCGTTACGGTTGCCGGCGCATCGTTCGTCGAGGTGATCCGTGCCAGAACGCGCCCGTGGGCGCCGAGCAGTTCCACATGGATGTCGTTGCCGCGATCCATCCCGGTGAGTGTTACCAGCTTCCAGAACGTCCGTGCGGCCGCGCCGCCGGTGTGTACCCGGGCGGTGACGGCGAGCAGATCGCCTGCCGGCGAGCGCAGTTCCCATCGGTGATCGCCACCCGTGGCGCCCGCGCGAAAGACGGCGGCGATGCCCTCGTGACTCGCAAGATCGCGCAGCGACACCGCTGGTTCCTGCCCGGAAGAGGTCACGAGGGAATTATGGCCGCGCTTGGCCCGAGCCGAGTCCCGACCGCTGAAGGAACGCCAGGGAACCGCGCTCGGCCGATTCGTCACGGTGACGGAATTATCGGATCGAGCGACCCCGCCGCGGGGGTGTGGAACCGGGTCTCGTGCTGCGACGAAGGGTAGGACGATTGGTAGGATAGTTGTATGGCGAAAGAGAAGATCTCCGTGACTGTCGACGCGGCCGTGCTTGCCGAGGCTGACGCCGACGCCAGAGCGGCTGGGCTGAATCGGTCGGAGCTCATCGAGCGGGCGCTGCGCAACGAGCATCTCCGTCGCGCGCTGCACACATACACAACGCGTACGGCGCCGGCGCTCGATATCGACGCCTACGCCGACCAGGTCTATGAAGCCAACCGGGCCGCGGATCTGTGATCGCGCCCGGTGACATCGCACCGCGCCAGGACAGCAGCCGTGAACTCTACGTCGTAGTGTTGTCCAATTCGATTCACCTGGCCGCCAACACCGGCCGAGTGATCACCTGCCCTTTCATCCCCGGCAAGATCCCCGATGACGCGATGGCCATGGTGGTCACCATCCGCCGGCCTGAAGGCACGCTGCTGCCTGAGCTGGTGCAGTGGCTGCCGAGTTCGGCGCTCGGTGAACCGATCGGGGCCGTCGGTGCAGACGCACTCGGTGAAGTGACATCGATTGTGGCCGCACTCATCTCTTAGCACGGGCGCAACCCGCATGCTCTGTGCCGATAAGCCACATTATGTCAAGTAAGCTACGTCGCACTTCGGCGTGACCCCACATTGCTCTCGCCTATCGCGCAAGGCCGAGCGTGGATGTTCGACTTTCTGACGGTTGTGAGCTTGGAGCTTGTCAATCATCGCGTCACTGTCGTGGTCAAGTCCGGACGGTTCCGTGCCAGCGGTGCGGACTCGTGTCGGCTGGTGCGCCAGCCACACGCCTCGCTCACGCCGGAGTGAACGTGAACCGCGTCTCGCCGACCGGGCCGTTGTTCCCACACGGATTGGGACCGCTGAGCGTGTACAGCCCGTTCGAACCGTCAAGGTTGAAGGTGTAGCGGGCGGCCACGTCGACCTGACGGCCGTCCGGGCAGAACGCGCCACCACGAACGAACTGGTCCAGCACGTACTGGTTGCCCTGAATGTACGCCTGACCCTGGTCGGCGTTGAGCGTGAGATTGAACAGTGAGATGCAGCCAGGGCCACAACTCGTCACCCGCACCAGGTTGTCGGTGACGGCGCCGTTGGCCATGACGCTGTGGTAGGTGTAGTCGCCCGCAGCCAGTTCCGCATTGGCGGGTGCTGCCAGGCCGACGCTGACGACGGCGCAGCCCGTCGCGATCGCGCCGATCATGATGTTCTTCATGGCGTCGAGTGAATACCATCCAGGTGCCTACCGGTCCCAAGTTCGCAGAACCGGTCCCCCGTAGGCTCACCAGGTGCACACCGTGACCCTGGCCAGCGCCGCCTCCACAGCGGCACTGACGATTGGGCTGGCCACCTACGCGGCGTTGATCTTCGCCAGCCTCGCGGTGGCGATCTACGACGTCCGTCGGGGCCGACGTGGGCGCGCCATCGCCGCCGCCGTGGTGGTCGGCGTGCTGACCCTGGCCGGGCTGGTGGCCGCCATTATCAGCAGTGTGGCGTGAAGGCTGTCGTTCTCCGACTCGTCGTCCTCGGGCCACAGAATGAAGTCGTCGAAGGCGCGGCGGCCCAACCTGCTTTCCTGACCGCGGCATCCCCCGATCGGCGGACAACGCCGTCATCTCGAACAACCACCTTTCGGCCGACACCCGAGGTCGCCCCGGGCTGTGATAGTCGACGCATGAAGCGCGACAACCGCCTGCTTGCGACTCTCGGTGCTGTCGTGCTGACCGCCGCCGTGCTGCAGACCAGCATCGTGCCCGTCCTGGACCTGGTGGCCGCACAACTGCACATCTCGTCGGCCGCCGCAGAATGGACGGTCACGGCCAACCTGCTGGCCGCCGCGGCGGCTACCCCGCTCATCGGACGGCTGGCCGACCTGTTCAACAAGAAGTGGGTGCTGCTGGGTGCGCTCGCCCTGATCCTGGCCGGCTCACTGCTCGGGGCGCTGACATCGTCGCTAGCCCTACTGATGGTCGGCCGGGTGATGCAGGGAATGTCGTTCGCGCTGTACCCGGTGGCGGTGTCGATCCTGCGCGACGAGCTGCCCGCCGAGCGCCTCGTCCGGTCCATGGCGGCCGTGTCGGCGATGCTCGGTGTCGGCGGCGCCTTCGGCCTGGTGGTGACTGGATTCCTGATGCCGGCGGGCGCGAGCTATCACCGGGTGTTCTGGCTGAGCACCGTCGCGGCGATCGTGGTGACCGCGGCGGCCGCCCTGGTGGTGCCGAGCCGTCCGCGCCGAGTCCACGCCCGAGTCGACTGGCTCGGTGCGTTCGCCCTGGCGGCCGGGTTGTGCAGCGTGATGCTGGCCATCAGCCAGGGGGCGGCCTGGGGCTGGACCTCCCCGCGGACCGCGACCGCCGCAACGCTGGGCGCGGCGGTTCTGATGGCCTGGTGGTCGCGGAGCGCGCGGGTCGCGCAACCGCTGGTGTCGACGGTCATGTTGACGCGGCGACCGATCCTGCTCGCCAACGCGGCGACGTTCCTTGTCGGCATGGGCCTGTACTTCTCGTTCCTGGGCATGACCGACTTCGTCGAAGCCCCGCGCAGCGCAGGCTACGGCTTCGGAGCCACCATCCTGCAGGCCAGTCTCCTGTTCCTGATGCCGGGTGCGTTGTCCGCCGCGGCCACCACCCTGATCGGCGGCCGGTGCATCGAGCGCTTCGGCGCCCGGGCCGTCGTGGCGGGCGGCGGCTTGGTCGGCGTCGTCGGCTTTCTCATGCTGGCCGGCTGGCACGAAGCCCGGTGGGAGGTGATGGTGGCGGGTGTGCTGACCAATGCCTATATCAGCCTGGCCTACGGGGCGCTGCCGGCCCTGATCGTGTCCGAGGTCGACAACAGCGACACGGCCGTGGCAACCAGCCTCAACGGCATGTTCCGGAAGGTCGGCGGCGCGGCCGCGGCAGCCCTGGTGGGGGCGCTGCTGACTCCCCGAACCGGCGGGCTCGCGGCGGAAAGCGGATTCACCGCGGTGTTCGTGCTGGGAGCGGCAACCGCGGCCGGATCCGTTCTGCTGGTCTGGGTCGGTCGCGAGCGGTCAGCGGCTCCCCGACTGGCTCCCCCGATCCTGTTGCGGGCTCCCGCGCTCGCCGCGACGGAATTGGCGGCGTGACGCGCGGTACCCGCAACAGCGGACGGGCTGGGAACCGGCATGCGGTACCCAGCCCGTCCTGCTACGCGGCCGTTACGACTGTGGTTGCGTTCCGAGCGTCACCTGGGTGGTCTGCGGCGACCCGGACGGGTCGTTGTAGCTCACCGCGACGGTGTCCCCGGGCGCCTTGGAATTGATCGCCGCGACCAGGGCCTCGGACCCGTCGATCACTCGGTCGTCGACCTTGGTGATCACCGCGCCCTTGGTCAGGCCGCCGTCCGCGGCCGGGCTGCCCTGCTGGACGCCGGCGATCACGGCTCCGCGCCCGTCATCGTCGGAACTGAGCTTCACACCCAGCGCGGCGCGCTGCACGGTGCCGGTCGAAACCAGTTGATCGGCAATGCGTTTGGCCTGATCCACCGGGATGGCGAAGCCCAGGCCGATCGAACCGGCCTGTCCCCCGGGCGAATCCATCGAAGCGATAGCGGAGTTCACCCCGATCAGGTCGCCGTTCATGTCGACCAGCGCGCCGCCGGAGTTACCCGGGTTGATCGCCGCATCGGTCTGAATCGCACTCATCACCGAGTGCTGACCGGTCTGCTCGTCCCCGGTGGCCACCGGGCGGTTGAGCGCGCTGATGATGCCGGTGGTGACGGTGCCCTGCAGGCCCAGTGGCGAGCCGATCGCCACCACGTTCTGCCCGACCTTGAGGTCCTTGGAGGAGCCGATGGTGATCGGCGTGAGCCCGGTGAGGTTCTCCGCGCGGATCACCGCGATGTCGTCGGCCGGGTCGGTGCCCACGACGGTGAACGGTGCGGTGCGGCCGTCGGACAACGTCACGGTCGGCTTCAAGCCGGCGTTGCCGCGCCCGGAGGGCCGGGCACCAGGACCCTGGGTATCGGGACGGCCCTGGTACGGGTCGGGCAGTTCACCGCCGGGAAACAGGTCCCGCGGCAGGCCGGGCATCTGGCCACCGGGCCGGGAAGCCATCGGGCCCGGATCCCCCGCGCCTTCGGCGGCCGCGGCCACCACGTGGTTATTGGTGAGGATCAGGCCGTCGGGGCTGATCACGATGCCCGACCCCTCCTCGCGAGCATCGCCGCTGTCGATCTGAATCTTCACGACGCTGGGCAGCACCTTGGCCGACACTTGTTCGACCGAACCCGGTGCGGCGACCGAGGTCTGCTGGCCGACCGACGGTGTGGTGGCCGGCGAGGGCTTCCCCACCGCTGCCGGTGCGGGCGCCGGCACGTTCGGGTGTCCGGTGTGGTTGACCACCGCCACCGCGGTGGCGGCGCCGGCCGCCATGGCGACGGCGGCGGTGCCGGCCACCAGGATGCCCGCTCGCGCAGGCCGTCTCGGTGCACGCGCCGGCGCGACCGGCTGTGCGCCGTGCGGCCGGTAGCTGCGCCCGGTGTCCGGTGATCCGTAGCCCCGGTGGTACCCGCTCGGGCTCCACTGGGTTGAGTTGTGTTGATCGGCAGCCTCATTCGCCGGATGCGAATGGCCGTAAACGTGGGACGAATACCTAAAGCGGTCGTTCATTGCCGTTGACTTCTTCTTCCTCGAGACGCGAACGTATCCTGCGCCGAACCCGGCGATCCCCCACAGCGTGCCGACAACGACTGATGATTTGCTGAGAATGAGTTCAACGCTGGCCAAGACTTTTTCGAGCTTCGCCTTGCCTCGGGTTCGCCGGGCCCCGGCACCTTCATCGCGAAAATAGCCATGCCGCAGTGCATTTCGCGGCCAGACGGCCATTTCGCGGCGGCGAAGCCAGCGGTGCGGACGCAGGTTACAGTTCGGTCTCAGGCGCGCTCGGTGGAATTCGTCGTTGACGCGACCCTCACCTCTTCGGCGATCGGCTCCAAATATGTCGGTCACCCCGTGGCGATTTCCTGGAAGCGACGAGTTTTGTCCGCGTGACCGGTCTATCCGATAGCAATCCGCAACCAGAGGAGGACTACGTCATGAACACCAGTGCCGGCAGGGTCCCGGGAACCGAACAGCCGGTGGGCCGCAGCACCGCCAACAAGGTGGGCATCGCGATCAGCGCCCTGATCGGCGCTTTCCTGGCATTCGACGCCGTGGCGAAGCTGTTGGACTTCCCCCAGATGAAAGCGGGTGCCGAGGCGCTGGGCTTTCCCGCCTATCAATCCCTGGTGATCGGCATCGTGCTGGCGGTGTGCGTGGTCGTCTACGCCATCCCCCGCACCGCGGTGCTGGGCGCCCTGGGCATCACCGCCTACCTCGGCGGGGCCGTGACGGCCAACATGCGGGTCGAGGCGCCCCTGCTCACCCATACGCTGTTCGCCGCGCTGTTCGGTGTGATCATGTGGATCGGTCTGGCGCTTCGCCGCCCGGAGCTTCTCAAGGTCGCGGGCCTGTCCGGAGGTGGGGCGACGGTAAGGTGACTGACCGTGCCCCCAACCTTTGCCTCCCCCGCCGCCCTCGCCGCCTGTGCCACGGCCGTCGCGCTGACCCTCGCGGGCTGCGGTAGCGATACCAAGACCGCGTCCTCGAGCACCCCGTCGACACCCCCGGTCGCATCGTCCATCACTGACATGACCGCGCCGGCCACCCCGCTGGCCCCGCCCGGCACGACGGCCCCGGCGGCATCCTGCCCGACCGCGGCGCCGGCAACCGGCGGCACGCCCGAGTGGACCCTGCGCAGCACCACCGGCAGCGTGGCCGTCACCGGATCGACCGCGACGGCCGCCCCGCGGGTCACCGTCGAGGCGCCGTTCAGCGTCAACCAGACCCAGGTGCACACGCTGCAGGCCGGCGACGGGCCGGTGGTGGCCCAGACCGCGACGGTGTCGGTCTGCTACATGGGTGTCAACGGACGTGACGGCTCGGTGTTCGACAGCAGCTACGAACGGGGCGAACCGGTCGACTTCCCGCTCACCGGCGTCGTGACCGGCTTCCAGAAGGCCATCGCCGGGCAGAAGGTCGGGTCCACCGTCGCCGTCGCGATGACCTCCGCCGACGGCTACCCCGACGGTGAGCCGCGGGCCGGGATACAGCCGGGCGACAGCCTGATCTTCGCGATCAAGATCCTCGGCGCGTCCTGAGCCGTCAACCCCGACATGGAGTCGACCCGGTTGGATCGGTGGCTCTGGTCGGTCCGGTTGACCAAGACCCGGCCCGACGCGGCCGCGGCCTGCCGCGGTGGCCACGTGCGGGTCAACGACCGGCTGGCCAAGCCGTCCACCACAGTCGCTCCCGGCGACGAGGTGCGGGCCCGCCTCGGTGACACCACCCGGATCGTCGAGGTGGTTCGGGTCATCCAGAAGCGCGTCGGCGCGGCCGACGCGGTCACCTGCTACCGCGACCACACGCCCCCACCGCCACCGACCGTCCCCGATCCGGTGGCGGCACGCGACCGGGGCGCCGGGCGGCCCACGAAACGGGAGCGGCGCGTCCTGGACAAGTGGCGGGCCGGCCGGCTGTGACGCGCTCCCCCGGCCCTACTTGCGCAAGGTGAACTGGCAGACGTCGGTGTAGCCGTCGCGGAACAGGTCGGCGCAGCCGGTGAGGTAGCGCAGGTAGCGGTCGTAGACCTCTTCGGACTGGATGGCGATGGCCTCGTCGCGGCGGGACTCGAGTGCGGCAGCCCACAAATCCAGCGTCCGGGCGTAGTGCAACTGCAGCGGCTGCACGAGATCGACGGTGAAGCCCGCGTTTTCGGCAAGCTTCTCGACGCGCGGCACCGTCGGCAGCCGCCCGCCCGGGAAGATCTCCTCGAGAATGAACTTGAAGAACCTGAGGTGCCGCATCGTGATCGGCAGTCCACGCTCCTCGATCTGCCCGCGCGGGATCTGCATGATGCTGTGCAGCATCATCACCCCGTCGTCGGGCAGCCGGTCGAAGGCGAAGTCGAAGAACGGCTTCCAGCGGTCCGAGCCGAAATGTTCGAACGCGCCGATCGACACGATGCGATCCACGGGTTCGGTGAACTGTTCCCAGCCCGCCAACAGCACCCGGCGGCTGCGGTCGGACGGCGTCTCGGCGAAGGCCCGCTCGGCGTAGGCCTGCTGATTGCGGCTCAGGGTCAGTCCCACGACGTTGACGTCGTAGCGTTCCACCGCCCGTCGCATCGTCGCGCCCCAGCCGCATCCCACGTCGAGCAGCGTCATCCCGGGCTGCAGACCCAACTTGCCCAGCGACAGGTCGATCTTGGCGAGCTGGGCCTCCTCGAGCGTCAGGTCGTCGCGTTCGAAGTAGGCACAGCTGTACGTCCGGGTGGGGTCCAGGAAGAGCCGGAAGAAGTCGTCGGATAGGTCGTAGTGCGCCTGGACGTCCTCGAAGTGCGGTTTGAGGGCATGGGTGCTTTTGCTCGGTGCTGGGGACACGATTTCGCCTTCGACTAGTAGCTTCGTGTTTGCGCAGCTCCAGTCTTTTCAAGAGCCTCCCCGGCCCACCGCAAGTGTACGCACTGCGGCCGGCAGCATTTGCCAGCCGGTCCGGCGCGTCCGCCCTCGCGTTGATTCAGAACTGAGACAGAAGAAGTGCGAGTAGCGGTGTGGGTGAGGTCTGAATCAACGCACGGGCGCGCCGTGCCGCACCCCCAACGTGCCGGCGAGGTATTCGGCCCGGCAAGCCGGGCGGGCCAGCTTGCCGCTGGTAGTGCGCGGGATGACGCCGGCGGGCACGAACCGCACCTCGGACACCGGCAGCCGATGCCGCGCGACGACGGCGGCGGTGATGGCGTCGACGGCGGGTTGCGGGTCGGATCGGCTGGTGCCCGCCGCGCGTTCGGCGACGATCACCAGGGTTTCCCGTCCGTCGTACGGCACGGTGAACGCCGCGACGTAGCCGCGCCGCACCATGGGTGAGGCCTGCGCTGCGGTGGCCTCGATGTCCTGCGGGTAGTACTGGCGGCCGTCGACGACGATGAGGTCGGCCATCCGTCCGGTCACATAAAGCTCGCCGTCGAGGTGGAAGCCGAGATCCCCGGTGCGCAGCCAGCGCGCCCCGGCCGGCGCACCCTCGGCGTGGCTGCCGGTCTCCAACCGGGACGCGAGCGTGGCATCGAAGGTGCGGTGCGTCTCCTCCGGGCGGCCCCAATAGCCGCGGCCGATGTTGTCGCCGTGCAGCCAGAATTCGCCGACCGTGCCGTCGGGCAACTCCGCCGCGGACGCCGGGTCGACGACGACCGCCCACAGACTGCGGGCCGGCTGGCCGCACGACACCACGGTGAAGGCGTCCGAGTCGTCAGCGCGGTCGGGGGCCACCCGCACCGCCCGCCCCTCGGCCAGCGACTCGCGGTCGAGCCGGACGGCGGTCGGTGCGGCGTCCGGGGCGATGGTAGCGACCAGCAGGGTCGCCTCCGCGATCCCGTAGGACGGCTTGAACGCCGTCGGCGCCAGGCCGTACGGCGCGAAGGCCGCGGTGAACGACGCCATCGCGTCGACGCTGACCGGCTCCGACCCGATGATCATCACCACATTGGCGAGGTCGATGTCCTCTCCCGGCGCCGGCAGGCCGCGCTGCGCGGCCCACTCGTAGGCGAAGTTCGGCGCGGCGGTGATCACCCGGCCGACCTTGGAACCGGCCGACAACGCCTGGATCCAGCGCTGCGGCCGACGCACGAAGGCCGTCGGCGACAGCAGGGTGGAATGCCCGCCGTAGGCGGCGGGGAAGCCGATCATCGACAAGCCCATGTCGTGATACAACGGCAGCCAGCTGACCCCGTGGGTGTTCCGGTTCAGCAGGTCGATCGACAGGATCATCTGGATCAGGTTGGTGCCGACCGCGCGGTGAGTGATCTCCACGCCCACCGGGGGCCGGGTCGAGCCTGAGGTGTACTGCAGGTGCGAGACGTCGTCGACATCGATATCGGTTGGGGCGAAATCACTTTCGGCCGACTCGGGAATCTCGTCCAGCACGATGACGTGCGGTCTTCGCCCGGCGGGCAGCCTCGCGAGGAAGGCTTCGACGGCTCCCGCCGCCGCGGTGGTGGTCAGCACGGCGCTGGGCGCTGCGTCATTGAGCGCGGTGTCGAGGCGCTCGGCGTGGCCGGGCAGTTCGGGTGCGAACAGCGGCACTGCGATGGCGCCGGCCTTGATGGCCGCGAAGAAGCCGGCGACGTAGTCGAGTCCCTGGGGGGCGAGGATCGCGACCCGGTCACCGCGGTCGGCCACCCGCTGGACCCGGGCACCGATGGCGCGCAGTTGCCGGCCCAGTTGCGTCCAGGTCAGTTCGACGGCCCGCCCGTCGCCGGGGCCGGTGTGGTCGAGGTAGCGGTACGCCACCGAATCGCCGACGTTGGCGACGTTGCGCTCGATCAGCGATATCAGCGTCACCCCGGGCGGCAGCACGACACCGCCGCGGGAGTCCAGGCAGTCCTCGATCCGCAGCAGGCCCGCCGGCGGCTCGAACTCCTGGCGCGGCCCGCGATCCATGACCGCAGTCTAAGCACCGGGCGCCGGTCCGCCGGTGCAGGTCACGGTGCGCGTCGGGGGCTATCGTGAGGGCGCATTCGCCGGACGAAACCGCAGGAGAAGCATGCCGAGCTGGATCGCCGACCTGGTACGGCTCGACGGTGACGGTCGCGGTTTCCGCACCTCGATGGCCTTCGGCGCGGGTCCGCGACTCTTCGGCGGGCTGATCGCGGCGCAGGCCCTCGCGGCGGCCGGCGCCACGGTGGCCCCGGACCGGCTGCCCCAGTCGCTACACGCCTACTTCATCAAGGGCGGCCGGGTCGGCGTCGACATCGAGTTCGCCGTGGAGCTCACCCGGGACGGCCGGTCGTTCAACACCCGTCGGGTCACCGCCAGCCAGGACGGTGCGGCGATCTTCGAGATGCTGGCGTCCTTCCACCGGCCCGAGACCACCACCGACTGGCAGCGCAGCGAGCCGCCCGGGCTGGCGCTGGCCGACGCCACCAAGGTCACCGCCATCCCCGAACAGTGGGCCGACCACTTCGAGGCGCGGATGGCGCCGGGCGGACCGACCGACTGGCCGGTCCAGCCGTTCTGGTTCCGCACCCGCGAGCCGGTCGAGGACGACCCCCTGCTGCGGGCCTGCGCCCTGACGTTCATCTCCGACGTGGGCCTGGTCTCCTCGGCGCGGCCCCCGGGACCGGACCTGCCCGGCCCCGGCGGGGCCGCGAGCCTCGACCACGCGCTGTGGCTGCACCGGCCGGTCGACCCGCACCAGTGGCACCGCTACGAGGCGGTGGCGCTGACCCACAGTGACGCCCGCGGTCTGGCCCGCGGATCGATCACCGCCGCCGACGGCACGCTGATCGCCAGCGTCGCCCAGGAGTCACTCTGGCGGATCTGAGCCATCCGCGCGGGAAAGGCGCAGCTCAGGACCCGATCTGGACCGATTTCAGACAACCGGCGCAGCGGGTGTTTAGCCGACGCCGACTCGGGGAACAAACCCGCATTCGACGGCGTTGACGCGTCGGTCGATCAGAACTTTGATCCGAAAGGCGTGAATCCATGACCGTTGACTACGACGCTCCCCGACGCACCCAGGTCGAGCCCGAGGACGAGTCGTTGGAGGACCTCGCGGGACGGCGCAACGATGCGGCCACCGCCGTGCTCGACGTCGACGATTCCGACGTCGCCGAATCCTACGAACTGCCCGGCGCCGACCTGTCCGACGAGGAACTTGTCGTTCGGGTCATCCCGAAGCAGGCCGACGAGTTCACCTGCAGCAGCTGTTTTCTCGTCCACCACCGTAGCCGCCTGGCCGATGCGAGCAGCGGGGCGATGATCTGCACCGACTGCGCCTGAGGTCCCCGGCACGGTTTGGGCCACAATGTCGAGGTGCCCAGCCTCGCGAGCCGACTGGTCCCCGTCGTCCTGCGACTGACCGGGCGGGGTAAGGACCTGAGAAGCGCGGACGCCGCTCGCGGGCATATCGCCGACCGGGCGCTGCGGCCGCTGCCCTACGGCCCGCCGCGCTGCCTGGGCCGCGACATCGACGTGACGGTCTCCCACGAACACGCCTGGCCGGTCTACACCGTCGCCCCCACCACCGCGCCGGCCCGGCACCGGGCCGTCTACGTGCACGGCGGTGGCTGGGTCAACGAGATCGACCCCGCGCACTGGCGCTTCGTCGCCGAACTCGCCGTCGCATCCCAGACCGCGGTCCGGGTGCCGATCTACCCACTGGTGCCGTGGGGCACCGCCGGTGAGGTCGTGCCGTGGGTCGCCGGTCTGGTCCAGGCCGACATCGACGCGGTGGGTGCGGAGAACAGCTACGTGCTCGGCGACTCGGCGGGTGGACAGATCGCGCTGTCCGCGGTGATCTGGTTGCGCGACAACGGCGGGCAACAGCCGCGGCGGGCCTTCCTGATCGCGCCCGCCCTCGACCTGAGCCTGACCAACCCGGCGATCGCCGCGGTCGAGCCCACCGATCCCTGGCTGTCGTCCGTCGGCGTACACGAATACGTCCGGCACTGGCGCGGCACCCTGTCCGTCCAGAATCCACTGGTGAGCCCGCTCTCCGACACGCTGACCGGGCTGACCGCGATCACGATGTTCAGCGGCACCCTCGACATCCTCAACCCGGACTCGCGGCTGCTGGCCGACAAGGCCCGCCGGGCCGGGGTCGACATCGACTATGTCGAGGGCGACCAGATGGTGCACGTCTATCCGCTGCTGCCGATTCCGGAGGGCCGGGCGGCACGCCGGCGCATCACCGACACCATCATGGCCGGATCCTGAACACCGGACCGACCGGTTAGGCGATCACCCGGATGAGATACGGCGCCATGTCGGTGGTGCGCACCGGCGACACTGCCACGGCCTTGTCGGTGACCTCGAGCATCTGGTTGTTGCCCAGGAACATCGCGACGCTCTGGGTTCCATTGGGGCCGTAGAAGATCAGGTCGCCCGGCAGCGCCTGAGCCGGGGTGACCTTCTGGCCGACCTGATACATGTCACCCGATGACCGCGGCAGCTTGGCGCCCACCCCGGCGTAGATGTACTGGATCAGGCCCGAGGAGTCGAACCCGACCGTCGTCGCGCCGGTGTCCTTGCCCAGGGTCGGCCCGTTGATGTCGCCGCCCGCCCATGAGTAGGGCACGCCGACCTGGGCCATGCCGCGGTCGATGACGATCTTGACGTACTGGTCGCGACTCACCGGGGCGGCCTCGGCGCGCCCGGCCACCAGGCCGGGAATCGCCAGCAGCGTCGCCAGGACCATCGCCATGCTGAGCACCAATGCGTATGTGCGCTTCTTCATCTTCTCCATCCCTTTCGGGCATGCCGGCGGACTTGCGATCCGACGGTTTCGCCCACTCTTCATCCCCCGTGACCGGTTCGCGTCGAGCAAAGCCGATTCCGTTCACTTGGGTCACTACCGTCACTTCTACAGCAAACGCGGAGCGCCCGGCCACCCGAATGTCTGTTCGTGCAGGCGTTTTGTCCGAACCGTGACACAACGGTGTCCGAAGCGCGGCCCAATGTCGGCCGAACAGTTGCCGTTTCGGGGTGGCCGATTGTTGTCGCATTGCGCCCCAGCGGGTTTGGCCGGTTCGGAGGGCGGCGAACCCGGGCGGCCGTATGCTGACCGCCATGACCGAACCCGGTGTCGAGGTGCACGCCGCCGTCTCCGCCCCGCCCGATCGGGTCTGGGACCTGATCAGCGACATCACCCTGATGCCGGGGTTCAGCACGGAGCTGCAGAGCGTCGCCTGGGCCGAGGGGTTCGAGGGACCGGGCCTCGGCGCGGAGTTCCTGGGGAACAACTCCAACCCCGCGATCGGCGACTGGACGACACGTTCACGCATCGTCGAGTTCGACCCACCCCGCGTCTTCGCCTGGGCGGTGGGTGATCCCGCTGCCCCGGCCGCACTGTGGCGTTTCGAGTTGGTACCAGCAACCGATGGGACGCGGCTGCGCTACGCGGCGCGCATCGGCCCCGGAAGGTCCGGTGTGACCATGTTGATCGACCGCGCGCCGGACCGTGCGACCGAGATCGTCGCCCGCCGGCTGCGCCAGTTCCTGGCTGGCATGGAAACCACGGTGGCCGGCATCAAGAAGCTGGCCGAGTCGGGTTCCTAGCGCCTGCGGTCGCGGACCTTGTACGTCGAGGGCCAGGACTTGCGGGTGTCGTCCCCTGTCAGCGGAATGCCCATGCCGCCGACCCGGACGTCGTAGGCCTCCTTGCCGGGGCCGACCTCGCGGTTGGCGTGCTCGGTGGCGAGGTAGTACAGCTCGTCGATGGCCGCCTCCGAGTAGGCCACGAACGAGGTCTCGCGGACGGTGTCGTCGCCGGGGACCATCCGGCCGGGCAGCAGCCGGGTCGCCAGCGCCGCTAGACCCATGAGCGAGAACGGGATCACCCAGTAGAACAGGAACGACAGCGGAGTCTTGGTGTCGAGGATGGTGGCGTCGCCCTGCACGAGCGGCGGGATGGCCGACGACATCGTCATCCCTGCGAAGGCGGCGACCCAGATCCAGGTCAGCACCAGGGTGATCCGCTGGAAGACCGCGCTGTTGACCACCTCCGCGGGCTGGTCGGCGGTGGCGAATTCGCGCACGAACGGCCTGCCCACCAAGACACCGCCCAGGGCGACCAGGAAGATGCCGACGTTGCTCAGTGGCTGCAGCCAGCGCTCCATGAAGCCCCGGCTGACCGTGAAGGTGAGGATGGTGAGCGCGAGAAACGTTGCCACGGCGCCTATTTCGAAGGTGATACCGGGCGCCTTGTGGACTCGGCCGATCACCAGACCGGCGACGGCGACCGCCAGCGCGACCAGCACCGCCGTCTCGAACGGCACGTTGCCGACCAGGACCCAGTAGACGATCCACGGCGCGAAGCCGATGACGATGCTCACGATGGTTCAGTGTATGGCGAGCGAACCTGCGGGTACCCGGAGCCGTGAGCGAAACCAGTCAGCGGCAACTCGGCGATTCCGACAGTCCCATCGAGGACGAACTCGAGGACGCCTTCACCCGGATGGTCGACGAGGGCAGCCAGCGGTTGCACCGCAGCTGGCGGGAGGTCCTGGTGACCGGGTTCTTCGGCGGCACCGAGGTGGCCATGGGTGTGCTCGCCTACCTGTCCGTGCTGCACGCGACCGGCGACCCGCTGCTGGCGGGTCTGGCTTTCGCCATCGGTTTCCTGGCCCTGCTGCTGGGCCGCAGCGAGCTGTTCACCGAGGGGTTCCTGGTCCCGGTCACCACCGTGGTCGCCGGGCGCGCCAGCCTCGCCCAGCTGGGCAAGCTGTGGAGCGGCACACTGCTGGCCAACCTGGTCGGTGGGTGGCTGATCATGTGGCTGATCGTCGCGGCGTTCCCCAAGCTGCGGACGCAGACCGTGGAGTCCGCCGCGCACTACGCCACCGCGCCGCTGTCGGTGCAGAGCCTGGCGCTGGCGGTGCTCGGCGGCATGGCCATCACGTTGATGACCCGGATGCAGCACGGCACCGACTCGGTGCCGGGAAAGATCGCGGCCGCGGTCGCCGGGGCGTTTCTGCTCGCCGGGCTGCAGCTGTTCCACTCGATCCTGGACTCACTGTTGATCTTCGGCGCGCTGGCCACCGGCGAGGCGCCGTTCGGCTACCTCGACTGGCTGTACTGGTTCGGCTACACCATCGTCGGCAACGTGGCCGGCGGGCTGATCCTGGTGACGCTGCTGCGGTTGCTGCGCAGTAAGGAACGGCTCAAGGACGAGCGGCGGGCTTCCGCCGGGGACGGTCAGGCCATTTCGAACCGGTAGCCGTCGCCGACCGGGACGACGTAGCCGGCCGACGTTCCGGCGAAATGCGTGCCGAGCACCAGCGCCTTCTTCTGGGCGGCGGTAGCCAGGAAGTCCCGGCGCGCGGACCTGGCAAGATCGGGATCGCCGTCGCCGGTCGCCGTCCATTCCGGATGGCCGCACTGCACCGGGTGATGCACCACATCCCCGGTGATCACGCAGTCGTCCCCGATCCAGACGCACATGTGCCCGGGCGTATGCCCCGGTGTCATCCGCAGCCGCACCCCCGGGGCGACGGTCCGGTCGGCGGCCACCGTCTCGACCAGGCCGGCGTCGAGGACCGGCCGCACCGAATCCTCGAACGCGGGGCTGTGCATCGGATCGCTCGAGGCCGACCAGAAGTCGATGTCGCCCTGTCCGAACAGGTAGCGCGCCCGCGGAAAGGTCGGCCGCCATTGTCCGTCGACGAGGGTGGTGTTCCAGCCGACGTGATCGACGTGCAGGTGGGTGCACACCACCATGTCGACGCTGTCCGGGTCGAAACCGGCGGCGGCGAGCTCGGTGAGGAACGGGCCGTCCTGCTGGTCGAACATCGGCACCCGCGGCCGGTGCTTGGCATTGCCCGCGCAGGTGTCGACGATGATGCGCGTGCCACCCGCCTCGATGAGGAAGGAGTGGATGCTGATCAGCAGCAGGCCCGCCGCGTCGACGAACGGGGCCAGGGCCGGTTCGGTGAGGTCGGCCGGAGTGGCCCCCGAGAAGAACTCGACCGGCAGCGGGACGACCTGCTCGACCACCCGTGAGACCCGAACGTCGCCGAATTCCCAGGACATCCGTCGAACTTAGCCCAGCACCAGCATCGCCACGTGCAGCGAAGTCCGGGATTCGGCGTCGCCGAGGTCCAGGCCCAGCACCCGCTGCAGCGCGTCGAGCCGGGCGTACAGCGTGGGGCGGGACATGTGCAGCGTGCGGGCCAGTTCGGCCTTGTTGCCGCCGGCCTGCAGAAAACTCGTCAACAGGTCGAACATCGCGTCGCCGTGCTTGGCGCGGTGGGTCAGCAGTCCGGCGAGCTCGGTCTCGGCGAAGGTCTGTACCCGTGGGTCGGACCGGAGCAATGAGATCAGCCCGCGCAACCGCGTGTCGGCCGCCCGGTGAAAGGGCTTGTCCCCGTTGGGGTCCCTGCTGGCGAAGGACATCGCCACCTCGGCGACGTGCCCGGCCTCCCCCAGCCCGCCCACGGCGTCGATCAGCCGGCTCGACTCCGGGCCGACGCCGATGCGGCAGTCGCCGACACCGTCGACGCGCGCGACGGCGCGCCGGATCTCGGTACATACCACGGTCAGCACGGCGTCCAGCGAACCCGCCGCGGCGGTGGTGCCCTGCGGGGCCAGCACCAGATCGATCTGACCGTCGTCGCGGCTGGCGGCCAGGCCGGTGTGGCCCGCCGAGCGGATCGCGTGCATAACGGCGTCCAGGGTCCGGACCCGGCGCTGCTGCACCAGCACCTGATCGGTGCCCGCGCCCTCGGAGAGCCGGGCCGTCATCGGGACGTAGGTCAGTGCCGGGCGCAGCCCCAGCGCGTGCGCGCGGGCCGTGGCCTCTGCCTCGTCGACGACGCGGCCCCGGCGCAGGTCGTCGACCAACCCGCTCTGCGCGCGCAACTCCAGCGACGACCGGTTCTGCTCGACCATCCGGTGCAGGGCCAGCGCCTGGGCCGCGCGTTCCAGGGTCATCACCGTCCGCGCGTCGGCATCGGCGACCTCCGGTGCGATCAGTCGACCCCACACCTCTCGGTAGGGACCGACCGGGCAGGCCGTCCAGGACGTCAGCCGGGAACGGCGCTGCCAGTCGTCCAGCAGCACCGCGGCGGGCACCCCGTGGCCGGCGAAGGCCAGCACCTGACGGTTGAGATCCTCCAGCACGATCGGGGTGTCGAGCATGTCGGCGGCCTCGTCGAGGATCTGCTCGATCGAGGCCCGCCGCAGGCTCAGCGCGGTGAACGCCTCGTGCACCCGTTGTCCGTAGGCCACCTCGGCGTACTGGTCGGCGACGATCTCGCGATGCACCTGCTCGGTGACGTCAACGAACCGGACCCGGCGGTGCAGCACGACCACCGGCAGCGCCAGCCTGCGTCCCGCCTCGAGGACCGAGGCCGGAATCCGGTCGACGTGCATTCCGAGCTCGATCACCACGCCGACCGCCCCGGCGCGCGCCAGCCCGGGCAGGTACTCATCGCGCCGGGCCGGGTCGGTCAGCGCCTGCCCCGTCGTGAGCACCACTTCCCCGCCGGTCAGTAGCCCGGACAGGTCCGCAAGGTCGCTGACGTGCACCCAGCGCACGGGGGTATCGAGCGGCCCGTCGCAGACCAGCTCCGGATCCCCGGCCTGCACGACGGGCAGCTCCAGGATCTCGCGGAGCGTGGGCTGCATCGACGCAGTGTAAAACAAGCAGCTGAACTCCTTACAGCCCGTCGGCACGCTGGCGGCCTATCGGGCCCCAGACTGGAGCCATGACACTCACCGTGCCCAACACCCGCGTCCGCACCATCGGCCACTGGGCCGACGGCAAGAACTTCGCCGGCAGCAGCGACCGCGTCGCGCCGGTCACCAACCCGGCCACCGGGCAGGTCACCGGGCAGGTGGCCCTGGCCGACGTCGCCGACGCCCGCGCCGTCATCGCCGCCGCCCGCGCCGCGTTCCCGGCCTGGCGCGACACCTCGCTGGCCAAGCGGACCACGGTGTTGTTCGCTTTCCGCGAGTTGCTCAACGCGCGCAAGGAGGAACTGGCCGCGATCATCACCAGTGAGCACGGCAAGGTGCTCTCCGACGCCCTCGGTGAGGTGGCCCGTGGCCAGGAGGTCGTCGAATTCGCTTGCGGCATCGCACATCTGCTCAAGGGCGGGATGACCGAGAACGCCTCGACCAACGTCGACGTGGCCTCGATCCGCCAGCCGCTCGGGCCGGTGGCCGTCATCTCCCCGTTCAACTTCCCGGCCATGGTGCCGATGTGGTTCTTCCCGATCGCGATCGCCACCGGCAACACCGTGGTGCTCAAGCCCTCGGAGAAGGACCCGTCGGCCGCGCTGTGGATCGCCAACCTGTGGGCCGAGGCGGGTCTGCCCGCCGGCGTCTTCAACGTGCTGCAGGGCGACAAGGTGGCCGTCGACGAACTGCTGACCAACCCCGCCATCAAGGCGGTGTCCTTCGTCGGTTCCACCCCGATCGCGCAGTACGTCTACTCCACCGGAACACTGCACGGTAAGCGGGTCCAGGCCCTCGGCGGCGCGAAGAACCACGCCGTCGTGCTGCCCGACGCCGACCTCGACCTGGCCGCCGACGCGATGGTCAACGCCGGCTTCGGTTCCGCCGGTGAGCGGTGCATGGCCATCTCGGCGTTGGTCGCCGTCGGCGACATCGCCGACGACTTGGTCGCCAAGATCGCCGAGCGCACCCGGACCTTGAAGATCGGTGACGGCACCCGCGACAGCGACATGGGCCCGCTGGTCACCCGGGCGCACCGGGACCGGGTGTCGTCCTACATCGACGCCGGTGAGGCCGACGGCGCCACCATCGTCGTCGACGGCCGCAACGTCGAGGCCGACGGCGGGACCGAGGGCTTCTGGCTGGGCCCCACCCTGATCGACCACGTCAGCACCGACATGAGCGTCTACACCGACGAGATCTTCGGCCCGGTGCTGTCGGTGATCCGCGTCAAGACCTACGACGAGGCTCTCGACCTCATCAACTCCGGACCGTTCGGCAACGGCACCGCGATCTTCACCAACGACGGTGGCGCCGCGCGCCGGTTCCAGAACGAGGTCGAGGTCGGCATGGTCGGCATCAACGTGCCGATCCCGGTGCCGACCGCGTACTACAGTTTCGGCGGCTGGAAGAGTTCGCTGTTCGGCGACACCCATGCACACGGCGCCGAGGGCGTGCACTTCTTCACCCGTGGCAAGGTGGTGACGACCCGCTGGCTCGACCCCTCCCACGGCGGCATCAACCTCGGTTTCCCGCAGAACAACTGACCGGACAGGTGACAAGCATGACGACGACAACTCCCCAGGTGCTGCCGGGCGGGCAGTCCCTCGACGCGGCGATCGCCGAGGCCACCGAGGCCTACCAACTGGACCGCAAACACGTCTTCCACTCCTGGTCGGCGCAGGCCCAGATCACCCCGATGACGATCGTGGCCTCCGAGGGCTCCTACGTCTGGGACGGCGAGGGAAACAGGTATCTCGACTTCTCCTCTCAGCTGGTGTTCACCAACATCGGCCACCAGCATCCGAAAGTCGTTGCGGCCATTGCCGAACAGGCCGCGAAGCTGTGCACGATCGCGCCGCAGCACGCCAACGCGGCCCGGTCCGAGGCGGCCCGGCTGATCGCCGAGCGCACGCCCGGCGACCTGACCAAGGTGTTCTTCACAAACGGCGGCGCCGACGCGGTCGAGCACGCGGTCCGGATGGCCCGGCTGCACACCGGCCGGCGCAAGGTGCTCTCGCGTTACCGCTCCTATCACGGCGGCACCGACACCGCGATCAACCTGACCGGCGACCCGCGCCGCTACCCCAACGACTACGGCAGCAGCGGTGTCGTGCACTTCAACGGCCCGTTCCTGTACCGGTCGTCGTTCAACGCCGAGACCGAGCAGCAGGAGTCCGAGCGGGCGCTGGACTACCTGGATCGGCTGATCCAGCACGAGGGGTCGGACTCGATCGCGGCCATCATCCTCGAGTCGGTGCCGGGCACCGCGGGCATCATGGTCCCCCCACCCGGTTACATGGCCGGGGTCCGGGAGATCTGCGACCGCTACGGCATCGTGTTCATCGCCGACGAGGTGATGGCCGGCTTCGGCCGGACCGGCGAGTGGTTCGCCATCGACCACTTCGACGTGGTGCCCGACCTGATGACCTTCGCCAAGGGCGTCACATCGGGCTATGTGCCGCTCGGCGGTGTGGCGATCAGCGAGGAGATCGCCGCGACGTTCGCCGACCGCGCCTATCCCGGCGGGCTCACCTACTCCGGGCACCCGCTGGCCTGCGCGGCCGCGGTGGCGACCATCAACGTGATGGAGGACGAGGGCATGGTGGCCAACGCCGACCGGATCGGCGCCGAGGTGCTGGGCCCGGGCCTGCACGAACTGGCCAAGCGGCACCCGTCGGTCGGCGAGGTGCGTGGCCTGGGCGTGTTCTGGGCGATCGAGTTGGTCGCCGACCGCAAGACCCGCGAACCGCTGGCGCCGTACGGCGGGTCCAGCCCGGCGATGAACGCGGTGATCTCCGCGTGCAAATCCGGCGGCCTGCTCCCGTTCGCGAACTTCAACCGGATCCACGCCGTTCCGGCCTGCAACATCAGCGACGCGGAGGTGGCCGAGGGCCTCGCGATGCTGGACAAGGCGCTCGACGTAGCCGATACCTACGTCACCGCCTGAGGGGCATACTGAGGCGGTGAACGCCATGGTCCCGCACCTGGTCGGCACCGATCCGGCGGTGCTGGCCGACGCCGCCGCCGGCCTCGCAGACACGGGACCGGTCACCTTCGTCGTCGACGACGAGGCGGTGAGCTACCTGCCCGACGGTGCCGTGATCCGGGTGGTGCCCGGGCGGATCGACGACAGCCCGACCGTGGTGCGGCTGAGCCGGCTGGCCTGGGACGACCTGGTCGGTCAGATCCGCACCGTGATGAGCCTGATGATCACCGGCGACCTCGCCTTCGAGCGCGGGAAGTTCGAGCGACTGGCGGACTGGGACCCGGTGCTGAAGTACCTGCACGCCGGCATCCCGCCCTACCACCCGGACCGGGCCGACCTCGGCGGTCGCGACCCGCTGGCCTCGTTCACGCTGGCCGATGACGACGACGAACTGCGCGCCCAACTGCAGACCATGGGGTATCTGCATGTGCGCTCGGTGTTCTCCGCCGAGGAAATGACCGCCGCGAACGCCGAGATCGACCGGCTCGCGGCGCTCGCCCGGCCCGGTGACGACCAATCCTGGTGGGTGACAGCCGAATCCGGTGACAGCGCGCTGTGCCGGCTGGTCTACACCTCGCTGCGCTCGCCGGTGCTGGCCGCCCTGGAGGGCGATGCCCGGATCCGGCGACTCGGCACGCTGCTCGACCCGGCGCTGCGCCCGGCCCCCGACCGGATGGAGGGCGCGGCCGTCCTGCTGAAGGTGCCCGGCAAGACCAGCGGGCTGTCCAACATTCCGTGGCACCAGGACTGCGGACTCGGCGGCCACGCGATCCTGTGCCCCGCCGTCGGCATCGGCATCCAGTTGACCGGGTCCAGCGCCGAGACCGGCAACCTCCAGGTGGTTCCCGGCAGCCACGGCCAGGCCGTGCACTACGGGTGGACGCAGCGACTCGCCGAAGTGCCGTACGTCAGCATCGACACCGAACCCGGCGACGTCACCATCCACATCCAGGACGTCATGCACGCCTCCCCCGAACCGACCGGGGCGGGAGGCAGGCGCACCATGTACGTCACCTACTACCCGCCGGCGCTGTGGGACCATGTCGGCCCCGGCGAGGCCTACAACGACCTGGTGCGCAACCGCACCCAACAGGTCGCGCGACTGCAGTAAGGAGTCAGTACGGGCCTCAGTAGGGAGAAGTGTGCTGGGTGAGGATGAACAGCACCAGGCCCAGGCACAGCAGCGCGTTAAGTGCCACGATCGTCCCAACCACCACGATGAGCCCGTGGGTGCAACGGCGTTGGGTGCGGCCCCGCTTGGAGCGCCGGTTCTCGTTGAGCAACTGGGTCACCGTCAGGGCGAAGCCCACATCGACCAGTTCGTCCTCGGTGGCCGGCCGGCCCATGGCGATCTCGCGGATCCGCTCGGGCGGCATGCCGACACCGACCTCGGAGAACTGCCGGCTCATCCGTCGGGACTGTCGATGACTGACCGACCGGTCCCCCTGCCATACCGGACCGGACCAGGTCGTCATACTTCGGGGATCGTAATTGCGGATCGTGCGGCCCGCACGCGGAATTGACGAGCGCGTCTCAACGGTGCAGGGCCGACTCGTCGCCACCGAACTGCTTGCGCAGGTCCCTCTTGAGCACCTTGCCGGTGGCATTGCGCGGCAACTCCGCGACGTACTCGACCCGGGTCGGGCATTTGAAGTGCGCCAGGCGTTCCCGGGCGTAGGAAATCAGCGCGTCAGCCGTCACGTCCGCCCCGTCCTCGAGGGCGACCACCGCGATCGGCGTCTCCTCCCACTTCGGATGCGGAACACCCACCACCGCGACTTCCCGGACGGCCTCGTGCCGCCACAGCACCTGCTCGACCTCGATGGGGTAGACGTTCTCGCCGCCGCTGATGATCATGTCCTTCTTGCGGTCGACGAGTGTGATGAAGCCCTCGTCATCGACCCGGCCGAGGTCGCCGGTGTGGAACCAGCCGCCGCGGAACGCCTCGGCCGTCGCGTCCGGCAGCCCCCAGTAGCCGACGAAGACGTTCGGTCCGCGCAGCACTAGCTCGCCCACTTCGCCGGTGGGTACCTCCCGGTCGTTCTCGTCGACGATCCGGGTCTGCAGGTAGTACATCGGCCGGCCGATGGACCCTGCCTTGTCCTTCACATGATCGGCGTCGAGCAGTGTCCCGCTCGGGGCGGTCTCGGTCATCCCGAACCCTTCTTGGAAGGGCACCCCGCGGCCCTGGAAGTACTCGAGCACCGGCAGCGGGCAGGGCGCACCACCGGTGATCGCGAGCTCGAGCGCGGACAGGTCGTAGCCTTCGAAGTCGGGCACCGTCATCAAAGCCGACCACATCGACGGAACCAGGAACTGCACTGTGACACGCTCGTTGGCCATTGCTGCCAGCGTCTGCACGGCATCGAAGGACGGCAGGACCACAACGGTGCCGCCGACATACAGCAGTGGAAGGACCTGCAAGCCCAGCGCCCCGATATGGAACATCGGGGCTACGGCGACCGTGCGGTCGCTGGCCCGGATCGGAAGCCCGGCGCTGAGGTAGTTGATCGCACTCCACAACAGGTTGTCGTGGGTCAGCATCACGCCCTTCGGCCGACCCGTCGTGCCGGAGGTGTACATCAGCATGGCGACAACACTCCCGGGCACCCGCATGCCGAGCGGCCGCGGCTCACCCGACTCAAGCAGGGTTTCGTAGTCCTCTTCGTCGTCGCACGCGTTGCCCCCGACCGTCACCCGAAGGCGGACGCGTACGTCCTCGCCAAGCAGCGCATTCCGGGCGAGTTGAGAAAGGGCTTCGGACCACACGAACACGTCGGCGCCGGAGTCGGCCAACAGATACTCGACCTCCGGCGCGGCGAACCGGAAGTTGATGGGCATGAAGATGGCCCCGAGTTTCGCTGCGGCGAAAAGCAATTCGACGAAGGAGGCGCTGTTGTACTGCAGGGTGGCCACCCGGTCGCCCTGGCGCACGCCACGGTCGCGCAGGGCGGAGGCCAGCTGGTCGGTGCGCCGATCAAAATCGGCGTAGCTGATCCGCCGCTCGCCGTCGACGATCGCGATGTGCTCACCGGAGTAGAAGGTTCGCCGGGTGATCCAGTGCCCGATGCCGCCGACGACCTCGTGAACGCCGTCATTGCCCATGACCCACCCCTGGTCGCAGTTCGATTCAGTATCGACCCGCGGCCGGTCTCATGGGTGAAAACGCAACTACAAGCCCGGTTGGTCCTCGATGATGCCGAGCCAGATCTGGGCGGCGTCGATGGCGACCTTCTCGCTGATGAATGCGTGCTGCGTCCCGGTGTAGATGTCGCGGAACGCCCGCTCCAGGCGGCTGCCCTCCCGGATCGACGTGGTGCCCGCGGCCAGGTGCGCCCACTCGGCACAGCGCCGCGCCACATCGGTGGCGTAGACCGCTGCGGCACGCATGTCCGCCCGCAGCGTCGGGGTCAGTTCCTCACCGCCGGCGACGACCGCCTCGGCGGTGCCGAAGGCGTCCAGGATCAGCAGCCGCGCCGCCCGCCACTCCGAGACGTGCAGCGCCAGGTCCTTCTGAAAGGTCGGCCTGCTGGCCAGCGACGCCATGTCGCTCATCCGGAACTTGGTGGCCGCCAGGTCCTGGACGTCGTCGAGCATGCTTTTGGCCACGCCGAGCGCCCACGATGCGTGACCGGCCGCGGTCACCGGCATCAGCCCCATCCGGGTGGCCGGGGAGCCGCCCCGGTTCGGGGTGTGGGAGAACAGCGGGAAGGTCCGGCTAGCCGGCACGAACACGTCCTCCACGGCGTAGTCGTAGGAGCCGGTTCCCTTGAGGCCCTGAACATGCCAGCCGTCCTTGAAGATGATCTCCTCGCGCGGGATCACGGCCACGTGCATCTCGGGCAGACCGCCGGGGGCCATCACCGGCTGACCGTCGACCATCGGGAAGAAACCGGCGCAGACATACTCGGCGTGGCCGGTCCCCGAGCCGAAACTCCACGATCCGCTCACGCGGTAGCCGCCATCGACGGCCACACCCTGTCCGTTGGGGAAGAACTGGCCGCCCATCGTGACGTGGTTGGCGTTGGCGGTGAACACCTCGGCGAAGCCCTCGTCGGGCAGGTAGCACGCCGCGGCGAACGACGACGGCAGGTTCGCGATCCCGATCCAGCCGAACGAGCCGTCCTGCCAGGCCATCTCGATCCAGGTCTCGATCATCTCGGCGAAGGACGGCTCCACCCCGCCCGCCTCGACCGGGTTGAACGAGGACATCAGGCCGCTTGCCCACATCTCCTCGACCAGGGCCGCGGTCAAGGTGCGATCCCGCTCCGATGCCGCCGCCTCGGCCGCGACCAGATCGCGCATGCCCCGGGCGGCCGTCAGCACCTGGTCCCCGGCCTCGATTGTCGACGTCATCGTCGGTCTCCGATCGTGGTGAACAACTCTCGGAAACTGTATAGACCCGATGCGGGCACCGGGCAAGGAGCGACCGTGGAACGCGGCGGCCGAACAGTTCACACGAGCGACTCGTCGGGCTCCCTTTTCCGAAACATGGCGGTGACACACTCCGGTCCTGAAAGCGGCTGTCCAGAACCTCAGGAGCGGGTCATGACCGATGTCGTCAACGTGGGAAGTCTCGACGCGGACGCATCGGTACCGGTCACACCGCACGAGCACAGCCGTACCGGCCTGTCCCCGGACGCGCTGCGCCGCGCAATCAGCGACCACCTCACCTACTCGATCGCCCGACCGGCGGCCGCGCTGACCACCGAGCACTACTACCGCGCGCTGGCCCTGGCCGTCCGCGACCGGATGCAGCAGCGCTGGATGGCCACCACCCAGGATTGGCTGGACCTGTCGAACAAGGTGACCTGCTACCTGTCGGCGGAGTTCCTGATGGGTCCGCAACTCGGCAACAACCTGCTCAACCTCGGCATCGAGAGCCAGGCCCGGGAGGCGTTGGCCGCCCTGGGTCAGGAGCTCGACGAGATCATCGCCTGCGAGGAGGAGCCCGGGCTGGGCAACGGCGGCCTGGGCCGGCTCGCAGCCTGCTACCTGGACTCGCTGGCCACCCTGGAACGGCCGTCGATCGGGTACGGCATCCGCTACGAGTTCGGCATCTTCGACCAGGAGATCCACGAGGGGTGGCAGGTCGAGAAGACCGACAACTGGCTGGTGCGCGGTAACCCGTGGGAGATCGACAAGCCGGACGCCAGCTACATCGTCAACTGGGGCGGCCACACCGAACAGTACGAGGACCTGGCCGGCCACCACCGGGTCCGCTGGATTCCGCAGCAGGTGATCAAGGGGGTCTCCTACGACACACCCATCCAGGGCTACGGCGTCAACACCTGCAACACGCTGACCTTGTGGAGCGCCCGGTCGGTGGAATCCTTCGCGCTGGAGGCCTTCAACACCGGCGACTTCTACAAGGCGGTCGAGGAGGAGGTGGTCGCCGAGAAGGTGTCCAAGGTGCTCTATCCCAACGACGAACCCGACGCCGGGAAACGCCTTCGGCTGCAACAGCAATACTTCTTCGTCTCCTGCTCGCTTCAGGACATAGTGCGCATCCACACCGAGCGCGCCGGGCTGCCGCTGTCCGCCCTGCCGCAGAAGTGGGCGATCCAACTCAACGACACCCACCCCTCGATCGCGGTGGCCGAGTTGATGCGGCTGCTCATCGACGACCACCACCTGGCCTGGAACGAGGCGTGGGCCATCACCCTGGAGACCTTCGCCTACACCAACCACACGCTGTTGCCCGAGGCGCTGGAGACCTGGCCGCTGGGTCTCTTCGGGGAATCGTTGCCGCGCCATCTCGAACTCATCTACGAGATCAACGACCGTTTCCTCGACGAGGTGCGCACTCGGTTCCCCGGCGACGAGGACCGCCTCGCGCGGATGTCGCTGATCGGCGAGGACCACGGCAAGTGCGTGCGGATGGCGCACCTCGCGACGGTCGGCAGCCACGCCATCAACGGAGTCGCGGCGCTGCACTCGGAGTTGCTGAAAGCCAGTGTGCTCAAGGACTTCTACGAGCTGTGGCCGGACCGCTTCGGCAACGTCACCAACGGGGTGACGCCGCGCCGGTTCCTGGCGCTGTCCAACCCGGGCCTGCGCGCACTGCTCGACGAGACCATCGGCGACGGCTGGCTGACCGACCTCGACCAGTTGCGCCGGCTGGAGAACTTCGTCGAGGACCCGGCGTTCCGGGCGCGGTGGCGAGAGGTCAAGCGCGCCAACAAGCGTCGCCTCGCCGAGTTCGTCCACGCCACCACCGGCATCGAACTGGACCACACCTGGATGTTCGACATCCAGGTCAAGCGCATCCACGAGTACAAGCGCCAGCACCTCAACGTCCTGCACATCATCACGCTGTACAACCGGCTCAAGCGCAACCCGAGTTTCGCGATCGCACCGCGGGCGTTCATCTTCGGTGGCAAGGCCGCGCCCGGCTACTTCATGGCCAAGCGGATCATCCGGCTCATCACCGCCGTCGGCGCCACGGTGAACAACGATCCCGACGTCAACCGCTTCATGAAAGTGGTGTTCCTGCCGAACTTCAACGTGCAGAACGCCCACCTGATCTACCCGGCGGCCAACCTGTCCGAGCAGATCTCCACGGCGGGCAAGGAGGCCTCCGGCACCGGCAACATGAAGTTCATGATGAACGGCGCGCTGACGATCGGCACGCTCGACGGCGCCAACGTGGAGATCCGCGAGGAGGCCGGCGCCGAGAACTTCTTCCTGTTCGGGCTGACCGTCGAGGAGGTGGAGCGGATCAAGGCCGACGGCTACCGGCCGGGCGCCTACATCGAACGCGACCCCGAGCTGGCCGAGGTGCTCGAGCTGATCCTGGCCGGCACGTTCACCCACGGTGACACCGAGGTGCTGCGGCCGGTGGTGGACAACCTGCTGCACCACGACCCGTTCCTGGTGCTGGCCGACTACCGCTCCTACATCGACTGCCAGCGCAAGGTCAGCGCCGCCTGGCTCGACGACGACACCTGGTCGCGGATGTCCATCATCAACGCCGCCCGCAGCGGGAAGTTCTCCTCCGACCGCGCGATCGAACAGTACTGCGACGACATCTGGAACGTCGAGCCGATGCCGGTGACGCTGTAGCCGCTCAGTCCTCGGATTCGTTGGGGCACAACACGTCGACGTAGACGGTTGTACCCTGCGGCGCCGACGTGCCGGACCGGTCGGGGTTGTGGAACGAGATGACCCGGCACCCGGACAACGGCGGCGAGGAGTCCTGCCCGTTGGTCCAGTTGATCGACACCGTGTAGCCGAGGGCCTGCAGTTCGTTGACGATGAGATCGGCGGGGCCGGATCCGGGCAGGACGGGGGGTGGCTCGGCGCTCGCGACTGGGGCGGCGGACAGCGAGTTAGCGAGCAGGGCGACGCCGATCAGCAGCGCGGAACGACGCGGTGACGTCGACAACGTTGGTCCTCTCGGCAAGGGCAAAGGGCTTGTCGGGCCGATGTTACGGACGCAGCGACCCGTTTCCACACCGCAATTTGTCTGAATTCTGGATGAAATCCACTACGGCTCCAGGACAACCTTGATGGCACCGCTGCGGCGCTCGGCCGCGACCCGGAAGGCCTGGGCCGCGTCGGCCAGTGGGAAGCGGTGCGTGATCAGCGTCGCGGCGATGTCCGGATCATTCGCCAATACCTTTGCGGCCTCGGCGAATTCGTGCTCGCCACGACCACGGTCGTAGCACATGGTGCCGACCAGCGTGAGTTCCTTGAGCATCCAGGGGATCCCGGGCACCGCTCGGTCGCCGTGCGACACCCCCACGACGGCGATCCGGCCGCCGGGGGCGGCGCGGCGCAGGCTCTCGGCCAGCCCCGAGTCGGTACCGGCCGCCTCGACGACGATGTCGTATTCACCATGCGGTGAGCCCGCGCCCAGTCGCTCCCCCGCCGATTTCTGGTGCGGGTGCCGGGCCTCGAGGTCGACCTCCAGGCCCATGGCCCGCGCTGCTGCCACGGCGAGCAGGCCGACGCTGCCGCCGCCGACGACCAGAACCCGTTCCCCCGGTGTCGCGTGCACCTTCCGCAGCCCGTGCCACGACACCGCGAGCGGCTCCACCAGGCAGGCGTCGGCCACCGGCAGGCCGTCGGGCAGCGGCACCAGGCACTCGGCCGGCACCCGAACGCGGTCGGCGAGGCCGCCGTCGAAGGACACCCCGAGCAACCCGTGCGCGGCCGTCCCGCGGCATCGTTGCGGCGCGGCGGCCCGGCACTGATCGCAGTCGCCGCAGCCGACGGTCGGTTCGACGCAGAACGGCCGGCCATTCACCGTGCCCGCCACCTCGTGGCCAATGGTGACCGGCAGACCCCACGACAGCAGCTCCAGGTCGCTGCCGCAGATGCTGGCCGAACCGACGTCCAGCAGCGGCCAGTCCCCCGCCGGCTCGGGCACCTCCACGACCGTCGGCGTACCCGCGATCGAGCGGACGGCATGCATCATCCGACGATTGTCGCCCATGGTCGAGAAAGTGGCGTCGATCACTTCTTTGAACGTTCCAAGAACGCCAAGGGACGCTGTGTCGCATGGACGCACCCCGCAGTCACACCCGCCGCACGGCGACCTCCTGGGCGCTGATCGGCATCGGCGCCGCCGGAATCGTCGGCGCCGGGGCGTTGACCTGTGCCGAGGCCGTGTCCGCGCCCGCGGTCGAGCCGGCGGCCTATCCTGGCCAGCTCACCCCGGCGCTGAACGGACCCAGCGGCAAGACCACCACGTCCACCAGCGTGGGACCCAGTTACTCGCCGGGCCACACCCGGTCACGCGGGTCCTGATCTCGGCGTCAGCACCACGACCGGGATCTCGCGATCGGTCCGCCGCTGGTACTCGGTGAAGTACGGATACATCGCCACCAGCCGCCGCCAGAACTCGGGGCGCTCGGTCGGGTCGGCCAGCGCCGCACGCACCGCGACCGTCCGATCCCGCAGCCGCGCAACGGCTTCCGGGTTCTCCCGCAGGTTGCGCCACCACGCCGGGTCGATGTCGCTGCCGGCGTAGGCCGCCGCGATGACCAGGCGATCGCCGTCCTGCAGGTAGATCAGCGGCACCGTGCGCGGTTGACCGGACTTGCGGCCGGTGACGGTGAGCAGCATCGTCGGATACCTCGGGTGCTGCGCGGCGCCCCCGGTGAACCGGTACAGGGCGACGTGCAGATCGCTGAACGCGCGCGTCACCGGGCGCATCTCCGGGCGACTCAGCAGCCCCCCGGCCAGGCTGAACAGCCGCGAGCGCCCGGAGCTCACCCGCCGTGCCCGTTCGCGGACCCATTGGTCTCCTGGCGTTCGGCCAGCGCCACCAGTGCCCGGTGTTCGGAGGCCGCTGCCGCCTCCACCAGAGCGCGCTGCTCGGCGGGCGGGTCGGCGGACAGCAGGCTGCCGGTGCCCGGTTTGCCCGCCGAGCCGAGCTTGTTCATCCGCTTGGGCAGCGGGGCGCCCTGGTACTCCAGCGGGATGGGGTGGCCGTGGTCGTCGACCGGGCCCAGCGGCTGGTGCAGCTCGACGTAGGCGCCGTGCGGCAGGCGCTTGATGATGCCCGTCTCGATGCCGTGCTCGAGTACCTCGCGGTCGCTGCGCTGCAGGGCCACCGCCCAGCGGTAGGCGATGAAGTAGACGAGCGGAGGCAGCACCAGCATGCCGATGCGGCCGATCCAGGTCGTCGCGTTCAGCGAGATGTGGAACTTGTAGGCGATGATGTCGTTCATCGCGCTGTAGGTCAGCACGATGTAGAACGCGATCGCCATCGCGCCGATGCCGGTGCGCACCGGGACGTCACGCGGGCGTTGCAACAGGTTGTGGTGCGCGTCATCCCCGGTGAACCGCTTCTCGATCCACGGATAGACCAGCAGCAGCAGGAAGATCACGCCCATGATGACGGCGACGGCCACCGCGGCGGGAACCGTGTAGCGGCCGATGTAGAGCTCCCACGCCGGCCACAACCGGATCAGCCCGTCGGTCCACATCAGGTAGAAGTCGGGCTGGCTGCCCGCCGACACCTGCGACGGCTTATACGGGCCGAGCTGCCAGATGGGGTTGATCTGCAACAGGCCGCCCATCAGGCCGAGGATGCCGACGACCATCGCGAAGAAGGCACCGGACTTGATCGCGAACACCGGCATGACCCGCACGCCGACGACGTTGCGCTCCGTTGCGCCGGGCCCGGGGAACTGGGTGTGTTTCTGGAACCACACCATCGCCAGGTGAATACCGATTAGCGCCAGCATGATTCCCGGGAAGATCAGGATGTGCACCGCGTAGAGCCGCGGGATCAGGATCGTGCCCGGGAAGTCGCCGCCGAACAGCGCCCAGTGCAGCCAGGTTCCGATGACCGGGAGGCCCAGGGTGATCGAGGACAGTGCGGCCCGAATCCCGGTGCCCGACAACAGGTCGTCGGGCAGCGAGTAGCCGAAGAAGCCCTCGAACATCGCCAGGATCAGCAGGAGCACGCCGATCACCCAGTTGGCCTCGCGGGGCCGCCGGAAGGCGCCGGTGAAGAACACCCGGGCGAGGTGCACCATGATCGCGGCGGCGAACAGCAGGGCGGCCCAGTGGTGTACCTGACGCACGAACATGCCGCCGCGTACCTCGAAGCTGATGTCCAGCGCGGAGGCGTACGCCCGCGACATCTCGACGCCGCGCAGCGGCTGGTAGACGCCGTTGTAGGTGACCTCGGCCATCGACGGGTCGAAGAACAGGGTGAGGTACACGCCGGTCAACAGCAGCACGATGAAGCTGTACAGCGCGACCTCGCCGAGCAGGAACGACCAGTGGGTCGGGAACACCTTGTTGAGTTGTCGCCGCAGCGCGGCCGACGGGTGGTAGCGGGAATCGATGGCATCGCCCTGTGCGGCGGCGATCGCGGACAGTGTCTTCATGCGCTGGCTCCAGAAGCTACGCGGGACAGGTCAGTGGTGCACCCGTACTTCGGAGCGGCGCGGCCGGCGGATGGCTTCGGTGTCCACCGGTCACATTTGCGTAAGGGATGAAATCAGCAGATGCATCAATAGTGGTAGGTGTCCGACGGCGCGGGGACGTGCACGGCCTGGTCGTCGTCGAAGGCCGAGATCTCGATGCCGTAGGCCCGGGCGAGGTCGAGGATCTTGTTGGCCCGCGCGATCCGCGGCAGGTCCGAGCCGTTGCGGATCTCACCGCCGTCGCGTTCGAACTCGGCGAAGAACTCCTTGGCCCAGGCGATCTCGTCCTGCGACGGGGAGAGGCCCTCGTTCACCGGCGCGCACTGGTCCGGGGTCAGGCAGATCTTGCCGGTCATCCCGAACTCGGCCGACACCGCGGTGGCCTCGCTGAGCTTCAGCGCGCTGGAACCCACCGTGGGACCGTCGATGGGGCCGGGGAGGTGGGCGGCCTTCGCGGCGATGGTGAAGCGGGCGCGCGTGTAGGCCAGGGTGGCGGGGTTCTCCCCGAAACCGGTGTCGCGGCGGAAGTCGCCGATGCCGAACGCCAACCGGAAGGTGCCCTTGGTGGCGGCGATCTCGGTGATGCGCTCGAGTCCGCGGGCGGTCTCGACCAGTGCGACGATCGGAACGTTGGGCAACCGCTTGGCCGTCTCGGTGACGTGGTCGACGGACTCGACCATCGCCAGCATCACTCCCCCGACGGACAGGTTGGCCAGCATCGCGAGATCGTCGGCCCACCAGGGCGTCCCGAATCCGTTGATCCGCACCCAGTCGGTGTTGCCCGCGGTCAGCCAGCGCACCACGTTGTCGCGGGCCGCCGCCTTGTCCTTCGGCGCGACGGCGTCCTCGATGTCGAGCACCACGATGTCGGCGCGGGAGCGGGCCGCGGCGGCGAACCTGTCGTACTGGGCGCCGTTGACGAGAAGCCAGCTCCGCGCCAGTACCGGATCGATGCGGTAACCGGCATCGTCGTGGGATTCCCAGCCGCTGGTCTGGTCGTACATCGTGTCGCCCTGGTGCCTTCCGTACCGCAGATGTGCGGCTCCATAGTGGCAGCACCGGCGGCCGGCGCCGAAATCAGGCCGCTGAAGGCCCGGGCGGTGCGACGTGCAAGCTACGTTGATCTGCGGCCCGACGACGAGGAGTAGCTGTGGACGGCGTGCGTAGGACGGAGGTGGAGCCGGCACCGGAGCCATCCCGATTCTCAATGCGGCGCATCCCGGTGGAGCTCCGCAAGGCGGCGGCGGTGCTGGGAATCGCCATGCTGATGGCGGCGTCGTTCGTCGCGGCTTATACCGTCGCGCTCGGGCAACCCTTCCCGCGGGACATGCCGGTCGGGGTGGCCGGCGCGGCGGCCGACACCGCGCCACTGGTCGCCGCGCTGCACAGCAGGCCCAGCGAGTTCGACGTGCACGAGTATCCGACCCGGGACGCGGCGATCGCCGCGATCAACGACCAGCGCATCACCGCCGCCATCGACGCGACCGCGAGTCCGCCCCAGTTGCTGCTCGCCAGTGCCAGCGACCCGTCCGGCACCCGCGTGCTGACTCAGTTGGATCAGACCCAGCCGGGCCAGTTCAAGCTGCCCATCGTCGACCTGTATCCGCTGCCGCCATCGGATCCGGCCGGCCTGGCCACGTTCTATCTCGTCATCGCCGCCACCCTCCTGGGTTTCACCACGATGTTTCAGCTGCGCGCCAACGTCAAGACGTTGTCGCTGCCCCGATGGCTGGGCTGCGTGGCGGCGCTGGCCGTAATCGGCGGTGCCGCACTGGCTTTCGTGATCGGTCCGGTGCTGCACGCCCTGACCGCACCGTTTCCGGAGCTGTGGTTGCTGGTCTCGCTGCAGATCGGGATCGCCGCGACGTTCAACTCGGCCATGCTGGTGCTGATGCACCGGTGGGCGATCATTCCGACCTGGATCGTGTTCATCCTGCTCGGCAACACCTCCTCGGGCGGGGCGGTGTCGGCCTCCCTGCTGCCGCAACCGTTCGCCTTCCTCAACCACGCGCTGCCCAGCGGCTCGACCGTATCGGCGATCCACACCGCGGCTTACTTCCCGCACAACCAGCGCGCGCTGCCCTTCATCGTCCTCGGCCTCTGGCTGGTGGCGACGCTGACGGCCCTGATCGTTTCCGCCCGCAAACTGGGTCGCTCGCCCGCGGCGTGACGTCATAGGCTGGCGGCATGATCCAAGCCGGTCGCATCGTGTCGGTCTGGCGGTATCCGGTGAAGTCGATGGCGGGTGAGCGAGTCGCCTCCGCCGACCTCACCACACTCGGCGTGCACGCGGACCGGACCTGGGCCGTGCGCGACGTCGAACATGCCACGACGACCGGCGCCAAGAAACTGCCCGGGCTGCTGTGGTGCACCGCGCGCTACCCGCACACCCCGCCCGCCGACGCCGGCCCCGGACATGCGCCCGAGGTGATCATCGGCTTCCCGGACGGCCGGGAGATCTCCAGCTCGGATCCCGGCGTGCACCGCGCGCTGTCGGAGTACGTCGACCGGGAGGTCGAACTGCGGGCGCTGCCGCCGATGACCGACCGCCGCCAGTACCGCACCCCGATGGCCACCAAGGCCGACCTGCGCACCATCTTCGGCCTGGAGCCCGACGAGCCGCTGCCCGACCTGTCGATGTTCCCGGTGCGCAAGCTCGCCGAGATCACCCGCTACGCCACCCCGATCGGCAGCTACGTCGACGCCTATCCGGTGCACATCCTGACCAGCCAGAGCCTGGCCTCGATGGCCGCCCTGGCGCCGGACTCCGAGTTCGACGTGCGCCGGTTCCGGCCGACGATCCTCATCGACGCCGACACCGGCTCCGAGCACCCGGAGTGGGACTGGTGCGGCGGCGTGCTGCGCGGCCCGCACGCCGCGCTGCAACCGCTGATCCCCACCATCCGCTGTGTGATGCCGTCCCACGAGCAGCCCGAGCTCAAGCGGGACCGTGAGATCACCCGCACCATCGCCGCGCACTCGCGGCGCTGCCTCGGTGCCTACGGCAACGTGGTCACACCCGGCCGGATCGCCGAGGGCGACGTGCTGCGGCTCGAGCCACCCGCCCGGCCGTCCGGCGACTCGGTGGCCGGCACGCTCAAGCGGTCGCTGATGCGCGCGGTTTCCGCGGCCATCCCTAACGGAAGGAACTGAGGAATGCGCACCGCACTCGGCATCGCCGGCGTCATCGTGGCCCTGTTCGGCCTGCTGTTCACCCTGCAGGGCTTCGGCGCCGTGCAGGGCAGCCCGATGAGCAACACCACGACGTGGTCGGTGCTCGGCCCGATCATCGCGCTCATCGGGGTCGGGGTGGCCATCACCGCATGGCTGCGGCGCTGAACCGGCTAGACCGAATAGATCCAGTAGAGGGTCAGGATCACCGCTGCGATCACGTAGACCGACCACAACACGATGATGGTCGTCCGGCGTGACTCGAACGGCGACATCGACTCCGGCCGCACCTGGGCGTCAACTGCTGGTTCGAAAGTCATCGGCGCGCTTGTACCCCTCGCGGATGGCGCTCAAACGCTCAAATCAGATCCTGAACGGACCGGAGCCGCTCGCGCCACCGGCCGACCCGCTCGTCGTCGCGCACCGCGAAGGCGGCGAGCTGATCGCGGTCCGGGCCCGGCGGCATCGGGGCGACCGGCAGGTGCCCGTCGACCGGGATCAACGACCGCCACGGCGACACCAGGTCGCCGACGAGGACCGCGGCGGTGCCGAGCCCGCACGCCCCGGCGAGTTCGGGCAGTGCGCCGGCCAGCGCCAGCCCGCCGGCAAGGCCGACGCTGCTGTCCGGCTCCGCGGAGACCACGCACGGCAGGGCGCAGTTCTCGGCCATCCGCAGCGCGCGGCGCACCCCGCCGAGCGCGTTGACGGTCAGCACGGCGACGTCGGCCGCCTCGGCCAGGGCGAGGCCGAACGGGTCGGGCGCGTCCCGGATCGACTCGTCGACGGCGATCCGCACGTCTACCCGGCGGCGGACCTCGGCCAGCTCGGGAAGGGTGGCGCAGGGCTGCTCGACGAAATCCAGTCCGCCGGCGGCCCGGTCCAGCGCGGCGATCGCCGCGACGGCGGTGTCGACGTCCCACGCTCCCCCGGCGTCGCACCGGATGACGGCGTCCGGGCCCAGTGCCGCCCGGACCGCCGCGACCCGCGCGATGTCGTCGTCGAGGGAGCCCGGGCCGCGGGCGACCCGCACGTCGGCGGTGCCGCAGCCACCGGTGGCGGCGATGGCCGCGGCCGGCTCGGGTTCGACCGCGGGCACCGCGACGGCCACCGCCACCCGCCCACGCACCGGGTCCGGCCATCCCACGGTGCCGGCCTCGATGGCGGCGGTGAGGTAGCGCGCGGCCCGCACACCGGTGACCGCCGCCGGCGGGCTGAACTCACCCCAGCCCTGCGGGCCCTCCAGCAGCATCCCCTCACAGCCGGCGAAACCGTGCCAGCCGTCCCGGGCCGGGATCGCGAAGACCGGCCCGTTGTCGAAGTCGATGTAGGCGTGCACGGCGCGCTAGGACGAGCCGGAGCCCGGCGGTGTCCAATTGCCGGGGGTGCCCGGCGGTGTCCAGTAGGCCAGCATCTCGGCGAAGGTCTCGAACGCCGCCGCGGATACCCCGTAGGTGGCCTCGAAGTGGATGCTCAGCGGAAAGCCCAGCTCGGCGACGCCGTCGATCACCCGCTTGTACAGGTCGATCATGAGCATCCGCTTGCGGGCCGGGTCGCTGGCGGCGAGCTCGGCGACCAGGGCCTGCTCCTCGGCGACGGCGGCGTTGCCCGGGTCCTGGATCAGCCAGTTGATCAGGCCCACCCTGCTCTCGACCTTCGGCACGAAACCGAAGGACAGCAGGATCTCGGGCCGGTGCTCGTTGTCGCGGGCGAACGCGGCGAGGAAGTCGACGATGGCGTCGGAGTACAGCAGCTGGGTCATGCCGTACGTCGCACCCCGGTTGCACTTGAAGGCGAACCGGTCGGCCTCGGCCTCCCGGGTCGGGATCAGGATCACCCCGCGGTTGGGCACCAGGTCCCGATAGATCGCCAGTGCGTCGGTCGGGGCGACTCCCGACCCCTCGCCGTCGCTCATGGTCCGCGGCACGCCGACGAAGACGATGCCCTCCATGCCGGCGGCGAGCAGATCCCGCAGCCGGGACCGCAGCGCGGGCTCGTCGGAGAACGCGGTGACCTGGGTGCACAAGCCCTTGATGCCGGGCAGTTCCGGTGCGATCAACGACCAGTAGTCGAGGACGTCGAGCTTCGGCTTCATCTCGACCGGCCGATCGTCGTCCTCGGCGATCATGCCGGGGATCATCACGTGCCGGATCCGGTCCCCGATTCCGGTCTGCGCACCGAGTTCGCGGACCTTGTGGGCTTCGTCGAGCAGCTGCTCGGGGCTGCGCTCCCGGTTGGGCGGCACGAGTTCGAGCGCAATGGTGTTGAGGGGCACGAAACTGCTCCTGATGGGACGGGCGGCTGGCTCGCCGGTGCCGGGCCGGGATGGCCGTGAGGGCGCGAGCCGCGAGAGCATCACCATACCGATCGCGGGGCCCGGACCATTGCGGCGGGCGCGCCGCCCGGAGTAGCTTGACCTGTCCGCTCCACTGGCACGGGAGGCTCGATGAATCCTCGGCTTCGACGGCCGCGCGCATCCCGCCGGGCGGTGGCGGGTGCCGCCGCCGTGCTGGGAGTTGCGCTGCTGGGCGCCTGCGGGGGCGGCGGGGACAGCGAGAAGTCGCCGACCACGACGCCGGGCTCCTCCGTCGTCACCACCCCCACCAACAAGGGCAAGCCGGGCGGTCCGAACAACTTCACCCCGACCCCGATCGCGCCGTTGACGCCGACGGGTGGTCAGGCGCCGAACGGGACCGCCCAGCACTAGTGAACCCGCTGGTCCAGCCCCTCGGGCGATGAACTCTTGACTGATTCCAGAAAAGGGACGACTATCTCCCCCGTGGGCTCGATGACGGACTACGCCGAACGGCTGCGGATGGCCGACATGCGCGTCACCCGGCCCCGCATCGCGGTCCTCGAGGCGGTGCACGCCAACCCGCACGCCGACACCGACACCATCTTCGGCTCGGTGCGCGACGCCCTGCCCGAGGTGTCCCGGCAGGCCGTCTACGACGTGCTGGCCGCCCTGACCACCGCCGGCCTGGTGCGGCGCATCCAGCCCTCCGGACTGGTCGCCCGCTACGAGTCGCGGGTGGGCGACAACCACCACCACGTCGTCTGCCGCGTCTGCGGGGTGATCGGCGACGTCGACTGCGCGGCCGGCGAGGTGCCCTGCCTGACCCCCGCCGATGACGGCGGCTCGCTGGACGGCTTCGCCGTCGACGAGGCCGAGGTCATCTACTGGGGCCTGTGCCCCGACTGCTCGGCCCACCAAGCTTCGGGATCACAACCGTGATCCCGGTTGGATTCACCCAGATCCACACCCGGAAGGAATGAAGCGTGGCTCAAGAACACCCCCCCATCGGCGAGGCGCAGACAGAACCCGCCGAGAGCGGCTGTCCGATGCGGATCAGGCCCCCGGTCGAGGGCGGTAGCAACCGCGACTGGTGGCCCAACGCCGTCAATCTCAAGATCCTGCAGAAGAATCCACCCGCCATCGACCCGACCGACGAGGGCTACGACTACCGCGAGGCCGTCAAGACCCTCGACTTCGAGGCGTTCGAGCGTGATTTCGACGCCCTGCTGACCGATTCGCAGGACTGGTGGCCGGCCGACTTCGGGCATTACGGCCCGCTGTTCGTCCGGATGGCGTGGCACGCAGCCGGCACCTACCGAGTGCAGGACGGCCGCGGTGGCGGCGGGCGCGGGATGCAGCGTTTCGCGCCCCTGAACAGCTGGCCGGACAACGTCAGCCTGGACAAGGCCCGTCGCCTGCTCTGGCCGCTGAAGAAGAAGTACGGCCAGAAGATCTCGTGGTCCGACCTCATCGTCTATGCGGGTAACCGCGCGATGGAGCACATGGGCTTCACGACCGCAGGCTTCGCCTTCGGCCGCCCGGACTTCTGGGAGCCAGAGGAGGACATCTACTGGGGCGCCGAGGCCGAGTGGCTGGGTTCGCAGGACCGTTACGCCGGCAGTGACCGGACCAAGCTGGAGAACCCGCTGGCCGCCAGCCACATGGGTCTGATCTACGTCAACCCCGAAGGCCCCGAGGGGGTTCCGGACCCGGTCGCCGCGGCGATCGACATCCGCGAGACGTTCGGTCGGATGGCGATGAACGATGTGGAGACCGCCGCACTGATCGTCGGCGGCCACACCTTCGGCAAGGCCCACGGCGCCACCGACATCGTCAACGGCGTGGAGCCCGAGGCCGCCCCACTGGAGGAGATGGGCTTCGGCTGGGCCAACCCCGGCGTCGGCAATGACACCGTCAGCAGCGGTCTCGAGGTGACCTGGACCCACACGCCGACCAAGTGGGACAACTCGTTCCTGGAGATCCTCTACGGCAACGAGTGGGAGCTGACCAAGAGCCCCCAGGGTGCCAACCAGTGGAAGCCCAAGGACAACGGCTGGGCCAACTCGGTGCCGATGGCGCAGGGCAGCGGCAAGACCCATCCCTCGATGTTGACCACCGACCTGTCCATGCGGATGGACCCGATCTACGGCAAGATCACCCGCCGTTGGCTCGACCATCCGGAGGAGCTTGCCGAGGAGTACGCCAAGGCGTGGTTCAAGCTGCTGCACCGCGACATGGGTCCGGTCGTGCGGTACCTCGGCCCGCTGGTGCCCAAGCAGACCTGGCTGTGGCAGGACGTCGTTCCCGCGGGCAAGAGCCTGTCGGCCGATCAGGTCGCCACGCTCAAGAAGGCGATCGCCGACTCGGGTCTGACTGTGCCGCAGCTGGTTTCGACGGCCTGGAAGGCCGCCTCCTCGTACCGCAGCAGCGATATGCGCGGTGGCGCCAACGGCGGCCGCATTCGGTTGCAGCCGCAGCTGGGCTGGGAGGTCAACGAACCCGACGAGTTGGCCCAGGTGATCCGCACCCTGGAGGGCATCCAGGGCGCCGCCGGGTTCGACGTGTCGTTCGCCGACCTGGTGGTCCTGGCCGGCAACGTGGGTGTCGAAAAGGCCGCCAAGGCAGCCGGGTTCGATGTCGAGGTGCCGTTCACCTCGGGCCGTGGCGATGCCACCCAGGAGCAGACCGACGTCGAGTCATTCTCCTACCTGGAGCCCAAGGCCGACGGTTTCCGCAACTACGCGGGCAAGGGGTTGTCCCTGCCCGCCGAGTACCAGCTGATCGACCGGGCCAACCTGCTGGGGTTGTCCGGTCCCGAGATGACGGTACTCGTCGGCGGTCTGCGGGTGCTGGACACCAACTTCGGCGGGACCAAGCTCGGTGTGCTCACCGGCAATCCGGGTGCGCTGACGACGGACTTCTTCGTCAACCTGCTCGACATGGGCACGAAATGGGCGCCTTCGCCCGCCGACGACGGCACCTACGTCGGTAAGGACCGCACGACCGGCGCGGACAAGTACACCGCCAGCAGGGTCGATCTGCTGTTCGGCTCGAACTCGCAACTGCGCGCGCTGGCCGAGGTCTACGCCGAGGACGACGCCAAGGAGAAGTTCGTCAAGGACTTCGTCGCGGCATGGGCCAAGGTGATGAACAACGACCGGTTCGATCTGGACTGATCGGACCGGACACGACAGCGCCCCGCGGGCTTGGCCCGCGGGGCGCTGTTCGTCAGGTGCCTAGTTGCAGGTGTTGGCGCTGACCCAGCGGCCGTTCCAGCCGACGCAGCCGCTGACTCCCGGGTTGTTGAAGTCCTCGGGCATCGGCGCGTAGTAGCCAGGCGGCGGCACGTAGGGCGCCATCACGTCGCCGAGGTTGGCGCAGCCGCTCACCGAGATGCGACGGCCGGCGCTCGCACACACGTCCGCGCTTGCGGTCCCGCTGGGCGCGATCGTCGCGATCGCGGCGGGGATGCCGCTGAGGGCCAGAACCGCCGCGGCGGCGCCGCCCACGGTGCGTAGCGAATTCTTCATCGTTGTCCAATCTCCTTGTCGGCGGAGCCGGTTCGAAGGCGTGCTGCGGAGTATATAGGCGGTTGCTACCGAGGCCGGGCATCCTGACGTTTTCGCAGCTGTAGCGCTTGTTCACCGCGGCACGGTTCGTCGCCGTCGGCGCACCCATAGTGCCGCGCCCACGACCGTGAGCAGGCCGACGGCCAGCAGCCAGGGCCACGCGCCGTGCTGGTACACCCAGCCGGCCAGCGCCCGCTGGATGCGGCCGGCCGCGCCGATAACCGGGTCCTGTGCGCTGCCGCCGCCGTGGAACAGCCGGATCTCGTAGAGGCCGTAGTAGCCGACGTACAGGCCGACCATGATCAGCACCGCCCCGCTGATCCGGTTGAGGTACGGCAGCACCCGGCGGATCCGGTCGATCAGCGCGGAGTTGGCCAGCGCGACCGCGACCGCCAGCACCCCAACGACCAGGGTGATACCGGCCGCGTAGGCGACGTAGACCAGCACCCCGTCCAGCAGCGATCCGGTACGCAGGCTACTGCCGGTGACCGCCAGGAACGGCCCGATGGTGCACGACAGCGAGGCGACCGCATAGCCGACGCCGTAGCCGAACATCGACCCCAGCCGCGTGGTGGGTGTCCACCGGCTGCCCAGCCGGGCCGAGTTCCAGCTCAGCGCCGTCAGCTCTCGACCGGACAGCAGCCAAAGGCCAAGGGCGACAAGAACAACGCCGACGACCAGCGTCAGGTACGGCGCGTACTGCTGCACCGTCGAGGCGGCCGACACGGTCAGCAGCCCGAACAACCCGAACACGGTCAGGAAGCCCACCGCCATGGCGGCGGTGGCGGTCAGCGCCCGGCCCACCGCCCGCGGGCGGCTGGTCTGTTCCCCGTTGACCACCAGCGCCAGGTAGGCGGGCAACATGGCGAAGCCGCACGGGTTGAGCGCGGCGATCATGCCGGCGGCGAACGCCAGCCCGGTCAGGCCCTGATCCACGGGCGGCTCAGGAGGTCAGCGCGCGAACCCGGTCGCTGAGTTCCTGCTGCGACATCGCCGAGGTCGGGTTGTTGACGAAGGTCGACGTCCCGTCCGGCCGCAGGAACACGTACGCGGGCTGCCACGGCACGTTGAACTTCGCCCAGATCGAGCCGTCGGCGTCGTTGAGGTTGGTGAAGTTCAGGTTGTACTTCGACACGAAACTCTGCATCTGGGCGACGTCGGAGCGCGCCGCGACACCGACGAAGGTGACCTTCGGGTTGGCGGCGGCCACCGCGCTGACGTTCGGCGCCTCCTGGTTGCAGAACGGGCACCACGGCGTCCAGAACCACAGCACCGCGGGCTTGCCCTGCAGGCTGGCGCCGTTGAAGCCCGCCCCGCTCAGGGTGGTCCCGGTGAAGTTGAGGTCGTCGGCCCGCGCGGTGGGCGCCGTGCTGAGTCCCGCGGTCAGGGCCGCGGCCGCCAGCACCAGGGCCAGCGACCTGAGCATGCTGTGCATCCGAATCTTCATGGGTGACCTCCAACTCGACGGCCCGTGGTGGCACGGTGTTGACCGTTGTCTGGTTCACGTTATGGGCCCGGCGAAAACCCGGCCACGTCCCGACGTCAGCGGTCAGACTTGCGTCATCGGACGCCGGCGGGTCATTGACAAATTACGTGACAGTACGGAACATAATTCACCGTGACCGCAGCGGCGCCCGATGGCTCGGGGCAGGCGCGTGGCCGCCCGCGTGATCCGCGCACCGATGCCGCGATCATGGCCGCGGCCCGCCGGCTGCTCACCGAGGTCGGCTACGACCAGGTGTCGATGGAGTCGATCGCGCGCGAGGCGGGCGTCAGCCGCCCCACCGTCTACCGCCGGTGGCCGTCCAAGGCGCATGTGGTGTTCGAGGCGGCATTCGGCACCGCGGGCAGTACCGCGCTGGCGGCGTCTACCGGCGACTTCGAGACGGACCTGCGGGAGTTCGCCCGCGGGGCGGTGCAGTTCTGGCGCGAGCCGGTGGTGGCGGCCGCGGCGATGGGCATTCTCGCCGACCGCCGCCGCGACCCCGCGCTACAGATCCGCACCCAGCAGCTGCTCGACGACAAGATCCGCGCCGAGTTGGCCGCGTTGATTCGCGGGGCGGCCGCCCACGGTGTGGTCCGCCCCGACGTCGACACCGACCTGCTGTTCGACACGCTGGTCGGCACCGCGTTCTACGGCGCATTGGTGGACGGGCGCAACGCCGACCAACTCGCCGACAAACTCTGCTCCCTGATGCTCCAGGGAGTCCGCCCACGACAAGACAGGGAGCCACGATGACCCAGCAGGAATCGGACGAACTCTCGGCGGCGTTTCGCGACCTGCTCGACGAGGTCGCGGGCATCGAGCGGAAGATCCTGGGTGCCGATCCCCCACTCGACGAGCCCGATGTCATCGACGGGTACCGGCTGACGTTCAGCCTGCTGCGGGTCGCCGTGGACACCTACGTGTGGGGTGACCGGGACAACCCGCGCTTCGTCGACGTCACCGGTCCGTACCAGCGGTGGGGCGGGGACAACTCCGACGCCTTCTACCAAATCGCGCCGGTCGATCCCAACCGCACCTACCGCGTCACCGGCAACCGCGGCGACTCGGTGTACCTGTCGATCACCGTCTACGGCGGCCCCGACGACGGGCACTACAGCAACCGGATCGTCGGCACCCTCAACGACCGGTCGGTGGAGTTCGACGCCGACGGCAACTTCGAATTCACCATCGGCCCCGACCCACAGCCGGGTGCCTGGCTGAAACTCGAGCCCGACGCGGTGGTCGCGCTGACCCGCGACTACCTGGAGAACCCGGAGACCGACCGCCGGGTGCAGTGGAAGATCGAGGCCGTCGACCGCCCGGCGCGCCATGTCGAGACCCGCGCCGACCTGGCCCGGCGGATGCGGGCCGCGAAAACGTTTCTGGCCGATCAGGTCTCGTTCATCCCCACCAAGGTCGAACCGCCCAACGAGATCGCCGAACCGTACCCGGTGCCGGAGCAGACGTTCGGGTGGGCGGCCGGCGACGCCGCCTACGCGATGGGCGCCTACGAACTGCGACCCGATCAGGCGCTGATCATCGAGGGCACCTCACCGCCGTGCGTGTTCTGGAACCTGTGCCTGTGGAACCCGTGGCTGCACACCTACGACTACACCTACGAACGGGTCACCATCAACGGGGCGCACATCACCTACGAGCCCGACGGGTCCTGGCGGATCGTGGTCAGCGACACCGACCCCGGCCACCCCAACTGGGTGTCCACCGCGGGACGGCGCAAGGGCCTGATCTGGCTGCGCTGGTTCCTGCCCGAACACACCCCGAAGCGACCGGTCTGCCGGGTGGTCGACATCAAGGAGGTATCGGCATGACCACCGGCGTGCGACGGCCCGAACCGATCCGGTTCACCGATCTCGCCGACCCGGTCTTCCCGGAGGCGGCGAGGCCGATCCGCGACGGGCTGGCCGGCTACGGCGCCACGCTCGAATTGACCCCGCAGGCAATGCTTTCCGCCGCCGCTGAGCGCACCGGTCTCGACGACTTCGGCGATCCCGCGTTCCGCGAGCGTCTCGACGTGCTGTGCACCTCGCTGCGCGAGGAGGCCGGGCTGTCCGACGCCGGTGTCGCGGTGGCCTTCGAGCAACTGGTCGGCAACCTGGTCAATCGCCTGCGGCTCGAGGCGCTGATCGCCCGGCACCCGGAGATCGAGGACGTCGCGATCGTGCGGCCGATCATCATCTGCGGCCTGCCCCGCACCGGCACCACCCACCTGCACAACCTGATGGCCGCCGACCCCAACCTGCGGCACCTGCCGTACTGGGAGAGTCTCGAGCCCTTCCCGGCGCCCGAGGAGGTGGCCGACGAGACGCCGCGGCGGGACCGATGTGCGGCCGGCGTGGATCTGATCAACACGGTGATGCCGGAGTTCAAGCGGATGCACGACATGACCGTGGAGCATGCGCACGAGGAGATCCAGCTGCTGGCCAACGACTTCTCCACCATGCTCTTCGAGACCACGTACTACCTGCCGTCGTTCGCCGCCTACTACAAGTCGCACGACCAGGCCCCGTCCTACGCCTATCTCAAGCGCAGCCTGCAGGCCCTGCAGTTTCTGCGGGGTCCGGACCGGTGGGTGCTGAAGTCGCCCCAGCACCTCGAGCAGTTCGGAACCCTGTACGCCACCTTCCCCGACGCGACATTCGTTGTCACCCATCGTGATCCGGTCGATGTGACCCGGTCGATGGCCACCATGGTGGCCTACGCGTCCCGGATGGGCGCGGCCCATCCCGACCCGGTGCGGACCGGCCGGTACTGGCTGGACCGGGCGGCGGACCTGTTCACCGGCTGCGTGCGGGATCGCGACGTGCTGCCCGCGGCCCAGTCGATCGACGTGCGGTTCACCGATTTCATGGCCGACGAGGAGGGCACGCTGGCAACGGTTTACGAGCTGGCCGGCCAGCCCTACGACGACACCGTCCGGGCGGCCATGCGGCGGTTCATCGCCGATCACCCCCGCGGCAGGCACGGCGAGGTGAGCTACGACCTGGCCGACGTGGGCCTCGAAGCCGACGAGGTGGCGCGGCGGCTGCGGCCGTACCGCGATCGGTTCCTGGGCGGGTCCTAGTCCCCCGAACACCTGACGGGCACCGGCCCGGCTAGCGTCCGGCGCGGGCCAACCGGGCCAGCCGGGTGCGGTCGACGAGCACGCAGTCGTGCACCTCGGCCAGTTGTTCGGCCGCGCGGGTGTAGCGGTGGTTCGACACCACCATGGTTGTGCTGCAGTCGTGCACGGCGGCGCCGGCGACCACCTGCTGGATGGCGGCACCGTTGACGGCGCGGGCGGCCCGCTTGCACTGCACGGCGGTGCGCACGCCGTCCCGGGTGGCGATCAGGTCAACACCGAAATCTCCGGTGGCCCTGGTGAATTCGATGGTGTACCCGCGCCCGCGCAGCACGGCCGCGACATAGTGCTCGAACTCGACACCGCCCATCGCATCGACGGCGGCCTGTCCGCTGGCCCGGTACAGCGCATCGAGGCGGGCATCCCGGCGCCGGTCGAGCCAGGCCAGCCAGGTCCGCCAGGCGCACAGCAGGAATGCCGCCGCGCACACCGCCGCCAACACCCACACCGCGCGGTTGAGCAGGCCCGCCAACGTCAGCAACAGGGTCGCGGCCGCCCACACGCCGAGCCACTGCAGCGCCGTCGACACCCCGGTCGTTCGCACCGCGCCACCGTAGCGGTGTCCCCCGACAATCCGGTGTCCGACGAGCCGGGCCAGGCCGAATCGTGACAACCGGTGCGCCGCCTTCCGACGGCGCCGCCGGGCTGGCAGCATCGGTGGCCATGGCCCTCGCGGTGCTCCGGTTCAACTTCGCCTCCCCCGGCGGCGATCCCCGCCGGCAGGGCGCCCTGCTCTCGGCGGCGCTGGAACTGGCGCAGTGGGGCGACGCCCACGGGGTGGCGGCGGTCAGCGTCGACGAACACCACGTCACCGGACACGGCTGGAGTTGCAATCCGATCATGGTCGCCGGGATGTTCCTGGCGCGCACCGCCACGATGTTCGCCAGCGTGGACTGCGCGCTCGGACCGCTGTGGAACCCGGTGCGCCTGGCCGAGGACATCGCCATGGTCGACGCGATGAGCAAGGGCCGGTTGCACACCACGGTGGGGCTGGGCTACCGGGAAGTCGAGTACCGGGCCCTCGGCGTGGACTTCGGTCGTCGCGGCGAGCTGATGGATCAGGCGCTGGCCGCGATGATCGAGGCATGGTCGGGTGAGTCCGGGGTGCTGTCGGGCACCCGGACCAAGCCGCACCCGCCGCTGTACGTCGGCGGCGGGGTGCGGGCCACCGCGCGCCGGGCGGTGCGGTTCCGGCTTCCGCTGAGCCTGCCCGACCACCGCCCCGACCTCGCCGAGTACTACACCGACCTTTGCCTGGCCGCCGACCTGCAGCCGTTCGTGCTGATGCCGCCGGCCGTGAACCGCGGCATGATCTACCTGCACGAGGACCCGGAACGGGGCTGGGCCGAACTCGGCGAGTACATCCTCTGGGAGGCGGTCACCTACGGTCGGTGGTCCGACGACCCGTCCCGGTCATCCATGCATCTTCCCGGCGTGCAGACCCTTGAGCAGGTCAGGGAGTCGGGCCGGTACCGATTCCTGACCCCCGACGAGTTGGTCGACGAGGTCCGCGGCTGCCCGGACTACGGCCCGATCGTGTTGCATCCGCTTGTCGGCGGGTTGCCCGTCGAGGAGGCGTGGAAGTCGGTGCGGCTGTTGACCGACGCGGTTCTGCCCGCCCTCGGCTAGTTGTTTGCTGACTCTTCGGTAACCTCCCGTGCCCGGCGCCGGCGGGCGCAAAAACGCGAAAGTTGGTTCTTAGCAGAGATTTAGGTGCCGCTGCCGGTGACCTTAGATTTGGCCCATAGCGTTCAAGTCAAGATCAGTTGGCCGCCAGGCGAACACACACCGAGGACCGGAACGAGGCCGCGCACATGACGAGTTTCATCTCGCGCTACGGCAACCCCGCCGTCGACTACGACGGCGCCCACATCCGGCCCCACTTCCGCCACGGCGCCACGGTGGTATCGGTCAGTGGCCGCATCGACGCGTCGAACGTCGACCGGGTCAGCGACCACGCCAGGCGCTTCGTGATGGCCGACAAGCCGTTCGTGCTCGACCTCAGTGGCGTGACCTCCTTTGCCCCCCAGGCCTTCCGGCTGCTGTCGGCCGTCGACGACAAGTGCCTGACCGTGGGTGTCGAGTGGGCGATGGTCGCCGGTGATGCGGTCACCCGTCAACTGCGCGCGCGCAGCGACGAGGCGCTCTTCCCCGTCGTCGGCTCGGTGGCCGAGGCGGAGCGCGAGTTCGACGGAGCCGTCATGCGCCGCCGCCGCATGGTGTTGCCACTGCTCGGCAACACCGCCTGAGCTGCCCGCGCGTCAGCGCGACACCAGCAGGCCGGCCAGCGCCCGCAGGTGGGCGTCGGTGGTGCCGCAACATCCCCCCACCACGGCACCGCGTAGCGCTCGCGCAGGTCGGCCATCATTCGGGCGAACACCTCCGGCGGGTCGGCCTCCGGATGGTCCAGGGCCACCAGCTCGGCCGGTGACAACGCCGACCCGTTCGCCTTGACCTCCTTGACCCGGCCGGTGCCCTCGGCGGCCAACGCCCGCGCCGCCACCTTCGGGTGCACGCAGGACAGCGAGAAGAAGGCCGGAGCGGTGTCGGCGTCCACCGTCCGGATTGCAGCGGCCAGGGGCGTCCCGTCCAGCACCGTCCCCGCCTCGTCGACGACGAACGACACCACGAACGGCAGGCCGGTGGCCGCCATCGCCCTTGCGGCGCCGATCGCCTCACCGACCGCGGGGAAGGTTGCCGCGTACAGGAAGTCGGCGCCGGCCTCGGCCAGCGCATCGGCCTGGGTGCGGTGATAGTCGGCCGCCTCGTCGGCGCCCGGCGCCGCGTCGAGTAGGTAGGCGTCGCCGGCCGGACCCAGGACACCGGCGATCCACACCGGTGGCCCGGCGGCCGCCCGGCGCAGCGAACGGTGAAAGTCGACGGCCGCGTGGTTGAGGCGGGTCACCGCCGCCGCCCCACCCAGCCCGGCCCGCTCGGTATAGCGGGCACTCGCCCGGAACGTCGGGGTGCCGATCACCACCGGCAGCCCCGCCGACCCCCCGGCCGCCAGGTAACCGCGGTAGACCGCGCCCAGTGCCTGCTCCCCCGCCGCGTCACCGAGCAGCCCCGCCACCTGCACATGCGGATCCATCGGCAGGTCGGTCTCGAACATGATCCGGGTCTCGATCCCGCCGTCGGTGAGCACCGGGCCGCCGGCCGCAACGGCCCCGAGGAGATCCGAGACGACATCCGGCATGCTTCGACGCTAGTCGCCGCCGGCGGCCCGAGGGTATCGGTTGCTGGGCCGATCGAGATCACCCGGTCCGGCCGTCCAACTCGCCGGACCGCGTACGCTTGTCCTCGTGAATCGGAACTCGACCGTGCTCGCCGCCGCGGCGCTGGCCCTCTCGGCCGGCTTGCTGGGTGTCGACCGCGCCGCCGCCGATCCGGCCACTCCCGCCCCCACCCCGGCCAACGAGGCGGCCGGACCCACCGGTACCGGGCCCGCACCAGGACCCACCGGAACCGGGCCCGCCCCCGGACCGAGCGCGCCTCCGCTGACGGTGCCGGCCAACGGGCCGCTGACCGCCATCGACAAGGACGGCCTGTACGCGGTCGGCTCCGGGGTCGTGCCCGGCACCTACGCCTCGGGCGGGCCGGTCGAGGGCACCAAGTGCTACTGGAAGCGCACCGGCGCCGACGGCGCCATCATCGACAACGCCCTGAGCGGCAAGCCGCAGGTGGTGACGATCGAGGCGACCGACGCCACCTTCAAGACCAGCGGCTGCCAGCCCTGGACGCTGACCGACCAGGCGCCGCCGCCGGAGAACTCACCGCAGATGTCGCAGTGGCAGCTGCGGCAGTACCTGAACAATCTCAACAGCCTGGCCGGTCAGTCCGGCAACGGCCAGCTGCCCCCGTTCTGATCCGCGTCGCGGCCCGTCACTTCGCCGTCGACGGCGTCGGCGGGAGCGGAGCCGGGCACGACTCGTGATCCTGGAGCGCCTCGCCGCCCGCGAAGTCGCCGGTTTCGCCGTCGGCGCGGTCGGCCAGCACGATGAATCCCGGTCCGCCCCGCACCTCCGTGGCACCCACGACCACGAGGGTGTTGATCCCCATGTCCGCGCGCGCACCCGGCATGCCGTCGGCGAGCAGGACGAACGGGTTGACGCCGAGTTCCTCGCCCGCGACGGCGATCGCGGCGTAGGTGTGACCGGCCAGCGGCACCGGGAACGGCGCCCAGGTGTCACCGACGGCCGCGGCGTACCGGCTCAGTGCCTCGTGCACGTCGGCGCGCAGGCAGTCGATGTGGATGTGCAACTGGTTCTGTGAACGCGAGACCGCGGAGTTGACCGCCAGGCTGATCCAGTCCCGCGGCAACACCCCGCCCGCCCTCGCCTCGGTGAAGGAGCGGGCCCGCCACGCCGCGGCGAAGTAGTTCGTCGCGCCGGGCGCCAGCAGCGCCGGGCTCTCGATTCCGGTGATCCGGGCGGTGGGCATCAGCAGGTACTGCCGCGCACCGGTGATGTCCTTGTAGACGACGTAACCGTTGTCCTGACCCGCGTCGAGGTCGACCACCGAGCAGGGCGCGGGGTCGCGGTTGCGGAGTTGGTCGGGCACGCACTGCTCACTCACGATCCGCCACAACGCATCCGGGTCGGCCGCCGCGGTCGCGGCGCCGCACAACCCGGGGAGCACGACGAGGGCCGCCGCGGCGCAGCGCGCCGCGAAGCGCCCAACCCGACCCGGTGTCACCGCAACACCCTACGATCACGGGCAGGCATGGCAGGCTCAGCGGGTGGATGTGCCGCAGCCCGACCCGCAGAGCCCGCACCTGGCCGACGTGGTGCCCTCGGTGCTCGCGGCGATGGGGGTGGCCGGCTTCACCGGACCCATTCAGCTGCCCGAACCCGTCCGCGGCGCGTGCGTCCTGCTCGTCGACGGGCTCGGCGCGGAGTTGCTCGACAGCTACGCCGGCGAGGCGCCGGTGCTGGCCGGGCTGCGCGGACCCACCCTGGACGTCGGCTTCCCGTCGACCACGGCGGCCGGCCTGGCCGCGGTGGGCACCGGGAGCCGGTCCGGGTGCCACGGCCTGGTCGGCATGTCGTTTCGGCTGCCCGGTGCCGGCGTCGTCAACGCGCTGCGCTGGCGGCCGCACCCGTGGGGTGAGGACCTGCGGGACATGGTGGTGCCCGAAGAGGTTCAGCCGATGCCGACCACCTTCGAGCGGGCGGCCGCGGCGGGGATGGCGGTCAGCGTGGTCTCGGCGGCGATGTTCACCGGCTCCGGGCTGACCCGGGCGGTGCTGCGGGGCGGCCGCTACATCGGGGTGCACGCGCTGGGCGATCTCGCCGCGGCGATCACCTCGGCCGTCGCCGACGGCGGCTTCTGCTACGGCTACCACGCCGACCTCGACCTGCTCGGTCACCTGCACGGGCCGGGATCGGCGCCGTGGCGCATGCAGCTGCGGCAGGTCGACCGGCTGGTGGAGTCCATCGTCGACACCCTGCCCGCCGGTGCGCTGCTGGCGGTGGTCGCCGACCACGGCATGATCGCGGTGCGCGATGCCGACGTGGTCGACATCGACGCCCGGCCGGAGCTGCTGACCGGTGTGGCGGCGGTCGGGGGCGAAGCCCGGGCGCGGCACGTGTACGCGGTTCCCGGTGCGGTCGACGACGTGCTGGCCGGCTGGCGCGACACCCTCGGCGAGCTGGCCTGGGTGCTCCCCCGCGAGGAGGCGATCGCGGCGGGCTGGTTCGGCGGGCCGGTCGCCGATGCGGTCCGGCCGCGGATCGGTGACGTGGTGGCGGCCGCCCGCGGCCGTGCCGCGATGGTGCGGCGCACGGTCGAGCCGGGCGAGTCCGCCCTGATCGGCCAGCACGGCTCGCTGACCGACGCGGAGCGGCGGGTGCCGCTGCTACTGGCCCACGGGTGAGTCGGGCAGCGCCCCCAGCAGCTCGTCGGCCGGGGCGTCCCAGCGGTTCAGGTTGACCGCGGTTGTGAGCGGACGTCGCCGCAGCGGGCCGTGGCGGCCCTTCGGCCAGCCGACGACGACATGCCCGGCGATCAGCCAGTCCGCCGGCACTCCGACCGCGTCGCGCAGCAGCTGTTCGCCGCCATAGGAGGCCCAGCCGGTCGGGCACGCGCCCAGTCCCTGGGCGCGGGCGGCCAACAGGAAGTTCTGCATCGCCGGGAAGATGGAACCGCCGAGCAACAGTTCCGATGCGGTCGGATAGTGCTTCTGCGCAAACAGCACCGAGGTGAATTCCCCTGCGCGGTCGCGCAATTCGTAGGTGGCCCGGTTGCTGCGGGCCTGCCTGCCGACGTCCTCGGCGGCCGGGCGCGCCATCCCGTAGACCGGCTCGATGACGGCCAGCGCGCGGGCCGCCGCCTCGGCGACGACGGCCCGTTGTTCGGGTGAACGCAGCACGATGAACCGCCACCCCTGTGCGTTGGCGCCCGACGGGGCCCAGGCCGCGGCCTGCAAACACCGGCTCAGCGTCAGGTCGTCCACCGGTTCGTCGGTGAAGCGCCGAATGGTGCGGGCGGTGGCCAGCACGTCCCAGAGGTCGTCGCTCGGTGCCCTCATGCGACCGGCGTATCAGAGCCTTCGGGCGCCGTGCGCAGCCGGGCCTTGTGGCGGTACATGTTCGCATCGGCCCGGCGCACCAACTCGTCGACGTCGTCGGAGCCACAGGTCCAGCCCACCGACGCGGTCAGCCGAACCGGCGCGCCGCCGGCGTCGTAGTCGCCGGTCAGTCCGGTGCAGATATCGCGCGCCACGCCCTCGACGTGCGACTCCTGCGCGTCTGGCACAAGGATCACGAACTCGTCGCCGCCCAATCGGTACACCGAGTTCGGTTCGGCCACAGTGCTTTTCAGGCGGCCGGCGACCTGGGTCAGCACCGCGTCGCCGACGGCGTGCCCGTGGGCGTCGTTGACCTGCTTGAACCCGTCCAAATCCAGGAACACCACCCCGACCGGGGCGCCGGCCCGGGTGGCGCGGTGCGCCTCGATGCGAGTGATCAGTTCGTTGCGGTTGCTCAGACCGGTCAGCGGATCGGTGACCGCGCGGCGCGCGAGTTCGGCCTCGGCCTTGCGGCGCGCGGTCACGTCCTGGAACTGGGCGACCACCATGTCCTCGGTGTCGTGGGTCCCGCGGACCAGCACCGCGCTGATCTGCATCCAGATCGTGGACCCGTCCCGGCGGAGGTAGCGCCGCTCGGCGCAGAACTGCGGCACCCTGCCCTCGACCAGGGCGCGGTAGTCGACCGCGCTGGCGGCCAGGTCGTCGGGATGCAGGTGGTCGCGGTAGTTGACGCCGCTGAGCTCTTCCTGGGTGTAGCCGATCAGCTCGCACAGCGCCGGGTTGACGTACAGGGCGCGGCCCGCCGGGGTCAGGGTCGCCATCCCGAACGGGGCGTTGGCCATGCTGATCTCGAACAGCCGTACCGCCTCGTCGCGGGCCCGCTCGGCCTGGACTCGCCCGGTCACGTCGGTGACCTGGACGTAGAAGCCCCGAACGCGTCCGTCGACGATGTCGGGAACATAGGACGTCTGGGTGAATCGGGTGCGGCCGTGGACGTCGACGAGGGTGCGTTCGAACAACTGCTCCTCGCCGGCCAGGGCGCCTTCGACGTAGGGCCGGGTCAGTTCGTATGACTCGGCCCCCAGCAGGTCGCGCAGGTGCCGGCCGCGGATCTCGTCCGGGCCGAGCCCGAAGTACTCCCGGTGGGCCTCGTTGGCGATGACGTTGTGCAGATCGGCGTCCCAGTAGGCGATCAGCGCGGGCAGCCGGTCGATGAGCAGGCGCAGCCGGCGAGTCTCCTCACCGTCGTCGGGTCTCTCGTCGAGCACTGTCGAATCCCCCGGATCGCCGAAGTGATCACCGCGGCTCAATTTAACACCGCGGTCAGTACCGGGGCGGAGCGGCTAGATTCTCGTCGTGATCGTGCTGCTTCCACCGTCGGAGACCAAACGCCCCGGCGGCGACGGGCCACCCCTGCGGCTGGCCGACCTGTCCACACCGGCGTTGCGGCCGCTGCGCGCCGAACTCGTCGACGAACTCGTCGCGTTGGCCGCTGACCGCGATGCCAGCAGGCGGGCCCTGGGCCTCTCACCGTCGCAGGACGCCGAGATCGAACGCAACGCCGCCCTGCGCAGCGCCCCCACCCTGCCCGCGCTGCACCGCTACACCGGGGTGCTGTTCGACGCCCTGGACGCCGGCTCACTGCGCGGCGCCGCGGCGGTCCGCGCCCGGGCCCGGCTCGCCATCGGATCGGCGCTGTTCGGACTGCTGCGCGCCGACGACCCGGTGCCGGCCTACCGGCTCTCGGCGACGTCGAAACTTCCCGGCCGCCCCACGCTGGCCAGCCGGTGGCGACCGCTGCTGGAACCTGCACTCGCCGAGTTGGCGGCGGCCGAACTCGTCGTCGACCTGCGGTCCGGATCGTATGCGGCGCTGGGCCGGGTTCCCGGTGCGGTCGGCGTCGACGTCATCGCGGAACGTCCCGACGGACGGCGCAGCGTGGTCACCCACTTCAACAAGGCGCACAAGGGCCGGCTGGCCCGGGCCCTGGCGAGCACCCGATCCGAGCCCGACGACGCGGCCGCGGTGGCGGGGGTGGCCCGCCGGGCCGGGATGCGGGTGGAGCGCGACGGTGCCGAGCTGACCGTCATCGTCCCGGCCTGAGCCGGCTTTGACAGGATGGTCCGGGTGACCAACCGCTGGCAGCGTTCCGACGCGCCGCGCGGCGACGACTACGACGCGCGGTGGCGGTCGCTGGCGGCCGCCGGGCAGAACGTCCACGGCGAGGCCGATCTGGTCGAGGCGCTGCTGCGGGAGTCCGGCGGCACCTCGGTGCTAGACGCCGGCTGCGGAACCGGCCGGGTGGCAATCGAACTGGCCGAGCGCGGGCTGGCCGTCACCGGGGTGGACGCCGACCCCGGCATGCTGGGCGCGGCGCGCGCCAAGGCGCCCCGGCTCAGCTGGATCGAGGCCGACCTCGCCGGCCTCGGCGCGGCGCTACCGCGGCGCTTCGACCTGATCCTGCTGGCCGGCAATGTGATGATCTTCCTCGAGCCGGGATCCGAGGCGCGGGTGCTCACCGCGCTGGCCGGCCGGCTGAGCCCGGACGGGCTGCTGGTCGCCGGCTTCTCCATCCGGCCCCGCCGGCTGTCCCTGGAGCGGTATGACGAACTGGCCGCCGGGGCCGGTCTGGTACCGGTCGCGCGGTGGGCGACGTGGGACCGCGAGCCGTTCGCCGGCGGCGACTACGCGGTCTCGGTGCACCGCCTGGCCCGGTGACGAAAATTATCGGAACCGCAATTTTCTGTCCGGGTGCGCTGGTGGGGGTCGTAACGGTTCGCTAGGCTCGACACCGGGCGCAACGCTGAGGGGAATCGTCGATGAGGGTGCGTTCGGGAGGCCGCCGCCCCGACCAGTACTACGCGCTGACCTCGCTGCTCACCGCCCGCGACGGGCAGGCGTTCGCCTCCCGCGTCATCGCCGCCGTGATCTTCTTTCTCGGTCTCGCCCCCGTGCTGGCGATCAGGGCCGTCGCCCCGCGGTGGGCGGGCGCCCAGTACGTGTTCGGCGCCGCCTTCGCCTGCTGCGCCGTGATGGCGCTGCTCTGGTTCCGGCATCGGTGGCCGACCAGAACCGAATCGGCCGTCCTGGTGGGAGTGGGCACGCTCGCGATCGCCGCGTGCAGTGTGGTGCCGGCCAACCCGCTCTTCGGCGTCCTCGGCGCCATGACGTTCAGCCTGATCACCGGCTACACCGCGATGTTCCACACCCTGCGACTGCTGGCGCTGACGTCAACCGTGGTCGCCGCGACGACGGCGTACCTGGCGGTTCGCGTGGCCGCCCAGAGTGTCGGCCTGGCGCTGGCCGTGGTCATCCTGATCACCCTGGTCAACGTCTTCGCCGCGTTCACCGCCCGGCTGGTGGTCCTGCTCAGCGGCTCACAGGACGGGGCGGGCGCCGTGGAACCGCTGACCGGCCTGCTCAACCGGGAGGCGTTCTACGACCAGACGGCAACGCTGCTCGCCTCGCGCAGCCGCGAGGACGACCGCTACCTCGTCATCGTGGTGGTGAACATCGACAGCTTCGCCGCGATGGTCAGCATGGTCGGCGCCAAGGGCGGCGCCCGGGCCAAGCTGGCCGCCGGCCGGGCCCTCCGGGAGACTGTGCGCCGCGATGCGGTCGTCGGGCACATCGGCGAGGCGGAGTACGTGATCGCCGACTCGTTCACCACGTCGGACGCATCCCCGCTGGTCGAGCGGGTGCGTGGCGCGATCGCGGCGGCCCCGGCCGGGATGACGGCGAGCATCGGCGTGGTGAGCACCCCGCTGAGTCCGCTGGTCGCCCGCCCGCCCCAGGATCTGCTGGACAAGATCGTCGGGATCGCGACCGAGGCGATGCGCGAGGCCCGGCTGGCGGGCGGCAATCAGGCCAGGTACGTCCTCGACCCCGATCTCCAGCTCACCGACGAGCCCGATCCGAACGCCGATCCCGAGCCCGATTGGACGATCTGATCGGTCTCAGGCTCCGCGCCGGCCGGCATCGGGGGGTGCGGCGGCCGACTCGGGATCGACCTCGATGCCGTACGAGGTGATCGAGGCGATCGCCGGTCCGGCGAACTCGAGGATGTGGCAGCTCGCGACGACGGTGACACCGTCGGGCCCGGTGTAGCGGCCCAGCACCTCGACCACCACGGTGTCGTCCTGCGTCACCGTGCGGCAGCGCTCCCAGTGCGCCGTGGTCCCGGCCAGGCTGCCCGCGGTGTCGCGGCAGGTGCGCGCGACGGCATCGTCGCCCTCGAGCACCAGGTATCCCAGAATCGTCCACCGCACATCCCGCGCCAGGTGCGGAATCGCCTGGTCAAAGCGGTGCTGAGCGAATGCGCGTGCCACCTCGGTCCGGTCGGCGGCAGCGCTCACCGTGCCACTCTATCGGCGGGCGGGCACCCGGGTCAGGAGGCGGAGCTGACCTTCACCGACAGATGCTGGCCGATCGCGTAGGCGGTGGGCCAGTCGCCGGCGTCCACGGCGCGCTCGAGCTGTTCGACCAGCGGGCTGCGCACACCCAGTTCCGCCAGCCATCCGGCCACGGTGCTGGCAATCTCGCGGGCCGGCACGTTGACCGCCCGGCCGTCGTGCAGCACGTCGGTCACCCGGTACAGCGGAACGGCCGCGGTGGGACGGCCCGATCCGCCCGCCCGGGTCGCCCCGAAAAGTTTGCGGGAGAAACTGATTGGCTGCACGGCGGTGGAGGCGCCGGCCTCTGCGCGTCTGAAGAACATGCCGCTCACCTCTCCCCGGTCCCCGCCCGTTTTACGGGTGCGTTAGTACACTATTGCACCATCACAGCAAATTAGCCAAGGGTAATAGGTCACAGTTTCGGCAGGGCCAAACGGCACCCCCGCACTCGAGGGTCTACCCGACGGTCAACGGCGCCGACCAGCGCACTCGGACCCCGCCTCCCGGGGCGGCCGAGATCTCGCACCGACCGCCGACCGCCACGGCCCGGCTCTGCATGTTTGCCAGCCCGCTACGCCGCCGGTTGTCGGCGGGTATGCCCCGGCCGTCGTCGGTGATCTCCACCAGCAGTTCGTCGCCGATGCCGACCTCGATGGTCAGCGATCGCGCCCCGGAGTGCCGCAAGGTGTTGCTGATGGCCTCGGTGGTGATCGCCTCGGCGTGGTCGGCCAGGGTGGCGTCGACGACGGTCATCGGGCCGGACATCCGCACCGTGGTCGCGATGTGGCGGCCCTCGGTCAGTTCGGCGACGAGGCGCTGGATGCGCTGGCGGAGGTCCACCGCGGCGCCGTCCGAGCGCTGCAGGCCGAAGATGGTCGACCGGATGTCGTCGATGGTGGCCTGCAGGTCGTCGATGGTCCGGGTCAGCCGGTCGGCGATCTGCGGCGAGCGGACCCGCGCCACGGTGCCCTGCAGGTCCATCCCGGCGGCGAACAACTTCTGGATCACGTGGTCGTGCAGGTCCTGCGCGATGCGTTCGCGGTCGGCGAGCAGGCTCAGCTCGCGGGCCCGCTCCCGGGCGGCGGCCACCGTCAGCGCCACCGCTGCATGGTCGGCGAAGTCGCACATCAGGTCCAGCTGGGCGGCGTTGAACGGCGGGTGGTCGCGGTGCCGGGCCACCGCGAGCACGCCGATCACCGCGTCGGCCGCGCGCAACGGCATCACGATGGCCGGGCGCTCACCGGCGTCGGTGAACGCCTGGATCGGGTGCCGGAACGACTCGGTGATCAACGGGGTTCCGGAGCGGAACACCTCACCGCTGGTCGAGCTGGCCACCGGGACGCGCTGGCCCAGTACGGCGTCGGCATGCAATCCCGAAGCGACCGTCACGAGCAGCGCGCCCACCTGATCGGCCGGCGCATCCAGGTCGTCCGGGGTCAGCACGATCGCCTGCTCGGCGCCGGTCAGCGCACGGGCCCGGTCGGCGACCAGTTGCAGCGGGTTGACTTCGGGGCGCGGGCCGGCCAGCAGCGCGGTGGTGATCTCGCGGCTGGCGCTGCTCCACTCCGCGGAGGCGCGCACCCGCTCGAAGAGCTGGGCGTTGTCGACGGCGACCGCGGCCGCCGAGGCCAGTGCCGTCGCGACCGCCTCGTCGGACTCGGTGAACCTCCGCTCCGACGGCAGGTCGGTCAGGAACAGGCTGCCGAACACCGATCCGCGGATCAGGATGGGCACGCCGAGGAACGCCGCCATCGGCGGGTGGTACTCGGGAAACCCGGACGCCGCCGGGTGGTCCCGCAGGTCGTCGAGGCGCAGCGGTTCGTGCTGATCGAGCAGGAAGCCGAGCAGGCCCTTGCCGACGGGCGGGTAGCCGATCCGCCGCGCGGTCTGTTCGTCCATTCCGGCGTGCAGGAAAGTGGCCAGCCGGCCGTCGTCGCCGCGGACCCCGAGCGCACCGTAGCGGGCGCCGGTGAGCGCCATCGCCGCGGTGATGATCCGGTTCAGCGTGGCCTCGAGATGCAGATCCGAGCCGATCCCGACGATCAGGCCGAGCAGCTGCCCCATCTGGTCCCGCGCGGCGAGCAGCTCGTCGAGGTCGGCGTGGATACGCCCGACCAGCCTTGGATCGCCCAACCGGGCGAAGGCCGATTCCCTGCCCTGATCGTCCCGCACCGCATCCCCCACGAACGCCGACTTGCGCCATCGACCCTACGCGCTCGGTGCCTGCCGCGGTGTGGAAGGCGCTGGCCCGCCGCCCATCCTGACCTCGTCGGCCGGTGCACGCCGGTAGTGTCTGCCGGATGAGTTCCGGCCACGAGCACAAGCCCGACCGTGATCTGCCGCCCGGCATGGCCGAGCAGCTCGATCTGCCCTACGCGGGCGTCGCCTCGTTCGGTCACCGGCCGTTTCTGACCGAGCCCGAGCAACTTGACGCGTGGAAGCCGGACGTCGCGATCGTCGGCGCGCCGTTCGACGTCGGCACCACCAACCGGCCCGGTGCGCGGTTCGGTCCGCGGGCGATCCGGGCGACGGCCTACGAACCGGGCACCTACCACATGGATCTGGGCCTGGAGATCTTCGACTGGCTGGAGGTCGTCGACTTCGGCGACGCGTACTGCCCGCACGGGCAGACCGAGGTGTCCCACGCCAACATCAAGCAGCGAGTGCGCGCGATCGCCAGCCGCGGCATCGTGCCGGTGATCCTCGGCGGCGACCACTCGATCACCTGGCCGGCCGCCACCGCGGTCGCCGATTTCCACGGCTACGGCAACGTCGGCATCGTGCACTTCGACGCCCACGCCGACACCGCCGATGAGATCGAGGGCAACCTGGCCAGCCACGGCACCCCGATGCGCAGGCTGATCGAGTCCGGGGCCGTGCCCGGCAGCCACTTCGTACAGGTCGGGTTGCGCGGTTACTGGCCGCCCCAGGACACCTTCGAGTGGATGCTCGAGCAGAAAATGACCTGGCACACCATGCAGGAGATCTGGGAGCGCGGCTTCAAGGCCGTGATGGACCAGGCCGTCAGCGAGGCGCTGGCCAAAGCCGACAAGCTCTACGTGTCGGTGGACATCGACGTGCTGGACCCCGCGCACGCGCCCGGCACCGGCACGCCCGAGCCGGGCGGCATCACCAGCGCCGACCTGCTCCGGATGGTCCGCCAACTGTGCTACGAGCACGACGTCGCCGGGGTGGACGTCGTCGAGGTGGCGCCGGCCTACGATCACGCCGAACTCACCGTCAACGCCGCACACCGGGTGGTGTTCGAGGCGCTGGCCGGGATGGCGGCGCGCCGCCGCGACGCCGCTCACGCCAAGCCCGGCCCGCCCTCGCCGCTGGCGAAGTAGCGCGGTTCGGTACTCAGTAGTCGGACTCGGCGGCCAGGATCTCGGCCAGGAAGGCGTCCGGATGCGGGTCGGCCAGCCGCCGCCGTGCGAACCGCCGCACCCGGTCGCGGACCTCGGGGTCCTCGTCGGCCCGCGCGCCCACCGTCACCGTGGCGTTCGACCAGTCGGTGTCCCACACGACACGCGCCGCCGCGGGCCGGTCGTCCGCGTCCAGGATCGCCAGCGTGGCGCGGCCGGATCCGTCCAGGGTGCCCTCTGCCCGAAATGCGTTGTGCTGCAGGGTAACCGGAACGCCGATCGGTGATCCGGGGCCGACGACATCGGCGTGAACGAGGGCAACCGGGGCGCTGCCGGCCACGGCGATGATCCAGTCGACGGTGTTCTCCGCGGCGTCGAACACCCCGCCGGGCACCCCGCCCCAGGCCATCGACGTCGCGCCGCGCTCGATGACCTCGGCGGGCTCCGGTCCCCCGCCCCGGCCGGCCGCCAGCGCGTAGTCGTCGCGGCTCCCGGTCGCAGCGGCCACCGCTGTGCCGGCCCCCATGTCGGCCAGCGCGTCGGCCAGTTCCGCCCAGCCCGGGCCCTCGACACCGAACTCGTCGGCCAACTCGGCACACCGGCGCACCAGCTCGGCCACCCGCGGGTCGCCCAGCAGCAGCTGGGTCCGCAACTCCCCGGCGTGCGGGGCCAGCAGCGCGGCGATGTCGGAGTCCCCGGTGTCGTCACCTAGGAACTCGTCGGCGCCGGCCGTCGCCACCGCGATCTCGGCGTCCAGTACCGCCGGGTTGAGTCCGGCGATGCCGTCCCGGATGCTGGCCGGCCACCACCGGCGCAACCAGTGGCCGAGCGCCAGCCTGCGCAGGGGATCCAGCGACCCGGCGCGCACCTCGACCCCGGCCAGGTCGACCTGCCCGTGCGCCGTGGCGGCGGTGGCCGCGGCCAGCGCCCGATGGCCGTCCTCGCCGAGCACGCGCCATAGCCAGTCCGCGCGCCCCGGGTCGGTGAAGGTGATCTGCGGCGGTGCGTCCGCGGCCTCGTCGACGGTCCAGGCCAGCACCGCGCCGTCCAGCTCGAGGACGGCGGCCAGCGGGACCGGCGCGACGCTCGGCCCGGTCACCCACAGGCCGGATTCGGTCACCAGTCTCATTGCGCCACCTGGACTTCCAGCATCGCCTTGATCCGCTGCCGATGGTCCAGGCTCACCGAGCGCGCCACCCCCTCCAGCAGGGCCCGCACGTCGTCGACGTCCGCACACGGCTCCTGCCACACGTCGCGGCCGTGCAGTCGGGCCCACAGCCGGCTCAGGTACGGCCGGGCGAACGCGGCGAGGTCCCGCACCACCTGCTGCTGCCGCGGGTGGATCGGCTCGGCACCGGCCAGCGCGCGCCGGGCGTGCAGCACGTAGGCCTCCTTGCGCAGCCGGGCCTGGATGATGCCGGCGAGTTGATAGCGGGCGACGGCGCGCTCGTCGAGGGGCGCCAACTCACGGGCCACCTCGATGCCCGCCAGCAGCGTGGCCTGTTTGTCCTCGCCGAGGAAACCCCATGGCGCGCTGGCCCGGTCGACCTCCTCGGCGCACAGCAGTGGCGCGTCGGGCAACTCATCACGGTCCAGGGCGCGCCGCAGCGTGGCCCGAACCCGTTCGACGACGCTGCGGTCCAGCGGCCGGTCGCCGCCGGCCTCACCGGAGACCGGCGGCGGCTGCAGCGGAAGGGCGCCGGCCAGCCCCAGGTCGACCACCGACCAGGGCAGGGGCGGGCCGCCCGCCGTCCGGGCCAGCGCACCGAGGTTGTACGGGGCGGCATCGGCGATCAGCGCGGTCCAGACCCGCTGGCGGGCAACGCCTTCCCGATGGCCGTCGGCGGGGCCGAGCACCGTGGTGAGACCCGCGAAGAACGGGCCGGTGATCTCCGTGCCCGCTCGCACGTCGGCCCAGCTGCCCTGCAGCTGGCGCGACAGCCGGGCCAGCACCTGCGGGCCGGCCAGGTAGTGGTTGAGCGCCTCGACGGTGGTGCGGCCGCGATCCCGGTGCACCTCGTGCAGTGCGGCGGCCGCCGCCGCCGGACCGCCGTGATCGGGGGCGCCCTTGGTGACGGCCAGTTCGAAACACACCGGGAAGTACAGGTCCTGGGCGTTACCGGTGGTGACGCGCTGGCTGCGCCGCTCCAGCTTCATCAGTGCGAACCACGCAGCGGTGCAACGTAATTGATCGGCGCTGGCCAGGATCAGATCGAACATCTCGGTGGCGACCTCGGCGCTGACGAACGGCGCGGAGTAGGCGGGGTTGGCCCGCAACCGCAACACCAGCGGGTCGATGATCCGCTTCACCGTCCGGCGCAGCGGCCCGCCGTCGTCACCGCTGAGCACCTCCACGCCGGGACCGATCGCCCGCCAGGCGCGGTCGATCACCGCCCGACGGGGTTGGCCGCTCATCCCGACAGGATAAGCGGGCGCCGACCAGGGACACCGGGAAGTTGGGTTCGGTAGCGCCGGGCGCGGCGCAGGGTGCCCCTCATGTCTGATGTCTACCTGGGCGCCATCGCCGTCGTCTCCGTCCTCGCTCTCGCCGCGATCCTCGTCGCCGCCGGACTGGACGGCCAACCGCCACACCGGCGGCGCCGCCGGGGGCCGGCGGCCTCCCGCTCGGTGGCGGTCGGCACGGTTCAGGCGGTCGCCGATTCGGAGAACCCGCTGGTGGTGGTCGAGGTGGAAAGCGTCAACGGCCAGCGGTTCACCGGGCGGTTGTGCCACCCCCAGGGCGACCCGGCGGTGGCAGCGCTGCGGCCCGGTCTGATCCTGCTGGTCTCGTTCGACCCGCAGGACCGCGACCGGCTTTCGCTGGCCGACGACGTGGTGGCCGTCCGCGCGGCCGTCGGGCAGACCCTGGTCCGCCAGGGCGTACTGACCGATGCGGAACTCGATCTGATCCGGCACGGCACCCGCTCGTCGGGGGTGATCACCGGGATGCGCGCGGGCGGCTACGCGGGCGCGGACCTGCGTGAGGTCGAACTCGACGTGATGGTCAGCCGCCGCGGCGGCGGTCAGTTCCCGGCCCATCAGACCACGGTGGTCCCCGCCGCCGAGCTGCCGCGACTGGCACCCGGCAGCATCATCGACGCCTACTACCGCCCGGACGACGAGTCCACGATCGCGGTGTGCGTACCGCCGGCATGACGCGTTCACCGGGCACCGTCCACGCTGAACGTCGCCAGCGCCGCCCAGTACAACGGGCTGGCGCCGGTGTCGCCGGCCCGCCAGCGCCGCATCTGGGCGCGCTGCCAGCGGTTGACCGCGAGCGCGGCATCGTCGGCGTCGTGGGCGGCGTCGACGGCGATGACCACGTCGGCCATCGGGTCGCCGATCGATGAGGTGAACCGGCGGTACCCGGCCGTGGTGGGCAGCGACCACAGCGTCGCGGTGACCAGTTGGCTGCCGCACAGCACCATCGCCGCCACCAGGCCGGTGGCCTCGTCGAACTGGTAGTCGCCGCCCGAGCCGCACGCGAGCAGCGCGACCCGCGGCGGCATCGGCAGCTGCGCGGACATCAGGTCGGCGGCCAGCAGCGGCCGGTGATCACCGACCGGCTCGGCGCCGCCGGGCAGCGCGGAGGTGCAGGCCAGGTGGATCGCGGCCCGGTCGGCGTAGCCGTGGGCCCGGTCGGCGGCGCTGGCATGCCCTACGTAGAGCAGCCGGCTCGGGGCCCGCTTCAGCAGGGCGGCCAGCCAGGTGCGGTCGGCGTCGGCGCGGCGGAACAGGTCCACCGCCGAGTCGACCTCCGGCAGCACCGGGTGCCGCGCCAGCACCGCGGCGAAGTGCCCGGACAGCCGGGTCTCGGCCGACGGACGGCCCAACACCGAACCCAGCGGCGAGTCCGGGCGTTGGCCCGGAACCCGCGGGTCGAGCACCAGAAGCGGTGCGGCACTGCGCCGTTCGGCCCAGTCGGCCGGATCCCTCGGGGCATGGGCGATGTTGGGCGGCACCGCCATCAGCACGTCGGCCAGCTCCATCAGCCGGTGGCCCTCGGTCAGGGTGGAGATGTCGGCGAGCTGCCACGGGATGCGGGCGGCCGTGGTGCCCCTGGTGGTGATCGCCGCCGCCCGGGCGGCGATCAACTCCTCGCGGCTGGGGCCGGCCAGCGGCACCGCCAGCACGCCCCACGGGATGCGGGCCAGCCGGGCGCTCGGCGAGATGTACAGCAGCGGGCGCGGATCGGCGACACACTCACCCAGCAGCTGCCAGGCGGGCGCGGAGATCAGCAAGACCCCGAGGATGTAGGCCAGCGTCAGTTCGCGTTCGGGAGTGGCGAACGGCCCGGTGGTTAGCGCCCGGTTCAGCGCGTCGGCCAGAGTCTCGGTGCCCTCTGGATCGGGCAGCGCGCCCTGCAGTTCCTCGATGGCGGCCAGCAGGATCGGCTCCTCGACCACCCAGGTCACCGTGCGCTCGGGTTGGCCGACGATCCGCAGGCTGCCGTAGGTCGCGACGCCGAGGTCGGCGAACCGCAGCACCAGCGTGGTGGACGACGGTGCGGTCATGGCCATGTCGACCAGGCCGGGCCGTCGGAGGTCACGGTCTGCCCGTAGCGGCTGTGCGCGAGCCTGCGGTAGCGCTCGAGGATCGGCGCCCGGGAGGGGTCCATCTGCAACGGCGGAAGTGGGCCCAGGGTGGTCAGAGTGAGGCCGTCCACCGACGCCCCGCCCGCCGCGAGCGCCTCCTCGGCCGCGGTGTCGGCCACCACCGTGGTGCCGACTCCCCCGTCCCAGGTCGATGCGTCGTCGAGTGGTTCGTGGGCGAAAGTGCCTCGGGCGCTGTGGTATTCGATGAGCTCACTGAGCAGCTCGGTGTTCTCCCACTCCCAGGCCACCGAGAACGCGCCGGCCAGCATTCGGCCCGAGACGTGCGCGGCCCACCGCCAGCGGGAGTCGGCGTCGAGCATCGAGTAGCGGACCGAGTCGACGGCCAGGGCGGCCGGGATCTTCAACTCGGCGGCCCGCTCCAGCTTCGCCATTGCGCTGCGGTGCTGCTCGCTGCCGGGCTCGACATGCATCACGCCCAGCGCGGCCGCCTGCCGGGACTCAGTAGCCTGGAAGTCGTCGGTCGGTTCGCTGATCCCGTCGAAACCCATGTCCGCCAGGGCATCCGCGCGCCAGATATTGCCGAGGTGATCGTCGAGCCGGGCATACTGCAGCCAGCTCGAGCGGGGCCACCCGTCCAACAGTTCGCGGGCCTGTGCCACCTGTTCGACCGCCTCCGCGAAACGCCCGCGGAACACCGATATCCAGCTGCGCTGTATCAGGATCCGGTGAATGTGCAGCGGCTTGCCCAGCTCGCGCCAGTGCCGCTCGGCATGCGACCACGACTCGTCGGCGGCCTCGATCATCCCGACGCCCAACCGGGTGAGCCCGAAGTACAACCAGGAGCGCGAGACGTCATGGGCGCGGTTGCCCTCGGCGATCACCGGGTACGCGCCACCGACCAGTCGTTCGGTCATCTGGTGGTCGCCCCGGATCCAGCTCGCCGCCGCGGTCTCGAGTTCGGCTCGCGCACAATACAGTTTCCAGTCCCGGCGCTGCGCCCTGGCGGCCGCGCGATGCAGCCACCTCTCCCCCTCGGCCAGCCGGCCGGTCTCGACGCAGAACCGGCCATAGGCCAACCCGCCTGCGACCAACAACTGGTCGGTGGAATCCGAGGTGTCGGTCAGGTCGTCGAGGACCGGAATGATGGTCCGCCACAGCGCCGCCGCGCGGGCGTGCAGGTCGTCGTCGCACAGCGCCGACGCGCACAGCACACCGGCCAGCGCCGCAAGATGCGCCTGTTCGGCGGCCAGATCGTCGAATCGCCGGGTGCAGTCGTCGTCCTGCAGGGCGGCCAGTTCGGTCGCGGCCGCCTCGTGTTCACCCTGCGCCGCGGCCAGGCCGACCCGCAGGAACCGGACCCGCAGCCGGTACCGCGACGTCATGTGGTCGGCCCCGGATCCGGGCGCGGCGTCCGCGTACGCGGCGAGGCAGTCCTCGATGCGCCGCACGCACTCTTCGGTGCCGTCGTAGGCGGTGCGGTTGAGGTAGAGCTCGCCGAGCAGGGCGAAGACCTCCAGGGCGAGGTCGTCGCGGTCCTCCCGTTCGACCTCGGGCAGGACGGACAACAGGATGTCCTTGGCCGCCTCTTCCTTGGCGGCCAGGATGAGCTGGCGAGCGCGCTCCAACTCGCCGGGGATCGACACGGCTGAATCATAAGGCGGGTACCTCGGCGGTCTTCGGAAACGGTGGGACGGCGGAGGTGTTCGACACATCCGCCGTCCGTCACCCATGTCGGTCAATTCACTTGCAGGTGACCGTGATCTCGAACTTCTTCGTGATCATCCCGGCCATCGGGTTCTTCAGGTCCGCGCCGGCCGCCTCGCCGGTGATGGTGTAGGTACTACCGTCCACCTTCACGTCCGCAGATCCGGTCTTCATGCCCATGTTGTCGCTCACCGCCAGTGCGTTGCCATCCACGACCATGGCCAGGGACGTCACCTTCGGCGTCGACTCGTCGGTCATGACCACACCGAGGCCCTGCTGACCACCGATCGCCCCACTGGCGATGTTGATGTTGCCGCCCTGCTTCACGCACGTCACCGTGCTGGTGTCCAGGCCGGGCAGGTCGTTTCCCTCGACCTTCACCGACGTCGTTCCCCCGCTTGCCACCGTGGCACTGGCGGACGAGGATCCGGTCGCCGATGCGGTGCCCTTGCCGCTGCTGTTGTTGTCGGAGCAGGCCATCAGCAACATGCTGCAGCCGAGAACGCCGACACCGACCGCGAGAACTCGTTTCACCTGTATTCCCTTCGCTGTAGTCCGTCGCCGGGTGGCGCCGTCACGGCCAAGTACAGGTGTGCGGTTCGGCTACCGATCCCAACTTCCCGCCCCCGTTGACTCAGACACCACGTACAAGAAGTTCGAGTGGACTTCTGCGAGGTTTCTGACTCAACGCCGACAAAGTCAGCGCAGGACCGCGCCGCCGTCGATGTTGATCACTTGACCGTTGACCCAGGCGCCGTCGTCGGACATCAGGAACGTGACCAGTGCGGCGATGTCGGCGGGGTAACCCACCCGGGTCGAACGCGTGCCGCGCAGGGCGGCCGCCTCCAGGTCCGGCCACTGCGGCGCCGCGCGCATCGCGTCCGTGCCGGTGAAGCCCGGGGCCACCGCGTTGCACCGGATCCCCTCCCGGCCCCAGCGCGAGGCCACGTGCCGGGTCAGCGCCCCGATGCCGGCCTTCGCCGTCGCGTAGGCCGGCCGGGTGGGCTCGCCGATGAAGGCCGCCGCCGACGACATGTTCACGATGGCCCCGCCGCCGCGGGAAAGCATCAGCGGCAGGGCGTGTTTCATGCTCGCCAGGTACCCGCGCAGGGTCACCGCCATGGTGCGGTCCCACACCTCGAAGTCGATGTCCACCACATCGGTGTCGGCGCGTAGCAGGCTCATGTCCGATCCGACATTGAACAGCAGATCCACCCCGCCGAATCCCGCCACCGCGGAATCGATCAGGGCCCGAACGGATTCCGGGTCGGCCAGGTCGAATGCACACGCCGCCGCGGCGCCGCCCGCGCCGCGAATCGCCTGGGCGGTCGCCTCGGCCGCCTCCCCGGCGATATCGCCGACCACGACGCGGACGCCCTCCGCGCCGAGCCGCGCCGCCGTCGCCGCACCGATGCCGGTGGCTCCCCCGGCGATGACGGCGACCTTGCCGGCCAGCCCCCGCGGATCGTGCGCCGTCACGCCTTGGCCAGCTGCTTCTCCGCGTAACGCGCCGCCCATTCCTTGCGCGAGCGGATCGACACGTCGACGTCGGTCGCCTTGGCGCGCAGCGCCCCGACGTTCGCCGCCGGCTTCGGGGTACGGGCGAACGGATCCCAGCTGAAGAACCGGCAGGCGTTGGCCCAGGTGATCTTGTCGATGTCGGCGTCGTCGGCCCCGGCGGCGTCGAGTTCGGCGAGCACCTTCTCGGGCGCGTCGGGCCAGAAACAGTCCGAGTGCGGGTAGTCGCACTCCCAGGCGATGATGTCGATCCCGATCTCGTGGCGCAGCTTCAGCGACGTCTTGTCGGTGACGTAGCAGGCCAGCGAGTGCTCACGAAACACCTCGCTGGGCAGCTTGCCGCCGAAGTCCCGGCGCAGCCACCTCTGGTTGGTGTAGTGCCGGTCGCAGCGGTCCAGGTAGAACGGGATCCAGCCGATGCCGCCCTCGGAGAACGCGAACTTCAGGTTCGGATAGGTCCGCATCGCCGGGCCCCACAACAGATCCTGGGCACACATCGCCGAGATCTGGGTGGCCAGCACGATCAGGTTGTCGATCGGCGCGTCCGGGGCCATGCTGATTGCCCCGAACCCGGTCCCGATGTGCAGGCACATCACCACGTCCTCGTCCGACAGCGTCTGGAACACCGGGCCCCAGTAGTCCAGGTCGTGGTAGCTGGGCAGCCCCTCCAGGTGCGGCAACTCGGGCATGGTGACCGCGCGGCAGCCCTTGGCCGCGACGCGCCGGATCTCGGCACACATGCCCTCGGGCGTCCAGGTCGGCAGGATCGCGATCGGGATGAACCGGTCCGGGTAGGCCCCCGCCCACTCGTCGATGTGCCAGTCGTTGTAGGCCGACACCATCACCAGCGTGACGTCCTCGCGGGTCATGTTCAGGTGCCGGGCGGAGAAGCCGGTGAAGGTCGGGAAGCACATCGAGGCGAGGATGCCGTTGCGGTTCATGTCGCGCACCCGCTCGTGCACGTCGTAGACACCCGGCCGCATCTCGGCGAAGCCGGCCGGGTCGCGCCCCCACTCCTCGGCCGGCCACGACACCACCGCGTTGAGCCCGCTGACCCCCTGCGGCCTGCCCTGATACATCCACTGGTCGACACCCTTGTCGTCGGTGACGACGATCGGCGCCTGGTCGCGGTACTTGGCCGGCACGTGCCGCAGGAACATGTCGGGCGGCTCGACGACGTGGTCGTCGATGCTCACCAGGATCAGGTCGTCGACATTCATCGCTCAGTTGTACCCTGCATAGTCATGACCGTCTCCGCGCATTCGGCCAGAGATGTGGCCGAAACGGCCAATGTGATCCGGGAGATCGACCTGCGCCGGGGCGGGACGGTGCTGGCCGGCAGCTACCTCTACGAGGGCGACCGGTTGGTCACCGGCTGGCACTACCACGACGTGCACCAGATCGAGTATGCGATCGGCGGTGTGGTCGACGTGGAGACCGCCTCGGCGCACTACCTTCTGCCGCCGCAGCAGGCGGCGTGGATCCCGGTCGGACTGCACCACCAGGCGACGATGAACCCCGCGGTCAAGACGTTGGCGGTGATGTTCCATCCGGACCTCATCCCCGACGGCGGCGACCGCGCCCGGATCCTGGCCGTGTCCCCGGTGATCCGCGAGATGATGTTGTACGCGCTGCGCTGGCCCATCGGCAGGGCGGAGAGCGACCCGGTCGCGGACAGCTTCTTCCGTACCCTGGCCGACCTGGTGATCGATGCGCTGGATCATGAAGCGCCGCTGAGCCTTCCGACGTCGGAGGACCCGGTGGTCGCCGCCGCCATGGCCTACACCAAGGAGCACCTGCAGTCGGTGAGCCTCGAGGAGGTCTGCGCGGCGGTGGCCGTCTCCGAGCGCACGCTGCGGCGGTCGTTCCGGAGCGAGGCCGGCCTGTCCTGGCGCACCTATCTGCTGCACGCCCGGATGCTGCGGGCGATGGCCCTGCTGGCCGCGCCCGCGCAGACCGTGCAGAAGACCGCCACCGCAGTGGGTTTCGACAGTGTGGGCTCGTTCACCCGGGCGTTCGCTCGGTTCTGTGGCGAGACGCCGTCAACCTACCGTCGTCGGGTCAACGCGACGACCGGCTGAGCGCTCCCGGCGGCGGTCGTGCCAGCGCAGGCGGAGCAGCAACAGCCCACGATGGGCCTCGAACGACAGCGACAGCGGGTCACGCCACGGACGGGACCCGGCCGGCCTGGTTGATGCCATGTCTCCACTGTGCCAGCCGCGGGCCCTCGCGAGCCCGCACGCGCCGCCCGGTGTGCTGATCGTCACGTGCTGTTCGGCTGCCAGCAAGCATCAAGCCTGGGCCCAGGGAATCTCCAGACCGGCGCTCTAACCTGTGCATTCGCGGAAGCACGGGAGGACGATCGCAGGTGACGAAGCTCATTCGCTCAGCAGCGGGCGTCACCGGGCTCGCCGCCGTGTCCCTGGCGCTGTTCGGCAGCGGAATCGCCGCTGCCGACGACTATGCGGGACAGACATACGCCGACGCGTCCGGGGCGATCGGCAAGGCCGGCCAGAAAGCGGTCATCGCGGGGTCCGTGGGCAGTGTGCTCGCGCAGGGCGACTGCATCGTGACCCGGTCGCAGCAGGCGGACTGGCTGAAGGGCAGCAACTTCTCGCCGGTCACCGACACCGTGCTGCTCTGGCTCAACTGCAACGCCAAACTGGCCACGGCGGGCACCCCGGGCAACTCGCTGGCGAGTCCGGAGGGCCGCGCGGAGAAGGCGGCCGAGGCGGCCGCCCAGCAGTCGACCGCGCCGAGCGGCTAGCGCGTTCGACCGCGGCCCCGGCTTGCGGCCCGAGGTGGTGACGGTGAACATCGGTTGTCATATGGACGCAACGCTGGCCGCCGAACTCGCCGGGCTGGACGCCGTGGGGCAGGGACAACTCGCCGCCGCGGGCACCGTGTCGGCGACCGAACTGCTCGAGGCGGCGATCGCGCGGCTGGAGTCGGCCCGCGGACTCAACGCCGTCATCACCGACCTGTTCGACCGGGGCCGCGCCCAGGCCGGCGCGCTCGACCGCTCCGGTGCGCTGCGCGGTGGTGACGCAGGTCCGTTGGCCGGAGTTCCCTTCCTGCTCAAGGACCTTGGGGCGTCGCTGGCCGGCGCCCCCGAGGCGATGGGGTCGCGGGCCCTGCGCACCCATGTCGCCGCCGAGACGGCCTTGATCGTGGAGCGCTACCTGGCGGCCGGCCTGGTGGTGTTCGGCAAGACCAACACCCCGGAATGGGGCAACCACTGCACCACCGAGCCGTCGCTGTTCGGTCCGACCGTCAACCCGTGGGGACCGGGCGTCACGCCGGGCGGGTCCAGCGGCGGGTCGGCCGCGGCGACGGCCGCCGGCGTCGTGCCCGCCGCGTCGGGCGGCGACGGCACCGGATCGATCCGCGTCCCGGCGTCCTGCTGTGGGCTGGTCGGACTGAAACCGCGACGGGCCCGCACCTCGTTCGCCCCCGGTGGGCACCTGCTGGAGGGACTCGCCGTCGAGCACGCCCTCACCCGGACGGTGCGCGACTCGGCCGCCCTGCTCGACGCGGTGACCGGGTGCGCGCCCGGCGATCCCTATTCGGCGCCGCTGCCGCCACAGCCGTTCCTGGAGGCGATCCGGCAGCCGCCGGCCCCGCAGCGCATCCTGGTCGCGACCGGTTCACCGTTTCCGGGCCCGGCCACCGACCGCGCCGTGGTGGCGGCCGCCGAGGCCACCGGCAGGGCCCTCGAACGCCTCGGCCACGAAATCGACACCGGCGCAGCGGCATTCGATGCCGACGCCGTCGCCGACGCGATCGCGGTGCTGCACAATGTCAGCAACGTCCAGCTCTACGACCTGGCCCGGGCGCATCTGGGCCGCGAGCCGCGTGAGGACGAATTCGAGGCCAGCACGTGGGTGATGATCCGGGAGGGGTGGCACACCTCCGGCGTCGCCTACGCGGACGCGATCGACGCACTGCACGCGCAGACGCGGCGCTTCGCGGCCGGGATGAGGGGGCACGATGTGCTGCTGGTGCCGACGCTGCTGGCTCCCCCGCCGCCGTACGGTGTGCTGGACCAGCCCCGCGGCAGCACCCGCGCCTTCTTCGACGTCGAGTTCGCCCACACCGGATGGACGCCGATGGCGAATGTCACCGGCTGGGCGGCGATCTCGCTGCCGCTGGGCAGCACAGCGGACGGACTGCCCATCGGTGTCCAGCTGATGGCCCCCGAGGAGACGATCCTGCTGCAACTCGCCGCGGCGCTCGAGCAGGCGCTGCCATGGGCGGGGCGGCGCCCCGCCGGATGGGTCGGCGAAGGCGTCTGACCGCCGCACCGCTGCGTGCGAGACTGTACCGATGGTTGTCCCCATCGCCCGCCCCAAGCTGGAGGGCAACATCGCCGTCGGCGAGGGCCGGCAACTCGGTTTCGCCGAGTTCGGCGACCCGCAGGGCAGGGCCGTGTTCTGGCTGCACGGCACCCCGGGCGCCCGTCGCCAGATCCCGGTGGAGGCCCGGGTGTTCGCCGAGCAGCAGGGCATCCGGCTCATCGGCGTCGACCGGCCGGGCATCGGATCCTCCACCCCGCACCAGTACGAGAACGTTCTGGCGTTCGCCACCGACATGCAGACCATGGCCGATGTCCTGGGCGTCGGCAAGATGGCCGTCGTCGGGTTGTCCGGCGGCGGTCCCTACGCGCTGGCATGCGCGGCCGCGATGCCGGACCGTGTGATCGCCGCCGGGGTGCTCGGCGGGGTCGCGCCGACCGTCGGACCCGACGCGATCGGCGGTGGGCTGGTCGCGCTCGGCGCGATGGCCGCGCCGTTCATCCAGATCGCCGGGGCGCCACTGCAACTGGCTGCGGTCACCCTGATCCGGATGATCAAGCCGGTCGCCGACTCCGCGGTCTACCTGTATGCGCGGGTGTCCCCGGTCGGCGACCGCGAGCTGCTGCTGCGGCCCGAGTTCAAGGCGATGTTCCTCGACGACCTCATCAACGGCAGCCGCAAGCAGATGTCCGCGCCGTTCGCCGACATCGTGACGTTCTCCCGGGACTGGGGCTTCCGCCTCGACGAGGTGAAGGTGCCGGTGCGGTGGTGGCACGGCGACCGCGACCACATCGTGCCGTTCGCCCACGGCCGCCATGTGGTGGCGGCCCTGCCCGACGCCGAGCTCTACCACCTGCCGGGCGAAAGCCACCTGGCCGGCCTCGGCCGGGCCGAGGAGATCCTGCGCGGCATGCTGGAGCTCTGGCAGCGTGACGGCAAACAGTGACCGGTTGGCCCGGCTCGCCCGGCTGGGCGGCACGCTGGCCATCCTGACCACGGCGGCCCTGGCCGCCGGCGGACCGGTCACCGCCGAACCCGACCCGGTGGCCCCCGCCGACTTCGTGGCACTGAGCGACGTCGACCCGACGATCCTGCAGGAGATGCGGTACTTCACCGCGCACAACTTCACCGGCGATCCGGTCGACGGCTACCGCACCCCGACCTGCATCCTGACCCGCGCCGCCGCCGAGGGCCTCAAGCGCGCCCAGGAGCGGTTCGCCGAGCGCGGCTACACACTCAAGGTGTACGACTGCTACCGCCCGCAACGCGCCGTCGACGACTTCGTCGGGTGGGCCGAGGATCTCGGCGACCAGCGCATGAAGGCGGAGTTCTATCCCCGGGTCGACAAATCGGTGCTGTTCGCCGACGGCTACATCGCCGAGCGGTCCGGGCACAGCCGCGGCAGCACCATGGACCTGACGCTGGTGCGCAAGCCCGCCGCCGCCACCCCGCCCTACGTCGCCGGCCAGCCACTGGTCGACTGCACCGCGCCGCAGGACCGGCGATTCGCGGACAACTCGATCGACGTGGGCACCGGGTTCGACTGCTTCGACACCCTGGCACACACCCTGGACCCGCGCATCCAGGGCACCGAGTTGAAGAACCGGCTGCTGCTCAAGGAGGGCCTGGAGGCCCAGGGTTTCGTGAATTACGACAAGGAATGGTGGCATTTCACCTACCAGCCGGAGCCCTACCCGGACACCTACTTCGATTTCCCCGTGGACCCCGCCGATTTGACCAGTCGCAACTAACTTCCGCCAGTGGTTCGGGAATTCCTTGCATATGCAGCGACAGCGGCTACGACCTCGGGAAACCCGCCTTTTCGGACCAAATGGCTCATTTTGGCAACCGCCAAGTAATAAACGTCGGCGTCAAAATGCGAACAAAAGTCCAATGTCCCCGCCGGGGGGTGCCACAAGTCCCTGTCGCGGCCCGACCACCCGGCGGTAAACCTGGTGTGCTGTCTTCAATAACCGTCACCGCCGCATCGCCAAAGGAAAGGCCGTCCACATGAGCAACTTCCTCGACGAGCGGCGCTACGCCTGGCGGATGATCCGCGCGGCGCGTCAGGTCCAGGCCACCACGACGAGCATCGACGGCATCGCGACGAGCCGCGAGGAGATCATCGCCCTGCTCGACGCGGCCCTCGACGCCGGCCTGGACCGCTCCGAGTTGATCGTGGAACTGGCGAACCTGGGGGCCCGCTTCTTCACGATCTGCGATCCCGACACCGCCACGAAGTACGAACTGACTGCCTGAGCCGCACCACGGCCGAATCGGGCCGCCCGAATCAGGTTGTCAGGGAACCGAATTCGTCCAGCAGGGTGCGCCGCAACAGGTGCATGGCCACCGTCGTGGACCGCTCCCGGACGTCCGGGCGCGCGCCGGGCAACTGCAGCGAGCGGATCACCGTGACGCCCTCGGCCAGCCGAACACAGAACCATACAGTGCCGACCGGCTTTTCGGGCGTGCCGCCGTCCGGGCCCGCCACCCCGGTGATCGCCACCGCGGTGTCGGCGCCGAACCGCTCGACCGCGCCGAGCGCCATCGCCTCGGCGACCTCCTGCGACACCGCGCCGTGCGCCTCGATGAGCGCCGGATCGACACCGAGCAGGTCGATCTTGGCCTGATTCGCATAGGCCACCACCCCGCCGGCCACGTACGCCGACGACCCCGGCCGATCGGTGAGCCGGGCGGCGAGCAGGCCGGCCGTGCACGACTCCGCCGTCGCGATCCGCCGGCCCCCGAGCAGCCGGGCCACCTGATCGTCGACCAGCGAGCCGTCCTCGGAGAAGATCATCGACCCGTGCCGCTCGCGCATCAGGGCCATCAGCCGCCGGTAGGCCTCCGCGCTGTGCGGCTCGTAGCGGGTCACCATCTCCACCTCGCCGCGGCGCAGGCAGGTGGTGATCTCCAGATCGGCGAAGCCCGCAACCACGCCCTCGGCCTCGCGCAGCGTCTCGGCCAGGCCCGACTCGGGAAGGCCGAAGATCCGCACCGTCTCCTGGTGATAGACCGTGCGCCCGGCGATCGCCTGCTGCACCACGGCACTGGCCATCGCGGCCGGCCACATGGCCTGCAACTCCCGCGGCGGTCCGGGCAGCACCAGCACCGTCGGTGTGCCGGGCACCACCACCCCGGGCGCGGTGCCGACCGGGTCGAGCACGTCGGCACCAAAGGGAACCATCGCCTGCTTGCGGTTGGCCGCCATCACCGCCTCGAAGTCCACCCCGGTGAACCGGGCCATCAACGACTTGAGGATGGCCGCGATCTTGGCCTCCAGCGCCGTGTCGAGCACCAGGTCCCGACCGGCGAAGTCGGCCACCGTCTGCACCGTCATGTCGTCGGCGGTCGGCCCCAGTCCCCCGGTGGTGACGATGAGGTCGACGCCCTCGGCGGCCAGGAAGCGCAACTGGGCTTCGATGTCGGCGGCCCGGTCGCCGCAGATGGTGATGTGGGCCAGCTCGACACCGAGTTCCAGCAGCCGGTCGGCCACCCACGGTCCGTTGAGGTCGGCGACCCGCCCGGTCAGCACCTCGGTACCGGTGACCACGATCCCCGCCCGCACGCTCATGTGGCCGCCGATCCGGTCGCCTGCCCGAGCGCGGCCAGCCACGCGTCCAGGTCGGGAACGAAGAAGCCGATGTCACCGGTGGCGGTGTGCACCACCAGATGCGTCCATCCCCCGGCGACCCCGCCCTTGAACACCTTCGCCTGCCCGACGCCGGTGATCTGCTCGAGCGGAATGGTGATCGTGATGCCGGTGAGGGTGACGAACACCAGCCGCCGCCGGGTCAGGGCGATCCGCCCGTTGTTACGGACCGCCGGATAGCCGGGCGCGGTCGCTCCCCGGTAGACGCCCTTCTCCCACGGACGCAGCACCGACTCGGCCTCGATCTCGGCGGCAAGCGGCTCCATCGCGGCGCGATACCGGCGCCGATACACACCGAAGACCACCACGCCGACCACGGCTAGCACCGCGAGGATCGCCGCGGTCAGGACGACCACCAAGGTCACGACGCTCACCGCGCGCCGCGCCGGATCAACGGGCGCCGGGTGCGCGGACCACCAGGGGTACAGCGGGGAAACAGGCCGCCATCTCTGAGCGCGACTTGCGCAACGCCGAGGTGCCGTAGCCCTTTTTGCGGTGCGCGGGGTGGATCCAGATGCGGAGGTTCACCTCGCCGTTGATCAGCTCACCGAACACCATGCCGACCTTCTCGTCGCCGTCGATGGCCACGAACCAGGCGGCCTCCTCGGCACGCAATCGTTCGCGGGCGGAACGGATCTCGTCGTCGAGCTCCCCGGCCGGAGACCCCGACCCGTCGCCCGCCGCACCCATCTCCTCGGTGCGGGTGGCGAAGATGTCGCGGTCCGCCTCGTGCGAGAAGGGGCGCAGCTGCAGGCTCTCGTCGGAGCTGGCCGGCCGCTCCTTGAGGGTGAAGCTCAGCTGGCTGTTCAGATCTTCGAGTTCCTTGGCGATGCGGCGGCGCGAGTCCTTGGTGAGCCGGTCGAACGACATGCCCATCACGGCCTCGCTGCCGATGCTGGAGGTGCCGAGCAACTCGGTGATGGCATCGACGGCCGACTGCCGGTCGGCGGACTCAACGATCACATCGAGCACTTCGTGGCGGCGTTCCAGCGCGGTCAACAGGGCGTCGGCGATCTCACGGCGGGCGGCGGCACGGTCTTGGTCGGTCATGGCGTAAAGAGTAGAACGGCTCGCTGTGCCCAGCGGCGTTGCCGCCAACTCCGGCCAAACCGGTCCCGTGACCGGCGCCGGCGGCGGTCCCGCGGCGACTGGTGCGAAGATGATCCGGCAGCCCGGCGGGCCGCGCTCACCGTGAGGAGTCCTGGTTTCCGTGGCGAAGACCCTGCTGAAGATCTTCGGCGTGGTTCTGCTGCTGGTATGCGCGGCTGACCTGCGGGTGGTGCTCAACCCCGCCCCCGCCGCCGCCCAGGACATCGAACTGGCCGACGGCTGGAGACTCGCCTCGGCCACCGGACTGGCCGCCGACGGCAAGGCGCTGTCCACCCCGGGTTTCGACGACGCCGCCTGGCACCCGGTGCGGCGGATGCCGGCCACGGTGCTGCAGATCCTGGAGGACGACGGCGTCTACCCGAACCTGTACTACGGCAAGAACCTGCTCACCGAGGTGCCGCAGGACCTCTACAAGCAGGACTGGTGGTATCGCACCACGTTCACCGCGCCCGCCGACCGGCAGACCTATCGGCTGGACTTCCCCGGCATCAACTATCGCGCCGAGATCTGGCTCAACGGCCACCGCGTCGCCGACGACCGGCAGATCGTCGGCATGTACAACGGCCACGACCTCGACGTCAGCCGGTGGATCCAGCCCGGCAGGCCCAACACCCTGGCGGTGAAGGTCATCCCGGAGCGGGCCATCCAGGACGTCGACGGCGTCGAGTTGGCGGACAGCTGGTACGACTGGATCAACTGGCGTTACCTGGGCTACCAAGGTCCCAACAAGAACCCGGCCAACGGCAACTCGTTCGTCCCGGACCGAAACGCCGGCATCTGGAAGCCGGTGTACCTCAGGACATCCGGTGCGGTGTCGATCGGCGCGGCCACCGTCAACTCCGAACTGCCGCTGCCCGACACCGACAGCGCCCGGCTGACCGTCTACGCCACGCTGCACAACCATTCCCCCGCCCGGGTGCGCGGCGTGCTGCGGGCGACGATCACCCGCGACGGCAAGACGCCGATCCGCGTCGACGAGCCGGTCGCGCTGGCGCCCGGCGAGGACCGCGAACTGAGCCTGGGCCCCGACGAGTTCGCCCAGCTGCGGGTCGGCCACCCGGATCTGTGGTGGCCCTACACCATGGGCCGCCCCGACCTCTACGACCTGCACCTGGAGTTCGTGCAGAACGGCGCGGTCACCGCGGCGGACTCGCTGCGCTTCGGCATCCGCTCGATCACCCAGGGCCGCGACGGCGAGGACACCGTCGCCGGCCCGGACGCCGGCGGCAGCTTCTACCTGAAGGTCAACGGCAAGGACTTCCTGGTCCGCGGGGCCACCTACACCCCGGACCTGCTCTACCGGTACGACCCGGACCGCGACGCGGCGATCCTGAGCTACGCCAGGGACCTCGGTGTGAACATGCTGCGGCTGGAGTCGAAGATCTCCTCCGCGCGGTTCGTCGAGATGGCCGACGAGATGGGCATCCCGCTGATGTACGGCTGGATGTGCTGTAACCAGTGGGAGAAGTGGCAGCAGTGGGATGACGAGGACCGCCGCGTGGCCCAGGAGAGCATGCGGTCCCAGATCGACATGCTGCGCTCGCACGCCTCGGTGTTCGTCTGGGCCAACGGCAGCGACGGCAGGCCGCCCGCCGAGGTGCTGGCGAACTATCACCGCATCCTGACCGACCTGCACTGGCAGAACGCCACCGTGGACACCGTGTCGTCGCTGAACCGGGACGCCGACGGCAGGACGCTGTGGGACGGCATCCAGATGGCGGGGCCGTACAGCTGGCGGCCGCCGTCCTACTGGTTCTCCAACCAGTACGCGGCGGCGCGGGGCTCCTCGGCCGAGCAGGGCGACAACGAGCACATCCCGCCGTACGCCAGCCTGCGCCGGTTCATCCCGCCCGACAAGCTCTGGCCGATCAACGACACCTGGTTCTTCCACGCCGGGTCGGGTCCGCAGAACTCGCAGCTGGTCAACGTGCGACGGGTCATCGATCGGCGCTACGGCCCGTCGGTGAACGCCGAGATGTTCGCCAACAAGGCCCAACTCGCCCACTACGAGGCCACCCGGGCCCAGTTCGAGTCGTTCGCCGCCAACGGCTGGGACGGCCACAAGATGACGATCTACTGGATGCTCAACAGCCACTGGCCGTCGTTCTTCGGCAACATCTTCGACTACTACCTGCGGCCCGGCGGGGCGTACTACGGCGCGAAGAAGGGTCTGCGGCCGCTTTCGGTGGTGTTCGACTCCTACGCCACCGGCAATCACCGGCAGGGCAAGGTCAGCGTCGTCAACCAGACCCCCGACGAACACCATGGCCTGCGGGTCCGGGTCCGCACCTACGATCTACGCGGCCGGGTGCGCGACGACCGCGCCGCCGACGACATCGCGGTGGACTCCGGGGCCGCGGTGCAGGCCATGACGCTGCCCCCCGGTCCACCCGATTCGAAGGTGTTCTTCGTGCGCTGCGAGCTCCTCGACGCCGACGGTCACGTCGTCGCCGACAACCTCTACTGGCAGTCCCAGCGGGCCGACGACGTCGGGCCGCCCACCAACGACGCGGCCTTCGACTCCAAACAGGTGAGCTGGGCGGACATGACCGCGCTGAACTACCTGCCCAAGACGGCGCTGGACGTCACCGCCCGGTACGACGCCGGCGCCACCGACAAGGTCACCATTCGCCTGCACAACCCCAACCCCGAGATCGCGTTCTTCGAGCGGGCCGAGTTGCTGACCAGCCCACTCGCCGAAGAGATCCTGCCCATCGAGTACGACGACAACTACGTGACGGTGTTCGGTGGCGAGACCGTCGAGATCCACGGCCACGTCCCGACCGCCGGAACAACCCCGCGCTGGGTGCGGGTGAGCGGCTACAACAGCGTGCCGACGGTCGTCGCGGTGCACTGAGGCCCGTACATTCGGAACTGCGGTCACATCGCGGTCAACCAGTCGGCCGGATCGGAAGGACGGACATTGCTCGAGCACGCCCTGGTCGTGGCCGCTGCTCTGGCCGGCGCCGTGTTCACCGCCATCGGCATCGTGGTGCGCCAGCGCGCCACCATGGACGTTCCCCACGACCAGGGCGTCAGCACAGTCATGGTGGCCACGCTGCTGCGCCGCCGGCTGTGGTGGGCGGGCACCGGTGCCGCCGTCACCGGCTACGCCTTCCAGGCGGTGGCCCTGGCCTACGGCTCGCTGATCCTGGTCGCCCCGCTGCTGGTGTCGGCGCTGCTGTTCGCCCTGCCGCTGAGCGCCCGGCTGGCGCACCGGCGCGTCACCCGCGCCGAGTGGGGCTGGGCGGTGCTGCTGACGTTCGCGCTGGCGGTGTTCGTCGCGCTGGCCCGCACCGAGCCGGGTGACTACGAGGGTTCGGAGCCGACGGCGGTGCTCGTCGCGGGTATCAGCATCGTGTTCGTCCTGTGCTGTCTGGCGGTGGCCGTCCGGCTGACCGGCTGGCGGCGGGCGATCCTGCTGGCCGTCGCGGTCGGCGTGCTGTTCGGCGTGGTGGCGGTGCTGACCAAGATCGTGATGCACATCCTGCGGATGGACGGCGGGGCGCGACTGCTCGCCACCCCGCTGCTGTACGCGCTCATCGTCGTCGCCGTGATCGCGACCCTCCTGCAGCAGTCGGCGTTCCACGCCGGCTCGCTGCGGGCGTCGGTACCCGCCATGCTGGTGCTCGAGCCAGTCGTCGCGGTCTTTCTGGGTGAGGTGGTCCTCGGCGAGCACCTCGCGGTCTCCAAGCCCGCAGCGGTGGTGCTGACCATCGCCGTCGGGGCGATGGCCGCGGCCACCATCGCGCTCGGTCGCGACGAGGGCGCCTACGAGGAGGAACTGGAGGCAGCAGCCGCGCGACGGCGCGGCTAGTGTCGCCCGCCGCGCGACGGGCCGGTTGGCTCGCCCGGCCGTGGTTGTATGTCAGGCGTGACCGTGCTCGCCATCGACCAGGGCACGTCGGGCACCAAGGCCATCGTGGTCGACCCCGAGGCTGGCGTCGTCGGCGTGGCCGAGGTGCCGGTCCATCCGCGCTACGCCGCCGGCGGCGCCGTCGAACAGGACCCCGCCGAACTGCTGGAGTCGGTGCTCACCGCCGGCCGGGCCGCGGTCGCCGAGGCCGGCCGTCCCATCGACGCTGTCTCCCTTGCCAATCAGGGCGAGACGGTGCTGGCCTGGGAGCCCGACACCGGCAGGCCGCTGTCGGCCGCGATCGTCTGGCAGGACCGGCGGGCCGAGGCGCTGTGCACCGAGCTCCGCGAGCACCGCGACGAGATCGCGCGGCGCACCGGGTTGGTGCTGGACCCGTACTTCTCGGCGCCCAAGATGGCCTGGCTGCGCAGGAACGTCGAAACCGCGGGCGTGGTCACCACATCCGACACCTGGCTGCTGCATCGGCTAACCGGGCGATTCGTCACCGACGCCACCACCGCGAGCCGCTCGCTGCTGGTGGAACTCGGTGACCCGGGCTGGAGCCGGGACCTGCTGGAGCTGTTCGGCCTGGCCGGTGAGCGGCTGCCCGTCATCGTCGGCAATGACGAGATCATCGGCAGCACAACCGCTTTCGGTCGAGACACCCCGGTCGGTGGTGTCCTGGTGGATCAGCAGGCCGCCCTGCTGGCACAGGACTGCCTCGCACCCGGGACGGCCAAGTGCACGCTGGGCACCGGCGCCTTCCTGCTGGTCAACACCGGCGCCGACCCGGTCCGCTCCACCGCGGGGCTGACCACCTCGGTGGCCTGGCGGGTCGGCGGGGCCGACACCTTCTGTGTGGACGGGCAGGTCTACACCGCGGCCTCGGCGATCCGCTGGCTGTCCTCGCTCGGCGTCATCACCGGCGCCCACGAGATCGACGCGGTGGCAGCCTCCGACAACGCCGGCGTGCTGTGCGTGCCCGCGCTGGCGGGCCTCGCGGCGCCGTGGTGGCAGCCGACGGCCACCGCCTCGATATCCGGGATGACGCTCGGCACCGACCGCGGTCATCTGGTACTAGCTGTGCTGCAGGGCATCGCCGCTCAGATCGCCGAACTGGCATCGGCCGTCGAGGCCGACGCCGGCGCCGCCCTGACCCGGTTGCGGGTCGACGGCGGACTGACCCAGTCGAGCGTGCTGCTGCAGGTGATCGCCGACATCCTGCAACTGCCGGTCGATGTCTACCCCTCACCGCACGCCACCGCCCTGGGCGCCGCCGCGCTGGCCCGGTTGAGCCTCGAACCGGACCGCGGCCTGGCCGCCGTCGTCGACGCGTGGGTCCCCGCCGCCACGTTCGAGCCGCGCTGGAGTGGCGAGCGGGCCGACGAATTCCGTTGCGGTTGGCGGGAACTGGCGACCACCACCTACCGACACGAGGATTCGCGGTGAGCGCCGGATACGACGTCGCCGTCATCGGGGCCGGGATCGTCGGGTCGGCCATCGCCCGCGAACTGGCGGGCCACCGGCTGACGGTCGCCCTGATCGACTCCCGCACCGACGTCGGCGACGGCACCAGCAAGGCCAACACCGCGATCCTGCACACCGGTTTCGATGCCAAACCCGGCACGCTGGAGGCCGACCTGGTGCGCCGCGGCTACCGACTGCTCTCCGAGTACGCCGTCGGCACCGGTATCCCGATCGAACGCACCGGCGCGATCCTGGTGGCCTGGGACGCCGAACAACTCGACGCCCTGCCCGGTCTGCGCGACAAGGCCGAGGACAACGCCTATGGGCGTTGCGAAATCATCGACGCCACAACGGTATACGACCGACTGCCCCACCTCGGTCCCGGTGCGCTGGGCGGGCTGACGGTGCCCGACGAGTCGATCACCTGCACCTGGACGGTCAACCTGGCCCTGGCCACCGATGCGGTGAACCGCGGCGCGCACCTGCGGCTGGGCTGCCGGGTCGAGTCCGTCGAGGTCGAAGCCGGCCGCACCACCCTGCACACCGGTGACGGCCCGATCCGTACCCGCTGGGTGGTCAATGCCGCGGGTCTCGGCGCCGACGTCGTCGACGGCCACTTCGGCTTCGACCGCTTCCGCGTCACCCCCCGGCGCGGGGAACTGATCGTCTACGACAAGCTGGCCCGCCGGCTGGTCGACACCATCGTGCTGCCGGTGCCGACCGCGCGGGGCAAGGGCGTCCTGATCAGCCCCACCGTCTACGGCAACGTCATGCTGGGCCCCACCGCCGAGGACCTGACCGACCGCACCGACACCGCCACCACCGCCGACGGCCTGAACGGCCTGCTGGACAAGGGAAGACGGTTGCTGCCGCAGCTGCTCGACGAGGAGGTGACCGCCACCTATGCCGGGTTGCGGGCCGCCGCCGACCGCGACGACTACCTGATCGAGGCCGACCCCGCCCAGCGCTACCTGCTGGTCGGCGGGATCAGATCCACCGGGCTGACCGCAGGCATGGCGATCGCCGAGCACGCGCTGGCGCAGCTGGGCGCGGCCGGGCTGAGATTGGAACCGGTCGCGGCACTGCCGGAGCCACCGCGGATGCCCAATCTCGGCGAGGCTTTCACCCGGCCGTACCGGGACGCCGCCGCGATTGCGGCCGACCCGGCCTACGGGCGCATCGTCTGCTTCTGCGAGCGGGTCACCGAGGGCGAGCTGCGGGACGCCTGCCGGTCGGTGATCCCACCCCGCACCCTCGACGGGCTGCGTCGGCGCACCCGCGCGCTCAACGGCCGCTGTCAGGGCTTCTTCTGCGGCGCCGAGGTGCAAAGCTTCCTGGGCGAGCCGCGATGAGCCCCGGGGTGGACGTCGTGATCGTCGGCGCCGGACCGGCCGGGCTTACCGCCGCTGCCGAGCTCGCCGCCGACGGCGCACTGAACGTCGTTGTGCTGGAACGCGAATCGCAGGCCGGCGGTATCCCGCGGCACAGCGACCACCTCGGCTACGGAATCCGCGACCTGAAGACGTTCCTCAGCGGCCCGGCCTACGCCCGCCGACTCGTCGTGCGGGCATTGGCCGCCGGGGCGCAGATCCGCACCGACACCATGGTCACCGGCTGGGCCGGTGACCGCGCGCTGGAACTGACCGCCCCGGGTGGGCGCGACCGTATCGAGGCCGCGGCCATCGTGCTGGCCACCGGCGCACGCGAACGGCCCCGGCCGGCCCGGCTGATCCCCGGTGATCGCCCGTCCGGGGTGTACACCACCGGTGCCCTGCAGAACCTGGTCCACCTGCGACAGGGCCGGGTCGGCCGTCGCGCGGTGGTGGTCGGCGCCGAGTTGGTCAGCTTCTCCGCCGTGCTAACCCTGCGCCGGGCCGGCTGCCGCACCGTACTGATGACCACCACGCAGCCGACCCCGGAGTCCTACGCGGCATTCACCATCGCCGCCCGATCGCCGCTGCTCGGCGTCCCGGTGGCGACCCGGACCCGGGTGGCCCGCATCATTGGCGACGCCGCACTGCGCGGTGTCGAGGTCGAGGACCTCGACACCGGCCGTCGGCGCACCGTCGAGTGCGACACCGTGATCCTGACCGGTGACTGGATCCCCGACCACGAACTGGCCCGCCAGGCTGGCCTCGAGATGGACCCGGGCAGCCGCGGGCCGCTGGTCGACTCCGCGCTGCGGACCAGCCGAACCGGGGTGTTCGCGATCGGCAACCTGGTGCACCCGGTGGACACCGCCGACGCCGCCGCGCTCGACGGCAGCCACGTCGCCGCCCACGTCCGCGCGTACCTGCGCGGGGCGGCCGAACCCGGCGCCGCGGTGCCGATCCGCGCGGAGGCGCCGCTGCGCTGGCTGACCCCGGGGCTGCTGCGCGACGGTGACCCGCTGCCGCCGCGGCGCCGGCTGCTGGCATGGACCGACACGCTGATCCGGGCCCCCACCGTCACCGCCCACCAGGACGGGGCGCTGATCGGGCGCCGGCGGCTGCCCTGGGCGGCCTCCCCCGGCCGGGTCTTCCGGATCCCGGCCGGGCTGATCGCCGGCCGCGACCCGCGCGGCGGGCCGATCACCCTGGCCGTGCGCTGACACCACCCCCGTCGGCACGGTCGGTCATGATGGTGAGGTGGTGCTGGCATCGGATCCCCTCGGACAGATCGCCCAGAGCCCACCGGGACCGGGAGTGGGCGCGTTCTTCGACCTGGACGGCACCCTGGTGGCCGGGTTCACCCCGACCGCGCACGCCGGCGACCGGATCAGGCGCGGGCAGGCCAGCATCGGCGAGGTGCTGGGCGTCGTCGAGGCCTCGCTGCGCTACAAGCTGGGCCGGATGCAGTTCGAGCGGCTGTTGGTGCGGGCGGCGGGCTACCTGCGCGGCGAGTCGCTGGCCGAACTCGACGCGGTCGGCGAGCGGCTGTACACCGAGCAGGTGTCGGCCCGGGTGTATCCGGTGATGCGGGAGATCGTCAAGGCCCATCAGGCCCGCGGTCACACCGTGGTGCTCAGTTCCTCGGCCCTGACCATCCACGCCGAGCCGGTCGCCAGGGCGCTGGGCATCACCAACGTCGTGTGCAACACCTTCGAACTCGACGAGACCGGCCTGCTGACCGGCCGGGTCAACCGCCCGATCATCTGGGGACACCAGAAAGCCGCTGCGGCACAACGGTTCTGCGAACGCAACGGGGTGGAGCTGGGGCGCAGCTATTTCTACGCCGACGGCGACGAGGACGCCGCGCTGATGGCGCTCGTCGGTCATCCGCGGCCGGTGAACCCGCGGGCCGGCCTGGCGGCGAAGGCCGCCGCGCACAACTGGCCGGTGCTGCAGCTGAGCATCCCGGGCGGCCGCGGCGGGGCGGCCAACGCCATCGGCCACTTCCCGGCGCTGGGCCGCGCCGCGCTGGGCGCGGCGTTCGGCTCGCTGGCGCTGCGGGTGCGCCGCAACGACAGGGGCTAGGGCTCAGCTAGGGCAACGCCCGGTGCGGAACGTCGGTGATCAGCCCGCCGTCGACCACGTACTCCGAGCCGGTGGAGAACGACGACTCGTCGCTGGCGAGGAACACCACGAATGTCGCCACCTCCTCGGGCCGGCCGGGGCGCCCCAGCGGGGCGCTCACCATGTCGTCGGGGAAGTGCTTGGTCATCGGGGTGCGGATGAAGCCGGGGTGCAGCGAGTTCACCCGGATGTTGTCCGACGCCAGTTCCAGGGCGGCCGACTTGGTCAGGCCGCGCAGGCCCCACTTGGAGGCGACGTAGCTGTGCACCCACGAGGCGCCGCGCATGCCCTCGATCGACGAGACGTTGATGATCGAGCCGCCGCCGGCCTCCTTCATCGGGCCGAGCACGGCCTTGATGCCCAGCATCGCGCCGGTGAGGTTGACGGCGAGCACCCGGTTCCATTTCTCCACGTCGAGGGATTTCAGCGGTCCCACCTGCACGATGCCCGCGTTGTTCACCAGGACGTTGACCTTGCCGAACTCCTTGACGGCGGTGTCGACGGCGGCCTGCCACTGCTCCTCGTCGCTGACGTCGAGGTGGACGTAGCTCGCGGCGGCACCGAGTTCGGCGGCCAGCGCCTCACCCTTCTCGTCGAGGATGTCGCCGATCACCACCTTGGCGCCCTCGGCGACGAGCAGCCGCGCGTCGGCGGCTCCCATCCCCTGCGCACCACCCGTGATTATCGCCACCTTGTCGTCTACGCGTCCCATGACGCGACAGGCTACCGCAGCCCGGGCCGAAAAATAGAACCTGTTCCAGTTCGGCCGCCGAGTGCGCATACTGGGCTGACCGCATCATGACTGTGAGGAGAACCATGGCCATCCGCGTCGTCCACATCGGCACCGGGAACGTCGGCCGGCTGGCGCTGTCCGAGCTGGTCGCCAACCCGGCCTTCGAGCTCACCGGGCTGGTGGTCTCCGCCGACGAGAAGGTCGGTAGGGACGCCGGCGAGCTGGCCGGGCTGGATGTGGTCACCGGGATCACCGCCACCAAGGACCTCGACGCCGTGCTGGCGACCAATCCGGACTGTGCCGTGTACTGCGCGATGGGCGACAACCGGATGCCGCAGGCGATGGCCGACGTGTACAAGATCGCCGCCGCCGGCATCAACGTCGTCGGCACCTCCCCCGGTGTGCTGCAGTACCCCTGGGGAGTCATGCCCGACAAGTACATCGCCCCGCTGGAAGAGGCTGCGCGACAGGGCAATTCGAGCATCTACATCAACGGTGTGGATCCGGGCTTCATCACCGACCTGATCCCGCTGGCGTTCGCCAGCACCTGCGCGAGCATCGAGCAGGTGCGCTGCATGGAGATCGCCGACTACGCCACCTACGACGGCGCGACGGTCATGTTCGACGTGATGGGCTTCGGCCAGCCGCTCGACGAGGTGCCCATGCTGTTCCAGCCCGGGGTGCTGAGCGTCGCCTGGGGGTGCGCGATCCGGCAGTTGGCGGCCGGGCTGAACATCACCCTGGACTCGATCACCGAGAGCTACGAGCGCGAGCCCGCCCCCGAGGCGTTCGACATCGCCGCCGGCCACATCCCCGAGGGCGGCGTGGCCGCCGTCCGGTTCGAGATCAAGGGGATGGTCGGCGATCACCCGGTGATCGTCGTCGAACACGTCACCCGGGTGCGCGGCGACCTGCGACCGGACTGGGCACAACCCGCCCAGGGGGGCGGCTCCTACCGGGTGGAGATCACCGGTGAACCGTCCTATGTCGTGGACATCTGCCCGACCAGCACCAAGGGCGACCACAATCACGCGGCCATCGCCGCGGGCGCCGCTCGCGTCGTCAACGCCATCCCGGCGGTGCTCGCCGCCCCGCCCGGCATCCGCACCACGCTGGACTTGCCGCTGGTCAGCGAAATCGCCTTGTACGCAGGGCCTTAGAACGAGCCGGCCTTAGAACGAGCCGGATGCGGGCGACCGGGACACCTGGGAGACCGCGCATTCGATATCGGCGCCGCTCAGCGGCATCGCGACCGTCGTGCTGCTGGTCGCGACGCTGCGCTCACGACGTTTGGCCGCCGGTAGGTCCGGGTAGTCAGCGCACCGATTCGACGGGTCCCGGACGAGCCGGGCGAGGAAGAAGCGAGGCGAGCATGACGGTGCGGCGGTTGGTTCTGGGGATTGCGGCGGTGCTCCTGGTTGTCGGAGTGATCGCGCTGCTGGTGCCGGTGTCGATATCGGACGGCAACGGCGGCAGCATCGGCTGCGGCAACGCCGTCGCGGCCGATCTGTCCGGTGCCCGCGAGGCGAACAGCAAGACGGTGGCCAACGTGCCGATCCTCAACGAGGTGGTGCCGCACACCGATTACGTCGCGCAGTGCCAGTCGTCGGTCTCGCAGCGGCGGGCGTGGTCGATCCCGCTGGCGGTCATCGGGGTGCTCGGGGTGGCCGGAGCGCTACTGGTCGGCAACCGGCCCGGCGTCCGCTCCGACACCGTCTGATCGGTCAGGGCATCAGCCCGGGCACGATCGACTGGCCCGGATAGTTGACGTAATACGAGATGCAGACTGGGATGTGCCGGCAGGCGATGATCGCGCCGGCGTCCGGCGCCGCCCCACGGATGTGGGGACCGCGCGGCGGCAGGTTGCAGTTGACGATGTAGGGGTTCATCGGGACCACGCCGTTCACGCACGGTGGTCCGGCCGCGATGTCGGCCGGCGGCGGGGTCACCAGATCCTCGACCGCCGGGATCAGTGCGCCGGCGAGAGTTCCGATGGCCACGGCGGTTGCCAGTAGTCGCCGGTGCGGTCGTGGTCTCCGGGCCGCCATGATGGTCTGCTGTCCTCGATCTGTGCTCGGCTCTGAGCACGATTTCGACGGTACTGCGGTCGGGGTCCTCGTCGAGTGGCACCGTGTCTTCGTGACCACGCGGTGGCGCTGATGGTGGGTCGTGGGGAGGCGCGATGTCGGTGACGTCCGGTCTGGTGTTGGCGGGCAGCGGATTTCTGCTCGCGGTGCTGTGGATGGACCTGATCTTCGACACCCAGTGCGCCCGGCATCGGAACCGCGGCGAGCAACTCCCCGAATCGGTGTTGTCCTCGATCTCGGCGTACTACCACCGGGCGACCACCACATCGCAGCCGATGGGCAGGTTGATCGCGGTCGTGATGGTGGTGCTGCTCGGCGCCCTCGTCGCCGCCGCCGCACGCGGCGAGGGCCCCGGCTGGTTGTCGGCCGCCTCCGGCGTGCTGGCCGGCGGGCCCGTTGTGCTTGCGCTGTCCCGCACCGTGCCCAACGCGGTGCGGTTGGGCCGCCGCGACGGCGACGCGACAGAACAGAGCCGCCTGGCCCGCGCCATCCTGCGCGACCACCTCGTCTGCTTCGCCGCGATCCTCCTGCTGCTCGCGCTCCGGCTGGCCCACCTGGGCCGATAGGTATTCGTCGGCCCGTGGGCGGAGCACCCTGGACTTGCGGGGGTGCGGACGTACTAAACTAGAACACGTTCCAGTCGCCCACCGCCCGCTAGGAGCCGGTCATGCACACTGCCCTCTGCGACGAGCTCGGCATCGAGTTCCCGATCTTCGCCTTCACCCATTGCCGCGACGTCGTCGTCGCCGTCAGCAAGGCCGGCGGCTTCGGGGTGCTCGGAGCGGTCGGATTCACCCCCGAGCAACTCGAGATCGAGTGCGCCTGGATCGACGACAACATCGGCGACCATCCCTACGGCGTCGACATCGTCATCCCCAACAAGTACGAGGGCATGGACACCAACATGTCCGGTGACGAGCTCGCCGACATGCTCAAGAAGATGGTGCCCCAGCAGCACCTCGACTTCGCCAAGAAGCTGCTGGCCGACCATGGGGTCCCCACCTCGGACGCCGATTCGCACGCCCTGCAGCTGCTGGGCTGGACCGAGGCCACCGCCACCCCGCAGGTGGAGGTGGCGCTGCGGCACCCCAAGGTCACGCTGATCGCCAATGCACTGGGCACCCCGCCCGTCGACATGATCAAGCACATCCATGAGTCCGGTCGCAAGGTCGCGGCGCTGTGCGGCTCCCCCGCTCAGGCCCGCAAGCACGCCGAGGCCGACGTCGACATCATCATCGCCCAGGGCGGTGAGGGCGGCGGCCACTGCGGCGAGGTCGGCTCGATCGTGCTGTGGCCGCAGGTTGTCAAGGAGGTCGCACCGCGCCCGGTGCTGGCCGCAGGCGGTATCGGCAGCGGTCAGCAGATCGCCGCGGCGCTCGCGCTCGGCTGCCAGGGCGCCTGGTCGGGCTCGCAGTGGCTGATGGTCGAGGAGGCGCACAACACCCCGGTGCAGCAGGCCGCCTACGTCAAGGCCACCAGCCGCGACACCGTGCGCAGCCGCTCCTTCACCGGCAAGCCGTGCCGGATGCTCAAGAACGACTGGACCGAGGCGTGGCAGACGCCGGGCAACCCCGAACCGCTCGGAATGCCGTTGCAGTACATGGTTTCCGGGATGGCGGTCGCAGCCACCAACAAGTACCCCAACGAGACCGTCGACGTGGCCTTCAATCCGGTCGGCCAGGTTGTCGGCCAGTTCACCAAGGTCGAGAAGACCTCCGCGGTCATCGAGCGCTGGGTGCAGGAGTACCTCGAGGCCACTGGTCGGCTCGAGGAGATCAACGAAGCCGCCGCGGCCGTCTGACCGGGCGGCGGCCGCCGGCTCAGGCCGGGAAGAACCCGTCGCCGGTGAACCTGCCCGGCACCCAGCCCTGCGCGCCGAGGCAGAGCATCGGCCTGCCGTCGGGTGCCTGAGCCGCGGACTGCGGGCTCGGGCACGGTGTGCCGGGCGTCTGCACGCCGTAGATCTTGTAGGAGAGCTGCCAGAAACCGGTGTCCACCGGCGGCCACTGGTTCGGCACCCACTGGCACATCAACGGCTCGCCCCCGGGCCCGCGGCCGAAGACGAAGAGGTCCCAGCGGTCGCACGGGGCGCTCCAGCGGGCCTCGTAGTTCATGCCCGGCGGGTCGCCGGGGAACGGTCCGTGAAATTCATCCGCTGCGGCCACCGGCGCCACCGCCACCGCCGCGGTCGCGACGGCTGCTGCGATGAAGAGTTCGCGAATCATTTCCACCCTCTATGTTTACCGTGACGGGCCAAGGCGCCCGCCGGTCTTCGCTGAGCCTAACCGCTGTGGCACATCGACTTCGCGGATTTCGCTCAGCGTCCCATTCTGTGCGACCCGATGTTGATAGGCTCCGGCGATCCCGCCGTCGGGGAACGCATGTGCGACGGGGAGCGACGTGAGCGCCGCGTTAGACGGTCATGCAGGCTCGATCGGTGGCCATCCGGCGGCCGGGGTTGTGGAGATCAATGTCGACATTCGCGCCTTCGGCGTCGATCGGCACTGATCGACCGCCACCCCACCCGGAACCACCATCGAGTTGATCGAGGAGTTGAGCTGATGACAGAGGCCCAGTTCCGGGTCACGGCGGACTCCGAGACGCCGATCGTCGCCGCCTCCGGCGACGTCGACCTCGCCAACGTCGCCGAATTCCAGGCCGTCCTCGCCGACGCCGCGGCCGGAGCGCCGGTGCTCACGGTCGACCTCACTGAACTGCGGTACTGCGACAGCGCCGCGGTGCGGGCGCTGTTCGCCGTCGCGGCCACGACCGCCGTGACCATGGTGGTGCGGGAGAACGGCCCCATCAAGACGCTGCTCACGATCTCCGGGCTGGATCGGGTGGCCACGGTGACCACCAGGGACTGAGGCGCCATGGCCGTCCCGCCCTCCCGTCTCAGTGGGTGACTGGGGCCGGCAGGTCGATGGTCGTCGTCACGGCGACGATCTGTGGGGCGGGCGGTGCCGAGGAGAACCCGAAACCCACCGGCGGCAACAGCGGCGCCACCCCGCCCAGGTCCTGCCCGGTGAAGCTGCCCGTGACGCCCACGATCCGGCGCGAGCGCCGCACCCCGTAGTACTCCCGCCTGCCGTTGCCCGCGCTGCCCGCGGTGTGCACACCGGCGACGATGCGCGCGGCGACCGGGTCGATCGCCCGCAGCCACCACGGCGCGGTGGCGAGCCGGCCGGGGACCAGCCGCAACAGCCGGTCGAGCGGTGCGGGGCCGCCGATCGTCACCGCGACGTCGAGAGCGGGCGCGGTCACCGTCAGCCGATCGGGCGCCAGGTCCGCGTCGACGGGCCCCAGCACGACGCGGTCGAACTGATAGGTGGACCCCACGAAGTCGGCGATCTCTTCGTCGGGGGCCAGCAGGACGCGCTGGTCGTCGGCGGTCTGCACCATCACATCGGCGAAGCTGCCGTACGGGGACGCCGCCCAGACGCCCACGACAAGCCGAACCCCGGCGCCGGTGCCGAAGCCCGCGATATGCCCGGTGAACACCACCCGTTGAGCCCGCACCCGTCCGAGGGTAGCCGGGCCGACGGCGGCGGCAATTTCTTGGGGAAACGCCGCCGCCGCAGCGGCCCAAACGGGGTCGGAGGTGGTTCGCTTAGGACATGTCCGAACACGATCAACGCCCCGCCCGGCTGTTCGCGTCGCTGGGTGCAGGCACCGCGCTCGCCTCGGTGGCGGTGGCCGTCGGCCTCGCCGTGCAGGCCGGTCCCCCGGACTCCCTGCCCCGGGCCCAGGCCGCACCGGAGACGAGCACCACCGCGACAACCTCCGCGACGGCGACCACGTCATCGTCGGCCACCTCGTCCGCGGGGGCGACGTACACCGCCGACAGGCAGGGCTACGTCAACACCGAGGCTCGCTGCGACGACAAGCAGACGTTGATGGCCTACGGCCGCACCGAACGCTCTTTGGTGGCGATCTGCGTCGACCCCGACGGCGCGCTGGAGTACCGCGGGGTGCGGCTCAGCGACAAGTCCTCGCTGACGATCCCGGCGACCCGCGGCGCCAACGGCACACTGGTCGCGAGCAACGACGGTGTCACCTACTCGGTGTCGCCGACGGTGTTCCTGGTCTCCGAGGGCGACAACGTGATCTACCGGGACTCGTGGATCGAGTTCCAACAGCCCCGGTTCCCGGCGGGAACGCCCTCGGCAACGTCCTCACCGTCGACGACTGCGTCGGCGACGACACCGACGACCGCGGTCAGCACGACGACCGTGACGGTGACCGCCACGCCGACGTCGAAAGCCGGTGGCTGAGCGCGACTTTCAGGTGTTGCGCCCGCCGTTGACCCCGAGGATCTGGCCGGTGATGTAGCCGGCCTCCTCGGAGGTGAAGAATGCGCACGCGGCGGCGATGTCCTCGGGCTTACCCATCCGCCGCACCGGCGTGGCGTCGATGTTGGCCTGGACGTCACCGAGGTTGCCACGCGCTTCGGCGCTGCGCAGCATCGGGGTGTCGATGAAGCCCGGCGGCACCGCGTTGACGGTGATACCCGCCGGACCGTATTCCAGCGCAAGGCTTTTCGTCAGGCCGTTCACGCCGGACTTCGCCGCGACGTAGGCCGACATGTAAGGCACCCCGGAGTGCGTGCTGGACGAGGAGATGTTCACGATGCGCCCCCAGCCCGCCTCGACCATGTCGGGCAACACGGCCTGGATGGTGTGGAACACCCCGTGCAGGTTGATGTCGATGATCCGGCGCCACTCGTCGAAGCCGATGTCGGTGAAGCGCCGGAAGCTGTCCTTGCCCGCGGCGTTGACCAGGATGGTGACGGGCCCCAGTGCGCCGCGGATCTCGGTGAGTGCGGTGTCGATCTGAACCCGGTCGGTGACGTCAGCTACATAGCTGAACTCGGCGTCGCACTCGTTGAGGTCGAGCACGGCGACTCGGTGGCCGTCGGAGCGCAGCCGCGCGGCGACCGCCGCCCCGATCCCCGAACCCCCGCCGGTCACCAGCGCCGTCCTGGCCTCGGACACGTATTTCTCCTTCCCGGCGGATGCTCCGCCGACTGGCTGCGAAAAGCGTTGCGGTGCTAAGAGCTCCGGCGTGGTGCGCGCAAGCCCAGCGTGCGGCGGCCGGTCTCCACCAGGTGGCGGTGCAACCACTGCTCGTCGACCGCGCCGCGCTGCGCGCTCGAGCCCGCGATACCGGCGAAGACGAATCGGGCCCGGATCATGCTCTGCGGTCCCGGGTCGATGTCGGCGAGCAGCGCGAGCTGGCGGGCGATCATGTCGGTCCAGTCGGGGTTGGCCCGCAACACGCTGTGCACACCGGGATCGGCGGCCAGCACCGAGATCAGGACGGGGTAGCGCACTGCGACCCGGGCGTAACCGTCGAGCATGCGCTCGGCGCGGGCGTGGGCGCCGCGCCGCGTCTCGGCGTCCTCGACGACCGCCCGCAGCTCGCCGATGATCGGTTCGAGCACCGCGGTCAGCAGCTGCTCGCGGGTCCGGAAGTGGTGGTAGATGGCCGCTTTGGTGAAGCCAAGCTCGTCGGCGATCATCTGCAGCGAGGTGCCCGCGAAGCTGTGCCGGATGAACAGGCCGGTCGCCGCCTCGATCAGGCGCTGCCGGGTGGCGGTCGGCGCGCCGGCCAGCGTCGCTGCGCTCATCGAAGCTCCTTTACGATCGGCTAGTAATCTACCATACGATCGGCTAGCATCGCCCTTGTCGATCGTATGGCAGCTCATCGTCGTTAGGGACTTCTCGATGACCGACAGCGTGGATTTCTTCATGGATCGCGGCGTGGTCGCCGATCCCTACCCGTACCTCGAGGCCCTGCAGGCTCAGTGCCCGGTCGTGCGGGAGCCGCACCACGGGGTGTGGATGGTGACCGGCTGGGAGGAGGCGAGCGAGGTGGCCGGCGACGCCGAGCGGTTCTCGTCGTGCATCTCGGTGACCGGGCCCTTCCCCGGCTTCCCGGTCCCGGTCGAGGGGCGCGCCGACGTGCCCGAACTGATTGCCGCACACCGTGACGAGCTGCCGTTCAACGACCAGCTGCCCACCTTCGACCCGCCGATGCACACCGACCACCGGGCCCTGCTGATGAAGCTGATCACCCCCAAGCGCCTCAAGGAGAACGAGGACGCCATGGCGGCCATGGTGGACCGCGCGCTGGACGACTACCTGGTCGGCTCGGGTGGGGAGTTCATCGCCGGCTTCGGCCAGCCGTTCACCCTTATGGTGATCGCCGACCTGCTCGGGGTACCCGACGTTGACCGCGACGAGTTCCTCGCCGAGATGCGCAGCGGTGACCACCACGGCGGCGGCATCGGCAGCGTCAAGGGCGAGAGCCTGGCCAAGTCACCCCTGGAATACCTCTACGACAAGTTCATCGCCTACATCGAGGACCGGCGCGCCAACCCGCGCGGCGACGTGCTGTCGGAGATGGCGGCCGCGACCTTCCCGGACGGCACCGTGCCCGACCCCGCCGACGTCGCCCGGGTGGCGGCCAACCTGTACACCGCCGGCCAGGAGACGACGGTCCGGCTGCTCAGCGCCGCGCTGCAGATCCTCGGCGACCGGCCGGACGTCCAGGCCGCGTTGCGGGCCGACCGCACCAAGGTCGGCAACTTCATCGAGGAGGCGCTGCGCTACGAGAGTCCGGTCAAGGGCGACTTCCGCCTGTCCACCTGCCCGGTCACCCTCGCCGGCGTGGACGTACCCGCAGGCTCGACGCTGATGGTGGTCAACGGGGCCGCCAACCGTGACCCCCGCCGGTTCGCCGACCCGGACACCTTCGACCCGAACCGCTCGAATGCGCGGCAGCACATCGCCTTCGGGCGCGGCATCCACACCTGCCCGGGCGCACCGCTGGCCCGCGCCGAGGCCCGCGTCGCGCTGGACCGGTTGCTGGACCGCACCAGCGACATCCGGATCAGCGAGGCGCACCACGGACCGGCGGGCGATCGGAACTATCATTACGTTCCCACCTACATCCTTCGTGGGCTCACCGAGTTGCACCTGGAGTTCGACCTGTCATGAAAGCAACTGTCGATGACGGCCGCTGCCGCGGACACGGCGTGTGCACGACCATCTGCCCGGAGGTGTTCGCGCTCAACGACGACGGCTACGCCGAGGTGATCGTCGACGAGGTGCCCGACGGTCTGGCCGACAGCGCCCGGGAGGCCGCCGGTGCCTGCCCGGAGAACGCGATCACCCTGACATCGGGCTCGTCGACCTAGGACCCGCCGGGTAGTCGACGATGGTGCGCCAATAATCCTCGGGTATCTCGGCATTCGAGCGCAGCACCAGGGACAGGCCGGTGGCCATCGCGATGCCCAGCAGCCCGAGCCACAGCCCGACCAGGGCCACCAGCACCCAGATGACCACCGTGACCGCATGCCACGGCGCCACCACGGCCAGCACGGGTGCGAAGAAGAAGCCCGTCCCCGGGTACCAGGACGAGCCCGCGCGGTCGGCCTTCATGACCAACTCCAGCCACCGCGGGATCGGGCGAGGTTCGGGTGCTTCGGTCATGACCCCAACGGTCCCCGTTTGAGGTAACCACCGCAATTACCTGGCAGGTAATGGCTTTGATCAGCGGGCGGCGCCATGCTGGAAGCCATGACCGCCAGTGCGACGTTCGGTGACGTGTTGCGGGACTGGCGGCGCAGGCGCCGGCTCAGCCAACTCGACCTCGCGCTGGAGGCCGACGTCTCGGCCCGCCACGTCAGCTTCGTGGAGAACGGCCGGTCGAAGCCGAGCCGGGCGATGGTGCTGCGGCTGGCCGCCGCCCTCGAGGTGCCGCCCCGCGAACAGAACCAGCTGCTGGTCGCCGCGGGTCTGGCGCCGGTGTACGCCGAACGTCCACTGGACGATCCGGGCATGGCCGCCGTGCGCGCCGGGGTCGCCCGGGTGCTCGCCGCCTATGAGCCCTACCCTTGCCTGGCGGTGAACCGCAATTGGGATGTGCTACAGATCAATTCGGGGGCGGGCACGCTGCTGGCCGGCGTCGCACCCCGTCTGCTCGAAACGCCCAACGCGTTGCGCATCGCGTTGCACCCGGACGGCCTGGCGCCGCGAATCCGCAATCTCGCCCAGTGGCGCCATCACCTGATCGGCCGGCTGCGCCGGGAGGCCGAGGGCAGCGGTTCGCCGGCGTCGGCGGCACTGCTCGCCGAATTGGAGTCCTATCCGGGTGGGCTGGACCACTCGACCGACCTCGGCGTCGTGGCCGTGCCGCTGGAGTTGTTCACCCACGACGGCAGGGTGCTGAAGTTCCTGAGCACCGTCACGACGTTCGGGACGGCACTGGATTTGACCGCGGCGGAGCTGAGCATCGAGGCGTTCCTGCCCGGCGACGACGCCACCGCCGAGGCGCTGCGGGCGGGCCTGACGGAGCCATAGAACACGTTTCAGTTGTCACTTTCGGCAAGCCGCCACACCGGCCTCCGTCGGTGGTGTAGGCATGAATCACCTGGCACTAGACGACTTCGTGTGGAGGTGCGCTGTTCATGCCCAGTCCCAACCTGCCCCCCGGTTTCGACTTCACCGATCCCGACCTCAACAACGAGCGGTTGCCCGTCGAGGAACTCGCCGAGTTGCGCCGGGTCGCGCCGATCTGGTGGAACGAGCAACCGATGGGTGTCGGCGGCTTCGACGACGAGGGCTACTGGGTCGTCACCAAGCACAAGGACGTCAAGGAGATCTCGCGGCGCAGTGACATCTTCTCCAGCCTGGAGAACACCGCCATCTCGCGCTACCCGGACAATTCGGCCGTCTCGCACAAGGACACCGGCCAGTTCGTGCTGCTGAACATGGACGCCCCCCACCACACCCACCTGCGCAAGATCGTCTCCCGCGCGTTCACGCCCCGGGCCGTCGAGACGTTGCGGGCCGATCTGGCCGCGCGTGCCCAGACGATCGTCAAGGCGGCGGCCGCGGAGGGCTCCGGCGACTTCGTCGAACAGGTCTCCTGCGAACTGCCGCTGCAGGCCATCGCCGATCTGATGGGGGTCCCGCAGGACGAGCGCAAGAAGCTGTTCGACTGGTCCAATCAGATGGTCGGCGAAGCGGATCCGGAGTTCGCCCGCAACGATCCGCAGGGCGCCGCCGGCGAACTCATCATGTACGGAATGCAGATGGCCGCCGACCGGACGGCCAACCCCCGCGACGACCTGGTGACCAAGCTGGTGCAGGCCGACGTCGAGGGGCACAAGCTCTCCGACGACGAATTCGGGTTCTTCGTGATCCTGCTGGCCGTGGCCGGCAACGAGACCACCCGCAACTCGATCACCCACGGCATGACGGCCTTCACCGATTTCCCGGACCAGTGGGAGCTGTACAAGAAAAACCGCCCGGTCACCGCGGTGGACGAGATCGTCCGGTGGGCCACCCCGGTGACCTCGTTCCAGCGCACCGCCCTGCAGGACACCGAACTCAGCGGCGTCAAGATCAAGAAGGGTCAGCGGGTGGTGATGTTCTACCGTTCGGCCAACTTCGACGAGGACGTCTTCGAAGACCCGTTCCGGTTCAACATCCTCCGCGACCCGAACCCGCACGTCGGGTTCGGCGGAACCGGGGCGCACTACTGCATCGGCGCGAACCTGGCCAGGATGACCATCGAGCTGATGTTCAACGCGATCGCCGACCACATGCCCGACCTCACCCCGATCGGCAAGCCGGAGCGGCTGCGGTCCGGCTGGCTCAACGGCATCAAGCACTGGCAGGTCGACTACACCGGTGTCGGCAAGAACCCGGCGGCGCGCGCCGATACAGTCGGGGCGTGACCGACTCGACCTGGAAGCTGCAAGCCGCCGACGGCGAGCTGACCGTCCTCACCGGTGTCGCCGGGCCGGCGGCCAAGATGGGCCATCGGCTGACGATCGCGATGCAGTCCTGGCACGCCACCGTCGACTGGCGCGGAAAGGCCCCCGGGGCGGTGCGACTGGAGGTCGACGTCGACTCGCTGCAGGTGCTGCAGGGCGAGGGCGGGGTGACGCCGCTGTCCGGCCCGGAGAAGGGCATCGTGCGCGCCAACGCGCTGAAGTCATTGGACGCCAAGAAGTTTCCCAAGATCCGGTTCGCCGCCGACGACATCGCCAAGACCGCGGGCGGATACCGACTGACCGGGACCGTGGAGATCCACGGCACGTCCCGGCCGCAGGTGGTCGACCTGACGGTCGGCGAGGACGGCGGCGACTGGGTGATGAGCGCCGAGGTGCCGGTGACCCAGTCGGACTTCAAGGTCAAGCCGTACTCGCTGCTGATGGGCACGATGAAGGTGGCCGACGAGGTCACCGTGCGGTTCTCGGCGCGCCACCCCAAGTAATCGGCGTCGAGTCAGAACTGAAGTACACGAAATGCGAGTGGACCTGTGCGTGGTGTCTGACTCAACGCCAGCTAGTGGTCTGACCACTTGACCTCTGGCCGATACCGGGCCATGCTCGGGTCATGGCCCTGCAACCGGTCAACCGGCGATCCGTCCCGGAGGACGTCTTCGAGCAGATCCTCGCCGACGTGCTCAGCGGTGAGATGCGCCCGGGCGAGCCGCTGCCCAGCGAGCGCCGCCTGGCCGAGGTGCTCGGGGTGTCGCGGCCCGCGGTGCGCGAGGCGCTGAAGCGGGTCGCCGCCGCCGGGCTGGTCGAGGTGCGGCAGGGCGATGCCACCACGGTGCGGGACTTCCGGCGGCACGCCGGGCTGGACCTGCTCCCCCGGCTGCTGCTGCGGGACGGGCAGCTGGACGTCGCGGTGGCCCGCAGCATCCTCGAGGCCCGCCTGCATAACGGGCCCAGGGTGGCCGAACTCGCCGCCGCCCGCCGCCTGCCCGGCCTGTCCGAACTGCTCGCCGAGTCGATCCGCAAACTGCAGCACGACGCCGACCCGACCGAACAGCAACGTCACGCGCTCACCTTCTGGGATCACGTCGTAGACGGCGCCGATTCGATCGCGTTCCGGTTGATGTTCAACACGTTACGAGCCGCCTACGAGCCGGCGCTGCCCGCGCTGGCGACGATGATGGCCGCCGAGGTCGGCCAGGTCGAGGCCTACCGGCGACTGGCCCGCGCGATCGACGCCGGCGAGGTGGCGGCGGCCGGGGCGGCCGCCCGCGCACTTCTCGAACCCGCCACCGCCGCACTCAACGCGGCCCTGGACGCCCTGGAGGCACACGCATGAACCGTCGTGGCATCACCCTGACCGACGGGTTCGCCGAGTTCCGGCGCTACCCGTCGCCGTGGATGCTCGGGATCGCGCTGCTGGCCGCGGTCGTCGCCCGTGTCGTGGCCGGCGACTGGCGGATCACCGACGCGCTGGTGCCGGTTGTGATGGCGGCGGTGTTTCCGTTCTTCGAGTGGATGATCCACGTGGTGGTGCTGCACTGGCGGCCGCGATCGGTGGCCGGGCTCACCGTCGACCCGCTATTGGCCCGCAAGCATCGTGATCACCACATCGACCCGCGCGCGGTCGGTCTGGTGTTCATCCCGGTGCAGTCGCTGATCGGCGCGCTGGTCTCGGCCGGCGCGATCGCCCTGTTGCTGTTTCCCCGAACCGCGCTCGGGCTGAGTTTCCTGGTCACGATCCTCGCGTTCGGCCTGGCCTACGAGTGGACCCACTACCTGGTGCACACCGACTACCGCCCGAAAAGGGCGCTCTACCGCGCCATCTGGCGCAATCATCGGCTGCACCACTTCAAGAACGAGCACTACTGGTTCGCGGTGACCACGCCCGGCACCGCCGACCGGGTGCTGCGCACCTACCCCGATCCGGCCGCGGTCGCCACCTCGCCGACGGCCAAGAACCTGCACTCGGCCGTGGGCCGAGCCGAAAGCGTTGCGCGCGAGCGCAACTAGGGGTTGATGATGACCGGGTCGCCGATGTTGACCTGGTTGAAGTACCAGGCCGCGTTGTCCGGGCTGAGGTTGATGCAGCCGTGGCTGACGTTGGCGTAGCCCTGTGAGCCCACCGACCACGGCGCGGAGTGCACGTACACCCCGCCCCAGGTGACCCGCACTGCGTCCGACACGGTCAGCTTGTATCCCTCGGGGTCGCTCAGTGGGATGCCGATGGTGCGCGAATCCATGACCACCGACTTCTGCTTCTCCAGCACGCTGAACGAGCCGACCGGCGTCGGGTGCCGCGGCTTGCCCATCGACGCCGGCATCTGCCGGGCCAGGACCCCGTCGATGCTCACGGTGAAGGTGTGCGCGGAGATACCGGCCACCCCCAACACGGTGGCGCCGGTGCCGAAATTCCTCGGCACGCCGCCGACCATCATGCTGATCTCCGCGTGCGCGGGCCAGAATTGGTTCGGAACCCATTGCACGACAGTGTCATTGAGCCACTCGAACCGGCCGGCCAGGTTGGCCGGTGCGGTGACGGTGATGGTGCGCTGCGCCGCCGCCCGGTCGAGCACCGGCTTGGTGAACGTGACGATGATCGGGTGTGCGACACCGACCACCTGGCCGTTGATCGGCTGCACCGAGGCAACCACACCTGGCGTGAGCGACGGTGCCACGGCAGCCATGCTGCTGTGGACCGAGGCGGCCATCGCCAGCGCCGCGATACCGGCAGCGGCGATCACACGTCGAAGAGCAGTGGGCATTGGCTTCCGTCCTGTTGTGGGCGAGCAGCAAACTACCAGTCTAATTGTTCGGTGGTGTCCAGCACAGCAACGCCGGAATTCAGCCCGCAGCCGGCAGGTCGTCACGAAAGCCGGGCAGGTGCCGAAGGATGCGCTCCCGCAGCGACGGCTTGCCGGGCACCGGGGGAACCGTGGGCGCCTGAACCACCGGCGGGGCCGCCGGCGCCGCGACCGCGGGCGGGGCGGCCGGCTCGACCGGGGCGGCGACCGGCGGCTCGACGGGCACTTGGGCGGGCCCCGAGGCGGCCGGCTCCTCGATCGGGGCTTCCGGCACCGGTTCCGACATGGTCTCCGGCGGCGGCGCCGGGAGCACCGGCTCCGCCGGGGGCGGGGTCAGCACCTGGGGCGGCGGGGCGGGCGGCCTCGGCACGGCGGCAGGCCGGACGGCCGGCGTCTCGGCGGTCTTGACCATCGGACGCTGATCGGCCGGCGGGCCGGAATCGGGCAGCAGCGCCAGGCCGACGGCCACCGACGCGGACACGACGAAGGTCGCCGCCCCGCCGATCAGCATGGACAGGCCGAGGGCCTGGGCCTTCGACATCCGCCGCCGCTTCGGGCGATAAGGGAAGGCCGCGAACACCGGATCGTCCAGCAGGCCGATGCTGTTGACCGACGCCAGGGCGGCGCCGCGGGCCAGGGCCAACTCGGCTTCTGCCGGGGCGAACACCGGGATGCCCAGCATCAGCTCCAGGTGCCGGGCGATCTCGTCGAGGTCCTCGCCGGAACCCAGCAGCACCAGCCCGTCGGGATGCCAGCCGTCCCGGTTGACCACCTCGGATAGCCAGCGGGTCAGGTCGTGGTCGGTCTCCAGGTCGTAGTTGACCGCGGAGCGGACGGTGTTCTGCCGGGAGTCCACCACCAGCGCCACCGCGCCCTCGGGTTCGACCACGCAGACCGACGTGACGTCGGAGCCGATGACCTCACCGATGCCGCGGGCGAACGCCTCGGTGGCCTCCGGCAGCCGGATCGGCACGACATTGCGGAAGCCGTAGTCGGCGAGCGAATCCAGCAGCAGTGAGGCCTCGATGGCGGCGTCGTCGCTCCAGGTGACGCCGATCGACTGCAGCTGCTGGCCACCCGCGATCGCCCGGGTGCGCGACAGCGCCTCGGCGACGTACTCCGACGTGGTGACCGGGCTGAACCCGCCGCGGCGAATCTCGAATGCGTCGTGGTCCCTCGTCGTGCCGTCGCGGCCGTCGCCCTCGACCAGGACGAGACCGACGGTCGTCGGCGTCATCGACAGTCCCAGGACGGTGTCCACTCAAGCACTCCTCTCCTGCCCGGTTCCGGCTGCGGCACGCGCGCAGACCTGCGCCTGCGGTACTTCGTCGGAATGCTGCGCCCCGGGGCGGCACGGTCGGGATCGACCTCCGCGTGGGAGCCTACCTGCGTGGCCTGTTAGCAGCTAACGAATGCGGCCCGGAATCGTCGCGGGCACGATGCGATAACAAGATGTCGGGCACCTCACACCGCAAAAGGCCAGTTCGCGATACCGCAAGGGGCATAGGCTGACGGCCATGTCAGAACGCGGCCACAACCATCAAGTCCTCGATGACCTGCGTCCCCAGCATCGGGAACTGCGGCAGATGATCCCGGGTGTCTACCAGGCCTTCAACGACCTCAGCGGAGCCGCGATGGCCGCCGGGGCGCTGGACACCAAGGTCAAGGAGTTGATGGCGATGGTCATCGGCGTGGTGCACGGCTGCGACGGCTGCATCGCCTCCCATGCGCGCGGCGCGGCCCGCGCCGGCGCCGGCAAGGAAGAGGCGGCCGAGGCGATCGGCGTGGCGATCATGATGCACGGCGGCCCGGCCACCATTTACGGTGCTCGGGCCTACCAAGCGTTCTGTGAGTTCGCCGACGCGGCGGGCCCGGCCGGTACCTGACGGTCCGGCCGCGGCCCGAACGGGTCAGCCTGCGTTGTGCGGAAGCGCCGCCACCATCGGGGTGTCGACGCCGGTCGCACCGAAATCGCTTGCGCTGCCAGGGGTTCCGATCGGAGCATCGCGGCCGGGCAGGATCTCCTTGAAGAAGGCGGCGTTGTCGGCCTGGAACTTCTTCTCGCTGTCGGGCAGATCGCCCTCGTAGTAGATCGCGCCGACCTCACACAGCAACTTGCAGGCGCCGCAGTCCACGCATTCCTCGGGATTGATGTACATCGTGCGGTCGCCCTCGTAGATGCAGTCCACCGGGCACTCTGCTGCGCAGGACTTGTGCTTGACATCGACACACGCACTGCTGATCACGTAAGCCATGTCGGCAGCTTATCTGTAACCCGGCGTTGCAGACACGGGTCGAAGGCCCGCCACGCCGGGGACCAAAGTCCCGTATTTCCGGGACCGCGGACGATTTGCCTGGTCAGCGGGTATCAGCGGCGCAGCGTGGCGGTGATGTCGACCCAGCCGGTGGGGTCGGTGCGGTGGTCGGTGACGTCGCGGCACTCCCCGTAGATCCGCAGGACGCCCCGGCCGGGGACGTCGAGGTTGGGGTAGTAGACGGCGGTCACCCCGTCCTTGGTCAGGGTGCGGCCGCCGGGGTGGCCGCTTGGCGGAAGGGCGACCGACCAGCCGCGCGCGGTCATCGCCGCGTCGATCCGGTCGAAGTACCGTCGCGTCTCCCCCGGCGCCGGCAGGCCGAAGTCGAGGTACACCGCGCCCTGATAGGGCGGGTCCTGTCTATTGGTGCACGACAGCAGCATGTAGGTGGCCGACGCCTTGTCGAGCCTGCCGGCCTCGACGAACTGCCGCGCGGGCTCGACGACCTGTTGCCGGGCCTGCTCATCGGTGAGCGGATCGGCGGGCGCCTCCACCGCGGCGCCGCGCAGGTCCCGAAGCCGATGCAGCACAATGAAACTCGAACCGAGCACCAGGCAGAGCAGCAGCGCGGCCGCGATCAACAGCACCGCGGGACGTGAGTGGATTCCCGTCCGGGTCAAGGGTGTCCGCTCACTTCAGATCAGGTCAGCGGGGCACAGCGGTACGGGAGTTGGTCGAAGAAGTGCACGGCCGGCATCCCGTCGACGTAGACGTACTCGACGTCGGAGCCCCAGGTGGTTCCCGGAATCACCCACGGCGGCACCCCCGCGGGGTAGGCCACGGTGAAGTCCGAGTAGAACTCGACGTTCGGTGGGCAGCCGGGCTTGTCGCCGGGCAGCGGGTTCCAGGCGTGCACCACGATCGGATTGAACAGGTGCGGGCCCTGGGCGCAGTTGGGCTGGCACTCGACGGCGTTGTCGGTGCCGGTGCCGCGGGCTCCGCCGGCACCCCACGAACTCCAGGTCATCTCCTCCATGACGTTGGTCGAGTCGCAGCCGTAGACCACCCGCTGCGGCTTCTCCTGCACGGGCGCGGCCGGGTCGTAACACCGGCCGAACGTGTATTGGGTGGCGGAGTCGCCTTCGGCGGCCGCCGGGCCGGCGGTCCCGGCGGCCAGGCACAGCACCGCGACCACAATTGCCCCCCACGTGGTCGCCCGTGCCATTCCACTCCCTTGTGCCGGCGTTGCTGTTCGCGCGCATGCTAACACCGCGCCGACCGGCGCAGATGGTCGCCGAGTGCCCGCGGTCAGCCCTTGGTGAGGGTGAACTGGCAGACGTCGGTGTAGCCGTCGCGGAACAGGTCCGCGCAGCCGGTGAGGTAGCGCATGTATCGGTCGTAGACCTCGACGGACTGCATCGCGATCGCTTCGTCCCGGTTGGCCTCGAGCGCGGCCGACCAGGTGTCCAGGGTGCGCGCGTAGTGCATTCGCAGCGACTGGACCCGGGTGAGGTTGAAGCCGGCCGCGCCCCCGTGCTCCGCGACGTCCCTGGCCTGCGGCAGATCACCGCCCGGGAAGATCTCATCCATGATGAATTTGAAGAACCGCAGGTGGCGCATCGTCAGCGGGAGGCCGCGTTCGGCGAATTCCTCGTCGCTGGGCCGGATGATGGTGTGCAGCATCATCACTCCGTCGGCGGGCAGGAGGTCGTAGGCCAGCTGGAAGAACTCGGTGTAGCGCGCGCGCCCGAAGTGCTCGAAGGCCCCGATCGACACGATCCGGTCCACCGGCTCGTGGAACTGTTCCCAGCCCTCCAGCAGAACCCGCTTGGTCCGGGGGCTCTCGTCGTCGTGGAACAGATCCTGGACATGCAGGGCCTGGTTCTTGCTCAACGTCAGGCCGACGACGTTGACGTCGTGGCGGTGCACCGCCCGCTTCATGGTCGCGCCCCAGCCGCAGCCGATGTCGAGCAGCGTCATGCCGGGCTGGAGGTCCAACTTCGACAGCGACAGGTCGATCTTCGCCAGCTGCGCCTCTTCCAGGGACATGTCGTCGCGCTCGAAGTACGCGCAGCTGTAGGTCTGTGTCGGGTCGAGGAACAGTCGGTAGAAGTTGTCCGACAGGTCGTAATGGTGCTGAATGTCCTCGAAGTTGGGTTCGAGGTTCTGCGTCGATGCGTCGGCCACAGTGGTTCCGTTCTGATGCGTCAGTGATGTGTGGCCCACCCCCGCGAGACCGCCACGCTCCCGCAGGGGCGCGACCCCCGTAGCGTACTGGACCGAATGACAGTCAGGTCTGCTCGCCGGGCTGAGATTTGTTGTCGTAGCCGTAAATTGGGTTGCCCTCGTCGTCGAGCCAATCGTTGACGGCGGTCCCGGTAACGGTGTGGTCCGATCCGGGCAGCACCGCGGTGGGCCGCTCCTCGTAGGCCTTGGCCATCTCCTTGGCCTTCGCCCTGGCCTCGTCGTCGGGTTCGGGCTTCTCCGTCGCCGGTTGGGTGGTGCGCGGTCGGTCGACTGCCTGACGTTCGCGTTCTGAACCGGTCACGATCGGGGTCCGTTCTCCTCGGGGAATTCGATACGCGTGGCGCTGGACACCGGCTGCCCGAAACTGTGAGCTACGAAACACCGCGACGCGCTGACCTGCGTTCGACGCGCCGAAATCGCACAACCCGTCAGTTTTCGGGCACAGTTGAGTCATGGACGCAACGTCTGAATCCCGTACGGCCCCCGCGGCGCGCCGTTTGTTCGCGCTGCTGGCCGCCGTGGCGCTGCTGCCGGCGCTCGCCGCCGCGCCGGCCGCCGCCGCACCGCTGCGCCCCGCGCCCCCGCTGGCTCCGCTGGATCAGTCGGCGGTGCTCAGCCAGGTCACCCCCGGCCTGGTCGACATCAACACCACGCTGGACTACCAGGGCGCCGTCGGCGCGGGCACCGGCATAGTGCTGGACTCCAGCGGCGAGGTGCTGACCAACAACCACGTGATCGAGGGCGCCACCGAGATCACCGCCACCAGCCTCGCCGACGGGCGCACCTACCCCGTCGACGTCATCGGCTACGACCGCACCAACGACATCGCGCTCGTGCGGCTGCGCGGGGCCGGCGGCCTGCCGGTGGCCAGCCTGGGAACCGCGTCGGCGGTGTCGGTGGGCGACCCGATCGCGGCGATCGGCAACGCCGGCGGCGGGGGCGGCGCACCCAGCTTCTCCCCCGGCACCGTGACCGAGCTCGGCGCGTTCGTGCGGGCCTCCGACGAATCCGGGGGCGGCGCACGCGAACTGACCGACCTGATTCGGGTGGCCGCCGATGTCCGTCCCGGCGACTCCGGCGGACCGCTGGTCAACAGCGCCGGGCAGGTCGTCGGCGTCACCGTTGCCGCCACGCTGACCTACCGGATGGGCGGCGTGACCGGTGGTGAGGGTTTCGCCATCCCGATCGATCGGGCGCTGGCGGTGGCCAACCAGATCAGGTCCGGGGCGGCGTCCGGCACCGTTCACATCGGGGCCACCGCGTTCATCGGCGTCGGCATCGCCGATTCCGACATCGCCTCCGGCGGAGCCGTTGTGCGCCAAGTGCTTCCGGACACGCCGGCCCGCCGGGCCGGGCTCGTCAGCGGGGATGTCATCACCGCAGTGGACGGGGTTCCGATCAACTCCGCGTCGAACCTCTCCGACATCATGGACCAGCACCACCCCGGTGACACCATCACGCTGAGCTGGATCGACCGCGGCGGTGTTCCGCGCAGCGCCCCGGTGGTGCTGGCCGCGGGCCCGATCGGCTGACTCAACCGAACACCGCGGGCGCCCCGCGGTCATGGGCGCAGTTCGGCCCGCATCTGCATGAAGCGGAACAGCCCGGGGCGCCCGGCTGTCACCTGGTAGGTGGACACCAACTCGTCGACGAACGCCGCCCGGTCGGGCTCCGGCAGGCGGTCGGTCCAGGCGGTCGAGCCCACCACGCACCACGCCTCGAACTGCTCGCGCGACCCGAAGTCCCATTCGCGGTCGCGCACGGTCAGCTCGTCGACCTGCAGCCCGGCGCGATTCGCGGTCTCGGCGAACTCGGCGGGCTCGATGTGCCGGAACGGCGCACTGAAATCGCGGAAGTGCGCGGCCCACCGGTCGCTGCGGGCGATGTCCATCGCGGTGGACTCCACGCTCGGGCGCGCGCCGGCGCACACCATCTGCAGCACCGCCCGGCCGGCGGGCCGCAGCACCACGGCGATCTGGCCCAGTGCGTCGTCGAGCTGCGGGACCCAGTGCAGGGCGTTGAACGAGACCGCCACGTCGAAACAACGCCGGAAGGGCAGTCGGCGCGCATCCGCCCGCAGGTATCCCGGGCCGCCCGGCGCCTTGCCGTCGGAGTCGGCGCCGGCGCCGTGCGCGCTGGTGACCATGCGCGGTGAGGCGTCCACGCCGACGACGAAACCGTCCGGCACCCGCGCGGCGATCTGCCGGGTGAGAAAGCCGTCGCCGCAGCCGATGTCGAGCACCCACTCGGTGCCGCCGAGAACGAGGTCGGCCAGCGTCTCGGTGGCGACGCTGCGTTGCAGGGCGCTGACCCGGCCGTAGTCCTCGCCACTCCAGTCCGGCACCGACACAGTTAACGCCAATCCCGGTATCGGCGGCAACGGTTCGGCACCATGGTGGGCATGATTCGTCGCGCGGTGTTCGTGGTGTCGGTGCTGCTGACCGCCCTGGGCGGGTTGCCGCCGGGCGCGGTCCGGGCCGAGCCGCCCTCGGCCCTCGGCGATCTCGTCGACGCCGCCGCGCAGCGCCTCCAGACCGCGGACGCGGTCGCGGCCAACAAGTGGCTGACCGGTGCTCCCATCACCGACCCGGCCCGGGTGCAGCAGGTGCTCGCCGCGGTGACCGCGGACGCGCTGGCGGTCGGCGTGCCCCCCGACTACGCCACGACCGTTTTCACCGACCAGATCAACGCGACCGAGGGCGTCCAGTACAGCCGGTTCTCCTGGTGGAAGTTCGACCCGTCCGCCGCACCCGCCGACGCACCGGACCTCGCGGCGTCGCGGTCGGTGATCGACGGCCTCAACCACGAGATGGTCACCCAGATCGGCCGGCAGTGGCCGGTGTTGCAGTCGCCGGACTGCGCGGCGGCGCTGAGCGCCGCCAAGAACACGGTGGCCGACGCGCGCGGGTTCGATGCGCTGTACCGGCAGGCCCTCGACGCGGCGACCCGGTCCTACTGCCGGGGCTGACCGGGCTAAACCTGGTGTGGCGGGCCGAGGTACGGAAACACCTCGAGGGTGTCGGTGTGCGGTGACAGCCCGGTCGGCGGGCAGTCGCCCTTGGTCAGGAACGCCAGCCGGTAGTCGATCACGTCGTCGGTGAAGACCCGGCCGTTGGGGTACTTGGCCGGCTTGGACGGGTTGTAGGTCAGCATGTCGGGCAGCGTGCCCTCGGCGTCGATGGCCGCGATCGCCTCCTCCCGGTCGTACCCGCCGGTGTGCCCCATCAGGTGGATGAACTGCCCGATCCAGCGTTCGCGGTCGCGCAGCGGCTCGCTGGCGTTGTACTCCTCCTTGGTCTCGTCGGTGTTGAAGAAGCTGCTGACCGAGGGGTGGCCGGCCCGGTCGACGTGCAGCAGTTCACCGTCGCGCCGCAGGCTGCACCGGCCCCAGATCCGGATGTCGGGGTCGGCGCCGAGGTGGGTCGTCGGCAACTCGACGGCGATCGAGAACACGTTGGCCTCGGTGTTGGAATCCACGCCGGTCCACGGCGACTTGCCGCCGAGGTGCGGTGCGGTGAAGTTGCGACCACCGGAGGTGTCGAACAGGTTCTTGATGCCGTCGAAATCGAAGAAGAACGCGTCGCTGCGCGCGCCGGCGAAGAACGTGAACGCTTCCGATGTCGCGATGTGGGGCGTGGGGCCGAACGACACCTCGACCGCGGAGAATATCTTCTCGCCCACCGCCTCCGGGTCCTCCGCCTCTTCGTCAACAGCGAGGTAGACGTCGACGGTCTGGGCGCCGTCCTTGGGTTCGGAGAACACGAAACTGAACGCGATGTCGTTGCGCAGGTCTCCGTCGTTGTCGATGGCGAGTCGGTAGATCGCATCCGGGTGCAGGGCGTCGGCGTTGGGGTTGGCGTTGAGGATGAGCACGGTGCGGGTGGGATCGGCCGGTGACTGGAACGCGTAGAGGTCGCACAGGTCCAGTCGCTGGTCGCCGAGTGGCGGACCCAGGCTCAAACCGGTGAAATGATTGGACATTCAAAGCCTCTCCGCCGCTGACGTTTCGGACTGCAATCAACCTACCGCTGTGGGACCCGACCGGCGAGTGCTCAGTTCTGCCGGGGCAGCAGTTCGGCGACGAAGCGGTCGATGAACTCGTCGACGGGCGTATCCCCGATCGGCCGGATCACGAACTTCGACAGGCCGGCGGCCACCAGCCCGTCGATCCGGCGGTGCAGCGTGGGCCAGTCGCCGGCGAGCAACTCGGCCGGGTCGGCGTCGGGCCGCCGCTGGCGCACGGCGGCGAGCGCCGCCTCGGGCAGGCCGCCGTCCGCGACGGCCAGGCTGAGCCCGAAGTGGTCGGGCTCGATCTCCCGGCCGGCCTCGGCGGCGGCCCGCTCGATGCTCTCGCGTCCGGCACGCGCCTCGGCCGCGGTCAGAAAACTGCCGAGCCAGCCGTCGGCCAGCCGGCCGATCCGGCGAAACGCCGCCGGGGCCGAGCCGCCCAGCCAGATGTCCAGCGGCACCGGCGGACGGGTCCCCACCGAGGCGGCGCTGACATCGAAGAACCGTCCGTGGAACTCGACGGTGTCGTTCTCCAGGACCGCGCGCAGCAGTTGCAGCGATTCGTCGAACACGGCGGCGCGCTGCCCGTCGGGGACGGCGAAGGCCTCCCACTCGGCGGGGGTGGCCGGGCGCAGCCCAAACGCGGGCAGCACCCGCTTGGGCGCCAGCACGGCCAGCGACGCCAACTGTTTGGCGAGCAGGACCGGGTTGCGGCCGGGCAGCACCGCCACCGACGTTCCGACCTTGAGGCGGCTGGTGCGGCCCAACGCGTGCGCCATGCCGACGAACGGGTCGACCGCAGGGCTGTAGACGAGTTCGGAGAACCACAGCGAGTCCACCCCCGCCGCCTCCAGCCGATCGACGATCCCGGGTAGATCCGCCACCGCGGTGCCTGCGCCGAGGCCGACCCCGAACCGGATCTTCACGCCCGCCTCCCGCGACACATTCGACGACATCCCCGATTCCGGAGGTTATGCAGCTAGCCTAGCGATGTGACTGATGGGGCTGGTGGGACTCCTGAGGACAAGGTTGCCCGTGCCTGAGGTGTCCCGGCGCCAGTTCGTCATCGGCCTGCTCGCCTCGGCCGGGCTGGTCGGGGTGTCCCGCACCATCGGCATGTCCGCGGCGAGCACCGAAGCCGCCGACGTCAGCCGGGCGTCGCCGGTGAACTCGGCGCCGCTGCTGCCCCCGCCCCCGACGGCAAACCGCATTCCCCTGCCCGGCGGTGGTGAACTCACCAAGCTCCCCGGCGACGGGGACCTGCTGGCGCTCACCGTCGACGACGGGGTGAACTCCGAGGTGGTGCGGCAATACACTCAACTGGCCAAGGACACCGGCATCCGGCTGACCTACTTCGTCAACGGTATCTACGACTCCTGGCGGGACAACGCGGCACTGTTGCGGCCGCTGGTGGAGTCCGGCCAGATCCAGCTGGGCAACCACACCTGGTCGCATCCCGATCTGACCACGCTGTCCAAGGACCAGATCGCCGATCAGTTGCAGCGCAACGACCGCTTCCTGCGCAACACCTACGGCGTCGACGCCACGCCGTACTTCCGGCCGCCCTACGGCAACCACAACGCCGCCGTCGACGCGGTCGCGGCCGATCTGGGCTACCGGACGCCGACGCTGTGGTCGGGGTCGCTGGCCGACTCCTCCGTGGTGACCGAGGACTACATCGTCAAGATGGCCGACCAGTACTTCATCCAGCAGAACATCGTGATCGGCCACCTCAACCACCCGCCCGTCACGCACACCTACCCGGCGCTGCTCGACATCATCCGGTCGCGGAACCTGCGCACTGTCACGCTCAACGACGTGTTCCTGCAGCCGGAGATCCCGCACGTCACCTCGGCCTAGCGGACTCAGCCGCCGGGGGCGACGGCCATCTTCTCGATCCGGCCGAGCGCGACCGCACACACCGGAAGGTAGGCGCTCGCCCACCACGGCACCTCGAACCGCACCCGGCACCCCCGCCCGTCGGGACGGACCTCGTGCGCGGTGGCCGGCACCCCCGCGACCGACCACGCCCACCGCCGACCGGGGACGAATTCGGTGATGGTGAACGGCAGGCTCAGCCCCACGGGTGTCCACACCCGCCCCCGCACGCCGCCTTCGAGCTCCTCGGCGTCCTCGAGTGCGGCCCGGTGCACCGTCGGTCCCCACTCGGGCCAGGCGTCGAGATCGACCAGCAGCCGCCACACCGCAGCGGTCGGGGCGTCGACGTGGCGGTCGACACGACGCAGTCCGATAGCCATGCGGCCCGACGCTACGCCGCATAGGGTGGCCCGCGATGAGCACGATGGCGGCGCTACCGCGCGGATACCGGCGACTGTTTGCCGCGGGCGCGACCGCGCTGCTTCTCACCATCGGCTGCGCCGCGCCGCCTGCCTCCGCAACCGCGGCCGAACTCGACACCGCCATCACCGCGGCGATGCAGGCCACCGGGGTGCCCGGGGTGATCGTGGGTGTATGGTCGCCGCGCGGTGACTACGTGCGGGCCTTCGGCGTCGCCGACACGGCCACCGGTGCGCCGATGCAGACCGACTTCTACAGCAGAATCGGCAGTGAGACAAAGACTTTCACGATAACCGCGGTGCTCCAGCTGGCCGACCAACGCAGGATCGGGCTGGACGATGCGATCGGCCGCTACCTCGACGGTGTGCCCGGCGGCGACGCCATCACGGTGCGCCAGCTCGCCGGCATGCGTAGCGGATTGGCGAACTACACCGAGACCCAGGGCTTCCGCGACGCGATCACCGCCGATCCGCACCGCGAGTACTACCCCGCCGAACTGCTGGGTTTCGCGTTCGCCGAACCGCCGGTCTTTCCGCCCGGCGAGGGCCTGCAGTACTCGAACACCAACACCATCCTGCTGGGTCTGCTGGTCGAGAAGATCAGCGGCATGCGGCTGGGCGACTATCTCCGTGAGAACGTACTGGCGCCATTGCGGCTGTCGCACACCAGTTTTCCGTCCGGCACGGAGTTCCCCGCCCCGCATGCCCAGGGTTACACCGAGTTGGCCGACGACGGTCCGCCGATCACCGCGACCGACTGGAACACCTCCTGGTCGTGGTCGGCCGGTGCGATGATCTCGACGCTCGCCGACCTGCACACCTGGGCGCCCGCGGTGGCCACCGGCGCGCTGCTCTCGCCGGAGATGCAGCGCCAGCGGCTGCAGACCGTGCACGAGGACGGGTTGCCGCCCGACGTCGGCTACGGCCTGGGCATCTTCACCGTCGGCGGGTGGATCGGTCACAACGGCAGCATTCCCGGGTATCAGACGGTCGTCGTCTACCAGCCGGACACCCGTACCACCCTGGTGATCCTCACCAACTCCGACATCAGTCCGCCCGGCGGCGGGGAGGCCAGTTCCGCGCTGGCCGAGGCCATCACCACCGTGATCACCCCCGAGCACGTCTACCACCTGGGTCCCTAGCCGCCGACGGCCTAGGATCACGCCCATGGAAGGTTCCGTCACCGTTCACATGGCAGCCCCGGCCGACAAGATCTGGGAGCTGATCGCCGACGTCCGCAACACCCCGCGCTTCTCCCCCGAGGTGTTCGAGTCCGAGTGGCTCGACGGCGCCACCGGACCGGCGCTCGGTGCCACCTTCCGCGGCCACGTGCGCCGCAACGAGATCGGGCCGGTGTACTGGACCACCTGCCGCGTCACCGCCTGCGAGCCCGGCCGGGAGTTCGGGTTCGCGGTGCTGGCCGGGGACCGCCCGGTGAACAACTGGCACTACCGGCTCACCCCGGCCGGCGACGGCACCGACGTCACCGAGTCCTACCGCCTCAACCAGTCCGCGGCGATGCGGGTGTTCTGGCTGTTCGCCGGTCACCTGCGCGGGCGGCGCAACCTGCGCGACATGCGGACCACCCTGGAGCGGATCAAGAAGGTCGTCGAGGAAGACTGATTGTCGCGTCCCCGCGGCCCAGGTTTGGTAGAACCCCTCCATGGGTCAATGGTCACGCGAGGAACTCGAGTCGGCATTCGCGGCGCACAAGCAGGTCGTCGTCGGTATCGGCGAAAACTGGAACTGGGCCCGGTTCGCCGACCAGTTCACCGAGGACGCGACGTACGTCGAGCACATGTACGGAAAGTTCCAGGGCCGCGAGCGGATTCGCGACTGGATCGTCAAGACGATGAGCACCTTCCCGGGCAGCGAGATGCCGTACTACCCCTCGACGTGGCACTCCGTCGACGTGGAGAAGGGCTGGGTGATCTGCGAGTTCCAGAACCGGATGCGCGACCCTGGCGACGGCAGCATCCACCAGGAGCCCAACATCTCGGTGCTGAAGTACGCCGGCGACGGGCTGTGGAGCTACGAGGAGGACGCCTACAACCCGATGAACTTCACCCCGATGGTGCGGGGCTACATCGACCGCTGTCGGGAGCTCGGCACCGCCTCCGACGAGGCGATCGCGTTCGCCCGCAAGATGGGCTGGGACCCGGCTTGACCGGGCGGCTCAGCCGTTTCCAGCGGTAGCCGCCCTCTTGTTGCAGTTCAGCGACAGCATCACATGACCGTTGGCGGTGGTCAGCTGCTTGACCACCAGGCACTCGCTCTGGGGCAGCTGGTCACCGATCGACGTGGACTGGATGACGTCGTAGCCCTGATCCTTCAGGGCCTGCTGGGCCTCGGCGTAGGTCTGACCGGTGTCGTCGCCGGCGGCCTCACCCGCGGTGAGCAAGGCCAACGCCGCGGCGCCCAGCGCAGCGGCCAGCGGCCGGACCATCATTGCCATGCCGACGAGGATACGGGTCCGCCACCTTCGGCGCCTGCCGGGTGGCAGCCGAGCTAGTCGGGGCTGCCCTCGCTGCTGTCGAAGAAGCTCCACTCGCCGTCGTGCTCGACCTCCATGCGCCAGCCCAACTCGTGGTAATTGCCTGCCGAATCGGCGAACCAGGCATGCGCGTCGTCCGCGCTCTCGATGTCCTTGGTCTCGACGACGTCACCCTTGGGGTCGATCACTCGGTACGTAGCCATGGGCCCAGCGTTCCCCGCTGCGCGGGCTTCAATCAGCCGGGTGATCGATCACCGGTCACGTGGCCGTCGGCCTGCCCTGAGGCCGAAATGTGCACGCCCGGAAGCGCCGGACTCTAATGTCGATCCCATGGGTATCGCCACTCGCGTCAACGGTCAGCCGCCACCCGACATCGCCCTGAGCGATATCGATCTGGGCACGCTGGACTTCTGGGCGCTCGACGACGACGTGCGCGACGGTGCGTTCGCGACCCTGCGCCGCGAGGCGCCCATCAAGTTCTTCCGGCAGGCCCACATGGAGGGCATCCCGGACGGTGAGGGTCACTGGGCGCTGATGAAGTTCGACGACGTGTTCTACGCCAGCCGGCATCCCGACATCTTCAGCTCGTATCCCAACATCACCATCGTCGACCAGATGCCCGAGGTCGCCGAGTACTTCGGCTCGATGATCGCGCTGGACGACCCGCGGCACGCCCGGCTGCGCAACATCGTGCGCAGCGCGTTCACCCCCAAGGTGGTGGCCCGCACCGAGGAGTCGGTCCGAGATCGGGCCCGCCGGCTGGTCTCGGATCTGATCGCCAACCACCCCGACGGCAGGGCGGAACTCGTCACCGAGCTCTCGGGTCCGCTGCCGCTACAGGTGATCTGCGACATGATGGGCATCCCCGAAGAGGACCACCAGCAGATCTTCCACTGGACGAACATCATCCTCGGCTTCGGCGACCCGGACCTGACCACCGACATGGAAGAGTTCATGAAGGTCGCCCTGGACATGGGCGCCTACGCCACCGCGCTGGCCGAGAGCCGCCGGGCCGAACCGCGCGAAGACCTGACCACCGCGTTGGTGGCCGCCGAGGTGGACGGCGAGCGGCTCAGTTCGGCCGAGATCGCATCGTTCTTCATCCTGCTCGCCGTGGCGGGCAACGAGACCACCCGCAACGCGATCAGCCACGGCGTGTTGGCGCTGACCCGCTACCCCGACCAGCGTCAGGTCTGGTGGAACGACTTCGCCGGCACCACGCAGAACGCGGTCGAGGAGATCGTGCGGTGGGCCTCACCGGTGATCTACATGCGCCGCACCGTCACCCGCGACATCGAACTGAGCGGGGTGAAGATGGCCAAGGGCGACAAGGTCAGCATGTGGTACGCCTCGGCCAACCGGGACGAGGACAAGTTCGACAACCCGTGGCGCTTCGACGTCACCCGCAACCCCAACCACCACGTCGGCTTCGGGGGCGGCGGCACCCACTTCTGCCTCGGCGCCAACCTGGCCCGCCGCGAGATCGCGGTGGTGTTCGAGGAACTGCACCGGCGGATCCCGGACATCGCGGTCACCGAGGAGCCGGCCATGCTGCTGTCGGCGTTCATCCACGGCATCAAGCGACTCCCGGTGGGCTGGACTCCGCCGCCATGACACGCGGTGGCGCGCCGGAGGCCACGATGAAGGAACGCCTGCACTGGCTGTCCATGCACGCCGTGGTGCGCGGCGCGGCGGCCGTGGCGGCACGCCGCGGTGACCCGCAGGCCCGGTTGATGGCGGACCCGGCGGTCCGCGCCGACCCGGTGCCGTTCTACGACGAACTGCGTGCGATGGGCCCGCTGATCCGGACCCAGGTCGGCTACCTGACGGTCGATCACGCCGTCGCCTATGACCTGCTGCGTTCCGACGACTTCCGGGTCATCACCTTCGGATCGACGCTGAAAGCGCCGCTGCGCAGACTCGAGCGGGCCACCCGGCCCGACCTGCTGCACCCGCTGCTGCCGCCGTCGCTGCTGGTGGTGGAGCCGCCCGATCACACCCGCTACCGCAAGACGGTGTCCTCGGTGTTCACCACCCGCGCGGTCGCCGGGCTGCGGGAGAATGTCGAGCAGACCGCCGCCCAGCTGATCGAGGCCCTCGACGGCCGCAGTGGGGTGCTCGACGTGGTCGCCGAATACTGTTCCCGGCTGCCGGTGGCGGTGATCAGCGAGATGCTCGGGGTGCCGCAGGCGGACCGGCCGCTGATCCTGGAGTTCGGTGAGCTGGGCGCCGCCAGCCTGGACATCGGGCTGAGCTGGCAGCAGTACCGGCAGGTGCAGCGCGGCGTCGCCGGGTTCAACTACTGGCTGGCCGACCACATGCGGCGCCTGCGCGAACACCCGGGGGACGACCTGCTGAGCCAGCTGATCCAGGCCGCCGACAACGGCCGGCGGCTCAACGAGACCGAACTGCGGGGGGTCGCGGGGCTGGTGCTCGCCGCCGGTTTCGAGACCACGGTCAACCTGCTGGGCAACGGGATCCGGATGCTGCTGGATGCGCCCGACCAGTTGGCCAAGCTCTCGGCGGATCCGACCCTGTGGCCGGGGGCCGTGGAGGAGATCCTGCGGCTGGACTCGCCCGTGCGGATGTCGGCCCGGGCCGCGCTCGTCGATACCGAGGTGGCGGGCACCCGGGTCAAACGCGGTGAGGTGGTGGTGATCTACCTGGCCGCGGTCAACCGTGACCCGGCGGTGTTCGAAGACCCGCACCGGTTCGACGTGCAACGCGCCAACGCCGGTAAGCACCTTGCGTTCTCCGGCGGCAGGCACTTCTGCCTCGGTGCTGCGCTGGCGCGTGCCGAGGGCGAAGTGGGTCTGCGCCGGTTCTTCACCCACTTCCCCGACGTCACGCTCGCGGGTCCCGGAGTCCGCCGTGACACCAGGGTTCTGGGCGGTTGGGCCGAGTTGCCGGTCACCCTCGGTGCGCCGGCCGTCGTCGCCCCGCGCTGATTAGCTGCCGTGCCGCGCCGGGTTGTCCCGCGGCGCGGAATCGGCCTCATGGCCAGCGGTTTCGCCGTCGCGGACCCGCGGGTCGAGGGCATCGGCACGCGAGCGCCGCTCGTCGAGTTCACTGCGGGCCTCGGTGGCGTGGCTGAGGTGCCGATCTGCGTGGCCCTTGAGGCGTTCGGCCTCGGCCGCCTTCGCCTCCGCCTCGGCCTCGGCGGCGCGCGCCTTGGCCGCGGTCTCGCGGGCGAGGGCCTCCCGGCGCTCGACGTCGACCGAGTCCTGACGGACCTGTTCGCGGATCTCGTCGGCCTTGCTGATCCGCCTGCGGTCCCGCTGGTTGCGGGCCAGCCAGGCCAGGACGCCGATCACCACGATCACGGCGACGACGGCGATCACGATCCAAACGATTGTGCTGGTGGCCATGCCCGGCTCCTTCGGCTCGGTATTGACGCCGACGTGGCGTCGTTCAAGCCGCGTTCCCGGCGGGCCGGATCGCCAAACCCCGGCTCACGCGGCCGGGTGGGCGCCCAGCGCGGTGAGCATGCCCGCGGCCGATCTCGGCCAGCTGAAGCTTTCGGCGCGCCGTCGCGCACAGAACCGGCGCTGCGGTTCGGGCCGATCGATGACGGCCGCGACGGCACCGGCGATCGCCGCCGGGTCATTGTCCGCGCACCGCCCGCTGTCGGCGGTCAGGATCTCGCTCAATGCCGACGTGCGTGACACCACCACCGGTGTACCGCACGCGAGCGCCTCCAGTGCGGCCAGCCCGAACGTTTCGTGCGGTCCCGGCGCCAATGCCACATCGGCGGACGCCAGCAGTGTCGCGACGGTGCTGCGCGAGGAGATGAATCCGGTGAAGTCGACCGGCAGGTTGGCCGCATGCCGTTCGAGCCTGGCCCGCAGCGGACCGTCGCCGGCGACCACCAACCGGGCGTCCACCCCCGAATCACGAAGTGCAGCGAGTGCATCGATGCTGCGGTCGGCACGCTTTTCGATCGACAACCGGCCGCAGTGCACGAGCAGCAATTGGTCCCGACCTGCCCAGCGGCTGCGGGTTTCGACGCAGAACCGGCGGGGATGGAACATCTGCAGGTCGACCCCCAACGGCACCGTCATAACGTTGGTGGCGCCGACGCGGTCGAACTCCTCGCGGGCGAAGGTGGTGGTGCACAGCACGGTGTCATAGCTGGCAGCGGTGCGACGATTCGCGATATCCGCGACCCGGCGGGCCAGCGGTGCCGGCAACAGCTGCGAGGTCAGGCGGTCGAGCCGCTCGTGGGAGATCATCACCGTGGTGACTCCGTGGCGAGCGCCCCAGGCGCCCAGCGAGCGCAGGGTGAACCGGTCCGATACCTCGACGGCGTCCGGTTCCAGCCGCTCCAGCAAGCTGGCCACCGGAGCGGGTAGCACCGCCCGGTATCCGCCGGTGAACGGAATCTGCCTGGCGGGCAGGGTGATTCGGGCGACCCCGCTGGGCAGCACGACGTGGGTATGGCGATGTCCGGGCACGATAAGGAACACCTGATGGCCGGCCGCGCAGTACTCGGCGCCGAGCCGGTCAACCGCGGTGCGCAGACCGCCGGAGCGGGGTCCGTAGAAGTTCGCGACCTGCACCACACGCATGGCCGTATCCGACCCGCCGGCGATGTGCGGACGCCAACGGGACACCGGCCGCGGGCTGAATTGCAGGTGAACTGCCGAGTTCTATCCCAGGTGGGCGGCGAACCAGTCCTGCAGCCGCCGCCAGGCGTCGGCCGCCGCGGCGGGCTGATACCGCGGGCCGGTGTCGTTGAAGAACGCATGGTCGGCGTCGGGCTCGACGACGAGCTCGTGGACCAGACCGGCCCGCTGCAGCGCGGCCCGCGCGGCCGGCTCCGAATCGGTGACCCGCTGGTCGAGCGCGCCGTAGAAACCGAGCACGGCGGCGCCGCGGGACCCGGCGAAATCCGGGTTGTCCGGCAGCGGGCCGTAGAACGGCACGGCCGCCGCGAGCCGCGGTTCGCCGGCGGCGAGCAGCCGCCACACCAGCCCGCCGCCGAAACAGAAGCCGACCGCGGCCGACTTCTGGTTCGGGACCCGCCGCGCCAACTCCCCCAGCCCGGATCGCAGGTCGGCGATGAACCGCTCGGGTGCGACGGTGCCCAACGCGGCCGTCGCCGCCGCCGGGTCGGCGAAAGTCCCGGTGCCACCCTCCTCGGAGAGCAGGTCGATGGCGAGCGCGGAGTAGCCCGCCCCGGCCAGTCGGCCCGCCACCGAACGCACCCAGTCGTTGAGCCCCTTGTTCTCGTGGATCACCAGCACCGCACCGCGTGGCGATGCCGCCGCCGCCCAGGCGCCCTGCAGTTCGCCCCGTGGACCCGCCCAGGTGATCGGCGTGGTGGACAGGGCGGACTGCATTCCCGGCGGCGGGGTGTCGGTGGGCGGTGCCGAAGGCGACACCCCGGGTGCGGACTTCCGGTCGCCGCACGCCGCGATCAGCGCCGCCGCGGCCGCCGTGCCCACGCCCAGCAGCGCCAGCCGGCGCAGGGCCTCGCGGCGGGACAGCAGGCCGTCGACGTGGTCGGTGGCGATCTCCTCGGCGATGTAGCGCTGTAGCGGGGTCACCTTCGCGAGTATGCGCCGTCCCGGTTGGGTAGCCAGCCGCCATGACTGAGCACGCCGTGCAGCCGGGCCGCGACGCCTTCGAACAGGTGGTGGGGCTGCTGGACTATCCGATGTTCGTCGTCACCACCCGGGCCGGCGCCGACCGCGCGGGCTGCCTGGTGGGGTTCACCAGCCAGGTCTCCATCGACCCGTCCCGGTTCCTGGTCGGGCTGTCCAAGCGCAACCACACCTACCGGGTGGCCTCGGACGGCGCCACGCACCTGGCGGTGCACCTGCTGTCCCGGGAGCACCGGGAACTGGCGCGGTTGTTCGGCAGCGAGACCGGCGATCGCGTCGACAAGTTCGGCCGATGCGACTGGTGGGAGGGCCCGGCGGGATTGCCGATCCTGGCCGACGCCGCCGCGTTGTTCGCCGGTCGGGTGACCGGCCGCTTCGACCTCGGCGACCATGTCGGCCACCTGACCGAGCCGGTGGCGGGCCACGCGCCGGAGCGACTCGGGGACCTGGTGACCTTCGCCGATGTCAAGGACCTCGAGCCCGGCCACGAGGCGTGAGCGGGGCGGTAAACAGATTTGCCGAAGTGTCTACTTTGTCGTTGACACCCGTCCCGCCTGGCTGTTCTATGGATCCTTGTGACGTACGACATGATCATCCGCAACGGTCGCTGGTTCGACGGGACGGGCGCCCCCTCGGCGCTGCGCAACATCGGCATCCGCGACGGGCGGATCGCGGCGGTGACCCCGCACCCCCTCGACGAGACGGGCTGCGCCGAGGTGGTCGACGCGACCGGCAAGTGGGTGCTGCCCGGGATGGTCGATGTGCACACGCACTACGACGTCGAGGTGCTCAACGGTCCGGGCCTGCCCGAGTCGGTGCGCCACGGCGTCACCACCGTGCTGCTCGGCTCGTGCTCGCTGTCGACGATCCACGTCGGCGGAACCGATGCCGGTGACCTGTTCGGTCGGGTCGAGGCGATCCCGCGCGAGCACGTAGTCGACGCCATCGACACCGCCAAGACCTGGAACAGCGCTCCCGAGTACGTCGAGGCGCTCGAGTCCAGGCCACTGGGGCCGAACGTCGCGGCGTTCATCGGCCACTCCGACATGCGCACCGCCACCATGGGACTGGACCGGGCCACCCGATCCGACGTGCGGCCCACCTCGAGCGAGCAGGCCGAGATGGAGCGGATGCTGCGCGATGCGCTGGATGCCGGTTTCGTCGGGCTGTCCTCGCAGCAGTTGCTGTTCGACAAGATCGACGGCGAGACCTGCCGCTCGCGCACCCTGCCGTCGACCTACGCCAAGCCCCGCGAGCTGCGGCGGCTGAAGTCGCTGGTGCGCAAGCGCGGCCGGGTGCTGCAGTCCGGCCCGGACATTCAGAACCCGCTGAACCTGGTTTCCCAAGTGGCGCAGTCACTTCCGGTGCTACGCAAGAAGCTGAAGACCAGCCTGCTCTCGGCGGCCGACGTCAAGGCCAATCCGTTCGCGATCATGATGATGGGTCCGGTGGCCCGGCTGGTGAACCGCTTCGGCGGCGATTTCCGCTGGCAGCACCTGCCAGTCCCGTTCGAGGTCTACGCCGACGGCATCGACCTGGTCGTCTTCGAGGAGTTCGGCTCCGGCGCGGCCGCCCTGCACCTGCGCGACGAGGTCGAGCGCAACGCCCTGCTGGCCGACGAGGCGTACCGTCGCCAGTTCCGCAAGGACTACGACAGCAAGTTCGGTGTGCGGGTCTGGCACCGGGACTTCTTCGACGCCGAGATCGTGGCCTGCCCCGACGAAGCCGTGGTCGGCAAGTCCTTCGGCCAGGTCGGCCTGGATCGCGGCGGGCTGCATCCCGTCGACGCGTTCCTGGACCTGGTCCTCGAACACGGCACCAAAGTGCGTTGGCGCACAACCATTTCCAACCATCGGCCCGAGGTGCTCAAGAAGCTGGCGCGCGACCCGGGCGTCCAGATGGGTTTCTCCGATGCCGGAGCGCACCTGCGCAACATGGCGTTCTACAACTACGGGCTGCGCCTGCTGCGGCACGTCCGCGACTCGCTGCGCGCCGGTCAGCCGTTCATGACGCTGGAGCAGGCCGTGCACCGGATGACCGGGGAACTCGCCGACTGGTACGGCATCGACGCCGGCCACCTGCGGGTCGGTGACCGCGCGGATCTGGTCGTGCTCGATCCTGAGCGGCTCGACGATCGCCTCGACGCATACGCCGAGTCGACCGTCGAGCAGTACGGCAACCTGTCCCGGATGGTCAACCGTAACGACGAGACCGTCGACCTGGTCCTGATCGGTGGGCGTGCGGTCGTGCGCGACGGGGCGCCCACCGAACTGTTGGGGGTGCAGCGCACCGGCAGTTTCCTCAAGGCCGGGCAGGCCACCCCGCCGCCGCGGGCCACCGTCGAAAGGGAGCTCGCCGATGTCCGCTGAGGCGCACGGCGTTCCGGCGGCGGTGTCCGACACCATCTTCGGGATGTGGAAGGCGCTGTCCAACCGCGACTGGGAGGCGCTGAAGACCTTCGTGTCCGACGACTGCATCTACGTCGACATGCCGGTCGGTCCGGCAGCGGCCGCCCGCGGACCCGAGGACATCGTCAAGCGGCTCAAGATCGGCCTGGAGCCGCTGGCCGGTTACGAGAACCACGACGGCGTGCTGGTGAGCAACGGCACCGACGCCATGTACGAGCACTCCGAGACCTGGACGTTCAAGACCGGTGAATCGGGGGTGCTGCGCTTTGTCACCGTGCACAAGGTGGTCGACGGCAAGATCACCCTGTGGAAGGACTACTGGGACATGAACGGGCTGACGAGCTTCGCCCCGCCGACCTGGCTGGAGGAGCTCGCAACCGCGGACATGTCCTGGGTCTTCGACGCGACCGGGCTGGTCTGACCTAGGACGGGACGGTCCAGTGCGCGCCGGAGCCGTCCGCCACGCACTTCAAGGGCTCCCCCGACGGCGACTGCGCCACCCCCGGCTGCGCCGGTGAGCAGGGACTCAACTCGTCGCGGACACCCACCAACGGCGCCGAGTCCACCCAGTTCGGGAGCCGGTTTCCGGCGTCGGCGCACGCCGCGAGCTCCCCGGAGGTGGTGGTCGCGTAGACGTAGCGGTCGGCGTTGCCGCACTGATCGCCGATGGTCACGCCCTGCCCGATGTTCGGCACGCAGGACTGTTCGTCGCACGTCGAATCGGCGTCGGCGGTTCCGGCCGACAACCCGAGGGCGGCGGGCACCCCGAAGAACACCGAAGCGCCACAGCGCAGCGCCACATTGCCGGTCATCACCATGGAGAGCATAGGGCGGGCCATCCACCCACGTGGGCGGAATCGCCCCAACAGTCACAACCGCACCACGCCGGGTCAGCCGGCCAGGGCGTACACCCGACGCGCGTTGTCCCGACCGATCAGGTCGGCGACCCGGATGGCGTCGGCCTCGCTCCATTCGCCGCGGCCGACGAAGTCGCCGAGCACCGCGCCGATGCCCTTGCGCCACAGGGCCGATCCCAGGTAGTGCAACTCCGGCGGCCCGAACCCGTCCGAGGAGTACAGGATCTTGCGGAACGGCGCCAACTCCAGGGTCCGGGCGATGAATGCCGCGGCCCGGGCCCCGAGGTGATTGACCGACAGGCCGACGTCGAGATGGACGTTGTTGAAGGCCTGCGCCAGGTAACCGGCCTCGCGCTCGTAGGGATAGCAGTGCAACAGCACCACCGGAACATCCCCCGAGGCGCGCAGGAAGTCCAGCAGCAGCATCGGGTTGGTGCGGTGCAGATCGCAGTCCCGGTCACCGAGGCCGACGTGCAGTTGCAGCGGCTTACCGAGCCGCAGGGCCTCGTGCAGCCCGAACCGCAACAGCACCCGGTCGGTGAGCCGTGCTCCCCCGCGGTCGCGCCAGCGCGCCGCGGCGTCGGCGACCGCGGCGGCCGACGGCTCGGACAGGTCGCCGTCGAACCCGCCGCGGTAGGCCAGCACCGATTTGGTGCCTACCGCGGTGCGCGCCCGCTCGTGCAGGATCGCGCGGAAGGCGTCGGCGTAGTCGCCCGGCGCGGCGGCCGCCTGCTCGGCGACCTGCTCGACCCGAACGATCTCGTGCGCCCGCGCGCCGGAGGCGCCCGACACCTCGGCCAGGCCGGCGATGTCGCCCGGCAGGCCGGTGTCCACCAGCCAGTCGCTGACCCCGGCGGCCGGCAGAAACACCCGCGCCAGATCGGGTTCGGAGACACCGCTGCGGCGTTCCCAATAGCGTTGCGGGTCAACATGTCCGGGCAGGCCGAGGAGCGGTGCGCAGTGCGCACGCACCGCGAATCCCAGCTGGGTGTCGAAACCGGAGTCGAAGTCCGCCAGCGGATCGGTGTTCGCCTCGTTCAGGCCGTTCTCGAACCGCCGATGGTCACCGGCCGACAACCAGAACCCGTGCACATGGTTGTCGACGAGGCGCAGCGCGGCGATGTGCTCGGCGAGCGCGGAGCCTGCGGTCACAGGCTCCAGGCCATCCGGAACTTGTCGGTCAGCGCCTCGGCGTCGAGGTGCGAGTACGTCTCGTGCTCGTAGCGGCGGACCGCGACCAGCACTTTGACGGCCGGATCGCCGAGGATCGCACGCAGCCGGGTCGAGTGGTCCAGCGCCTCGATCTCGTCGGCCTGACTGTCGGACAGCGCGACGGTGCCTGCGGCGGCGCGTTCGGCCTCGGTCAGGACGTTGGGGTCGACGGTGGTCTCCGGCGGCAGCGGGGCCTTTCGCCCGATACCGTCGAGGGCCAGGCCGAGGACCGCGGCGGTGGCGAAGTACGGATTGGCCGACGGGTCGATGACCTTGACCTCCACGTTGGCGCCGTAGGGGTTGCCGTGGCCGCCGCGCAGGAAGCGCACCGCCGCCTCCCGGTTCTCGGTGCCCCAGCAGGCGTAGGCGCCGGCCCAGTTTCCCGGCTGCATCCGCAGACCGGACACGATGGACCCGCAGAAGATCAGTTGCGCCTCGGGCAGCGCGGCGACGATGCCGCCGATCGCGGCCTCCCCCTCGGCGGTCATGCCCTGGGCTCCGGTGCCGCCGGAGAACAGCGGGGTGTCGCCCCGGTGCAGCGAGAAATGTTGGTGGGCACCGGATCCGACGCTGCCCGCGAACGGTACCGGTGACAGGCAGACCCGCATCCCGTAGTCGCGGGCCACCCGGCCGATGATGATGCGGGTCAGCACCAGTTGGTCGGCGGCGGCCACCGGGGTGCGCGGCGCCAGCGAGATCTCGAACTGGTTCAGTCCGTACTCGGGATGGAACTGTTCGATCGCGGCGCCGGCCGCGGTGGCCGCGGCCATGACGTCGCGCACGAAGCCCTCGTGCTCCAGCACTCCGGCGAGCCCGTACTGGGCCCACAGGTTGCCCGGCAGCCGGTTGCCGTCCGGATCGACCAGCAGGAACTCGATCTCGTGTCCGACCTGTGCGTGCAGGCCGGCCTCGGCCAGCCGGGCCTCGATGCGGGTCAGGGTTCCGCGCGCGCACCACGGGATCGGGTCGCCGCCCTGGTCGAAGAACGAACCCGGCGCCCAGGCCAGGCCGCCGCCGATCATCCGCAGGCCGTTCAGGTCGATGCGGATCCGTTCGTCGCCGACCACGCTGATGCCCTCGGTGAAGGCGATGCCCGCCCGGTCGATGGCGAACCCGTGCCAGACCGGGCTGGCGCCGAGGCCGGCGTCGGCGAAGGCGGTGGTGCGCCGGATCGGCACCGTCTTGGCGTGGGTCAGGCCGGCGGGGTTGACGACGGTGCCGATGACGGTGTCGACGCCGTCGGCCTCGAGCTGTGCGATCGCCGCGCCGGCGAGCGGTGTGGTCATGGCGTCATTGTGCCGACCGGGCGGCCGGACTGCCGCGCTTCGCTCAGGCCCGGCTGGGCAGCGTCAGCTTGCAGGCCTGTCCGATGTCCAGCGTGCGCAGGGTCCGGCCCATGCCCAGCCACATCGCGCAGGACAGGGTCAGGTCGGCCAGCAGCTCGTCGGAGAACTGTTCGTGGGCGCGGTCCCAGAAGTCCTCGTCCTCGCGCAGTTTGGTGTGCTCGGTGGCGAACCGGTGGGCGAACTCGGCGGCCACGCGCTCCTGCTCGGTGAACCCCGGCCAGGTGCGCCATTCCAGGGCGTGCTCGTAGAGCTCCTCGTCGACACCGGCCGCCGGCCCGTCGGCGTCGCGGGTGTTGACGCACACCGTGCATTCGTTGTCGTAGGCCATGACGATGCGGGCCAGCTCCCGCACTCGCATCGGCAGCCGGTTGCGGTCGCTGTAGACCGCGGAACTGAAGCCCGCCATCGCCGTGCCCAAATCCGGGGACCGGGTGATCCAGCCCGCCACGTCGTCGTCGGGGAAGTCTCCGATTCGGCTCATGGCGCGATGCTACGCCGCCCGGGCCGGTCAGGAACAGCCGTCCTGCGGGTGACCCGGGCGTACGATCCGGGGCGGTAGCTCAGGGAAGGCGGATGCCATGCCCGGTGATCGCGAACACCGCACGGTGCGGCTGCGCGACGGGCGCGTGGTGGCCTACGCCCACTACGGCGCACCCGATGGTGCCGTCGTCGTCAACGCCCACGGTGGTCTGGCTTGCCGACTCGACATCGCTGCGGCCGACGGGCCGGCCCGCGCGGCGGGTGTCCGGGTGATCTCCCCCGACCGCCCTGGCATCGGAGGATCAGACCCCAGTCCCGGACGCACGATCCTGGACTGGGCCGCCGACGTCGGCGAGCTGATGGATCACCTTGAGGTGGAAACCTTTTCCGTCATGGGCTGGTCGATGGGCGGCCAGTACGCCGCCGCGGCGGCCGTCGCGATGCCGACCCGCGTCCGGCGTCTCGCGATCATCGCCGGGGCATTGCCGCTGACCGAACCCGGCGTGTTCGCACAGCTGCCGGCGTTCGACAGGATGTACACTCGGCTCTCCCAGGCGGCGCCCTGGCTCGACCGGATGTGCTTTCGGACAATGCATTCCGCGGCGAGCCGGGCCCCGCACCTCTACGGTCGGCTGGCCGCCGCAGGTCTGGGGCCGGTCGATGGGCAGGTGCTGCGCGACGAGGGCTACGCCGTGTTCGCCGCCATGTCGGCCGAGGCCTTCCGCCAACCCGAAGGCGTGGTCGAGGATTACCGGGCCTGGGCCCGGCCGTGGGGGTTCGGTCCGGAGCAGATCACCGTCGCCACCGATGTGTGGGCCGGCGAGAACGACCAACTGGTCAAGGTCGGCTGGGAATCCGAACTCGCCCGGCGCATCCCCGGCGCCACGCTGCACGTCCGGCCGGGCGGACACTTCCTGGCCCACCTGCACTACCCGGAGATCTTCGAGCGGTTGACCGGATAGCTAGTTGGCCGCCCGGGCGGGGGTGCGCATCTCGTCGGGGCTCCACTCGCGCTGCACCAGCATCCGCTGGGCGATCCGCTCCAGGGCCGCCTCCACCTGCAGCCGGTCCGGCCGGCCCGCGAAGTCGGTGGAGCGGGCCAGCCGGTGCGCGATCCGGTCGGCGATCGCCGCGACCACCTCGTCGACCTGCCGCGCGCCGGCCTGGGTCAACCACCACTCGTCGCCGGTGCGCAGGGCGTAGCCGGTGTCGGCCAGCCGCCGGAACGTCGGTTCCAGCACCTCGCACGGAACCCGCAACCGCTCGGCGATGTCGGTGAGCCGCGCGGAGCCGAAAACCTGCTTGTTGCGGTAGATCTGGAGCAGCCCCCACAGCGCGGCGACGTCGAGGTCGCACCCCGGCGAGCCCGCCAGCGAGCGCAGCCGCAGGTCGGGTGAGTCACGCATCATCCGGGCGACCGCGAGTTCCAGGATCTGCTCCGGGGTCTCGGTGCTCGGCATCCCGAAGCCCTCGCCGAGGTCCACCGACATGACGTCCTCCATTTCGCGCAGCGGCACCTCCTTGAGCATCAGCGCGAGCACGAACCCAACCAGGGCCACCGGCGCGGCGCACAGGAACACCCGGCCGAGCGAGTCGGCGTAGGCGTCGATGATCGGCGCGGCCGTCGCGGAGGGCAGCCTGTGCAGGGCCTGCGGTGACTGGGCGGCCAGGGCCGGGGCACCGGCGGCGGCCAGGGCAGGCCCGATGCGGTCGTCGAGGAAGTTGGCGAACAGCGAGCCGAAGATGGCCGCGCCGAACGAACTTCCGATGGTGCGGAAGAACGTCACCCCGGAGGTGGCCACGCCCAGGTCCTCGAACTTCGCGGTGTTCTGCACCGTGAGGATCAGCACCTGCATGCACAGGCCGATGCCGGTGCCGAGGACGAACAGATACAGCGACTGGCGCCATACCGGGGTGTCCGCACCCATCTGCGACAGCAACACGAACGCGCCGGCCATCACCGCGGTGCCGACGACCGGGAAGATCTTGTAGCGGCCGGTGCGCCCGACCAGCACGCCGCTGCCCATGGAGGTGATCAACAGCCCGACCACCATCGGCAGGGTGCGCAACCCCGACGCGGTCGCCGAGACGCCGTCGACGAACTGCATGAACGTCGGCAGGAAGGTCAGTGCGCCGAGCATGGCGAATCCGACCACGAAGCTCAGCACGCAGCAGACCGTGAACACCGGGTCGCCGAACAACCGGATGGGCAGCACCGGTTCGGCGGCGCGCAGTTCGACCCACACGAACACCGCCAGGGCCAGCGTCGAGGCGGCGAACAGCCCGATGATGGTCGGCGACGACCACGGGTAGGTGCTGCCGCCCCAGCTGGTGGCCAGCGTCAGCCCGGAGGCGCCGAGCCCGACGAAAAGGATTCCGGCGTAGTCGATCACCGGCCTGCCGACCCGGCCGAGGGCGGGGATCGTGAGCGCCGCGACGACGAACACCACGACCGCGACGGGTACGTTGATCCAGAAGGCCCAGCGCCAGGACAGATGGTCGGTGAAGAAGCCGCCCAGCAGCGGGCCGATCACCGTCGTCACCCCGAACACCGCCCCCAGCGCGCCCTGGTAGCGGCCACGTTCGCGCAGCGGGATGACCTCGCCGATCACCGCCATCGAGGTGACCATGATGGCCCCGCCGCCGATCCCCTGCAGTGCCCGGGAGGCCACCAGCATCGTCATCGACGACGACAGGCCGCACAGCACCGAGCCGGCGAAGAAGAACACGATCGCGGCCTGGAAGATCGCCTTGCGCCCGAACAGGTCACCGAGTTTCCCGACGATGGCCGTGGTGATCGTGGATGCGAGCAGGTAGCTGGTCACCACCCAGGATTGATGGCCGGCGCCGCCCAGGTCGGCCACCACCGTGGGCAGCGCGGTGGCCACGATGGTCTGGTCCAGTGCGGCCAGCAGCATGCCGAGCAGGACCGCGACGAAGATCAGGTTTCGTCGTCGGGCGCCGATGCGGGCGCCACCGGTCTCCGGGTCCGCAGCGGCGGTTGTGGGCGCCGTCAGCTCGGCGGCCGCGAGACGCACTGGGCGGAGTACAGCTCCTCGCCGAGCTTCTCCATCAGCTCGAGTTGCGTCTCGAGGTAGTCGACGTGCTTCTCCTCGTCGGCCACGATCTCCTCGAACAGCACCGCGGTGGTGGAGTCCTGCTTCTCCCGGCACAGGATGATGGCCGGCTTGAGCCGTGCGAGCACCTCGTACTCGATCGCCAGGTCGCTCTCGAACTGTTCCCGCAGGCTCTGTCCCACCCGCAGCGAGCCGATGCGCTGGTAGTTGGGCAGGCCGTCGAGCAACAGGATCCGGTCGGTGATCCGCTCGGCGTGCACCATCTCATCGAACGACTCGGCCCGGGTGTGCTTCGCCAACTCGGTGAAACCCCAGTTCTCCTGCATCTTCGCGTGCAGGAAGTACTGGTTGATGGCGGTCAGCTCGCTGGTCAGCTGCTCGTTGAGCAGGCGCAGTACTTCGGGATCTCCTTGCATGGCGGCTCCTGCCGGGAATGGGCGACGGTCGGAATTCCCAATCTAGTGCAGCCCAGACGACGGGCGAGGTGATCCGGCGTGTCGGCGGGGTGTGCCGACTAAGGTTAGGATGCGCTAACCTAGCCGGTGCGAGAGGAGCAGTCGATGTACGTGTGCCTGTGCACCGGCGCCACCACCCAGGCGGTCGCCGACGCGGTCGCCAGCGGCGCCACCACCTGCAACCAGGTCGCCGCCCACTGCGGCGCCGGGCTCGATTGCGGTCGGTGCCGCCGCACCGTGCAGGCCATCATCGCCGCTGAACGCCCGCGGGGTTGCCCGGAGCGTGAGGTCGTCAGCTCGAGCGGCCGCGGCTGAACTCCGCGAGGGCCTCGGCGTTCGCGGCCGCACCCATCAGCTTCTCGAACCACCCGTTCTCGCGCGTCGTCGCGGCGGCGATCTCCCCGCGAATCGGTTCCACCATGGTCTGCTTGACCGCGATGAGACTCGAAATCGGCCGGGAGGCAAGCACTTCGGCGTGCGTGCGAACGTCGGCCAGCAGCGCGTCCGGTTCGCACACCTTCCACACCAGGCCCATCCGGTGGGCTTCCTCGGCGCTGACCCACTCCGAGGACATCAGCAGCCAGGCGGCGTTCTGCCGACCGATCAACTGTGGCAACAGGTATGACGACGCCGCCTCCGGCGCGACCCCGAGGCTGGTGAACGGGCACTTCAGCCGCGCGGTCGTGGACATGAAGGCCAGGTCGGCGTAGCCGAGGATGGTGGTGCCGATACCCAGCCCGATGCCGTTGACCGCGCAGATCAGCGGCTTGGGGAAGTTCGTCAGCGCCGAGATCAGGCCGGGGAAGCCGTGCCTGCCGACCGCGAAGTCGGGATTGGTGATGCGCTCCTGCATCTCGGTGAGGTCCTGGCCGGCGCTGAACGCCCGACCGGTGCCGGTGATGATCACGACCGCGACCTCGGGATCATCCGCGGCGGCCAGCAGCGCATCGGCGGTGGCGTCGTAGAGCGCCTCGTTGAACGCGTTGAGCGCCTCGGGGCGATCGAGGGTCAGGGTGCGGACCCGATTCTCGTCGGCGATGTGCAGCGTCATGGCAAGAACCTAACCGTTGCTGTACACCCGGCAGGGGTCGACCAGCACCGCGGTGCGGCGCTGCTCGACCATCGTCCGGTCGTAAGCGTCCCAGTCGTCGTGGGTGCCGCCGCAGGCGGTGAACACCTCGCGCAGCAACAGCCGCAACCGGTCGGGACCGTCCAACCAGTCCACCGGGTCGTCGGGGCCCGCGAGTTCGGCGGGCCCCTCCACCGTCGCCCACTGCCATCCGTCGCGGAAGGTCACCGCCAGTTGCGGGCGCGCCCGCAGGTTGGCCAGCTTCACCCGACCGTAGGTGACGAAGCCGAGCACCGGCCGCCCGGTGGCCGGGTGGTCGAGCACGCCGGCGTTGACCAGCGATGCCTGGATCGTGCCGTCGGAGCGCAGGGTCGACACGACCGCCAGGCCGCGATCGGCACGGGCCAGCGCCGCGGCGTCGGACAGCGTGGTCACTGTGTCGGCCTGGAGGCGACGTCGGCACGAAACGGGCTGCGGTAGCAGTATCGACTGGTCGGCACTGCGTCGATGTTCGTGCTGGCGCCGAAGGACGAGGTACTGGCGACCATCTTCTGCATCCGGTCGGACAGGTCGGCGTCGTCGGCGGCGCCGAAGAACGCATGCAGGCTGCCGACCGCCTCGATCGGGAACTGCTCCTCGACGATCGCCGACAGCGCGGGCGCGTCCGGGGTGAGCCCGCGCACCACGTAGTTCTGCACATAGCCGAAGGTGGACTGGGTATCGATGGCCACCTGGGTGTGGCTGCCGTGCCACCGGCTCAGCCAGGTGGCCTCGTCGAGGTCGGCGGGCCTGCGCAGCAGCGCCATGTTCGCCAGCCCGGGCGAGCGCTCCCCCGGCGGTGTCGGCGCCGGCGGCATCGGCGCGGACTCGGTGACCAGATACGCGGCGACGTGTTCGGCGTGCCGCCCGAGGATGTCCAGCGCGGTGGTCGTCTGGTCGCCGTAGTACTGCTGGGTCCACAGGCTGACCAGCGCCTGCACCGGCGGGTCCAGCGTCGTCAGCGTCATCAGGGCGTCGCGGACGGCGGCGTCGCGCACGTACACCGTCAGGCCGGGCGGGTCCAGCGCGAGCAGCTCGTCGACGACCGGTCCGCGCAGCCGCCCGGCCCAGGCGTCGTCGGCGGTGCCGGTGCGCAGGGTGACGATCACCTTCTCCATCGCAGTGAACCTACCGCCTGCCCCCCTCGGTCGCGGTAGCGTGTCCGCCGCGGGGGGACGAGATTGCGTCAAGGACCCACCGAGGAGTGCAAGTGGCCGAAGCCAACCCGACCGACGACGCCGTGCGCCGCGATGTCCTGCCCATCCCCGATCCCCAGCACGTCGGGCTGACCACCTACGACGCCCGGGATCCGAACACCAGCTATCCGCCGATCAAGGAACTGCGGCCGCCCACGGGTGCACCTAACGTGCTGATCGTGCTGATCGACGACGTCGGCTTCGCGGCCTCGTCGGCGTTCGGCGGCCCGTGCGAGACGCCGGTGGCCGAGCGGCTGGCCGGAGAAGGCTTGAAGCTCAACCGCTTTCACACCACCGCACTGTGCTCGCCGACCCGCCAGGCCCTGCTGACCGGACGCAACCACCACTCGGTCGGAATGGGCGCCATCACCGAGATGGCCACCTCCGCGCCGGGCAACAGCAGCATCCGGCCGCTGAACAAGGCGCCGATCGCCGAGACCCTCTGTCTCAACGGCTACTCCACCGCACAGTTCGGCAAGTGCCACGAAGTGCCACTCTGGGAGGTCTCTCCGGCCGGCCCCTTCCAGCAGTGGCCCACCGGGTCGGGCTTCGAGTACTTCTATGGCTTCGTCGGCGGCGAGGCCAACCAGTACTACCCGGGTCTGTTCGAGGGCACCACACCCGTCGAACCGCCGCGCACCCCGGAAGAGGGCTACACGCTCACCCAGGACCTGGCGGACCATGCCATCACCTGGGTACGCCAGCAGCAGGCACTGATGCCCGACAAGCCGTTCTTCATGTATTTCGCGCCCGGCGCGACGCACGCCCCGCACCACGTGCCGAGGGAATGGTCGGAGAAGTACCGCGGCAAGTTCGACGAGGGCTGGGATGTGCTGCGGCAGAGGATCTTCGCAGCGCAGAAGAAGCTCGGCGTGATCCCGAAGGACGCCGAGCTGACCGTGCGCCCCGGCGAGATCCCGGCCTGGGACGACATGGCCGACGAGCTCAAGCCCGTCCTGTCCCGGCAGATGGAGATCTACGCCGGTTTCCTCGAGCAGACCGACCACGAGATCGGCCGGGTGATCGACACCCTGGCGGATCTCGGGGTGCTGGAGGACACGCTGATCTACTACATCATCGGTGACAACGGCGCCTCCGCGGAGGGCACCCCGCAGGGCTGCTTCAACGAAATGGCCGTACTCAACGGCATGGGTGGGATCGAAACCACCGAGTTCATGATGTCCAAGGTCGACGACTTCGGCACACCGGACGCCTACAACCACTACGCGGTGGGCTGGGCGCACGCGCTGTGCACGCCGTACCAATGGACCAAACAGATCGCGTCGCACTGGGGCGGCACCCGCAACGGCACCATCGTGCACTGGCCGAAAGGCCTGTCCGACAAGGGAACCGTCCGCGATCAGTTCCACCATGTCATCGACGTCGCGCCCACCATCCTGGAGGCCGCCGGCATCCCGGCGCCGCTGTACGTCAAGGGGATTCAGCAGGCCCCGTTGGAGGGCGTCAGCATGTTGCCCACGCTGCGCGACACCGCGGCGCCGGAGTCGCACGTCGTGCAGTACTTCGAGATCCTGGGCAACCGCGGGATCTACCACAACGGCTGGACGGCGTGTACCAAACACCGCACGCCCTGGCTGCAGGACCAGCCACCATCGTTCGACGCCGACATCTGGGAGCTCTACGGACCCGACGACTGGACCCAGTCCCGCAACCTGGCCGCCGAGAAGCCGGACAAACTGGCCGAGCTGCAACGGCTTTGGCTTATCGAGGCGGTCAAGTACAACGTGGTCCCGCTGGACGACCGCAGCTTCGAGCGGATCAATCCCGATATCGCGGGGCGCCCGCAACTCATCCGCGGCAACAGCCAACTGCTCTTTCCCGGCATGCGGGTGCCCGAGGGTGCGATGATCAACATCAAGAACAAGTCCCACCAGGTGACCGCCGAGGTCGTGGTCCCCGACGGAGGGGCGAACGGGGTGATCGCGACCCAGGGCGGCCAGGTCGGCGGCTGGGCACTCTACGTCCACGAGGGAAAGCTGAAGTACTGCTACAACTTCTTCGGTATCCAGCACTTCTTCGTCGCCGCGGACACCCCGGTGCCGGCCGGAAAGCACCAGGTGCGGATGGAGTTCGCCTATGACGGCGGCGGCTTGGCCAAGGGCGGTACCGTCACGCTCTACTACGACGGGAAGCCGGTGGGCACCGGCCGGGTCGAGATCACCATTCCGATGGCGTTCTCCGCCGACGAGGCCTGCGATGTCGGGCGCGACACCGGCTCCCCGGCCTCACCGGACTACGGGCCGACGGACAACGAGTTCACCGGGACGATCGACTGGCTGCAGATCGATATCGGCGATGACGGCCAGGACCACCTGATCACGCCGGAGGACCGGCTCAAGGTTGCGATGGGCAAGCAGTAGTCAGCCGCCCCGATCAATCCCTGAGCCAGCGCGGCGTGATGAACACGCCCTCGGCCTCGACGGTGATGCCCTCGGCGTCGGAGATATGGCCGGCGCAGAACGTCTTCACCCCGTCGGTGCGGGTGATCGCCGCCTCGGCGTGCAACGGGCCCAACGGCGTGGCGCGCAGGTAACGCATGGTGATGCTGCCGGTGAACCGCGGCTTGCGGTCCGGGCTGGCGGCCTCGCCGAGCACGTGGTCGAGGATCAGCGCGGACACCCCGCCGTGGACGTGTCCCGGCGGGCCCTCGTAGGCCGCGCCGAGGTGGAAGTCGGCCCAGCGCCTGCCGTCGGGTTCGTGCCGGACCTCCAACGGTGGCGCCAGCGCGTTGCGGATGCCGATCACGGCGTTGCCCCAGCCGATGCTCTCCCCCGAGGTGGTGCGGCGGACCCCGAACGCGCCGTCGATCTGCGTGCTGCGCAACCGCGCCACCGCGGCGTCGATGTCGGCCTGGACCGCGGCGACGGTCTCCGCGTCCGCCCGGGTGCGGATGGTGGCGTCGACGAGGTCGCGCACCGAGCAGGCCAGCGGTTCGTAGAGCGCGCGCAGCCGCGCGATCTCCTCGGCGGAGATGTCCTCGACGGTGAATTCCAGCACCCAAGCACTAGTACACGCCCGATGTCGAGGCTGTCTAACCGCGGTCCCGGCGCCCTGTCCTTCGCCCCGGTTGCAACGGTGTCGGGATCGCCGACGCTGACCTACCCTGTGCTCATGGCGGGTCCGCTGGCCAACACCGAGCCGTACTACGACCTCGGCGGCTACCGCCGCGCCGTCGACACCCCGTCCGCAGCCGCCGCACTCTGGTTCAACCGGGGCCTGGTGTGGGCCTATGCGTTCAACCACGAGGAGGCCGTCCGCTGCTTCGAGCGGGCGCTCGAACTCGATGACGGTCTCGCGATCGCCCGCTGGGGCATCGCGTATGCGATCGGACCCAACTACAACAAGGCGTGGGAGGCGTTCGACCCCGCCGACCTGGCAGCCTCGCTGGCGCGGGCCCGTGCGGAGCTGCGCCGCGCGACTCAGGGTCGGTCCAACGCACTCGAACGCGGCCTGATCGAGGCGCTGGGTGCCCGCTTCCCCACCGAGGACCCGGACGACGCCGACGCGCTGGCGGCCGGGCACACCGCCTACGCCGACGCGATGGCCGCGCTCGCGCAGGCGTATCCCGACGACGTCGACGGGCTGGCGCTCGCCGCCGACGCCGCGGTCAACATCACCGCGTGGGCGTTGTGGGACACCGCAACCGGCGCGCCGGCCCCGGATTCACGGGTGCTCGAGGCCAAGGCCTACCTGGACCGCGCGCTGGCCAGCGACGCCGGGCGGGCCCATCCGGGCGTGCTGCACCTGTACATCCACGCCATGGAGATGTCGGCCCACCCCGAGGACGCGCTGCCCGCCGCCGACCTGCTGCGCGGGCTGGTGCCCGACGCCGGGCACCTGCAGCACATGCCGTCACACATCGACGTGCTGTGCGGCGAGTACCGCGCATCGGTGCTGGCCAACCAGGCGGCGGTGCGGGCCGACCGCCGTTTCGTGCAGCGCGACGGCCCGCTGAACTTCTACTCCCTGTACCGCGCGCACGACCTGCACTTCGTCGTCTATTCGGCGATGTTCGCCGGGCAGTCACGGATCGCGCTGCAGGCCGCCGACGAACTGTCCGGGCAGCTCACCGAGGAACTGCTGTCGATCCCCTCCCCGCCGATGGCGGACTGGCTCGAGGCCTTCGTCCCGCTGCGGGTGCATGTGCTGATCCGGTTCGGCCGGTGGGACGAGCTGATCGCCGAGCCGCTCCCGGGTAACACCGAATTGTATTGCAGCACAACGGCCACCATCCACTACGGCCGCGGGGTGGCGCACGCCGCCAAGGGGCAGATCGAGCGGGCCCGCGCGGAGCGGGACGACTTCGCCGCGGCCTACGCGCGGATCCCGGAGTCGCGCTACCTGTTCAACAACACCAGCCGCGACATCCTCGCGGTCGCCGCGGCCATGCTCGACGGCGAGATCGCTTACCGGGAGGGCGATTACGAGCGGGCGTTCGCGCACCTGCGCCGTGCCATCGCCCTCGATGACGCGCTGCCCTACGACGAGCCGTGGGGCTGGATGCAGCCCACCCGGCATGCCTACGGCGCGCTGCTGCTCGAACAGGGCCGCGTCGAGGAGGCGGCCGCCGTCTACGCCGCCGACCTCGGCCTCGACCCCACGCTGAGCCGGCCCTGCCAGCACCCGAACAACGTGTGGAGCCTGCACGGCTATCACGAATGCCTGACGCGGCAGGGCCGCACCGCCGAAGCGGCGATCATCGCCCGCCAACTGGATGTGGCCCGCGCCCGCGCCGACGTCCCGATTGTCGCGTCCTGCGCCTGCCGGCTGGACGTGCAACCGCCGAGCTGCTGCGCAGACTGACCGCGAGTGTGAATCCGTGGCGCAATTCGGCACGATCTCTCGCCGAGGATTCACACTCGGCGGGCACGCCCGGTTCGGATCGCGACCGTATGGTCGAAGGAGTGCAGGACGAGACGGTGCCGTCGGCGCCGGTGGGCGCGAACAGGTAGGGCCGGCCGCTGCTCGATCCGTCGCCGCGCTGTACCGCAGGCTTCGGCGCTCCCGGCGCGCTGCGTAGAGTAACCAGGCGTGGCAACGACCGGGCCGGACTGGGTGCGCCACGCGATCTGGTGGCACGTGTATCCGCTCGGATTCGTCGGGGCCTACCCCGCCGCGCAGCCACCCGCACCCGACGAACACCGGCTCGGCCGCATCGTCGACTGGCTGGACCACGCGGTCGAACTGGGCACCTCCGGGATCGCACTCGGACCGATCTTCGCCTCCCGCACCCACGGCTACGACACCACCGACCACTACCGGATCGATCCTCGCCTCGGCGACGACACCGACTTCGACCGACTCGTCGACGAGGCGCACCGGCGCGGCCTTCGGGTGCTGCTCGACGGCGTGTTCAACCACGTCGGCACCGACTTCGACCGCTACCGGCAGGCGACCGAGCACGGTGATGCCCAGTCCGCCAAGTGGTTTCGCGGCCGCCCCGGACACTTCCACACCTTCGAGGGCCACGGCGACCTGATCACGCTCAACCACCGCAACGGCGAAGTCGTGGACTACACCGTCGACGTCATGTCGCACTGGCTGTCCCGCGGCGCGGACGGCTGGCGCCTGGACGCGGCCTACGCGGTGCCCGAGTCGTTCTGGGCGCAGGTGCTGCCGCGGGTGCGGGCGGCGCATCCCGACGCCTGGTTCGTCGCCGAGGTGATCCACGGCGACTACACCGCGTTCGTCGACGGGGCCAAGGTCGACTCGGTGACCCAGTACGAGTTGTGGAAGGCGACCTGGAGTGGGCTCAACGACGGCAACTTCCACGAACTGGACTGGGCGCTGCAGCGGCACAACGACTTCCTGGCCCGCTTCGCGCCCCTGACGTTCATCGGCAACCACGACGTCACCCGCATCGCCAGCCGGCTGGATCGCCCCGAACACCTTGCCCACGCCCTGGTTCTGCTGTTCACCATCGGCGGCGTGCCCTCGATCTACGCCGGCGACGAGTACGGCTACCGCGGTATCAAGGAAGACCGGGCCGGCGGCGACGATGCGGTGCGGCCCGAGTTCGGTTCCCCGCCGGTCGATCTCGACGACGCCGGCAGCGCCGCGCTGCGGCTGCACCAGTACCTGATCGGTCTGCGCCGCAGGCATCCGTGGCTGCACGGCGCGACCACCCGCGCCGTGCTGCTGGACAACCGGCGCTACGTCTACGAGACCCGCGCCGGTGACGAAGCGCTGCTGGTGGCGCTCAACATCGACGACGCACCGATGCCACTGCCCGTCGCCGTACTGACCGGTCGGCAGGCCCGGATCGTGGCGGGCACCGCCGCCCCGCCCGAAGAGGTCGTCGACGAGGCCGAGTTGGCGCCCCAGGGCTGGCTGCTGCTGCGTCCGCTCTGAGGGGCTACAGCAGATCCAGGGTGCGCGGGTCCGGCTCGCCGCCGTAGTACTTGTCCAGCACGGCCGTGAAGTCGGCGTCGTCGTCGGCGGCCTGGGCGAACAGCGTCATCGACGAGCGCAGCTTGAGGTCGTCCGGCGAGCCGAACATGGCGTTGATCGTGCGGCCCCGTACCGCCGACACCAGCCGTGCGCACTCCCGCAACCGCGGACCGAGGACCGGGTGCGCCAGATACGCCCGCGCCTCGTCGAGCGAACCGATGCCGAAGTGCTTCGCGGTCTGACTGTGCCCCAGCGCACCGTGCTGCGGGAAGATGAACCAGATCCAGTGGCCGCGCTTCGCGCCCGCGCGCAACTCGGCGCGCACCCGGTCGTAAACATCGGCCTGGGCGTCGACGAATCGCTGCAGGTTGAACGGATCGGCCACGGCTCCACAGTGCCACACACCGACCGGGTTGTTGCCGCGGCGTGACCGGTTCGTTATCGCAGGGGCGGACAGACTGCAAACGGCGCCGAAAATGACTGTCGGGTAAAGGGATTCCGAGTCCGCCACGTCGCCTGATCGTTAGCCAACCGCGACTCGGCGCACCGAATCGCGTTCCGATTCTGCGCGTCGCCGCGTGTTTGACTACCGACGCACAGCAATTGACCGTCCATTGAACGCGTTACGAAAGGTGATGGTTGTCGTCATGAAATTCGTCGAGATGATGCGAGGCACTTGGTTGCGCCGCGTGGCCGCAGCCTTCGTGGCCGCACTCTTCCTGCCCGGCCTGATTGGCGTCGTCGGCGGTTCGGCGACGGCGTCCGCCTTCTCCAAGCCCGGCCTGCCGGTGCTCTACCTGGATGTCCCGTCGGCCGCGATGGGCCGCAACATCCGGATCCAGTTCCAGGGCGGTGGGCCGCACGCGGTCTATCTGCTCGACGGTCTGCGCGCCCAGGACGACTTCAACGGTTGGGACATCAACACCCCGGCGTTCGAGTGGCTGTACGGCTCGGGCCTGTCGACGGTGATGCCGGTCGGCGGTCAATCCAGCTTCTACACCGACTGGTACCAGCCGTCGCAGGGCAACGGTCAGAACTACACCTACAAGTGGGAAACGTTCATGACCCAGGAACTACCGGCCTACCTGCAGGCCAACTACGGCGTCGACCCGAACGGCAACGCGGTGGTCGGCCTGTCGATGGCGGGCGGCGCGGCGCTGACCTACTCCATCTACTACCCGCAGAAGTTCGTCTACGCCTCGTCGCTGTCGGGATTCCTGAACCCGTCCGAGGGCTGGTGGCCGATGCTGATCGGGCTGGCGATGAACGATGCGGGCGGCTACAACGCCCAGAGCATGTGGGGCCCGTCCTCGGACCCGGCATGGCGGCGTAACGACCCGATGGTCAACATCAATCAGCTGGTCGCCAACAACACCCGCATCTGGATCTACTGCGGCACCGGAACCCCGTCCGAACTGGACACCTCCGGTGGCGGCGGCAACCTGATGGCGGCGCAGTTCCTGGAGGGCTTCACGCTCCGCACGAACAAGACCTTCATGGACAACTACCTGGCCGCCGGCGGGAAGAACGGCGTGTTCAACTTCCCGCCCAACGGCACGCACAGCTGGGGCTACTGGGGTGCCCAGTTGCAGCAGATGATCCCGGACATGCAGCGCGTGCTGGGAGCCACCCCGTCCGCGGGCTGATATACCCCCCGAACAGCGAGCCTGCCGCACACCCGCGGCAGGCTCGCTGCTTTGTCTCAGCCGTCCGGCGGCCCGGCTACGTCGGGATGCAAATAGGCCGGCCCGGGGAAACCGGCGCGGCGCATCGCCAGCCCGCTCAGGCATTCGAAGATCGCCCGCCGGGCGTTCATCGTCGTGGTGTAACCGGGATCGAGATGGGGCGCCACCTCCACGACCTCGATGCCCACCACCGGTGTCTCGTGGCAGATCCGGCGCAGCGCGGGCAACAGCTCGCGGTTGGTCAGTCCGGGCGGCTCGGGCGTGCCGGTACCCGGTGCGAACGCTGGGTCCAGCACGTCGATGTCGAGCGACAGGAACAGATATTGCGGGCCGTCGAGTGCCTCGGCAATCGCATCCTCGAGCACGGCATCGAATCCGCGGCGGTCGATCTCGGCCATGTAGTGGGCGCGCAAACCGTTCTCGTTCATCCACTCGAACAGCGCCTCGTCCGGTGAGACCGCACTGCGCAGCCCGATCTGGATGAAATTGCGCGCCGGCACGTGCTCGTCGTCGATCAGCCGCCGGATCGGCGTCCCGTGCGACACGGGATGGCCGACCAGGGTGTCGGCACAGTCGGGATGAGCATCGAAGTGGATCACCCCGACGTTGCCGCCGCCGTACACATCGGCCACCGCGGCGGCGTCGGGCCAGAGGATGGAGTGGTCGCCGCCGAGCACGATCGGGACCGCCCCGACCTCGGCGATCTCGCGGACCAGGGTGCGGATCGGTTGCATGGAGTTCTCGATGCTGAGCGGGTCCACCGCGGCGTCGCCATAGTCCACGACGGTCAGGTGTTCGAAGGGCCGAATCCGGGTGCTCGGGTTGGTCAGCAGCTCGGGCATGTTCGGCAGCAACCGTTCGTCGGCGCGCAACGCACGCGGGCCGTACGCCGCCCCCCGATGGCCCAGGGAGGTGTCCACCGGCGCACCGACGATGGCCACATCGACCTTTCCGGCCCGCAAGTCCTCCTGGTTGAGGCACAGCGGGACGCCGCAGAACGTGGCGATGCCCGCGTAGGCGGGCACGAAGTTGTAGCGCCGCAGGTTGATGGGTCCGGGCTCGCGCCGCGGATCGTGGGACCGGTCGAAGGGCTGGTCGAAATCTCCGAAGACTTCCATCGCGCTTGACCCCTGGTCGAAGAGACGGCTCGCGGTGATCGTAGGAGCGCCTCTGCGCGGTGGCAAGGGCGCGGAAACGCCGGACAAGGCCGAGGGAACAATCCGGCCGCCACCGAGGTTGAGCGCATCAGACTGAACTTTGGAGGATTGATGGCTGAAGCCACATCTGTGCCGGTGCTGTTCGTGAGTGATCCGATCGTGCTGCCCGGGATGGTGGTGCCGATCGCCCTGGACGACGCGGCCCGCGTCGCCGTCGACGCCGCCCAGGCCAGCGAGTCGGGCACCCTGCTCATCGCACCCCGGCTCGATGACCGCTACCCCACCCACGGGGTGCTGGCGTCGATCGTGCAGGTCGGCCGCATCCCCGGCGGCGGTGCCGCCGCGGTGGTGCGCGGTGAACGGCGCGCCCACATCGGTTCCGGCACCACCGGACCGGGGGCGGCGCTGTGGGTGGAGGTCGACGAACTGCCCGAGGCCGAACTGACCGACGAGACCAAGAGCCTGGCCGCCGAGTACAAGAAGCTGGTCCTGGCGCTGCTGCAACGCCGGGAGGCCTGGCAGCTGGTGGACGCAGTCAACCAGCTGAGCGACCCCTCCGCACTGGCCGACACCGCCGGGTACGCCTCGTACCTGACCGATGTGCAGAAGCGTGACCTGCTGGAGACCGAGAACGTCGACACCCGGCTGCGGGCGCTGATCGACTGGACGGCCGAACACCTGGCCGAGGTCGAGGTCAGCGACAAGATCTCCCAGGACGTCCGGGAGGGCATGGAGAAGACGCAGAAGGAGTTCCTGCTGCGCCAGCAACTCAACGCCATCCGCAAGGAACTCGGCGAATTGGGTCCCGACGGCGGGGAGGACTCGGACGACTACCGGTCCCGCATCGAGGCGGCCGACCTGCCCGAGAAGGTGCGCGAAGCCGCGCTCCGCGAGGTCGGCAAGCTGGAACGCTCCAGCGAGCAGAGCCCCGAGGGCGGCTGGATCCGCACCTGGCTCGACACCGTCCTGGACCTGCCGTGGAACGTCACCACCGAGGACTCCACCGACCTGACGGCGGCCCGGGAGATCCTCGACGCCGACCACCACGGCCTCGACGACGTCAAGGACCGCATCGTCGAATACCTGGCCGTCCGGGCGCGGCGCGCCCAGCGCGGGCTGCAGGTCGTCGGCGGCCGCGGATCGGGCGCGGTGATGGTGCTGGCCGGTCCCCCCGGGGTCGGCAAGACCTCGCTGGGCGAGTCCGTCGCCCGGGCACTGGGCCGCAAGTTCGTGCGCGTCGCCCTCGGCGGCGTGCGCGACGAGGCCGAGATCCGCGGCCACCGGCGCACCTACGTGGGCGCGCTGCCCGGCCGGATCGTCCGCGCGATCGGCGAGGCCGGCTCGATGAACCCCGTGGTGCTGCTCGACGAGATCGACAAGGTGGGTTCCGACTACCGCGGCGACCCGAGCGCGGCCCTGCTCGAGGTGCTGGACCCGGCGCAGAACCACACGTTCCGCGACCACTACCTGGACCTCGATCTGGACCTGTCCGACGTGGTGTTCCTGGCCACCGCCAACGTGATCGAGAACATCCCCTCGGCGCTGCTGGACCGGATGGAACTGGTGCAGATCGACGGCTACACCGAGGACGACAAGGTGGCCATCGCCCGCGACTACCTGCTGCCCCGGCAGGCCGAGCGCGCCGCGCTGACCCCCGAGGAGGTCACCGTCACCGACGCCGCGCTGCGCAAGATCGCCGCCGACTACACCCGCGAACCGGGGGTGCGGCAGTTCGAGCGGCTGCTGGCCAAGGCGATGCGCAAGGTCACCACCAAGCTGGACGCCGGCCGAGTCACCGACCTCACCATCGACGAACCGGATCTGGTCGATTACCTCGGCCGGCCGCGGTTCACCCCGGACTCGGCCGAGCGGACCGCGGTGCCCGGCGTGGCCACCGGGCTGGCCGTGACCGGCCTGGGCGGCGACGTGCTCTACATCGAGGCGGGCTCGACCGACGGTGAACCCGGGCTGCAGCTGACCGGTCAACTCGGCGACGTGATGAAGGAGTCGGCGCAGATCGCGCTGTCCTACGTGCGGGCCCACGCCGACCGGCTCGGCGTCGACCCGGCCGCGCTGGACCGCCGGATCCACGTCCACGTGCCCGCGGGCGCGGTCCCCAAGGACGGCCCGTCGGCCGGTGTGACGATGGTGACCGCACTGGTGTCGATGGCCACCGGCCGCAGGGTCCGCGCGGACGTCGGGATGACCGGCGAGGTCACGCTCAACGGCCGGGTGCTGCCGATCGGCGGCGTCAAGCAGAAGCTGCTGGCCGCCCAACGTGCCGGGCTGTCAACGGTTTTCATCCCGCAGCGCAACGAGCCGGACCTAGATGACGTGCCCGCCGAGGTGCTCGAGGCCCTGGAGGTCAAGCCGATGACCGACGTCGCCGAGATCGTCGCGCAGGCGCTGGAACCGCTGACCGAGGCCGTCGACAGCGCGGCCTAGATGTACTGCCCGCCCGCGCCTACGGGCACAGCGGGTTCTGGTACGGCTGCGCCAGGTCGCACGCCGACCGGTCCGGGCCGCTGGTGTTGTCGCCCGGCACCGGCGCCGTCACATCGGTCGAGCCCTCCACCCCGGTCGACTGGCCCGGCGCCGCCGGCGCTTCCGGGCACACCGTGCTCGGGTACGGCTGGCTCAGGTCGCACGCCGAGAGGTCGGGGCCGTCGGGGTTGTCGGGCGCCGGTGTCGGGTCGGCCGACGTGCGCTCCTGGCCCTCGCCGGGGATTGGCACGCACTGCCCGGGTGTAGCCGGGTTGTCGATGAAGCCGAGTGCGCAGTCGGCCAGCGCCGGCCCGGGCGTCGGCAGGGTCGACAACAGGCCGATCATCGGCACCGCCAGTGCGACGCCGAAACCTGCGGCCAGTGCGGCGAGTCGCCGGGGCGGCGGGGTTTTCGTCATGGTCTCTCCTCGCAAGATGCAGCAATGTCTAGCATGCGCGGTGGCCGCAGGCACGGCGATTGCGCGAATCCCGATCCCCGGCGACGCCCCGTGCCGATTCCGCTGCGGGCCGAAATCAGTTGCCATTCAGACACTTTCGGGATCGAACTTCCCGCAGTGGGTGCCACCATGACATCTGTCACAGGCATTCGGATCGGCACCTCGGGGTGGTCCTACGACCACTGGGTCGCTACGGCCACGGCCACGCCGTGCGCAACGCCCTGGACCTGCGGCCGGAGCTGAGCGGATAGTCAGCCGTCCAGCAGGCGGCGCTTGGCCGTGCTGAACTCGGCGTCGGACAGATCGCCGCGATCGCGCATGGTGACCAGCCGCCGCAGCTGCTCGGCGGTCTCGGGATCGAGGTCGGCGTCGTCGGCTGCCGCGCGGACGATCGGCTCGTCCTCGGCGATCTCGATATGCTCGCGGCGTTGGGGGTGGGCCAGCACCACCAGCCGGTCGCCCGGCTCCGGCACCTCACCCAGCAGGAACGCCGACTTCACCGCGGCCTCGTAGGGCGCAGTGCCGTCGGGTGGTTGCACCCGCACCCGCAGGGTGCGGCGAACGTAGAGCTTGTCGACGACCACGTTCAGCAGCGGCCTGATGACCTCGACGATCACCGCGTCGCTGCGCAGGCCCTCGACCCGGACGCGGTCCACCTCGGCCACCTGCTTGGTCAGCCATGCCCCGTAGCCGAGCACCACCACCGCGCAGAGCAACGGTCCCCACATCGAGGCGGGCGCGGTCCAGTCGGCGACCCACGGGATGACCGAGGCGATGACCCAGCCGAGGCCGGTCCCGCGCCTGGCCCGACGGGCGATCGCCATGAACACCAACAGTTGAACGACGTAGCCGGCGACCCACAACCCCAGCGCCCACGCTCGGCCCGCGGTTCCGGTGGACGGCGCCAACAACCAGGGGACGGTCACGGCGGGGGCGACCACCAGGACGCACCACAGCACCGAAAGCGCCGCCACGGTCCGCCACATCACTGCGCCAGGGTAGCGCCCGGGACGACGGCGACTCCCTCCTCGGTTGCGTCGGCAAGCACGGTCACGGTTCCGGAGGTGCCGTCCACCCGAACCCGCATCCCCGTCACCAGCCGGGCCGTCGCGCCGGGAACGTCGACCACGAACGGCACCCCGAGATGGCGGGCGACCACGGCGGGATCCGCGGCGCCGCGCCCTGCGTCGGCGACCACCGCGGCGGGAGTGCCCGCGAGGATCGCGCAGTCGAGGTCCGCCGCGGCCAGCACGGCGATCTCGCCCGATGTCAGATCGGCGTCGTCGACCGATCCCAGCACCCGCACGGTGCCCTCGGCGACGCCCCGGGAGACGGTCCGGCCGCGCAGTTCGCCGTTGTCCGCGGGCCTGTGCGCGGTCAGCGGCTCCCAGCGGCCGTTGATCACCGGGGGTAACACCAAGGCCTGCAACCGCTCCCGCTCGGCGGCCCGGCGTTTGATGCGCAACCGGGCGTCGACCGGCATGACCAGCGCCTCCTCGGTCGTCAGGTAGAAGATGTCCTCGGCCGCGGCGAGTTTCTCCTGCCCGGCCAGTCGCGTCCCGAGTTCCCTTACCGCCGAGCGCAATTCGTGCGTGAAGCGCAGCGTGGCGTCATAGGCGAGTTCGCGGGCAGCGGCCGCGCCGGTCACGGTGTCGTCGGCCTGCGGGGCCCGGGTGACCCGGCCGGCGGCGGCCAGCACGGCCTCGGGACGGTCGGCGAACACGGGTGCCGCCAGGTCGATATCCCCCGGCCCGCGATGGCCGATCCGGGTCACCGCCGCGTCGAACGCGGTGGCGAACATGGGTGCGGCGGCGCGGGCGGCGTCGAGGTCACCGCCGTCGATCGAGATTCGCGCGTAGGGGTGGGCGGTGATGACGTTGGCCAGCGAGGCGAGTTCGGCGTGCATCCGGCCGACGGTCCCGCCGGCGTCGGAGGCGTCGGCGGTGCCCGCCTCGACCTGGGTGGGCGCAACCTCGGCGAACAGGACCGCGAGACCCGAGAGCATCCAACCCTGCTGAATACGGTTGCGCACCAATCGGATCCGTGCACCCAGCGCCGCATCGGTCAGGCCCGAGAGCGAGTGTGAATCGAGGTGCTCGGCCTCGGCCGCCGCGCCGTAGGCCGCGAGATGGCGCCGGAACATCCGGGTGGCGGCGGCGATCCGCGCCGAGGTCAGGGCCACGGTCACCGGATTGGCGGGCCCGGCCTTCGGCCGGCCGGCCGGTAACGGGTCGGTGTCCCCCGCCGCCGCGCGCAACGATGCGGCCAGGGCACCGGCACGAGCCGGCAGCCGCGGCTGGGCCGCGGCGAGCACCGACGCGCCGAGATAGATCCGGTGGCCGAAGCTCGCCACCAGCCGGGTGTCCCACTCGGTGCGCACCGCCGGGGGCAGATTCAGCAGCCGGGACCCGGCCCGGGCGGCCATCCGTAGCCCGGTCAGGTGCACCTCCATCGACATCGGCGTGAGTGGGCCGGTGTCGCCGAATCCCGCCGCCACGAACACCGGGAAGCGGGGGTCGATCCGGCTGTCGAACTCGCCTTCGGCGCCTTCCGGCGCCGCACCGGCCAGCGGTGCGCGCGCGGGGTCGGCTGCACGGGATCCAGGTTCCTCGACCGGCATCGGGAACCGGTTGGGCACGGCTACGGCGCCGCCGGCCTCGAGCTTGCGCCCGGCCAGCCCGCGGGCGGTGTCGGCGACGGCATCGAGCGCCGACCAACCGCATTCGAAACCCCAATCGCGTTGCAGTGGAACGAGATCCAGTGTCGACACCGGCCGGGGCCACGGGCGGATGCCGCGGGTGCCTCGCCGCGGTTCGGCGCCCAGCAGCACGTGGCGGGCCGCGGCCGCGTCGATGACGTCGGCGGTGCCGAGGTCGACGGCACCGGTGTGCTCGACCTCGACGGCCGTCACCAGGAACCGGACCAGATCGTCGACGTGCAGCACGTGCTGCGGTCCGGACACCGGAGCATCGAGCAGGCCCGCGACGGTGCGGGCGACCAGCGCGTCGACCCGTCGGCCGACCGGTGCCGCGATCCGCACCACCAAGCTGGGCGCCCAGCCGCTGATCACGAGTTCCTCGGCCTGCCGCCACGGCGACGGCGCCAGCAGCGACAGCGACGGGAACACCAGTCGGGAGCCACCGCGGGCCGCGGCGTCACCGACCCGAACCACATCGGCCTGCCGCAGCGGGTCCGAACTGGGCAACTGGACCACCACGTCGGCGTCGGCGGCCAGGGCGCGCACGACGGGGTGGTCCAGACCGGCGCGGGTGAAACTCACCTCGGAATCGAGGTCGCGGTGTCCCCCCTCGGCGATCCCCGATACGTCATGGCCCGATGCCAGCAAGCTACGGGCCAGTGCGCGCCCCAGCGCACCGGTGACCTCCGTGACCAAGATCCGCATACCAGGCCCTACTTCCCCCCGCCGCTTCGACGAGGATAGGCAGGTCCCGGCAAAATTTTGGCCCTTTCGGCCGCCGGACGGCCGGATCAGCCGAGGGCGGCGCGACCGTCCGAAGCCACCCGTACCCGCGCGCCGGCGATGTCGGTGTCGACCGTCACCGCCGCGGCATCCGGGTCCTCGATGAGGCCCAGGGTGCGCTCGCCCGCCGGCGTCAGCACCGACAGGAACGCCTTCTCGGGCTTGCCGTCCCGGCCGAACGGCGCGGTCCAGGACTCGACGGTCCCGGTCCCCTCCCACGCCACCAGCGCGGTGCGGGTCGGCTCGCGGTCCACCGCGGGCTGGACGTCCTCCCACCGGAACGCGGTGGGCGGCGGTGTGGCGCTGTACACCCCGAAGCTGTGCTTGGTCAGGTAGCCACCGTTGGCGCTGATCAGGCCGCGGCGCTTCGGGTCGGCGCGCAGCAGGCCGGTCATGGTGGCGATCGAGTGCATGACGTAGTTGTTCCACGGGCCGCCGGCGAAGGTCAGGCCGCCGGTCACCGTCAGCGGGCGCTGCGGATCGTCGAGGGCCAGCCCCAGCTCGGCGGCGGCGACCTGCACCGCGGACGGGAAGCACGAATACAGGTCGACGTGGTCGAGATCGTCGACGCCGATGCCGGCGAGCTCGAGGGCCCGGCGCCCGGCGATCCGGATGGCCGGCGAGCGGTGCAGGTCGCCACGCTCGGTGATCGAGTAGGTGTCATGGGAGTCGGTGCCCGCGTACGGGAATACCCACTGGTCCTGCGGGATCTGCAGATGTGTCGCCTGCTCCGCCGAGCAGAGCAGGACCACGGCGCCCTGGTTGACCATGTTGTTGGAGTTCATCAGCTTCGGGTACGGCCAGCTGATCATCCGGTTGTCCGGGCGGGGCTGCCAGATCTCCTCGGCCGGGATCGGCTCCCGGCTCCAGGCGTGCGGGTTGTCCGCGGCCACCGCGCTGAACCGGGCCCACAGCTCGCCGATCCGGCGGCGGTGCTCGTCGCTGCTCTCGCCGTTGGCGATCCGCAACGCCTGCTCGAACATCGGGTAGACGTGCGAGGGCAGCAGCAGTCCGACGTGGTCCTCGGCCGGGCCCGCCATCGGCACCTCTGACTCCGCGCCCGGCGGCACCGCGACACTGTCGTCCTGGCGCGTCCAGTGCGGCCGGATTCCGTTGTTCTGCAGGCGTTTCCGGGTGCGCCAGGTCTCGGCGCCCGCCAACAGCACCACATCGGTACGGCCCTGCTGGATGTCCAGGCAGGCCTGATTCACCAGCGACTGGGGGGTGTTGCCGCCCGCGCCGGTGTAGGAGGTGGCCGGGGCCTTCGCGCCGATCTTGGCGGCGAGCAGCAGGCCGGGGTCGCGATAGCGCCAGGACAGCAGGTTGACCACCCGGATCGCGTCGACGGCTTGCAGCACCCGCGGGTCGGCCGCTTCCCGCGCCGCCATCGCCATCAGGTCGACCGGTTCGAGTTCGGGGTTGTCCAGGCGTTCGTTGACCTGACCGGCTCCGACGATGACCGGTGTGCGCGGGTCCAGCCCCATCGATGCTTCCTTCCGGTTGACACCCGTCAAAACCTAGCATCGGGTGTCGGGACCGCCGAGACTGAAGCCATGACGACGGCGGCGGCGCTGCGTGACTGCTGGGACCCGCTCGGTTGATCGAAGCTGACGTCTAAATGACGTTGGCGTCTATTTGGCCGGTCGGCCCTCGCCGCACCTCCGCCGATGCCAGTATTGGCTTCGATCAGTAGCCGAACGGTCGGAAAGGACCAACGTGGCCGAGAAATTCAACGGGGTCATCAAGCTCGACATTCGCGATTCGGTCCCGGACTGGAAGCCGTTCGAACTGAAGAAGCCGCCGGAGGGCGCGCCCAACGTCCTGATCGTGCTGTACGACGACACCGGCCTGGCGGCGTGGTCGCCCTACGGCGGCCGGATCAACATGCCGACCATGGACCGGCTCGCCGACAACGGCATCACCTACACCCAATGGCACACCACCGCGCTGTGCTCCCCCACCCGCTCGACGTTCCTGACCGGCCGCAACCACCACGTGAACCGGTGCGCGTCGATCACCGAGGGTTCGATGGGCTTCCCCGGCGCCGCCGGCCGGCTGCCCGCCGAGTGCGCGACGATCGGGCAGGTGCTGCAGGACAACGGCTACGCGACCATGTGGCTGGGTAAGAACCACAACGTCCCGGTCGAGGACCTCTCCCCGGCCGGCAGCCGCTCGGAGTGGCCGCTGTCCAAGGGCTTCGACCGGTTCTACGGCTTCCTGGGCGGCGAGACCAACCAGTGGTATCCCGACCTGATCGAGGACAACCACGCCATCGAACCGCCCTACACCCCCGAAGAGGGCTACCACCTGTCCAAGGACCTCGCCGACCAGGCCATCAAGATGCTGCAGGACCTGCGGTCCTCGGGCCCGTCGAAGCCGTGGTTCATGTGGTTCTGCCCCGGGGCCAACCACGCCCCGCACCACAGCCCGCAGGAGTACATCGACAAGTACAAGGGCGTGTTCGACGATGGTTACGAGGCCTACCGCGAGTGGGTGCTGGCCCGGATGATCGAGCGCGGCGTGGTGCCGGAGGGCACCGAGCTGACCCCGCTGAACCCGATGCCCGACGACGTCGCCAACGAGGCCGACTACGTGCGGCCGTGGGCCGAGCTCAACGACGACGAGAAGCGGCTGTTCTGCCGAATGGCCGAGGTCTTCGCCGGGTTCTCCGAGTACACCGACGTCCAGGTGGGCCGCATCGTCGACTTCCTGGAGCGCACCGGTCAGCTCGACAACACGATCATCTTCTACTGCGCGGACAACGGCGCCTCGGGTGAGGGCACCCCGAACGGATCGGTGAACGAGAACAAGTTCTTCAACGGTTTCCCGGACAGCCTCGAGGAGAACCTGTCCTACTTCGACGAACTCGGCGGCCCGGAGACCTACAACCACTACCCGACCGGCTGGGCGGTGGCGTTCTCCACCCCGTTCCAGATGTTCAAGCGCTACTCGCAGTTCGCCGGCGGCACCTGTGACCCGCTGGTCATCCACTGGCCCAAGGGGATGAAGGCCCGCGGCGAGATGCGCCACCAGTACCACCACTCCACCGACATCGTGCCGACGATCCTGGAGGCCATCGGCCTGGAGATGCCCACGGTGTACCGCGGGGTCGAGCAGTACCCACTCAACGGGGTTTCGATGCGCTACAGCTTCGATGACGCCAACGCCCCGACCGCCAAGAAACGGCAGTACTTCTCGATGCTCGGCACCCGCGGAATCTGGCAGGACGGCTGGAAAGCCGCCGCATTGCACGCGCCGATCAGCGGCAAGGGGCACTTCGACCAGGACCGCTGGGAGCTCTACCACGTCGATGAGGACCGCGCCGAGGCCCGCAACCTCGCCGACCAACATCCGGAGAAGCTGCAGGAATTGATCGCCGCCTGGTTCGAGGAGGCCGAGGCGAATTTCGTTCTGCCCCTTGATGACCGGCCCGCCGTCGAGCAGATCAACGACGAACGGCCGCAGGGCGAGCCGCCCCGGTCGCGCTACATCTACTACCCGGACACCTCGCCGGTGCCCGAGTCGACGGCGGTCAACATCCGCGGGCGCTCCTACAAGATCCTCGCCGACGTCGAGGTAACCCCGGAATCCGAGGGTGTGATCTTCGCGCACGGGTCGCGCTTCGGTGGGCACTCGCTGTTCATCAGGGACCGCAAGCTGCATTACGTCTACAACTTCCTCGGCATCAAACCCGAGCAGGTCTTCGTCTCCCCCGAGTTGCAGCCGGGGCAGCTGACGCTGGGCGTGGAATTCGTCCGAGAGGGCGCCGGTGAGCACATGGAGTCGCTGGGAACCGCGAAGCTCTACGTGGGCGAAGAGGTCGTGGCCGAGGGGCCGATGCGAGCCCAGATCGGGCCGTTCACGCTCTGCGGCGACGGCCTGTGCGTCGGCTACGACAGCGCCGACCCGGTGAGCCGGTCCTACCCGCCGAACTTCCCGTTCGAGGGTGGGAAAATCATCGGTGTCGCGGTCGACATCGGTGAGGACCAGTACCTCGACCTGGAGAAACTCGCGGCGGCGGCGTTCGCGCGCGACTGACCTGGGCGGAGCAGCAACGCTGGGGGGCGAAGGTGGATTCCGGTACGCGTGCGGTCGTTCTGCGGGCTGCTCTCGAGGAGATGCTGGACCGCGGTCTCGACGACCTCACGACGGATGCGATCGCCGCGCGGGCCGGCGTCGACCGCGCCGTCATCACCGGGCACTGGGGTGATCGCCGGGTGCTGTTCCTCGAGGCCGCGATCGAGTATGCGCGGGAGAACTTCGTGGTCCCCGACAACGGCAACCTGCGCGACGACCTCCTCGGCGTGGCGGCCGCGCTCGTCCGGGTCCCGCACCCGCGGTGGTTCGCCCGGGCGCTGGCGGTCGGCGGCGACGCCGACCTGTCGGAGATTCGGCTCGACTACTGGCGGGTGCGGGCGGACGACGTCGCGGTGGTGTTCCGGCGCGCCGCCGACCGCGGTGAGCTCCGCGCCGACGTCGATCCGGTGGACGCCATCCAGATGTTCGTCGGCGCGGTGCTGCAGGAACCGATCTTCACCGGCTCACCGGTGCGGCCGCAATACGTCGCCCAGTTGGTCGACGTCTTCGTCCGCGGGGTCGGCCGGGGCGCCGCGGGCTAACCCGCCGCCTCGCAGATTCGCCTGCCCTGCTTGACGACGTCGCGTTCGCTGACCTTCAGGCCGGGCAGGCCCGGGTCGTCGAGCGCGATCTCGGTCATCGGGTGCCAGCCCTCCTTGGCCGACCACTCGTCGGCGGTCTCGTCCACGGCGTAGGTGGTGCGGCTTCCGTCGGGGGTGAAGGTGATCGACCCGCCCTTCGACATGTGACACGTTAGGGTTCCGGCGGCCGGCGTGAACGGCCAGGCGCCGCCGAACGACTCCTTGCTCAGGTGCTCGGCCCGGACCGGCGGCGGGGCGCTGCTGCATGCCGCCGCACTGAGCGTGACGATGAGCAGAAACCGGGCGACGGGCACCTTGTGACGCTAGTTCAACCCTGCCGGTGACGTAGGCGTAAGTGATTGTCGCCGAACCGTTGCGGCGACACCACTGGGATCCCGGATGCATACGTTGTGCCCGGCTACGAGCGACTCGGCGCGGGTTCGGCGGGCGACCGGTGTGGCCACCCAGCGGATAGATGCTCCTAGCCGGGCACGTGCAGTGCCACCCCGGAGACGTCCGCGGTTTCTCGGAGCGGATTGCGGGTAAAGCGAAGTGTTGCCGAGTTGAGAGTGAGGGATCGGATGCCATTTGCGTCCAGAACTGCGTCCATAACCAGGATGACGATTGTCGGCGGCGCCGCGGTGCTCGCGCTGGCGGTCGGCTGCGGGAACAACAGCGGATCGACCGAGAGCAGCACCTCGACGACGTCCACCACGTCATCGGAGGTGGTGACGCCCACCACCAGTCCGGGCTAGGGCGGCACCGAGACGCCGGGCGGGGCGACCGGCGGCGGCGGCCCGGCGGGCGGCGGCGGCGCGGTACCGGGTGGACCGACCGGCGGGGGCGGACCCGGCGGTGGCGGCGGTGAGATCCCCGGTGGGCCCACCGGCAGCGGCGGACCCGGCGGCGGCAGCGGCTCGATCCCCGGCGTCGGCAGTGGTGGCGGCGGCCCGGGCGGCGGCGGTGGCTGCGTCAACGGCGTCGGCTGCATCGGCACGCCGTAATCGGTAGCGGGCCGGCCGAACTCAGCAGTCGGCCGGCCCCGTCCGGTAGATGGACTTGAGGCTGAAGAACGCCTCCAGGCCCTCCGGTCCCAGTTCCCGGCCGATGCCGCTGGCCTTAACCCCGCCGAACGGCGCCCGGAAGTCCAGCTGGTAGTCGTTGATCCCGACGGTTCCGGTGCGGATCTCGCGGGCCACCTCGGTGGCCCGGTCGTCGTCGCCGGACCAGACCGTGCCGGCCAGCCCGAACTCGCTGTCGTTGGCCAACGCGATCGCGTCGGCGTCCCCGTCATAGGGAATGACGGCCAGCACCGGCCCGAAGATCTCCTCCTGCGCGATGCGATCCGAGTTGTGCACGTCGGCGAAGACCGTCGGCGCGACGAACCAGCCGCGCGGCTGATCGGCCGGAACCGAGCCCCCTACAACGAGTTTGGCGTCGCTGTTGCGTCCGGCTTCGATGTAGCCGAGCACCCGCTCGCGCTGGCGGGCGCTGACCAGCGGGCCGATGTCGGTGGCCGGGTCCAGTGGATCACCGACCTTCATGCCGTCCACCAGGGCCACCAGCGCGGCCACCACATCGTCGTAGCGGGACCGCGGCGCCAGGATGCGGGAGCTGAGGTAGCAGGTCTGGCCGTTGTTGACGAACGAGGCCGACCGCAGTCCCTTCATGGTCGCGTCCAGGTCGGCGTCGTCGAGGATGATCGCCGCCGACTTGCCGCCCAGTTCGAGGGTCACCGGGCGCAACAGCCGCCCGCATACCTCGCCGATGGCCCGGCCCGCCGCGGTCGACCCGGTGAAGCTGACCTTGTCCACCCCGGGATGGGACACCAGGTGTACGCCGGCCTCCGCGGCGCCCGGCACGATGTTGAGCACACCGGGCGGCAGCCCGCACTCCTGGGCCGCCTCGGCGAACACCAGCGCGTCCAGCGCGGTCTCGGGGGCGGCCTTGAGTACCACCGTGCAGCCGGCGGCCAGGGCGGGCGCCAGCTTGAACGCCGACAGCGCCTGCGGGTAGTTCCACGGCACCACCGCGGCCACCACACCCACCGGTTCCCGGCGCACGATGGTGTGTCCGATGACGCTGGGCCGAATCTCCTCGATCGGGGTCTCGGTGATCAGCTGGGCGTAGTAGCGCAGCAGCGCGGCCGGGAACGCGCCGTTGGCCCCGCGGGACAACGACATCGGCATGCCGTTCTCGCGCGTCACCAGTTGGTCGGTGGTGCGGGCACGCCGCTGCAGCGCGGCCGCGAAACCGCCCAGCACCTCGGCGCGGTGGTCCGGCGAGGCCGACGACCACTCCGCCAGTGCGGCGCGTGCGGCCGCGACCGCCTCGTCGACCTCGGCTGCGGTGGCGCTGGCGCCGTCACCGAGCGGCTCACCGGTGGCCGCTTCCAGCACCGGCTCGGCCCGATCGGCCGCCCGCAGCCGACCGTCGATGAAAACGCTTGCGCCGGTCGTCATCCCGGGACTCCCCTCTGCTCCGCGTCGGCGGTGCTGAACAGCACGCCGTTGGTGATCAGATCCTCGATGTCGGTGTCGTCCATCGCCAGGACCTCCCGGCAGACCTGCCGGGTGTCCGCGCCGGGCAGCGGTGCGGGGCGCTGCGGAGCCGGCGGGATGTGCCGGTACGGCGCCGGACCGGCCTCGGTGGGCAGCGGATGCTCCAGCAGCGGGTGCGCCATCTCGGCCAGCGTCGCCCTCGCGCGCAGCTGCGGGTCCGCCAACAGGTCGCCGGCCCGGTTCATCGGTCCCGCGGCCACCCCGCACGACTGCAGCGCCTCGGCGGCCTCGGCCGGGGTGCGGGCCGACGTCCACTGCGCCAGCGCATCCGGCAGCTCGGCCGGACCCGACCCGGTCAGTTCGGCGGCGGCCCGTCGATCGGCGTCGGATCGCAGCGAGACCACACACCATTCGTCGTCGCCGGCGCAGGGCAGCACGGCGTGGATCACCCCGTCCGGTTCGACACCGCCGGAGTGCGCCGCCGCGGCCCGGGCCGTGTAGAGGATGTCGAGCTGATTGATGGCGGCCTCGGCCTGCGAGACGTGGATGCGCGCGCCAGAACCGTTGCGCTGCCTGCGAATCAGAGCGGCCAGCGCGCCGATCGCGCTGATCCGGCCTACCACGTGGTCGGGGAAGATCGTGGTGGCGTCGTAGAAGGCGTGCGGCCGCGTCGGGTCGGCGGCTTCGTCGGAGGTCCACAGCGAGGTCACTCCGACGGTGGCCCGCACCAGCGGTCCGTAGCCCATCCGCGCGCTCCACGGCCCGGTGTCGCCGAAGGCGCTGCTCTCGGCCAGCACGATGGCGGGATTGAGCTCACGCAGCCGCTCGTACGGAAAGCCAAGGGCGGCAAGGGTTCCGGGCTTGAAGTTCGCGAACACCGCATCGGAGGCGGCGGCCAGGCGGGCGAAGAGCGCGGCGCCCTGTGGGTTTCGGATGTCCAGGCCCAGGCTCAGGTGGTTGCGGTGCGCGCGGGCGAACGACTCGCTGATCGACTGCCCGGCGCGGGTCTGGCGCAGACCATCGGGATAGGCGGCGCTCTCGATTTTGATGACCTGCGCGCCCAGGTCGCCGAACAGCCGGCTCAGTTCGCCGCCGGCGACGATCACGCCCAGGTCGAGCACCCGGATGCCCTCCAGTGGGCGGGCACCCACCGGTTGCCCGGCCGGCGGGGCGAACGGCGTTGCGGCCCAGCAGACATCGCTGTCGCCGACCGGCGGGGCCGGGGTGCGGTAGCCGGCATGCGATCCGTCGAGCACCCAGTAGCCCACCGGGATGGGGGTCCGAACCCCGGGCGCCAACTCGGCGTCGGTGAGCGCGCCGACGGCCCGGAAATGCTCGGATTCCAGCGCGGTCGAGGCCTCCAGCACCGCGGCGATGGGCACCCCGTGCGCCTGCCCGTCGGCGACCAATCGCTCCATGGTCTGCCCGGCGAACAACTCGGCGATCAACGCGCCCAACTCGCCGAAGGCCTTGGTGCGGGCCGCGATGGTGTCGAAGGCCGGATCCTGGAACTGCGCCGGTTCCCCCAGCCAGGCCCGCATCCCGCGCCACTGCCGCGGCGAGAGCACACAGATGCGGACGTAACCGTCGCTGCACCGGAAGATCGGGTAGGCGTCCTGGTTGCGGGGCCGGCCCCGCCACCGGTCGGCCAGGTTGCGTGCGGTCGCGGCCTGGCCCTGGGTCCCGAACGGCGGGTCGAGCGCCAGCACGGTGGCGTCGAACCTGGAGAAGTCGATGTAATCGCCTGCACCGCAACGCAACCGGTTGAAGTAGGCCACCAGCACGGCCCACGCCGCCTGGACCGCCGCGGTCGCTGAGGCGATGCCGTCGGGCGGCAGCACCGGAACGCCGGTGGTGGGCCCCGACCGGGACAGCGCGGTGGACATCGCGTAGAGCACCGGGTCGGTGGCCTGCCAGGACGCCCGCGGACCGCCACCGCCGAAGTCGGTGACCGACATGGTGACCAGGTGCGGGTAGCGGTCGGCCAGGTCGGCGCACGAGGTGCCGTAGTCCCCCGCCCGGCCGGGCACTCCGCTGTCGACGACAATGTCGGCCTGGGCGGCCAGTTCGAAGAACAGCCTGCGGTCCGGCGCATTCGTCGAATTGAGCACGGTGCTGCGCTTGTTGGCGTTGTGCAGCGCGAACGGGATGCTCACCCCGTCCAGGGTGGGCCGCTCGGTGCGGGCCGGACTGCCCTCCGGCGGCTCGAGCTTGAGCACGTCGGCGCCCAGGTCGGCGAGCAGTCGCGTCACCGCGTCGGCCCCGCAGTCGGAGAGGTCCAGGACCCGCACGCCCGCCAGCAATGGCTCTGATCCCAGCACGCCGGTCAGCGTAGTACCCCGATCGGAGTGGCTATTCGTTGTCACCACCGGTGGAGACGGTCGCTCCCACGGTGTCTCCCACACCGGCCCCGAGGGAGGTGCCGTGCGCCGCCGGCCACACCCAGTCCCGCACCTCGGGGATGTCGTCGCCGTGGCTGCGGGTGTACTCCCGGGCTGCCAGCCGCCGGTCGGCCATCTGCTGGCGCAGGGTCGCGCACGACGACCCCAGCGACGGCACCCGGTCGATCACGTCCATCACCAGATGGAAGCGGTCGAGGTCGTTGAGCATCACCATGTCGAACGGCGTGGTGGTGGTGCCCTCCTCCTTGTAGCCGCGCACATGGATGTTGGGATGGCCGGTGCGCCGGTAGGTCAGCCGGTGGATCAGCCACGGATAGCCGTGATAGGCGAAGATGATCGGCTTGTCCCGGGTGAAGATCATGTCGAAGGCGCGGTGCGACAGGCCGTGCGGATGCTCGGTGTCGTCCTGCAGCCGCATCAGGTCCACGACGTTGACGAACCGGATCTTCAACTCCGGCAGATTCCGCTTGAGCAGGTCGACGGCGGCCAGCCCCTCCAGCGTCGGCACGTCGCCCGCCGTCGCGATGACGACGTCCGGGTCCTCGCCGAGGACCTCGGTGCCCGCCCACTCCCAGATTCCCAGCCCCCGGGTGCAGTGCGCGATCGCCTGCTCCATGGTCAGGAAGTTCGGGCTGGGCTGCTTCCCGGCGACCACCACGTTGACGTACTGGCGGGAACGCAGGCAGTGGTCGTAGGTGGAGAGCAGGGTGTTGGCGTCCGGCGGCAGATAGACCCGCACCACCTCGGCGCGCTTGTTGACCACGTGGTCGATGAACCCCGGATCCTGATGGCTGAACCCGTTGTGGTCCTGGCGCCAGACATGGCTGGACAGCAGGTAATTGAGGCTGGCGATCGGCCGTCGCCACGGAATGTGGTTGGTGACCTTGAGCCACTTGGCGTGCTGGTTGACCATCGAGTCGACGATGTGGATGAAGGCCTCGTAGCAGTTGAACAGCCCGTGCCGCCCGGTCAGCAGGTAGCCCTCGAGCCAGCCCTGGCACTGGTGCTCGGAGAGCATCTCCACCACCCGGCCCGCGCGGGCCAGGTGCTCGTCGACCTCGGGCGAGAAGAACTCGGCGTTCCACTGCTTGGCGGTCACGTCGAAGACGGACTGCAGCCGGTTCGACGCCGTCTCGTCGGGTCCGAAGATGCGGAAGTTGTCCGGGTTGAGCCGTACCACGTCGGTCAGCCACCGGCCCAGCACCCGGGTGGACTCCGCGATCGACGCCCCGGGCGCGGGCACGTCCACCGCGTACTCGCGGAAGTCCGGCAGCCGCAGATCCTTGATCAGCAGCCCTCCGTTGGCGTGCGGGTTGTCGCTCATCCGCAGCGTTCCCGACGGCGCCAGCGCGGCGATCGCCGCGTCGATCCGGCCGCTCGAGTCGAAGAGTTCATCCGCGCGGTAGGAGGCCAACCAGTCGGCCAGCACCCGGAGATGCTCGGGGGTGTCGCGGGCGCTGGCCAGCGGCACCTGATGGGCGCGCCACGACCCGGTGGTCTTCTTGCCGTCGATGTAGTCCGGGCCGGTCCAGCCCTTCGGGGTGCGGAAGATGATCATCGGCCAGCGCGGCCGCTGCTCGTCGCCGGCGGCGGCGCGGGCCTTGATGCCGGCGATCTCGTTGAGCACCTCGTCGAGCAGGGCGGCGAACCGGCGGTGCGCGGTGAAGTGGTCCTCGTCCTCCGCGGCCTCGAACAGGTACGGGTTGTGACCGTAGCCGACCATGAGGCTGCGCAACTCGTCGGCCGGGATCCGATCCAGCACCGTCGGATTCGCGATCTTGTAGCCGTTGAGGTGCAGGATCGGCAGCACCACGCCGTCCTTTGCGGCGTTGACGAACTTGTTGGAGTGCCAACTGGTGGCCAGCGCGCCGGTCTCGGCCTCGCCGTCGCCGACCACCGCGGACACCAGCAGGTCGGGGTTGTCGAAGGCCGCGCCGTAGGCGTGCGACAGCACGTAGCCGAGTTCGCCGCCCTCGTGGATGGAACCGGGGGTCTCCGGGGCGACGTGGGACGGGATGCCGCCCGGGAAGGAGAACTGGCGGAACAGCCGCCGGATGCCCTCGGTGTCCTGGGTGATGTCGGAGTACACCTCGGAGTAGGTGCCGTCCAGGTAGGCGCTGGCGACCAGCCCGGGCCCGCCGTGGCCGGGACCGGTGAGGTAGATCGTCGACTGGCCGCGTTCGGCGATCACCCGGTTGAGGTGGGCGTAGAGGAAGTTCAGGCCCGGGGTGGTGCCCCAGTGCCCGAGTAGGCGCGGCTTGACGTCGTCGCGGGACAGCGGCCTGCGCAGCAGCGGGTTGTCCAGCAGGTAGATCTGGCCGACGGACAGGTAGTTGGCGGCGCGCCACCAGCCGTCGAGTTGGGCCAGTCTGTCCTCGCCGATCGGGCGCACGTCCGCCGTCTGCCAGCTGGTCGTCACGGTGCTCATCGCCCCATCCAACGTGAGATCGGCGAACCGCGCACACGCTGCACCGGTTGTTCACCCGGGTGACCACCGACACGCCTGAGCGGTCCTCGACCACGGGTACAATCGACAGCAAATGTCCGAGCACAGCGCCGCGGTCGCGCACCCTCACCCAGCGCTGTCCCAGCTCGCCGCGCTGCACCACTTCCGCACCTACGTCGACGTCGGCGTGGTAGTGGTGGTGCTGGCCATCACCAACCTGATCGCCCACTTCACCACGCCGTGGGCAAACATCGCTGTGGTGCCGGCTGCCGCCGTCGGGCTGGTCGCGCTGGTGCGTTCCCGCGGTCTGGGCTGGGCCGAACTCGGGCTGGGTCGCGAACACTGGCGCTCCGGGCTGGCCTATGCGCTGGCCGCGGTGGGCCTGGTGCTGGCGGTGATCGCCGTCGGCGCGCTGCTGCCGTGGACCCGGCCGATGTTCCTCAACAACCACTACGCCACCCTCTCGGGTGCGCTGGTGGCCTCGATGATCATCATCCCGCTGCAGACCGTGATCCCCGAGGAGTTGGCGTTCCGCGGGGTGCTGCACGGCGCCCTGGACCGGGCCTGGGGCTTCCGGGGGGTGGCCGCCGCAGGCTCACTGTTGTTCGGGCTGTGGCATATCGCCAGCTCACTGGGCCTGACCAGCAACAACGTCGGCTTCACCCGGATTCTCGGGGGCGGCGTACCGGGGATGCTGGCCGGCATCGCGATGGCGGTGGTGGCCACCGCCGCCGCCGGGTTCGTGTTCACCTGGTTGCGCCGCCGCAGCGGCAGCCTGATCGCCCCGATCGCGCTGCACTGGTCGCTCAACGGGCTGGGCGCGCTGGCCGCCGCCCTGGTGTGGCACCTGTCGATGACCTGACTGCGGGCTTCAGCGCGCGACGCGGTTGCGCCGCGCCCGGAACTCCCGGTTCTTGAGCTTGTTGCCGCACGTCGCCATGTCGCACCAGGTGCCGCCGTGGTTGCGCGAGCGGTCGTAGAACGCCCACCGGCAGTCCTCGTTGCCACACGCCTTGAGGTGCTGCCAGGTGCCGTCGCGCTGGGCCTCGGCCACCACCAGCAGCAGGGCCAGCAGGCGGCCCGCCTGCGCGTCGGCGACCGGGTCCACCCGCACGGTGCCGTCGTCGTCGAGGCGGGCCCGCGCGGTGGCCGTGTCGGCGACCCGGCGCAGCGGCGCCAGCTCCGCCGCGGTGGGGACCGGGCCGCCGGCGTTGTGGACCACCATGGCCCGCAGCGCCTCCCGGACGGCGCGGACGTTCGCCAACTCGTCGGCGGTCGGCGCCCGGTCCGCGGCCAGCAGGCCGTGGGCCACGAGCCAGGGCCGGGCGTCGGCGGGCTCGGCCAGCCGGTCGGCCCCCGACTCCAGGTCGACGGTGTTGATCAGGGCCTGGATGCGGGTAAGCGGTTCGGGTGCGGGTTTGGCCTCGGCATCGCCGAGCCATCCGACGGCGGGCTCCGACATGAGGTCGAGAATAGAAGGAGATGACCGGTGAATCAACTTGACTGGTCATGCATGACCGGTATAACGTTTTAGTAGGTCACTTTAGGGCCGGCGGCGGAGCCGGCCCGGGAGAAGGAAAAGCCCATGGGGCACAACGATTTCGATCAAGACATTCAGCAATCCGACGGTTCGCCGTGGCCGGACTGCCCCGAGGGTGAGGCCGCCACCACGGCGATGGTGCGGCTCCGGGCCCGGCTGTTCGCCGGCCGGCTGGATCGCGAACTCGACGCCGGGGCCGTCCCGATGCCCGGCAGTGCCCTGGCCGCCCACGTCGCGCGGCTGGCCACGGTCGACGAGCGGGAGGCGCTGGCCCGCGCCCTGCGCCACGCGATGGCCGAGGCGCACCACGCCGCCGCCGGCGTGCCGCTGCGCATCCCGGTCAACTGGGAGTCGATGATCCCGTGCCGCGATGTGGTCGACGACATCACGCTGCGGCTGCACTCTCCGCGCCCGGTGCGGGCCCGCGGGGTGGCGCGGCTGCGCATCCTGCTGTCGGACGGGACCGGACCGCTCTACCAGGAGGGCCGCGGCAGCCTGCCCGCCGGGCTGCGGGGTGTGCTCGCCGCGCTGTGAGCTACCCGGGCAGCAGCACCGCCGCCCCGGCGATGCGGCCCTCGACCAGATCGGTCAGCGCCTCGTCGGCGCGGGTGAGCGGATACTCCGGGGTGGTCACCTCGATGCGATGTCGACCGGCGAACTCCAGGAAGGCGCGGGCGTCGGCGCGGGTGTTGGAACTGACCGAGCGAACCTGGCGCTCCTGGAACAGATGTCGCTGATAGTTCAGCGCCGGGATGTCGGACAGGTGGATGCCGGCGATCGCCAGGGTGCCGCCGCGGTCGAGGGCCTCCAGGGCGGGCGGCACCAGATCGCCCACCGGGGCGAACAGGATCGCGGCGTCCAGTTTGACCGGCGGCGGGTCCGCCGCGCCCTGCGCCGACGACGCGCCCAGCGCCAGCGCCAGTTCGCGCGCCTCGACCCCGCGGGTCATCACGTGCACCTCCGCGCCCTGAGCGATGGCGACCTGCGCGGTGATGTGGGCGCTGCCGCCGAAGCCGTACAGGCCCAGCCGCCCGCCGGGCGGCAACTCGGCGCGCAGCAGTGACCGGTAGCCGATGATTCCCGCGCACAGTAGCGGCGCCAGTTCGCTGTCGGAATAGCCGGCCGGCAGCCGGTGCGCGAAATCCGCTGGCACGGTGGCGAAGTCGGCGTATCCCCCATCGGCGTCCCAGCCGGTGTAGCGCGAATTCGGGCACAGGTTCTCGGCGCCGCGCCGACAGTACGCGCACACCCCGCAGGTGTGCCGCAGCCAGGCGATGCCGACCCGGTCCCCCACCGCGAAGCCGTCCACCTCGGCGCCGAAAGCCACCACCTCGCCGACGACCTCGTGTCCCGGGGTCACCCCCGGCCGGTGCGCCGGCAGATCGCCCTCCGTGACGTGCAGGTCGGTGCGGCACACCCCGCACGCCAGCACCGCCACCAGCAGATCGGTCGGACCGGGCCGCGGGGTCATGGCGGCGCCGTCGAACTCCAGTGGTGCGCTGCGCATCGGGCCGGGCCTGCGCACCCGCCACGCGCGCATCGTCGCCGGGACGCCCGTTGTGCCGCCTGCCATCCCACCATCGTGCCCCCTGCCGCGGAGCGCGGCGCGGCCGCCGGCCGGCAAGGGACCAATGGCCCCGGATCAAGGCCTTTCGGGGACTGTGCGACCGGCCGTTCCGGTGTGACGGTGGAGGTGACAACCGGTGTGCGGCAACGAGTGGGATGGACGGGCGGATGGACGTGGGGATGGGCCGGGAACTGCCCGACGCGGCGACCGTGGAGGCCGCGCTGGCACTCGCGGTCCGGGCGCCGTCGGTGCACAATTCGCAGCCCTGGCGCTGGCGTGTCGGCGACGAGAGCGTGCATCTGTACGCCGACCCGAACCGGCAGTTGCAGCGCATCGACCCGGCCCGGCGCGATCTGATGCTCAGTTGCGGTGTGGCGCTGCAACATTTCACCGTCGCGCTCTCGGCGCTGGGCTGGCGGTCCGCGGTGCACCGCTTCCCCAACCCGGCCGACCCGCACCACCTGGCCAGCATCGAGATCCTCGACAGCGCCGTCGACGAGCAGGACATCGCGCTGGCCGCAGCCATCCCGCGCCGGCGCACCGACCGGCGCTGGTTTTCGTCCTGGCCGGTGCCCGGCGGCGACATCGCGGTGATGGCCACGCGGGCGGCGCGCTCGGGGGTGCTGCTGCGCCGCGTCGAGGACGAGGGCGACCTGGCCGCCGTGGTGGCGCGCGCGGTGCGCGAGCACATCAGCGACCCGGAGTACCTGGCCGAGCTCGCGATGTGGAGCGGGCGGCACGGCAGCCCGGCCGGCGTCCCGGCCCGCAACACCCCGTCGGCGGAGCAACAGGGCAGGTTCCCGGCCCGGGTCTTCGCCAACCCGGTGCTCGACCAGCCCGCCGGCGTCGAGGCCCGCGACGATGCCGGGGTGGTGCTGGTGCTGGCCACCGCAACCGACGACCCGCCCGCGCTGCTGGCGGCCGGGGAGGCCACCGGCGCGGTGCTGCTCACCGCCACGGCGCTGGGCCTGGCCAGCTGCCCGCTCACCGAACCGCTGGAACTGGCCGACACCCGCGACGAGGTGCGCACCAAACTGCTCGACGGCGACGGCTTCCCGCAGATGCTGCTGCGCATCGGGTGGGCGGCGCTCAACGCCGACCCGCTGCCCGCGACGCCGCGCCGCCCGTTGTCGGAGGTCGCCGTCCGGCTGGACGGCTCGGCCCTGCAGGCCCGGGATTAGTGCGGCGCTACGCTTTTCCGGGAATCAGGACTTTCGCACCTTGCCGAGCACCCAGAGCAGGATCACCGAACCCAGGATCGCGGTGAACAGGGTGAACCACCAGCCACCTCCCGCGGTGTCGAGGAAGAAGCTCAGCAGGAAGCCGCCGATGAGCGCGCCCACGACACCGATGACGATGTTCATCAGGATGCCCGAGCCGCCGCCCTTGACGATCTTGCCCGCGATCCAGCCCGCGATCGCGCCGATGATGATGTAGCCGATCCAGCCGACGCTGGTCAGTGTGGACGACCGGGCCAGGATCTCGGTCGCCGCCTGGGGAACGATAAGGGTGCCCATGAGGATCTCCTCGCTATCGCCGGCCAGCTTGGCTGCTGGACCGCCATCCCACCGGTATACCGCGCGGGGATAACGATTGGCGCGCCGAAACGGCCACGATCCTCAAATGTCAGCCCGGTGCGGGGATTCAGCCCGCCGGCTGTGGCGCCATCTCCGGCACCGGCGTCTCAACGGGCACCGGGACACCGACCGGCACCCGGCCACCCGGAACGGGCTCCGGGGCCGCCGGGGCGTTCGGGTCCGGTGCGGGCGGCGGCGGCGCGGCGTACGGCCGGATCGACTGGGCCAGCGTCTTGGCGGCGTTGGGGTCGACGGGATCCTTCGCGGTTCCCAGCCACACCACGAACCACCGCTGGTTGCGCTGGTCGCGCGGCGCGTTCGGTTGCGTCGGGGCGCCGATAACCCCGGCCCAGATCTGCCCGTTCGGCTTGGTGGTGTCGGTGAACTTCACCTCGTAGGAGGAGAAGGCGCCCGACATGTCACCGGCCTGCAGGGTGCCGTTCTGCTGGTTGATGCGGGTGCCCGGGAAGGGCATGAAGAACTCGCCCATGTCCGAGGCCAACCGGACCGCGGCCTTTGCGTTGTCCTGCTCGGCCCCGGCGAACAGCTTCAGGTCCAGCCGGCCGAGCAGCACGCTGGTGTCGTTGGCGGTGGTGGCCGGCTGCCCGTTCTGCGACGGCGCGATCTCCTTGCTCAGCAGGGCCTGACCGTAGTTCAGCCGCGAGGCGTCGGCGACCACCCAGCCGCCGGGCACCACGTAGCTGAAGCCACCGAGGGCGTTGTTCACCCGGCCGGCCTCCGGCGCCGGAGGGGGCACCGGGGCGTTGGGGTCGGCCGGCGGCGCGTTCGGGTCCGCGGGCGGCACCGGGGCGCCCGGGACGACCGGCGCGTTCGGGTCGGCCGGCGGCACCGGGGGGCCCGGGACGACCGGCGCGTTCGGGTCGGCCGGCGGGGCCGGTGCGACCGGGGCGTTGGGGTCGGCGGGCGCCGGCGTGGTGGCCCCCGGCGCCGCGGGAGCCGCGGGTGCGGGAGCCGCGGTCGTCGTTCCGGGCGGTGCGGGGACGGGATCGGCCATCGCCGAGGGCGACGGCAGGGCGATGGTCGCCGCGCTGGCCGCGGTCACGGCGGTGACGGCAAGCGTCGCCCACATGCCCGGGCGGCGGCTGGTCGAGTCCGGCGGAGTCATGGCGATGAACCTACCGTGTTACAGCCGTGACGCAAGTGTGGCCTGCTCACTATGGGGTGTGCCACGGCGCTGTGGTGAACCCACAACTCCCGCCGTCGGCGCAGTTCACCGCCGGTACCGCCGGTACCCGGGCACGTTGCTCGCCGGTCCGGCCGCCCAACGGCGCGGCGCAGGTTCACAGGGCATCCACAGCCGGTGCGGCGCCGCCCGCGCGCGGCGCCCGGCCGGACGAAACCGCCGTTCGGGCCGAGTCGCATTGGCGTCCGGTAGCTACCGCCGGGTAACATTCCCTGCGATCGGCGCCGTCAGCGCGGTTCGGCGTTGAACACGAGGAGGTCCTTGGTGATGGAAGTGCTGGTCACCGGCGGTGACACCGAAGTCGGCCGGACCATCGCGGAGGGTTTCCGCGACGCCGGGCACAACGTGGTGATCAGCGGCGCCCGCCGCGACGATCTGGAGGTCGCGGCCAAGGAGCTCGACGTCGACGCCATCGTCTGCGATGCGACCGACCCGGCCAGCCTGGCCGAGGCCCGCGCCCAGTTCCCCCACCACCTCGACACCATCGTCCACGTCCCCGCCCCCCGCTGGGCCGGCGGCGACCCCCGCACCTATTCGACCGCCGACACCGCCGCCGCGTGGCGCTCGGCCCTGGACGCCACCGTCGTCTCCGCGGTGCTGACCCTGCAGAACATCGGCGACCACCTGCGCTCCGGCGGGTCCGTCGTGACCGTGGTGGCGGAAAACCCCCGCGAGGGCAGCGCCGACGCCGCCGTCAAGGCCGCGCTGTCGAACTGGACGGCCGGGCAGGCCGACTACTTCGGCACCCGCGGCATCACCGTCAACACCGTCGCCTGCGGCCGCAGCGCCGACCCGAGCTACGACGGGCTGAGCAGCACGCCGCCGTCGGTGGCAGCCGAGCTGGCGCGGCTGGCGCTGTTCCTGACGACCCCCGCCGCCCGCCACATCACCGGGCAGACCCTGCACGTCGGTCGCGGAACCCTGGCCAACTTCGGCTGAAAGCTTCACCCGCCGTTCGCATCGGGTGATTACTGTCGAGCCGGTGACGATTCGACTCGGATTCCAGATCCCCAACTTCTCCTACGGCACCGGCGTCGCCGAACTGTTCCCCACCGTCATCGCGCAGGCCCGGGAGGCCGAGGCGGCCGGTTTCGACTCCGTCTTCCTGATGGACCACTTCTACCAACTGCCCATGCTCGGAACCCCCGACCAGCCGATGCTGGAGGCCTACACCGCGTTGGGGGCGCTGGCCACGGCCACCGAGAAGGTCCAGCTGGGCACGCTGGTCACCGGCAACACCTACCGCAACCCGACGCTGTTGACGAAGGCCATCACCACCCTGGACGTGGTCAGCGGCGGCCGCGCCATCCTCGGCATCGGCACCGGCTGGTTCGAACTGGAGCACGAACAGCTCGGCTTCGAGTTCGGCACCTTCACCGACCGGTTCAACAAGCTCGAGGAGGCGCTGCAGATCATCCTGCCGATGATCGCCGGCGAACGCGTGACGGTTGACGGCACCTACTACCGCACCAAGGACGCCTTCGCCAATCCCCGCTTGCGCGACCACATTCCGCTGATGATCGGCGGCAGTGGCGAGAAGAAGACCTTCGGGCTGGCGGCCCGCCACTTCGACCACCTCAACATCATCGCGGGCTTCCCCGAGCTGCCCGGCAAGCTCGCCGCGCTGGCGCAGCGCTGCGAGGAGGTGGATCGCGACCCGGCGACGCTGGAGACCAGTGTGCTGGTCAGCGTCGTGGCCGGCGAGGGCGTAACCGAGGACGTGATCCCGCCGGCCATGGCCGGCCGGATGGTCGCCGGGACCGCCGAGCAGGTCGCCGAGCGGCTCAAGACCCAGGTGTTCGACGCCGGCGTCGACGGCGTGATCATCAACATGCCCGGCTATGTCCCGGGCGCGATCACCAAGGTCGGCGAGGCGCTGCGCCCCGCCCTGGACTGAGGTGCGCCGGTGGGCCACATCACGCCGCCCGATCACGCACCGAGCGGGAAACCTGCGGGCCGACCGACTACCGTGAACAATGTCCTGTGCACGTCGTCGAGGAGCAGACAATGACCCATCCCGGTGCAACTCCGTCGGATAAGCACAAGGTCGTCATCATCGGTTCCGGCTTCGGCGGCCTGACCGCCGCCAAGAAGCTGAAGCGGGCCGACGTCGACATCAAGCTGATCGCCAAGACCACCCACCACCTGTTCCAGCCGCTGCTGTACCAGGTGGCGACCGGGATCATCTCCGAGGGCGAGATCGCCCCGCTGACCCGCGTGGTGCTGCGCAACAACAAGAACTGCCAGGTGCTGCTCGGCGAGGTCACCCACATCGACCTGAAGAACAAGACCGTCGACTCGCTGCTGCTCGGCCACACCTACCGCACGCCGTACGACACCCTGATCGTGGCGGCCGGCGCCGGGCAGTCCTACTTCGGCAACGACCACTTCGCCGAGTGGGCGCCCGGCATGAAGACCATCGACGACGCGCTCGAGCTGCGCGGACGCATCCTGGGCGCCTTCGAGCAGGCCGAGCGGTCCAGCGACCCGGTCCGTCGGGAGAAGCTGCTGACCTTCGTCGTGGTCGGGGCCGGCCCGACCGGCGTGGAGATGGCGGGCCAGATCGCCGAACTCGCCGATCACACCCTCAAGGGCGCCTTCCGTCACATCGACTCCACGAAGGCCCGGGTGATCCTGCTCGACGCCGCTCCCGCCGTGCTGCCGCCGATGGGCGAGAAGCTCGGCCAGAAGGCCGCGGCCCGGCTGGAGAAACTCGGCGTGGAGATCCAGCTCGGGGCGATGGTCACCGACGTGGACCGCAACGGCATCACCGTCAAGCACGGTGACGGCACCATCGACCGCATCGAATGCGCCACCAAGGTGTGGTCGGCCGGCGTCTCGGCCAGCCCGCTGGGCAAGCAGATCGCCGACCAGTCCGGCGCCGAGATCGACCGGGCCGGGCGGGTCAAGGTCCTGCCCGACCTGACGGTGCCCGGTTATCCGAACGTCTTCGTGGTCGGTGACATGGCGGCCATGGAGGGCGTGCCGGGCATGGCGCAGGGCGCCATCCAGGGCGCGAACTACGCCGCCAAGCTGATCAAGGCCGAGCTCAAGGGCGCCGATCCGGCGGCCCGGGAGCCGTTCCAATACTTCGACAAGGGCTCGATGGCGACGGTGTCGCGGTACTCCGCGGTGGCCAAGATCGGTCCGCTGGAGTTCGGCGGGTTCATCGCCTGGCTGGCCTGGCTGTTCCTGCACCTGATCTACCTGGTCGGGTTCAAGGCCAGGCTGACCACGGCGCTGTCCTGGATCGGTACGTTCATCGGCAGCCACCGGGGCCAGCTCGCGATCACCGAGCAGCAGGCCTACGCCCGCACCCGCATCGAACAGCTCGAGGAGATCGCCGCCACGGTGGAGGACACCGAGAAGGCGGCTTCCTGACCGGTGCGCCCTGCCGGGTCTCGGTGCAACGGGCCGGATGACACGCGGTGGCCTAACATGGTCGACGAACAGCCGAAACCAAGGGGGCCGTATGTCATCTGCACCACCTCTGCGACGCGCGGCCGCTGCCCTGCTGGGTGCCGGGGCGGTGCTGGCGGGCCTGGTGGGCACGGCCGGCCCCGCCTCCGCCGACCCGCCGCCGAACTGCACCACGGCCGACATGACCGGCGTGATGTCCGGGGTGTCCGCGGCGATGTCGGCCTACCTGTTCAGCCATCCGGACGTCAACGCGTTCTTCACCGGCCTGCAGGGCCAGTCCAAGGCCCAGATCGCCACCGCGACGCAGACCTACCTGGACAACAACCCGCAGGTCCGCGCCGACATCCAGAGCATCCGGCAGCCCTCGGCCGACTTCCGGGCGCGGTGCGGCATCGGGCAGCGCGGCCTGGCGCCAGGGCTGAGCTGATCCTCGGGCCTGCGCGCCCGGTGCGCGCGAACCGATCGGGCGCCGCGTCGTGGTGGTGAAGCCCGACGAACTGGTCTACCGGGTGTTGCAGCGGCTACCCACCCGGATGCTCTCGCTGCGGACCATCGTCATCGTCTCCATGCTGGCGGTGGTCGTCCTCGTGCTCACGCTCGGCACCTGGGTGTGGATCGGCGTCACCCACGACCAGTACAGCCAGCTGGACCGGCGGCTGGACTCGGTGAGCAGCCTCGGCGACGTCAGCACCCTGCTGTCCAGCACCCGGCCCGCCCCGGACGGCGCCCCCACCCCCGACGGCAACCTGGTGCGCACCGTGCGGATCGGCACCATGGCGATGTCGGTGCCGCCCGATGTGGTGCTGCCCGAGCTGGGCAACGGCTACGCCAACACCACCATCGGCGGCGTGGAGTACCGGGTCCGCACCTTCTCGGTGGGCGGGGCGTCGATCTCGCTGGGCGCGCCGCTGGCCGAGACCCAGCACCGGATCAGCGAACTGCACTGGCGGGTGCTGCTGATCTGCGCCGGCGTGATCATCGGAACCGTGGTCGTCGGCTGGCTGATCTCGCTGATCATGATCGACCCCTTCCGGCTGCTGGCGCAGCAGGCCCGCGCCATCAGCGCGCAGTCCAACCCGGACGAGGTGCAGGTGCGCGGCGTGCGGGAGGCGGTGGAGATCGCCGAGGCGGTTGAGGGCATGCTGGCCCGGATCGGCAGCGAGCAGGCCCGCACCAAGGCCGCGCTGGAGTCTGCGCGGGACTTCGCCGCGGTGGCCTCCCATGAACTGCGCACCCCGCTGACCGCGATGCGCACCAACCTCGAGGTGCTCTCCACCCTGGATCTGGAGGCCGAGCAGCGCAACGAGGTGATCGGCGACGTGATCCGCACCCAGAGCCGGATCGAGGCGACGCTGACCGCGCTGGAGCGGCTGGCCCAGGGCGAACTGACCACGGCCGATGACTTCGTGCCCTTCGACGTCACCGAACTCCTCGACCGCGCCGCCCACGATGCCGAGCGCACCTACCCCGACCTGCGGGTGGCGCTGGTGCCGTCGCCGGTGGTGTTGATGGTGGGCCTGCCGGTCGGACTGCGGTTGGTCATCGACAACGCCATCGCCAACGCCGTCAAACACGGGGGGGCCACCGAGGTCCGGCTCAGCGTGGTCAGTTCCGCCGACGGCGTTGAGATCACCGTCGACGACAACGGCAGCGGGGTCCCCGAGCAGGAGCGCACAGCGGTCTTCGAGCGGTTCTCCCGCGGCTCGACGGCGTCGCGGTCCGGCTCCGGACTCGGGTTGGCCCTGGTCGCTCAGCAGGCCGAACTGCACGGCGGCACAGCGCATTTGAGCACCAGTCCGCTGGGCGGGGCCCAGCTGGTGCTGCGGCTGGCCGCGACGTCGCGGATGGAGCCCGGCGCCGTGCCCGCCCGACAGGCGGCCGCAACCGGGCCGTAGCGCTACTGCGGCGGATCGGTCTCGAGGTTCTGCAGCCGCACCTGGCCGCGGGCGACGACGCGGTCCTGCTCGTCGCGGATGGTGACCAGCCACAGCTGCTGTCGGCGGCCGCGGTGGACGGGCTCGGAGACGGCGAACACCTTCCCGGAGCCGATGGCGCGCAGGAAGTCGGTGTTGTTGTTGACGCCGACCACGTTGCCGCCGCCGTTGGCCGAGAGCCAGACGTAGGCCGACGTGCTGGCCATCGACTCGATGATCGAGCAGTACACGCCCCCGTGGACGATGCCCATCGGCTGCAGCAGCTTCGGCTGGACCTCGAGGTACGCCGTGGCGCCGTCGGGGGTCAGTTCGGTGAACACCAGCCCGATCTGGTTGTCGAACGGTGCGTCGAAGGCGATCTTGTCGGTCAGCGACTGCTCTGGTTGCACGCATCTGTGTCTACAGGGACGGACCCCGCGTGCGTGACGCGGGGTCCGTCCTCGGAAGGGACCCGGGAGTCGCTGCAGCCCTCAGCTCTCCGGCGCGGTCCTGGTATGCGGTTACCTGCCGGTGCGGGCAGGGCGCGCACCGGCAGGCCGAACGTCGTCAGCGCGTCGAGCACCGCCTGGCCGCGCCGCATGCAGATCAGTTCGCCGGCCCCGGTGCGCAGCGGGATCCCGGTGGCGGTGACGACCACACAGGTCCCGACCATCCGCCACATGGCCGCGGTGCTCAGGGCACCGGCGGTCAGGTCGCACAGTTCGGCGAACAGCGGCGCCAGCGAAAGGTGGCAGCGGTGCGCGGTCCAGGTGGCCAGCGCCGCCTCGCCGGGCAGCCGGACGACGTCATCGGTGACCGCGTCATGGGGCAGCACCCGCAGCGTCGGGTCCACCACCCCGGCCCAGTCGACGGCCCCCTCGGAGTCGTTGTGCAGCCACAGGTTTCCTGGCCCGGCGTCCCAGGCCCGGCCCTCGAGCGTCAGCAGCGTCACCACCCGGCCCGCCACGGCGTGGACCAGCGCCGCCGCGAGCTGTTGGCCCGCGCCGCGGCGGTTGCCCAGGTCGGCGGCCGAGGCCTCGAACATCTCCCGCAATCGGCCGTCGGCCACCGCGGAGTCCAGCGGCCACCACCGTCGCCGGGAGACGTCGGCCAGCACCGCCACCCCCTGCACCCGCGGCGAGTCCGGGGTCAGCCTGCGCAGCCGCCGGCTCGACTCGTGGATCGGCAGTGGGCGGCCGATCGCCATCCGGGCGATCAGCGGATCCTCGACGGCAATGGCCACCGGCGTACCTCCTTGCTAGTTTAGGTAAGCCTAACCACATCTAGACCATGGAGAATAGCGGAGGTTTTGTGACTGCTGTCACAGGGAAATACAGGAAATCCGACGATCCTGCGGTTTCGCCCATCACGCGGGCTGCGTCGGGGATTTTGGTTACGACGCCCGGTAGTAAGGCGGAGTACGCTGGATTTATTGCTGATCGGACCGGACGGAAAGTGGCAGAGGTAATCAGGCGGTGACTCGGCTCGGCGAACTCGAACGCGCGGTCATGGACCATCTGTGGGCCGCCGGCGAGCCGCAGACCGTCCGCCAGGTGCACGAGACCCTCTCCGAACAGCGCGACCTGGCCTACACCACGGTCATGACGGTGCTGCAGCGGCTCGCCCGAAAGAACCTGGTGTCGCAGATCCGCGACGACCGGGCACATCAGTACACGCCGGTCCACGGCCGGGACGAACTGGTGGCCGGGCTCATGGTCGACGCCCTGGACCAGGCCGCCGACTCCGGCGACCGGCAGGCGGCGCTGGTGCATTTCGTCGAGCGGGTCGGCGCCGACGAGGCTGCCGCCCTGCGCCGGGCACTGGCCGAGTTGGAAGCCAAGCATCGATCGGGTGGATCCGCTAGCGGGACGCCCACCGGCTGAGGGAGACTGGCAGCGTGTCCGCGCTGGCCTTCGCACTCGTTGCGCTGTTGCTCGTCGGCCCGGTGCCAGCCCTGCTGGCGCGGGCGGCGTGGCCGCTGCGGGCGCCGCGCGCCGCGATCGTGCTGTGGCAGTCCATCGCGGTGGCCGCGGTGCTGTCCGCCTTCAGCGCGGGGCTCGCGATCGCCAGCCGGCTGTTCGTGCCCGGCCCCGACGGCAGGCCGACCGCCACCATCACCAGCGAGATCGCCGTCCTCGGGTGGCCGCTGTGGCTGACCTACATCCTGGTCTTCGCGCTGACCCTGCTGATCGGCGGGCGGCTGGCGATGGCCGCCGTCGAGGTCGCCGTCGCCACCCGGCGCCGCCGGGCGCACCACCGCATGGTGGTCGACCTGCTCGGCGAGTGCCCGCACGGCACGCCCGGGCTGCGCGTGCTGCACGTCGCCGAACCGCTGGCCTACTGCCTGCCCGGGGTCCGCAGCCGGGTGGTCCTCAGCGAGGGCACGCTGTCGGCGCTGACCGACACCGAGGTCGCCGCGATCCTGTCCCACGAGCGGGCGCACCTGCGGGCCCGCCACGACCTGGTGCTCGAGGCGTTCATCGCGGTGCACACCGCCTTCCCCCGGTTCGTCCGCAGCGGCAGTGCACTCAACGCCGTGCGGCTGCTCGTCGAACTGCTGGCCGACGACGCCGCGGTGCGCACCGCGGGCCCGACTCCCCTGGCCCGCGCCTTGGTCGCATGCGCGTCGGCGCGCACACCCAGGGGTGCGCTCGCCGCGGGCGGGCCCACCACGGTGCTGCGGGTGCAGCGGCTGGCCGGCCGGCCCAACAGCCTGCTGCTGGCGCTGGCCGCCTACGCCGCCGCCGCGGCGGTCCTCGTCCTGCCCACCATCGCGGTCGCCGTGCCCTGGCTCACCGAGTTGCACCGGCTGTTCTTCGGCTGACGTTCCCGCACAACAAAATCCGACAACTGAAAGGCGACCGATGAGCTCGTCGCAGACGCCAAGCACCAACGGCACCGCGCAGATCGGCGTCACCGGACTGGCGGTGATGGGCTCCAACATCGCCCGCAACTTCGCCCGGCACGGCTACACCGTCGCGCTGCACAACCGCTCCGTCGCCAAGACCGACGCCCTGCTCGAACAGCACGGTTCGGAGGGCAAGTTCGTGCGCTCGGAGACCATCGCCGAGTTCCTCGCCGCGCTCGAGAAGCCGCGCCGGGTGCTCATCATGGTCAAGGCCGGCGAGCCCACCGACGCGGTGATCAACGAGCTCGCCGACGCCATGGAGCCCGGCGACATCATCATCGACGGTGGTAACGCCCTCTACACCGACACCATCCGGCGCGAGAAGGCCATCCGCGAACGCGGCCTGCACTTCGTCGGCGCCGGCATCTCCGGCGGCGAGGAGGGCGCGCTGAACGGGCCTTCGATCATGCCGGGCGGTCCCGCCGAGTCATACCGGTCGCTGGGGCCGCTGCTGGAGGAGATCTCCGCCCACGTCGACGGCGTGCCGTGCTGCACCCACATCGGGCCCGACGGCGCGGGCCATTTCGTGAAGATGGTGCACAACGGCATCGAGTACTCCGACATGCAGCTCATCGGCGAGGCCTACCAACTGCTGCGTGACGGCCTCGGCCTCACCGCGCCGCAGATCGCCGAGGTGTTCACCGAGTGGAACTCCGGCGACCTGGACAGCTTCCTGGTGGAGATCACCGCCGAGGTACTCAGCCAGATCGACGCCAAGACCGGCAAACCGCTCGTCGACGTCATCCTCGACGAGGCCGAACAGAAGGGCACCGGCCGCTGGACGGTGAAGTCCGCCCTGGACCTCGGGGTGCCGGTGACCGGCATCGCCGAGGCGGTGTTCGCCCGCGCGCTGTCCGGGTCGGTGGCGCAGCGCAGGGCCACCACCGGGCTGGCCTCCGGCAAGCTGGGTCAACGCCCAACGGGCGCAAAGCAATTCACCGAGGATGTCCGCCAGGCGCTGTACGCGTCGAAGATCATCGCCTACGCGCAGGGCTTCAACCAGATCCAGGCCGGCTCGGCCGAATACGACTGGGGCATCACACCCGGCGACCTGGCCACCATCTGGCGCGGTGGCTGCATCATCCGGGCCAAGTTCCTCAACCGCATCAAGGAGGCCTTCGACGAGAACCCGGACCTGCCCACCCTGATCGTCGCGCCGTACTTCCGCAGCGCCATCGAGGCCGCGGTCGACGGCTGGCGGCGGGTGGTCGTCACCGCCACCGAACTGGGCATCCCGATCCCCGGCTTCGCCTCGGCGCTGTCGTACTACGACGCGCTGCGCACCGAACGGCTGCCCGCCGCGCTCACCCAGGGCCTGCGCGACCTGTTCGGGGCGCACACCTACGGCCGCATCGACGCCGACCCGGCCGCGCGGTTCCACACCCTGTGGAGCGGCGACCACAGCGAGATCGAGGTCTAGGAGCCCCGGTGCGATTCCTCGACGGTCACCGGCCGCCCCACGACCTGACCTACGACGACGTCTTCATCGTGCCCAACCGCTCGGACGTGTCCTCGCGGTTCGACGTGGACCTGTCCACCGCGGACGGCACGGGCACCACCATCCCGGTGGTGGTGGCCAACATGACGGCGGTGGCCGGCCGGCGGATGGCCGAGACGGTGGCCCGCCGTGGTGGCCTCGTGGTGCTGCCGCAGGACCTGCCGATCACCGCGGTGCGCGAGACGGTGGACTTCGTCAAGAGCCGCGACCTGGTGGCCGACACCCCGGTGACGCTGGGCCCGGAGGACTCGGTGTCCGACGCGGTCGCGCTGATCCACAAGCGGGCGCACGGTGCGGCGGTGGTGCTGTCCGAGGGCAGGCCGGTCGGCCTGGTCACCGAGGCGGCGACCGTCGGCGTCGACCGGTTCGCCCGGGTCCGCGACATCGCGGTGACCGACTTCGTCGTCGCCCCCGCCCACACCGAACCCCGGCGGGTGTTCGAGCTGCTCGAGCACGCCCCGATCGACGTGGCGGTGCTCACCGAACCGGACGGTTCGCTGGCCGGTGTGCTGACCCGCATCGGCGCGGTGCGCGCGGGCATCTACACCCCGGCGGTGGACGCGGCGGGCCGGTTGCGGATCGCCGCGGCCGTCGGCATCAACGGCGACGTCGCCGCGAAGGCCCAGGCGCTGGCCGAAGCCGGGGTCGACGTCCTGGTCGCCGACACCGCGCACGGCCACCAGGACAAGATGATCGACACCATCAAGACGCTGTTCGCGCTCGACCTGGGCCTGCCGCTGGCCGCGGGCAACGTGGTGTCGGCGCAGGGCGCCCGGGACCTGATCGACGCCGGCGCCTCGATCGTCAAGGTCGGCGTCGGCCCCGGCGCGATGTGCACCACCCGGATGATGACCGGGGTCGGACGGCCGCAGTTCTCCGCTGTCCTCGAATGTGCATCCGCCGCACGGGAACTCGGTGGACACGTGTGGGCCGACGGCGGGGTGCGCCACCCCCGCGACGTCGCGCTGGCGCTGGCGGCCGGCGCCTCGAACGTGATGATCGGGTCGTGGTTTGCGGGCACCTACGAGTCCCCCGGCGACCTGATGCTCGACCGCGACAACCACCCGTACAAGGAGAGCTACGGGATGGCCTCCAAGCGGGCCGTCGCCGCGCGCACCAGCGGGGACAGCCCGTTCGACCAGGCCCGCAAGGCGCTGTTCGAGGAGGGCATCTCCACCTCCCGGATGGCCCTGGACCCGGCCCGCGGCGGCGTGGAGGACCTGCTGGACCACATCACCTCCGGGGTGCGCAGCACCTGCACCTACGTCGGGGCCGCGACCATCGCCGAACTGCATGAGCGGGTGGTGCTCGGGGTGCAGTCCGCGGCCGGCTTCGCCGAGGGACACCCACTGCCGACCGGCTGGTGAGCCCGTCGCGCGGGGTCCAGCGGCTACGATGGGTGCTTCACCGCACGACGAGCGAAAGGGATCACGTGCCGCAGGCGCCCGTCGGGGCCCCGGACGCGACTTCAAATCGGCCGACTCACCGGACCGAAGGCCCCGCCGCAGAACCAGACGCCGAACCCTCCCCTAGGCGGCCGGGCACCCGGCCCGGCGCGCTGGCCCCGAGGATCCGATGAGCATGCTGTCCATCCTGCTCAGCCTGCTCGGCTTCGTCCTGCTGACCCTCGGCACCGCCGTGTTCGTGGCGGCCGAGTTCTCGCTGACCGCGCTGGAGCGCAGCACCGTCGACGCCAACGCCCGCCACGGCGGCAGGCGGGACAAGATGGTCCAGCGGGCCCACCGCACGCTGTCGTTCCAGCTGTCCGGCGCCCAGATCGGCATCTCGATCACCACCCTGATCACCGGCTACCTGGCCGAACCGGTGATCGCGCGGCTGCTGCGCGGCCCGCTGACCGCAGTCGGCCTGCCCGAGCGCTGGCTGGAGGGCACCGCGCTGATCGTCGCACTGTTCATCGCCACCTCGGTGTCGATGGTGTTCGGCGAGCTGGTGGCCCAGTACCTGGCGGTCGCCGTGCCGCTGCGGACCGCCCGGGTGGTCGCCGGGCCGCAGGTGCTGTTCTCCGCCGCGTTCACCCCGCTGATCCACCTGACCAACGGCGCCGCCAACCGGGTGCTGCAGCGCTTCGGCATCGAGCCCGCCGACGAGCTGCGCTCGGCGCGGTCGCCGCAGGAACTGGTGTCGCTGGTGCGCACCTCGGCGCGGCAGGGCTCGCTGGACCAGACCACCGCGGTGCTGGTGGACCGCTCCCTGCAGTTCGGCGCCCGCACCGCCGAGGAGTTCATGACCCCACGGACCGAGATCGATTCGCTCGAGGCCGACGACACCGTGCGCGACCTGGTCGCCCTGATCGGCGAAACCGGCCACTCCCGGTTCCCGGTCACCCGCGGCGATCTCGACGAGACCATCGGCATCGTGCACCTAAAGCAGGTCTTCCAGGTGCCCGCCGCCGAGCGCGACCGCACCCGGCTGGACACCCTGGCCCAGCCGGTGCCGGTGGTGCCCTCGACGCTGGACGGCGACTCGCTGATGGCCCAGATCCACGCCAGCGGCCTGCAGACCGCGCTGGTCGCCGACGAGTACGGCGGGATCGCCGGCATGGTGACCGTCGAGGACCTGATCGAGGAGATCGTCGGTGACATCCGCGACGAGCACGACGAGTCCACCCCCGACGTCGTCCAGCTCGGCGACGGCTGGCGGATCTCGGGCCTGCTGCGCACCGACGAGGTGGCCGACGCCACCGATTTCCGGGCGCCCGAGGGCGACTACGAGACCATCGGCGGTCTGGTCATGCACGTCCTCGGCCACATCCCGGCCGCGGGCGAGTCGGTGGAACTGACCGCCTTCGACCCCGACGCCCCGCTCGACGGGCAGCCGCGCTGGCGCGCCACCGTGGTGGCGATGGACGGCCGCCGCGTCGATGTGCTGGATCTGGTCCGGGTGGCCGACGACGAACCGCGCGAGGGGCACCGCTGATGGGTGACGTCCTCGCGATCCTGCTGACCGCACTGCTGATCGGGGCCAACGCGTTCTTCGTCGCCGCCGAGTTCGCGCTGATCTCGGCACGCCGCGACCGCCTCGAGGCGCTGGCCGAGCAGGGCAAGCGCACCGCGCTGACGGTCATCAAGGCCGGCGAGAAGCTGTCGGTGATGCTGGCCGGCGCCCAGCTCGGCATCACGGTCTGCTCCATCGCGCTGGGCCGCGTCGGCGAGCCCGCGGTGGCCCACCTGCTGGAGAAGCCGTTCGATCTGGTGGGGGTGCCGGACGCGGCGCTGCACACGGTGTCGTTCCTGGTGGCCATCACCGCGGTGGTGATCCTGCACGTGCTGCTCGGCGAGATGGTGCCGAAGAACATCGCGCTGGCCGGGCCGGAGAAGGCCGCGATGCTGCTGGTCCCGCCGTACCTGTGGTGGGTGCGGGTGACCCAGCCGGTGATCGCGGTATACGACTGGTGCGCCCGGATGACGGTCCGCGCGCTCGGCGTCGAGCCCAAGACCGAGCTGGAGAACACCGTCTCGATGGTGGAACTGTCGGAGATGATCGCCGAGTCGCGCTCCGAGGGCCTGCTGGACCCCGAGGAGCACCTGCGGCTGTCCCGGGCCCTGCAGATCCGCAACCGCGTCGTCAACGACGTGGCTGTCCCGGTGGCCCACATCCATTCGGTGCCGGTGGCGCCGGGCGGTTGCGGGCCGACCGTCGGCGCCATCGAGCAGGCACTGGCCGAGACCGGCTACTCCCGCTTCCCGGTGGTCGACGCCACCGGCGCCTACGTCGGCTTCGTGCATGTCAAGGACGTGCTCGCGCAGATCGACGACCCGGCGGCGGTGGTCGACGGCGCGGTGGTGCGCCCGTTCCCGCGGCTGCCCGCCGACCTGGCGCTGCCCGACGCCCTGTCCGCCCTGCGCCGGGAGATGAGCCACCTGGCGCTGGTCACCGCCCCGGACGGTGGGGTGTGCGCGATGGTGGCCCTGGAGGACCTGGTCGAGGACGTGGTCGGCACCGTGCGCGACGGCATGCCGCATGGCTGACCGGGTCCTGGAGGAGGCGGACTGGACGGCCCGCGCCCAGGCGCACCGCGCCCGGGTGGAAGTGTTCACCGAACCGCATCGCCGCCGCGCGATGCGTGGCGAGCACCACCCGGTGTGGGACTTCCTGTTCACCTACTACAGCCTGCGGGTGCGCCAGCTGCGGGCCTGGCATCCCGGCTACGGCACCGCGCTGGCCGGCGCGTCGGCCCGCCACTACCTGAGCCGGGCCGGCTACGTCGCCGGCCCCGACGGGGTCACGGTCGGCGCCGATCACCTGGCGGCGCGGCGGGACACCGTGCGGTTCGTGGTCGGGCTGCTGCGCGCGACCGCCGGGCGGTCCCCGCAGCTCGGCTGCTTCGGCCTGCACGAGTGGGCCATGGTCTACCGCGCCGACGACGTCCGCCACCCGGTGCCGCTGCGGCTGGGGCCGGCAGGCAGCGACGCGGTGGTGGAGTCGATGCCGTTGCGCTGCAGCCATTTCGACGCCTACCGCTTCTTCACCGCGGCGGCCGCGCCGCGTAACCAGGGCAGGCCCACCCGCGCCACCCAGCCCGACACCGAACAGCCCGGCTGCCTGCACGCCAACATGGACCTCTACAAGTGGTGTTACAAGCTGGGCCCGCTCGTCGACTCCGAACTGTTGGTCGCCTGCCTGGAGCTGGCCGCCGCCGCCCGCGAGCTCGACATGCGGGCCAGCCCGTACGACCTGCGCCGGTTCGGGTTTGACCCGATCAGGATCGAGGAACCATCCGGCCGGGCGGAATACGTGCGGTGCCAGGGCGAGATCGCGGCGCGCGCGGCCCCGCTGCGGCTGGCGCTGCTGTCCCGGTGCGAGCGGCTGTCGGCCTACGACGGCGCGTCGGAGGGCGTGTTACCTGCCGGTAAGATGAATGGATTGTCGTGAGGGAGGCAACATGACCGATCGCGTGCCCGTGGGCAACCTGCGTGTGGCGCAGGCGCTGTACGACTTCGTCAACAACGAGGCGCTGCCCGGCACCGGTATCGACCCGGACAGCTTCTGGGCCGGCGTCGACAAGGTGGTCACCGACCTCACCCCGCAGAACCAGGACCTGCTCGCCCGGCGCGACGAACTGCAAGCGCAGATCGACAAGTGGCACCGCCAGCGCATCATCGGCGGCATCGACGCCGGCGAGTACAAGCAGTTCCTCACCGACATCGGCTACCTGCAGCCCGAGCCCGCCGACTTCACCATCACCACCTCCGGCGTCGACGACGAGATCACCACCACGGCCGGACCGCAGCTGGTGGTGCCGATCCTCAACGCCCGCTTCGCGCTCAACGCCGCCAACGCCCGCTGGGGCTCGCTGTACGACGCGCTGTACGGCACCGACGTGATCGCAGAGGACGACGGCGCCGAGAAGGGCCGCGGCTACAACAAGATTCGCGGCGACAAGGTCATCGCGTACGCCCGCGGGTTCCTCGACGCGGCGGTGCCGCTGGCCAGCGGGTCGTGGACCGACGTGACCGGCCTGTCGGTGGTCGAGGGTGAGCTGGAGATCGCGCAGGGCGATCAGGTGACCGGCCTGGCCGACCCGGACAAGTTCGTCGGGTACACCGGGGAGCTCGGCCAGCCGGCCTGGTCGGTGCTGCTGGTCAACAACGGCCTGCACATCGAGATCCTCGTCGACCCGGAGTCCCCCGTCGGGTCCACCGACGCCGCGGGCATCTCCGACGTCGTCCTGGAGTCGGCGATCACCACGATCATGGACTTCGAGGACTCGGTGGCCGCCGTCGACGCCGACGACAAGGTGCTCGGCTACCGCAACTGGCTGGGCCTGAACAAGGGCGACCTCGCCGAAGAGGTGAGCAAGGGCGGCAAGACCTTCACCCGGGTGCTCAACGCCGACCGCACCTTCATCACGCCCGACGGCGGATCGCAGCTCACCCTGCCCGGCCGCAGCCTGCTGTTCGTCCGCAACGTCGGGCACCTGATGACCAACGACGCCATCGTCGACGAGCACGGCGACGAGGTGCCCGAGGGGATCCAGGACGCCCTGTTCACCAGCCTGATCGCGCTGCACGGGCTCAAGGCCGAGGACGGCAGCCCGATGCGGAACAGCCGCACCGGATCGATCTACATCGTCAAGCCCAAGATGCACGGCCCCGACGAGGTGGCCTTCACCTGCGAGCTGTTCAGCCGCGTCGAGGACGTTCTCGGCCTGCCGCAGAACACCATCAAGGTCGGCATCATGGACGAGGAGCGGCGCACCACGCTCAACCTCAAGGCCTGCGTCAAGGCCGCGGCCGACCGGGTGGTGTTCATCAACACCGGCTTCCTGGACCGCACCGGCGACGAGATCCACACCTCGATGGAGGCCGGCCCGATGATCCGCAAGGGCGCGATGAAGTCGCAGCCGTGGATCCTGGCCTACGAGGACCAGAACGTCGACGTCGGGCTGGCCACCGGGTTCTCCGGCAAGGCCCAGATCGGCAAGGGGATGTGGGCCATGACCGAACTGATGGCCGACATGGTCGAGCAGAAGATCGGTCAGCCCCGCGCCGGCGCCACGACGGCGTGGGTGCCCTCGCCCACCGCGGCGACCCTGCACGCCATGCACTACCACTACGTCGACGTCTACGCGGTGCACAAGGAGCTGGCGGGCAAGACCCGCGGCACCATCGACGCGCTGCTGACCATCCCGCTGACCGCGGAGCTGGCTTGGTCGCCGGAGGAGATCCACGAGGAGGTCGACAACAACTGCCAGTCGATCCTCGGCTACGTGGTGCGCTGGATCGACGCGGGCGTCGGCTGCTCCAAGGTGCCCGACATTCACGACGTCGCCCTGATGGAAGACCGTGCGACACTTCGGATCTCGAGCCAATTGCTGGCGAACTGGCTGCGCCACGGCGTCATCACCGAAGACGACGTCAAGGCCAGCCTGCGGCGGATGGCGGCGGTGGTCGACGAGCAGAACGCGTCGGACCCCGACTTCAAGCCGATGGCGCCGGACCCGGACAACAGCATCGCGTTCCAGGCGGCCCAGGAGCTCATCCTGGCCGGCGCGGCGCAGCCCAACGGCTACACCGAGCCGATCCTGCATCGCCGCCGTCGCGAGTACAAGGCCGCCACCGGCGCCTGACGCGGCACCCCGCCACGTTCCGTCCGACGAAAGAGGTTAGGCACCCGCATGGGCAGGCACAGCATTCCGGGTCCGGGGGAAGCGTTCGGGGAACCCGCTGAGCCCACCGATCCCGCGAGTGGCCGCTTCCCCCGCGCGGAGGGCGACGACGGGTTGACGGCGACCGGCCGCCAGCGCGCCGCGTTCGAGGGCGGGCACCGCAGCGAAGGCGGCCGGCGCGGGGTGAGCATCGGGGTCATCGTCGCGCTCATCACCGTGGTGGTGGTGGTCGGTGGGGTGATCCTGTGGCGGTTCTTCGGCGACGTGCTCTCGCACCGGTCGAGCAGCGCGGCCCAGCAGTGCCTCGGCGGCACCGCCAGCGTGCCGGTCGTGGTCGACCCGTCGATCGCCGACAACGTCAAGAAGTTCGCCGAGGAGTTCAACACCACCGCCAAACCGGTCGGTGACCGCTGCGTGAAGATGACGGTCACCCAGGGTGGTTCGGACGCCGTGGTGTCCGGGTTCATCGGCGACTGGCCGGGCGACCTCGGTGAGCGCCCCGCGCTGTGGATCCCGGCCAGCTCCGTCTCGGCCGCGCGGCTGCAGGCCGCCGCCGGCAAGGAGAGCGTCAGCGACGCCCGCTCGCTGGTCAGTTCCCCGGTCGTGCTCGCCGTCCGCCCACAGCTCAAAGACGCGCTGTCCCAGCAGAGTTGGGTGGCGCTGCCCGGCCTGCAGGCCAACCCCACCGCGCTGGACGCGGTGAACCTGCCCGGCTGGGGCTCGCTGCGGCTGGCGCTGCCCGTCGTCGGCGACAGCGACGCCTCGTACCTGGCCGCCGAGGCGGTTGCGGCGGCCTCCGCCCCGCCGGGCGCACCCGCCACCGCCGGCCTGGGGGCGGTCAACACGCTGGTCGCCGGCCAGCCCAGGCTCGCCGACAACACCGCCGACACCGCCTGGACCGCGCTGCGCGCCGACGGCGACCCGGCCGCGGCGCCGGTGCACGCCGTCGTCACCACCGAACAGCAAGTCTTCCAACGGTCCTCGTCGATCCCCGACGCCAAGAACGCCGTCGCCTCGTGGCTGCCGCCCGGCCCGGTCGCGCTGGCCGACTACCCCACCGTGCTGCTGTCCGGGACCTGGCTGTCCGAGGAACAGGTGAGCGCGGCCAGCGAGTTCGCCCGGTTCATGCACAAACCGGAGCAGCTGGCTGAACTCGCGAGCGCCGGGTTCCGGGCCGAGGGCGCCAGCCCGAAGGGCAACGACGTGGTGGATTTCGGGCCGATCGGCGAACCGCTGGCGGTCGGCGACGAGGCCCTGCGCGCGACCCTGGCCGACGCCCTGGCCTCGCCGGCGACCGGCTCGGCGACCACCGTCATGCTCGACCAGGCGCTGTCCGGTGACGAGGGCGGCAAGCCGCGGCTGGCCAATGTGACCGGCGCGCTGGACAACCGGATCAGGGCGCTGCCGCCGAACTCCGCGGTCGGGTTGTGGACCTTCAACGGCGTCGAGAGCCGCAGCGTCGTCCCGCTGGGCCCGCTCTCCGATCCGGTCGGCGGCCAGCCGCGTACCGCGGCGCTCAGCGGTGCGCTGCAGGGGCTGGCGCCGTCGGGGTCCGGCGCGGTGTCGTTCACCACGCTGCGCATCGTCTACAACGACGCGCTGGCCAACTACCGTCCGGGACAGGCCAATTCGGTGCTGGTGATAACCCAGGGCCCGCACACCGACCAGTCCCTGGACGCGGGCGGGCTGCAGGACTTCGTCAGGTCCGCCGCCGACCCGAACCGCCCGATCGCGATCAACGTGATCGACTTGGGTGACGACCCGGACCGCGGCACCTGGGAGGCGGTCGCGCAGGCCTCCGGCGGCAGCTACCAGAACGTCGGCGCCTCGGACTCCCCCGAGTTGGCGACCGCGGTCACCACGCTGGTGTCCTAAGTCAGGCCCAGTAGTTGCGTTGCGCCCGCGGTGAATTCATCGGGCACCTCGATCTGCGGGTAGTGCCCGATGCCCGGTAGCTCGATCACGTCGGCGGCCGGCCGGAGTTCCCGCAGGCCTTCGAGCACGTTGGTGGTGGCGACCGGATCGCCGGTGGCCCACAGGAAGCCCAGCGGCTTGGTCCAGTCCCGCACCGCGCCGTGCCAGCGCGGGGCGAACCGGACCCGCTCGTTGAGGTACGCGCACAGCAGGTGCAAAATCCGCTGGCCGTCCTCGCGGGCCAGCAGCGCCCACTGGGCCTCGGCCTCCTCGGCGGACAGCGGGTGCTGCGCGCTGAACAGTTCGGCGAATCCGCGGATGAAGCCGCGTTTGTTGGTGAGCCGGGCGAACAGCGGGCCGAGCGGACCGCGCAGGATCTTCTGGCTGCGGCGCAGGCTGGCCCGCTCGATGATCACGCTGCCGTTGGTGAGCACGGCACGCTGCAGGTCGAACGGGAGGCCGCCGGAGATGTCGCGGGCCAGCAGTTCGGTGGCCACCGAGGTGCCCATGTCGTGCGCCAGCAGCGCCACCGGGCCGACCCCGGCGTCGGCGACCACGTCCTGCACGATGTCGGCCTGCTCGAGCAGGCTGTAGCGGTGCGGCCGCGGTTTGTCCGACAGACCGAAGCCGAGGAAGTCCAGGGTCAGCCAGGCCCGGCCGCCCAGCCGGTCGACGACACCGCGGAAGTCGTAGGAGCTCGACGGAAAGCCGTGCAGCAGAAGCACGGTCGGCCCGGCTCCGGTCCCGGGCGCGGATCGGACGAACACCGACCCGGCGCCGGTATTCAGCAACCGACCCCCGTCTTGCCACTGTCGAACGCCGGCGGGCAGCACGGAACCGACGCTATCAGGCATTGATTGAGTACTGAGAGCGAAATTCCGGCGGAGATCTCGCTCTGAGCGCTATCTCAAACGCGTGCTACGCGAAGGCCTCCACCGGCGGGCAGGAGCACATCAGGTTGCGGTCGCCGTAGGCGCCGTCGATGCGGCGCACCGGCGGCCACACCTTCGGCCGGTAGCCGATGCCGAGCGGGTAGGCCGCCTGCTCCCGGGTATAGGGGTGGTTCCACTCGCCGACCAGCAGGCAGGCCGCGGTGTGCGGGGCGTTGTGCAGCGGGTTGTCGTCGGGGGGCCACTCCCCCGACCCGACCTTGTCGATCTCGGCGCGGATCGCGATCATCGCCTCACAGAACGCGTCCACCTCGGCCAGGCTCTCGCTCTCGGTGGGCTCCACCATCAGCGTGCCCGCCACCGGGAAGCTCATCGTCGGGGCGTGGAAACCGAAGTCCGCCAACCGCTTCGCCACATCGTCGACGGTGACGCCGGTGGCCTTGGTGATACCGCGCAGATCGAGGATGCACTCGTGGGCCACCATGCCGTTCTCGCCGGTGTAGAGCACCGGGTAGTACTCGTCGAGCCGGCGGGCGATGTAGTTCGCCGAGGCGATCGCCGTCAGCGAGGCGTCCCGCAGCCCGCGCCCGCCCATCATCCGGATGTAGGCCCAGGTGATCGGCAGGATCGACGCCGACCCGTACGGCGCCGCGGACACCACGTGCCCGTGCGGCAACTCCTCGGCCAACGGGTGGCCGGGCAGGTACGGGGCCAGGTGCGCGCGCACCCCGACCGGCCCGACGCCCGGGCCGCCGCCGCCGTGCGGGATGCAGAACGTCTTGTGCAGGTTCAGGTGGCTGACGTCACCGCCGAACTTGCCCGGCCGGGCCAGCCCGACCAGCGCGTTGAGGTTGGCTCCGTCGACGTAGACCTGGCCGCCCGCGTCGTGCACGGCCGCGCAGATGTCGGCGATGTCGTGCTCGTACACGCCGTGGGTGGACGGGTAGGTGATCATCAGCGCCGCCAATCGCTCGGCGTGCTCGGCCACCTTGGCCCGCAGATCGTCGAGGTCGACGTCCCCGTTCTCGCGGCACGCCACCACGACGACCCGCATGCCGACCATGGCGGCCGACGCGGCGTTGGTGCCGTGCGCACTCGACGGGATCAGGCACACGTCGCGTCCGGTGTCGCCGTTCGCCAGGTGGTAATCGCGGATGGCCAGCAGCCCCGCGTACTCGCCCTGCGATCCGGCGTTGGGCTGCAACGAGATCGCGTCGTAACCGGTGATGCCGGTCAGCCAGCCCTCCAGGTCGGCGATCAGCTTGCGCAGGCCGGGGGTGTCCCCGGGCGGGGCGAACGGGTGCTGGCGGCCGAACTCCGGCCAGGTGATGGACTCCATCTCGGCGGCGGCGTTGAGCTTCATGGTGCACGAGCCCAGCGGGATCATGCTGCGGTCCAGGGCGATGTCCTTGTCCGACAGCGAGCGCAGATAGCGCATCATCTCGGTCTCGGTCCGGTATTTGGTGAAAGCCGGGTGGGTGAGGAATTCACTTGTCCGGGAATCGATCTCGGGGCCGCTGTAGTTCCCCGCCGGCTTCGCACCGAACGCCGCCAGCACCAGGGCGACATGCTCGGCCGTGGTGGCCTCGTCGCAGGCGACCGACACGTGGTCGGCGTCCACCCGCCAGATGTTGATGCCGCGGCCCTTGGCCTCGGCCTGCACCGCGGCCGCCCGGTTGGGCACAGCCACCAGCACGGTGTCGAAGAACGTGTCGTGCACCATCTCGAGCCCGGCCGCGGCCAGCCCGGCGGCCAGCGCGCGGGCGTGGCCGTGTACCCGGCGGGCGATCGCCCGCAGGCCGTCGGCGCCGTGGTAGCTGGCGTACATCGCCGCCAGCACCGCCAGCAGCACCTGGGCGGTGCAGATGTTCGAGGTGGCCTTGTCGCGGCGAATGTGCTGCTCGCGGGTCTGCAGCGACAACCGGTAGGCCGGCGACCCGTCGGCATCCACGGACACCCCGACCAGCCGGCCGGGCAGCTGGCGGGCGTGCTTGGAGTGCACCGCCAGGTAGCCGGCGTGCGGGCCGCCGAATCCCATTGGCACACCGAAGCGTTGGCTGGTGCCGAACGCCACGTCGGCGCCCAGCTCACCGGGCGGCGCGATCAGCGTCAGCGCCAGCAGGTCGGCGCCCAGCGCGATCAGGGCGCCGCGTTCGTGGGTCTGCTCGACGAGCTTGGACCAGTCCGTCACCCGCCCGCTGGCGCCGGGCAGCTGCGCGATGACGCCGAAGAAGTCGCCCTCGGGCAGCCCGTTGCGCAGGTCGGCGGTGACGATCTCGATGCCGAGGGGTTCGGCGCGGGTGGCCAGGATCGCGGCGGTCTGCGTGAACAGATCGGAGTCGACGGCCAGCCGGCTCGCCGACCCGCGGGCAGCGCGGTGCATCAGCGTCATCGCCTCGGCGGCGGCGGTGCCCTCGTCCAGCATCGAGGCGTTGGCCACCTCGAGGCCGGTCAGGTCGGCGATCATGGTCTGGAAGTTCAGCAGCGCCTCGAGCCGGCCCTGGCTGATCTCCGGCTGGTACGGGGTGTAGGCGGTGTACCAGGCCGGGTTCTCCACGATGTTGCGCAGCAGCACCGGCGGGGTCAGCGTGTCGTAGTACCCCTGACCGATCATCGACACCGCGACGGTGTTGGAGTCGGCCAGCGCCCGCAACTCGGCCAGCGCCCGATGTTCCGAGACCGGCGGCGCCAGCCCATCCAGCCCGGGCGCGATGCCGTCGCGTCCGGGCGCGTCGAGGATGCCCGCGGGCAGGGCCTTGGCGGCCAGCTCGTCCAGCGAGGCCACGCCGATCACGCCGAGCATCGTCGACAGGGCGTCGGCGTCGGGTCCGATATGGCGGTCGACGAAGGTGAATTCGGTGCGGTCGGGCATAGGGGCCCTCCTGACTCGGGGCGGACACAGCCGTCAGCGGTGTCCTCTCCCTCTGTCGTGTGGCCTGAGAGATTCGGCGGCGAACCGCCTTTCCCCGTGGGCGGGTGACCGGCAGGTCACCGCTTTCCAGAGGCATCGTGGCCGGGCGCGGTCCGGGTGCCTGAGAGGTTGACGGAGAGGTGTTGCTCCTTCGGCGCCCGTGACTGGCTGTCACGGAACTCTCCCGCGCGTGGGCGATGCGTGCTCATCCTACCGGCACGCCGGCCCGGACCCGCGACGGGACGGGCTCAGCCGATCTTGCGGTCCCGGGTCTTGCGGCGGCTGGCCAGCTCGTCCTCGGGCGCCTCGATCGACTCGCCGCCGTCGGCCCGCTCCCCGGGGAAGTCGGCGATGGCGCCGGTCAGTTCCCGCATGGCCCCGCTGACCGCGATGCCGAACACACCCTGCCCACCCTGCAGCAGGTCGACGACCTCTTCGGCCGAGGTGCACTCGTACACCGTGGTGCCGTCGGAGAACAGCGTGATGTTGGCCAGGTCCTGGACGCCGCGCTGGCGCAGATGATCGACGGCGACGCGGATGTTGTGCAGCGAGATACCGGTGTCGAGCAGCCGCTTGACGATCTTGAGGACCAGGATGTCCTTGAACGAGTACAGCCGCTGGCTGCCGGAACCGGCGGCGCCGCGGATCGACGGCACCACCAGTGAGGTCCGGGCCCAGTAGTCCAACTGGCGGTAGGTGATTCCGGCGATCTGGCAGGCGCTGGGGCCGCGGTAGCCGACCAGTTCGTCGGGCACCGAGTCGTCGGGGAACAGTCCGGCCTGCACCGGCTCGCTCACCGGCGCGGTGTCGTGGCGGGCGTCGATACCAGCAAGGTCCAGCTGTTCCTGACGTGGCTGCTCGCCCACGATGCTTCCTCTCGCCGTTCGAACCCGTGGCCCGTCGGATGCTCCACCCACGGCATTTGCCCTAGTCCGAGTCTTAGAGCATACGCCTTGTCGACGGGCATTTCGTGCTCGTCGACGCAATCAAAGTATGGCTGCCGCAAGGCCTGCTCCCGGTATCCGGCGCGCGTGTCGAGGCTGCGCAGGCCCAGATGAGATGCATCCGTGATCTACCCGCTCAGGTGGCCTTGAAATCGTCGGGCGACACGCTGTCGAGGAATTCCTTGAACTTCTCGACCTCGTCCTCGCGCACCGCTCCGGTGGCCTCGTCGTCGTTCTCGTCGGGGATCAGCAGGCCGGCCTCGGCCAGCACCGCCTCCTCGACGTAGATCGGCACGCCGACTCGAAGCGCGATCGCCACCGAGTCCGATGGGCGTGCCGAGACCTTGATGTCCCGGTCGAAGATCAGGTCGGCGTAGAAGGTGCCCTCCTGCAGATCGACGATCCGCACCTCCTTGAGTGAATGCCCAAGGGCGGCAATGACATCGCGGATCAGGTCGTGGGTCAGCGGCCGGGCCGTCTCCACCCCCTGCTGTTCGAGGGCGATCGCGGCGGCCTCGCTCTGCCCGATCCAGATCGGCAGATAGCGGTCACCGTCGGATTCGCGCAGCAGCAACACCGGCTGGTTCTGGGGTTGTTCAACGCGAATGCCGACTACTCGAACCTCACCCATCTGACTCTGACCTCCGCGCAAGATGTGCCGCCGCGTCCGAGTTCCGACCGCGTGACTGCTGAGAACAACGCAGTCCCCTGGAGTCTAGTCCTCAGCGATCGAGAACGTCGCGCACAGCGGACTTGATCAGCGAGGTGTGCAGGGTGATCGCCAGGGCCGCGACCTCGCGCGCCAGGTCGTCGGCGCGGTCGCGGGCGCCGGCCTTGCCGGCCTTGACGACGGGCCCGGCGATCTGGGCGATCAGGTCGGACTGCCGGTCGGCCGCCGACCGGAATGCCCGCAGGTGCCGGGGCTCCACGCCGTACTCGCCGAGGGCCCGCGCGCACTGGGCGATCACCACCGAGTGCTCGTCGAACAATCCGCCCGGGCCGGTGGTGATGACGCCCGCCTTGCACAGCGCGCTCAGCAGGTCCTCGCCCACCCCGGAGCGGTCCAGCAGGTCCTCGCGGCTCAGCCGCACCACCGCCGCGGCGACGCCGGTTCCGGTGTCGGACTCGCCGGCGCTCGGCACCAAACGTGGCACCGAATAAGGGGATCCGGCGCTCGGCAGTTCCCCGTCGGGCTGCGCGTCGAGTTGCGCCTTGATCACCTTCAGCGGCAGGTATTGGTCGCGCTGGGCGGTCAGGATGAAGCGCAGCCGCGCGCAGTCGTAGGCGGTGAACCGGCGATACCCCGATCCGCTGCGCTGCGGCGTGACGAGACCCTCTGCCTCCAGAAACCGGATCTTGGAGATCGTCACGTCCGGGAAGTCCGGTCGCAGCAGGTCGAGGACCGCTCCGATCGACATCCCGGCAAGCGCGGGAGTATCGGGGGCGGTCACTAGCTTCCCGGGCCGCCCTCGTCGCCGGCCGGCTTGGGTCCGGTCAGGAACACCAACCGGAACTTGCCGATCTGTACCTCGTCGCCGTTGGTCAGGGTGGCGGAGTCCACCGGCTCCCGGTTGACGTAGGTGCCGTTGAGGCTGCCGACGTCGACGACCTGGAATTCGTTGCCGTCCAACCGGAACTCGGCGTGCCGACGGCTGACCGTCACGTCGTCGAGGAAGATGTCGGAGTCGGGATGTCGGCCCGCCGAGGTGGTCGGCTGGTCGAGCAGGAAGCGGGACCCCGCGTTGGGGCCGCGCTTGACGACCAGCAGCGCCGAACCCGACGGCAGGCCCTCTACGCCCGAGACGGCGCTCTCGGCGCCGGTGCTCGCCGGGGCATCCAACTCGTTGAGGAAGTCGGCGCGGAAGACGGAGGTCGTCTCCACGGTGACTTCGTCAGAGTTCTGGTCCTTGTCCGTCACCCGCTGCTCCTCACTGGCTGCCGTGGCGAGACCTGGCGGGGTGTCCGCGCAGGGCGCCCGCCCGCACCATCGTTTCCGTCGACCGTACCGCGCAGCGGTCGCCGTTGTGCCCACCACCGCAGGATCGGTGGTTGGCAGGCACCCTAACAACCGCCATTTACGTCAGTGTGTCCCCGTAGCCAGCTGCGTCGAGCAGTGCCGCCAACCCCTGGCCGAGGGTATCGCCGTCGGCCTGCAGCTCCAGCAGCCACCCCTGCCCGTACGGGTCGGAGTTCACCAGCTGGGGGTTGCCCTCCAGATCGCCGTTGACGGCAATTACTTTCGCCGTGACCGGGGCGTACAGGTCCGATACCGACTTGGTGGACTCCACCTCCCCGAACGACTCACCGGCGGTGACCTCGGTGCCGACCTCCGGAAGCTGCACGTAGACCACGTCACCCAGTGACGACTGCGCGAAGTCGGTGATCCCGACCACCACGGTGTCGTCCCCGGTGCGACGGACCCATTCGTGCTCGGGGGTGTAGCGCAGGTCGGCTGGGATATCGCTCACGGTGCTCCTAACGGGCGGCTCACTTGACGGGCTGAGCGTATTGGCGGGCTTTCGGTTGCCGCAAGGTGGTGATGTCCACACGGTCGGATTGGGTGACGGTCATGGCGCCCCCGACCCGCTCGACGCTGTCCACCGCCCCGCCGGGAATGTTCATCGCCGCCGCCAGCGTCGGCGGATCCCCAATGGCCAGAACCGAATAGGGCGGGCCGAGGGGCACCGCGTCGATGACCAGCGCGCCGCGATCGCCGGTCACCCAGGTGTCCACCCCGACCCGCACCGCCTGCTGGCCGGCGCGGATCTCCATCGCCTCGGCGCCGGCGGCGCGCAGCTCGTTGATGACGTCGAGCATGGTTTCCGGGGCCACGCCGGGACCGGGGTCGTCGATGGTGATGCTCACGCCGGGGCCGGTCGCCCCGACCGTGCCGATCAGGATCGACAGCGCGGCCAGCCGGGCCTGCGCGTTCTGGATCGCGGCCTGGTCGCTGTTGCCCGCGGCCTGCATCGAGGCCAGGGTGCGCTGCAGCCCGGCGACCTCGGTGTTCAGCGCCGCCTCCCGCTGCTGCAACGAGTCCAGCAGCACCAGCAGGTCGGCGGGCCGGGCGCTCTCCAGCGAGTCGCCGGACTCGGTCTGGCGGACCTGGGTGACGATCGCGACGCCCAGCAGCAGGCACAGCAGCGCCCCGAGCGCCCGGAAGACGACCTGGGAGCGGCTCCGGGCCGGCCGGGAGGGCAGTTCGTGCCGCCCGCCCTCGGTGTCGGCCGGGCCGGTGTCCGGCTCCTCCGCGCCCATCTCAGGCACCGAACAACCGGCGCCGCAACGCGGCGGCGTTGCCGAAGATCCGGATGCCCAGCACGACGATGATCGCGGTGGATAGCTGGGTGCCCACCCCGAGCTGGTCGCCGACGTAGACGATGAGCGCGGCGACGAGCACGTTGAACACGAACGAGATCACGAACACCTTGGCGTCGAAGATCTTCTCCAGGTAGGCGCGCAGGCCGCCGAAGACCGCGTCGAGCGCGGCGACGACGGCGATCGGCAGATAGGGCTGGATGACCTCGGGCACGCTGGGGTGGAACACCAGGCCCAGCACGATGCCGACGACGAGCGCGGCGATGCCGATCATCTGCCGCTCACCTCCCCGGGTCGCTCCGCTCCCTGCCCGCCGGCCCGCATCTCTTCGATTCCTCAGGGGCCGATCTGCTTGGCAAATTTAATCTCTCGGACCGCGCCTGCGGGCAGCGACAGGCCGTCGGCGCTGCTCACGTTCACCCCGACCCGGTAGGACGCCTCCAGCAGCCGCAGCCGGTGCAGCCCGGTGCTGCGGTTGAAGTTGTCCAGCATGGTGTTGGGCGGCCCGATCGCCGCGACGGTGTACGGGCTGCTGATCGGGTGGTTGTCGACCAGGATCGCCCCGCCGGCCTGCCGGATCGTCACGTTCGGGCCCAGCCGCACGCCGCCCACCGCGATCGCCTCGGCGCCGCTGGCCCACAGCGAGTTGACCACCAGTTGCAGGTCGCGGTCGAGGATGACCTGGCCGGTGCCCGGCAGGCGCTGTTTGGACACGTCGGAGAGGTCGCGGTCCTGGCCGGGATCGGTGATCACCACGCTCACGCCGGGGCCGATCACCGCGGTGGTGGCCGCCGACAGGCTGAGCTCGTCGAGCCGGGTCAGCAGCTGCTGGCCGGTGCGGTCGTCGCGCAGCTCGCGGCGCTGGACCTCGTCGGCCTGGGCGGCCAGCGTGTCACGGCGGACGGTGAGCTCGTCGGTGGTGCGCTCCGCGGAGCGCACGCTGGCGGCGAGTACCTGCTGGGCGGCGCTGACCCCGGGCGCGGTGCTGCGCGCCTGCGCGACCGCCGCGGTGAACACCGTCGCCACCAGCAGCGCCGCCACCGCCTGCCATCCCCGGTCGACGCCGGCGCGGCGGGGGCCCTCGGAGCGGCGGCGTTCGGCCGCGGCGGCATAGCCGGGGTCGAGGTGATCGGACAGCAGCGAGCGCAGCAGGGACGGCACCGGGATCAGCGGGCCCCGGCCGGGGTCCGGGGCCCGCAGCCCGGCCCGGGGGTCGTAACCCCCGAGCGCGCGGTCAGGGGGTGGCGGCATCGGCGCTGCCGACCCGTCCGGTGCCGACCCTGGGCAGCGTGCGTACCACCAGCCGCACCTGCAGCAGGTAGAGCACCGCCGACCACAGGTACATGCCCAGGCCCCAGATCACGAACCCCCAACCGCAGGCGCCGATCACCCTGCTCCACAACGCATCCCACTGCCCGAGCAGCACCAGGGGGAAGCCGGACATCAGCGCGAACGTCGCGGCCTTGCCGATGTAGGTCACCGGCAGCGCGGTGATGCCGCGGGAGCGCAGCACCGGCAGCGTCAGCGCCAGCACCGCGTCGCGGCCCACCAGCACGCCGACCACCCACCACGGCACGATGCCGGCCAGCCCCAGCCCGACCGGCACGGCCAGCATGTAGACCCGGTCGACCAGCGGGTCGAGCAGCGCGCCGAGCCGGGACGACTGATTGGGCACCAGCCGAGCGATCTTGCCGTCGGCCCAGTCCGAGAAGCCGCTGAACATCAGGATCGCCACGGTCCAGCCGTAGGCGGTGGTGGCCAGCAGCAGGTAGAGGAACACCGGAACCAGCACCAGCCGAACCACGCTGAGGACGTTCGGGATCGTGAGCACCCGATCATGCCCACGCGGCTCCGTCATGAAACGAACCTAGCGTGCGCAATCGCTCCGGCGCCGACTGTGGGGCCTGTGCCCGCGGATTCGGTCGGATCCGGGCACCGGGCCGGCTAGCGGAACACCCCGGGCAGGCTCAGCGCCGACATGGTGTCGTCGTTCAGCGGATTGTCGTGGACCATGTAGGTCCACGTCGAGGTCGGCCGCGCCAGCTTGGACAGGTCCAGGCCCTGCTCGTCGGTGAGCACGTTGGCCGTCTCGAAGGTCTGCTGGGCGGCCTCGATGGCGTCGGCGGCCAGGTTGCCGAAGGCGTCGACGGCCATTCGGTGGAATTCGTCGAGCGGGTTCTGGCGGCCCAGTGCCCGCAGGTGGATGCTCTCCCGGATGTCGGAGAGGTAGGCCAGGTGGTCGGCCCAGCCCCGGTCGAGGTGGAACAACATGATGTCGCGGCAGATCCGTTCCAGCTCGTCGTCGGACACCTTGTCGGCCAGCTCCCGGTAGCGCTCGGGCGAGCGCTCCTCGAGTTCGTCGCGCGCGGTCGCGGTGCTCAGCAGCGTGTTGCGCCGCTCGACGATGATGGCCCGCTGCTGGGCGATCAACTGGTTGTAGCGCCAGGTGTTGGCGTGCACGTCGAGCAGCCGGCCCTCGGCCACCCGCTGGGCGTGGTCCAGCAGCGCCGCCGCCTTGGGGCTGGTGATCCGGCCGGTCTCGTCGCATTCGGTCGGCAGCTTGCCGGTATCGAGGTGAGCGGCCACCACATCGTCCTCCCAGCTGGAGAAGAACACCGACGACCCGGGGTCGCCCTGGCGGCCGGCGCGGCCGCGCAACTGGTTGTCCAGCCGCTCGGTGCGGTGCCGCCCGGTGCCGACGACGTGCAGCCCGCCCAACTCGGCGACCTCCTGGTGGTCGGCGGACTGGTCGTCGGCGTCGGAGCCGCCGAGCCGGATATCGGTGCCCCGCCCGGCCATCTGGGTGGAGACCGTCACCGCGCCGAGCTTGCCCGCCTCCGCGATGACCCGGGCCTCCTCCTCGTCGTTCTTGGCGTTGAGCACCACCGCCGGCACCCCGCGCCGCAGCAGCCGCTCGTGCAGTTCCTCTGACTCGGCGACGTCGTGGGTGCCGACGAGGATGGGCTGACCGGTGGCGTGCACCTCGATGATGTGGTCGATGATGGCGTCGTTCTTGGCGGCCGCGGTGATGTAGACCCGGTCGGCCTCGTCCTCACGGACGTTCGGGGTGTTGGGCGGGATCGGCGACACACCCAGCTTGTAGAACTGGCGCAGCTGCTCACCGGCGGCCAGCGCGGTGCCGGTCATCCCGCACACCGTCGGGTAGCGGTTGATCAGCGCCTGCACGGTGATGGTGTCGAGCACCTCGCCGGTCTCGGTGGTCTCGATGCCCTCCTTGGCCTCCACCGCCGCCTGCAGCCCGTCCGGCCAGCGCTGCAGCGCGGCGATCCGGCCGCGGGAGGAGTTGATCAGCTGCACCGCGCCGTCACGGACGATGTAGTGCACGTCGCGCTGCAGCAGCACATGGGCGTGCAGGGCGACGTTGACCTCGGTCAGCGTGGTGCCGACGTGCTCCTCGGCGTACAGGTCGATACCGCCGAGGGCCCTCTCGATCTTCTGCGCGCCGGTCTCGGTGAGGTGGACGTTGCGGCTGTCGCTGTCGGTGTCGAAATCCTGCCCGGGCACCAGATCGCCCACCAGGCGCACGATTTCGAGCTTCGGGGTCTCCCGGTGGGTGGTGCCGGCCAGCACCAGCGGCACCAGCGCCTCGTCGACGAGGACCGAGTCGGCCTCGTCGATCAGCGCGACGTCGGGATTGGGTGACACCAGGTCGGCGACGTCGGTGACCAGCTGGTCGCGCAGCACGTCGAAGCCGATCTCGTTGACCGAGGCGTAGGTGACGTCGCATTCGTAGGCCGCCCGGCGCTCCGCGGCGGTGGAGTCGGCGGTGATCCACCCGACCGTCAGCCCCATCGCCTCGATCAGCGGGCCCATCCACTCGGCGTCGCGGCGGGCCAGATAGTCGTTGATGGTGACGACGTGCACGTGCCTGCCGGCCAGCGCGTAGCCGGCGGCCGCGATCGCACCGGACAGCGTCTTGCCCTCACCGGTGGCCATCTCGACGACGTCGCCGGCGAGCATCCGCAGCGCGCCCAGCAGCTGGACATCGAAGGGACGAAGTGCGGTGGTCCGTTCCGCCGCCTCCCTGGCGATGGCGAGGAACTGGCCGATGTCGCCCGAGTCGGCGAGGTCGTCGAGCAGCAGCAGCTTGGCGGCCTTGCGCAGCTGCTCGTCGTCGAGGTCGCGGGCCTTGTCGGCGAACTTCTCCGACGAGGCCACCTCGGTCATCGACTGTGCCTTGACCTTCTCGGTGCTGGCGCCGAGCAGCCGCCAGAAGCCCCGGCTGATGCGGCCGGGGCCGGAGTCGCTGGACTTGGAAGCCGTCTTGGACGTCGCCTTCGAACTCTGAGCCACGGGTCAACGGTACCGGCGGCGACAGGGCGTCCCGTGCCGACCGAACCGGATCACGCCAAATTCGACCGCCGTGGGTAGGCCACCGCCGGGTCGGTCAGCGTGTTGACCACGGTTGCCACCCCGCTGTCGAACGCCCGGCGCAGCGCGGGCCGCAGCTCCTCGGGTGTCGAGACCAGCTCGCCGTGTCCGCCCAGCGCCCGGACCACCTCGTCGTAGCGGGTGCCGGGGCGCAGCTCGGCGACCACCGAGTAGCCGTACAGCGCTTCCATCGGGTGTTTCTCCAGCGCCCAGATGCCGTTGTTGCCGACCACCGAGACCACGTGCACGCCGTGCCGCACCAGGGTGTCCCATTCCATGCCGGAGAACCCGAACGCGCCGTCGCCCTGCAGCAGCACCACCTGGCGGTCGGGCCGGGCGAGCTTGGCGGCCAGCGCGTAGCCGGGGCCCGAGCCCAGACAGCCGAACGGCCCGCTGTCCAGCCACGCGCCCGGGACGTAGCTGTCGATGACCCGGCCGGCGTAGGAGCCGAAGTCGCCGGCGTCGATGACGACGATTGCGTCGCGGTCCAGCAGGGGCATCAGTTCGGCGTAGACCCGCATCGGGTGCAGCGGGGTTCGGTCGTCGGCCAATTCGGCCGCCTCGGCGTCGCGGGCCGCCGTCTCGACCGTGCGCAGCGCGCCGATCCACGGTTCGTGGTCGGGGCCGGCCGCGGTGGCCAGCGCGGTCAGGCTTCCGGTCAGGTCGCCGTAGAGTTCGGCGGCGACCGCCCGCGGGTGCTCGCGGTCCGGCCGCACCCGGTCGGCGACGACAAGCCGGGTCTCGGCGCCGAAGACGCCGCCGAAGCCGAGTCGGAAGTCCATCGGCACCCCAACCACCAGCGCCACGTCGGCCTGCGCGAGCGCCTTGGCGCGGGCCCGGGAAAACGCCAGGTCGCGATCGGCGCCGACGATGCCGCGGGCCATCCCGTTGGCGAACACCGGGATGCGCAGTGTCTCGGCCAGGTGCAGCAGGGCGTCCTCGGCGTGGCCCCACCACACGTTGGTGCCGGCCATGATCACCGGCCGCTGGGCGCCGGCGAGCAGTTGCACCGCCATCTCGACGGCGGCGCCGTCCGGCGGCGGCAGGCTGGGCAGTTCGGTCAGCGCGCCCGGCTCGCCGCGGTCGTGCGCCTCGCCGAAGACGTGTTCCATCGGGAAGTCGACGAACGCCACCCCGGACGGCGCCCCGACCGTCGCGCGCAGCGCGTCGTCGACGCGGTCGCCGACCGCGCCCGGAGAACCGGCGGTGACGGCGTAGCGGGCCAGCGGCGCCACGAACGGCACGTGGTCGATCTCCTGCAGCGAACCGCTGCCCCACCGCAGCGCCGGGGCCCGGCCGCCGAGCACCAGCATCGGCGACTGGTTCTGCTGGGCGGCCGCCATCGCGCTCATCCCGTTGGTCACGCCCGGTCCCGCGGTCAGCGCCACCACCCCCGGCACCCGGGTGACCTTCGACCACCCCTCGGCCGCGAAGGCCGCGGTCTGCTCGTGCCGGGTGTCGATCAGCCGGATGCCCTCGCTGCGGCAGCCGTCGTAGATCGAGAAGAGATGCCCCCCGGACAGGGTGAACACGGTGTCGATGCCGCTGGCGCGCAGCCGGCGCGCGATCAACCGACCGGCGTGAACGGAGTGCCCCGAGGGAGCGTCGATGCCCATCCGGCGAGCGTAACCACCGCGCCCGGCCGCCGGCCGACGCTGACATTTCGCTTGGCATCTGGTGCTGTCAGCCGCCTGCGCCGCGCGGTCAGGGTAGGTTCGCCGGGTATCGCACCGGGCGTCCGGGGGACGCCGTCGCAGGAGGAACCGCGTTGGAGAACTTCAAGCCGTCGTTGGACTGGGCGCACGAGTTCGTCCCCTCGATGCTGTGGATCCTCAAGACGTACGCGATCACCGCTGTGCTGAGCCTGCTGGTGCTGGTGCTGCTGGCCAAGTTCACCGTGTGGGGCCGGCAGTACTGGCGGATCACCGGTGACTACTTCAAGGGCCGCAAGAGCATCGGGGTGTGGGCCTGGGTCGCGGTGCTGCTGTTGTCGACGATCATCTCGGTGCGCCTGGACGTGCTGCTGAGCTACTACGGCAACGACCTGTTCACCTCGCTGCAGGTGGCCTTCCAGGGCCGCGGCGCCGACAACGACGAGATGCGGGAGTCCGGAATCCACGGGTTCTGGATGTCCCTCATCGTGTTCGCGATCCTGGCGACCATCTACATCAGCCGCGTGATGCTGGACATCTACCTGACCCAGCGGTTCATCATCCGCTGGCGCATGTGGCTGACCGACCGGGTGACCTGTGACTGGCTCGACGACCGTGCCTACTACCGGACCCGGTTCACCGACAGCGACATCGACAACCCGGATCAGCGCATCCAATACGACGTCGACATCTTCACCGCGGGCGTCGGGTCGTCGCCCAACACCCCGATGGTGGGAACCTCGAGCACGCTGCTGTTCGGCGCGATCAACTCGTTGGTGACGGTCGTTTCGTTCACGGTGATCCTGTGGAACCTGTCCGGTCCGCTGACGATGTTCGGCCTCACCCTGGGCCACGCCCTGTTCTGGGTGGTGCTGATCTACGTGGTCTTCGCGACGATCATCGCATTCTGGATCGGTCATCCGCTGATCCGGCTGAGCTTCCGAAACGAACTCACCAACGCCGTGTTCCGCTATGCGCTGGTGCGGTTGCGCGACGCCGCCGAGGCGGTCGGGTTCTACCGCGGCGAGGATGCCGAACGCGGTCTGCTGCGAACCAAGTTCGCCGCCATCATCGCCAACTACCGCCGCTTCGTGAACCGGACCATCGCCCTGACCGGCTGGAACCTGTCGATGAGTCAGATCATCAACCCGCTGCCGCTGGTCATTCAGGCGCCGCGGCTGTTCAAGGGCCAGATCGACCTCGGCGACGTCACCCAGTCCTCGAGCGCGTTCGGCTCGATCCACGACTCGCTGTCGTTCTTCCGCAACGCCTACGACTCGTTCGCCGCGTACCGCGCGGCGATCATCCGCCTGCACGGCCTGGTGGAGACCAACCAGGCCGCGCGCGAGCTGCCCACCTTGACGACCGTGGACAGCCACGACGGTTCGGTGGAACTCAAGCGGGTCGAGGTGCGCACCCCGTCCGGCGCGCAGCTGGTGGATCCGCTCGACGTCCGGTTGGAGCCGGGCGAGACGCTGGTCATCACCGGGCGCTCGGGGGCCGGCAAGACGACGCTGCTGCGCAGCCTGGCCCAGCTGTGGCCATACACCTCGGGGACGCTGTGCCGGCCCACCGAGGACCACGCCACGATGTTCCTGTCCCAGATGCCCTACGTGCCGCTGGGCGACCTGCGCACGGTGGTGTCCTATCCGGCGAACTCAGGAGAGATCAGCGACGAGAACCTGATGCGGGCGCTGAGCCAGGTCGCGCTGTCGCACCTGGCGAACCGGCTCAACGACGCGCAGGACTGGGCCAAGGTGCTCTCCCCGGGCGAGCAGCAGCGCATCGCGTTCGCCCGCGTGCTGCTCACCCGGCCCCGGGCGGTGTTCCTCGACGAGTCGACCTCGGCGCTCGACGAGGGCCTGGAGTTCGCGCTCTACGACCTGGTGCGCACCGAGCTGCCGAACACCATCCTGGTCAGCGTCAGCCACCGCCACACCGTCGAGCAGCATCACACCCGGCATCTGGAACTGCTCGGCGAGGGCGAGTGGCGCCTGGGCCGGATCGCCGGGACCGAGCCCGCGCCGGTGTAGCACCCGGGCCGGACCCCAAATTTGCGGTGACGTCAACGACGTCGCCCGGTTGCTGAAATGCTTGGCCGCGAACCGATCACCGCTGGTATCGCAGGCCGAGGAGTGCGCCCGTGGAGATGTACAAGCCATCCCTGGACTGGGAGAACGAGCTGCCCCATTCGCTGCTCTGGGTGGGCAAGGGCTGGCTGATCAGCGCCACGATCCTGCTCGTCGTGCTGGTCGCGCTGGCCCGCTACACCACCTGGGGCCGGCAGTTCTGGCGCATCACCGGCCCGTACTTCACCGGTCGCCGCAGCGTCGGGGTGTGGGCCTGGTTGGGCGTGCTGCTGTTGTCGGTCATGGTCTCGGTGCGCCTCGACGTGCTGCTCAGCTACTACAGCAATGACCTGTTCACCTCGCTGCAGGTCGCGTTCGAGGGCGCGGGCGCGGGCAACGACGCGGTCCGCGAATCCGGCATCCGCGGCTTCTGGCTCGCCATCGTCACGTTCGCGATCATCATCAGCGTCTACATCGGCAGGCTCATCCTCGACATCTACCTGATGCAGCGCTTCGTCATCCGGTGGCGAGTATGGCTGACCCGCCGGCTCACCGGTGACTGGCTCACCGGTGACGCCTGCTACCGCGGGCGGTTCATCGACGCACCCATCGACAACCCGGACCAGCGCATCCAGCAGGACATCGACGTATTCACCACCGGCATTGGCGCAGAACCGAATTCACCCACCGTCGGCACCTCGGCGACACTGCTCTTCGGCGCGGTCTATTCGCTGGTGTCGGTGGGCTCGTTCACCCCGATCCTGTGGAACCTGTCCGGGCCGCTGACGCTGTTCGGGGTGACGTTGCCCCATGCGCTGTTCTGGATCGCATTCGGTTACGTGTTCTTCGCTTCGGTGATCGCGTTCTGGATCGGCAAGCCGCTGATCCGGCTCAGCTTCCGCAACGAGGCCACCAATGCCGCCTTCCGGTACGCCCTGGTGCGGTTGCGCGAAGCGGCCGAGGCGGTCGGCTTCTATCGCGGCGAGCGGGCCGAATATCAGGTCCTGACAAAGCGATTCATGGCGATCATCGCCAACTACCGGGCGTTCGTCCGGCGCAGCCTGATCTTCCTGGGCTGGAACCGCGCGCTGACCCTGATCGTCACGCCGCTGCCGCTGGTGATCCAGGCGCCCCGGCTGTTCGCCGGCCAGATCTCGTTCGGCGACGTCAACCAGTCCTCCAGCGCGTTCAGTGCGATCCACGATTCGCTGTCGTTCTTCCGCAGCGTCTACGACTCGTTCGCCGCTTACCGCGCCACCATCATCCGTCTCGACGGCCTGCTGACCGCCAACGAGGAGGCCAGGGACCTGCCCCGGCTGACCGCCGAACCCAGCGCCGACGGCTCGATGGAACTGCGTGACGTCGAGATCCGCGAGCCGGGCGGCCGGGTGCTGATCGACGACCTCGACCTGCGGCTGGCCCCGGGCGATTCGCTGCTGATCACCGGCTCCTCCGGATCGGGCAAGACGACGTTGCTGCGCGGGCTGGCCCAGCTGTGGCCCTACACCTCCGGCACCCTGCGCCGCCCCGGGGATGCGATGTTCCTGCCGCAGATCCCCTATCTGCCCCTCGGTGACCTGCGCGCGGTGCTGTCCTATCCGGCCGTGGAGTGTGATGTCACCGACGACGATCTGATCGCCGCCCTCGACGACGTCGCGCTGGGCCAGCTGGCGGGCCGGCTCGACGAGGTCGCCGACTGGGCCAAGGTGCTCTCCCCGGGTGAGCAGCAGCGCATCGCCTTCGCCCGGGTGCTGCTGGCCAAACCGAAGACGGTATTTCTCGACGAGTCCACCTCGGCGCTCGACGAGGGACAGGAGTTCGCCCTTTACCGGCTGCTGCGCACCCGGGTCCCGGACTGCATCCTGGTCAGCATCGCCCATCGCGGCACCGTCCATCAGCACCACGAGCAGCAGCTGCGGCTGCTCGGCGGGGGCGGATGGCGGCTGGACAGCCGACCGGAGCCGGTCGGCGTATAGCTTTGTGCCGCAGTTGATTTCGGGGTTAGACCAACACCGCCGCCGCCGCTGCGGCGCGGCCCGCCCGGCGACCGAAGAACGAGCCCTCCCCCAACTGGGTGCCGCTGGAGTAACCCTTGCCGTCCTGGGCGATATTGGACGCGCAGGCGCCGGCCGCGTACAGCCCGGGGATCACTGTGCCGTCCGCGCGCTGCACCGCGCCGTCGACGGTGGTGGCCAGCCCGCCCATGGTGAACCCGGAGTACATGGCGCGGCCAAGTGACAGGTCGAACACCGCGTACGGCCCGGTGTCCTGGGCGGCGCAGTACTCGGGTTGCTTGTGGAAATCGGGGTCCTCACCCTTGGCGGCGAACTCGTTGTAGCGCTGCAGCGTCGCCGCCAGGTTGCCCGCCGGTATGCCCAGTGCCTCCTCGATCTCGGCGACGGTCTCGTAGCCGTCGAGGAACTTGATCAGCGGCATCGCCGGCATCTCGGTGTGCGCCTCGTCGACGATGAGGTAGGCGGTCTGCTCCGGTTGCTCGAGCACGAACGCCGAGGTGCGCGAGTGGTAGGAGTCCTCGGCGACGAACCGCTTGCCGTCGGCGTTGACGATCACCCCGGTGAGCAGGATCTCCGGCGGGTAGGCGGCGGCGGTGATGAACTGTTCGTCCATGAATTTCGTTGCCCCGCCGACGGATTCACCCAGCCGGATGGCCAGACCGTCGTCGTTGGGGTTGCCGAGGATGTAGGGCGCCACCAGGCCGTGGTGCTTGGTCTTGCGCGGCTGGCCCAGCGCCGGGGTGTGCTTGGCGACCATGTCGGGGTTCATCACGAAGCCGCCGGCGGCGATCACCACCGCCCTGGCCCGGATGGCACCGGTCTCGGCGAAGCGCTTCCAGCGCACCCCGACGACGGCGCCGTCGTCGTCGACGACCAGGTTGGTCGCCCCGGTCTCGTAGCGCACCTGCACACCCAGTTCGTCGGCGCGCTTGACCAGCAGGTCGATCACCATCGCCGCCCCGCCGAGCTCGCCGGGAACCGGGACCGAATGTCCCCGTGGGGCCGGCTTGGCCTGCTCGCAGAACGGCCAAACCTTCTCGTTGCCGGTGTAGGACAGCCCCTCGGTGCCGGGCGGCACCACGACCTTGCCCGGGTAGAAGCTGCGCTCGAACTCGAACCCGAGGCCCTCGAGCCAGTCGAAGTGCTCGACGCTGCCCTCGCAGTAGGCCCGGATCTTGTCGTGCTCGGGGTCGCGGGACACCGCGACCAGGTAGGAGTACATCTCCTCGGCGCTGTCCGGGTGGCCGGTGGCGATCTGAACGGCGGTGCCCCCACCGAGGTAGAAGTGGCCGCCGGCCATCGCGGTGGTGCCGCCCGCCGCGGCGGCCTTCTCCAGCACCAGCGCCCTGGCCCCGGCCGCCGCCGCGCTGACCGCCGCGCAGCCGCCGGCGATCCCGAAGCCCAGCACCAGCACATCGACGTCGTCGGACCACTCGGCCACCTCGGCTGCGGGCACGGTCGGCGGGATGTCGAGGCCGCTCATCGGGCTCCTCCGATCATGGTTGGTTCCGTTCTGGACAGGTGTCCGATCACGCGATCGAGGATATCCCGGGGCCGGCCACGCTGGCTAGAACGTGTTCTAGTTCTCTGCCGAACCGGCGATGAGGTCGACCAGCAGGCGGAGTTGTGCGTCGAACAGGGTGGCGGGGTCGGTGAAGGTGTCGGCGCCGTACTGACCGAACACCTCCAGGCTGATCGCGCCGACCACCAGGCCCCAGGCCAGGGTGCACCGGACCACCAGCGCATCGTCGCCGGGAAAGTTGAACTCCCGCCGGAGCCGCGCGAGGTCGGCCGACAACGGCTGGTTCACATGGTGTTCGGTGAGCACGATGTCGCCGGTCGCCACGCCGGTGGCGACCGCGTCGAACAGCGCGCCGACCACCCGGGTCCCCGGGGCGGTGGTGATCTCGGCGGGGGCGTGATAACCCGGCACCGGGCTGCCGTACAGCAGCGCCCAGCAGGCGGGTTCGGCCAGCGCCCAACCACGCATCGCCCGCGCGATCACCGCCACGTCGGCGCGCCAGCCGTCGGGGGCCTGCTCCCGGGCCCGTTCGACGCTGTCGGCCAGGTCGGAGTACGCGTCGGCGAGCAGCATCGTGAGCAACTCGTCGCGCCCGGCGACATAGCGGTACACCGCCGACGACACCATGCCGAGGTCACGGGCGATGGCCCGGACGGACAGACCGGCGGCGCCCTCGGTCGCCAGTTGCCGGCGGCCCAGCGCGATGATCTGCGCCTCGATGCGCTCCCGCGACTCCTGGCGCTTGCCCATCCGGCCAGTGTGACACAAACCGAGAACACCGCTCTTGATTTTCCTGCGACGCGCTGGCACCCTGGATTCAGAGAGCGATGCTCTCATTTCTGATCGAAGGAGCAGCCCATGACCAATACCTACGACCGGCCGAACGCCGCCGCCCGGGCGGTGAACGCGGTGATCCGCTGGCTGGCCGAGAGCGGGATCAGCATCGCGGGGACCCGGGCGCTGCGGGTCCGCGGCCGCACGACCGGCGCCATGCGCAGCGTGGTGGTGAACGTCCTGCGGGTGGACGGGGTCGACTACCTGGTCTCCCCGCGCGGCAACACCCAGTGGGCACGCAACGCCCGCGTTGCCGGCCAGATCGAACTCGGGCCACGCTGGCGGCGAACCCCGGTGCCGCTCACCGAGGTGCCCGACGAGGTGAAGCCGGCGTTGCTGAAGCGCTACCTGGAACGGTGGTACTGGGAGGTCAAGGGCCATATCGGGGGGTTGACGCCGCAGTCGGGTCCCGCGGAGTTGCGGTCGGCCGCCCCCGGAATTCCGGTGTTCGCGCTGGCCCGCTAGTTGCGCTGGGTGGCCGCGACGTCGATCACGCCCGCGTCCTCGCGGACCTGCTGGCCGGTGGCCTGCCAGGACACCGCCGCGGGCAGGTCGCCCCAGGTGCTGTTGAACAGCCCGATGATGATGGCCCTGCCGTCGTCGGCCAGGGTGTAGACGGGGCCGCCGGAGTCGCCCTTCTGGCTGACCACGCCGTTGCTCATGGTGAACCAGCCGTTGTTGACCCGCTCGACCGAGCCGCAACTCTCCCCGGTGACGACGCCGAAGTGGCACACCGGCTGGCCGGCGGCCAGCGGGGCGGCGGGGTCGGCCACCAGCAGGCGGCCCCCGGGCAGGACGGGGTTGATCTGGACGTCGGTGGCCAGCGTGATCGTCTCGTAGTCCGAGATCACCTGGTCGGTGCGCACGACGGTGCCGTTGGGAGTGTTGTCCCGGGAGGTGGACACGGTGCCGATGTACCGGCCGGCCTTGTCGGTGACCGGTCCGTTGCCCCGGCAGTGTCCCGCCGAGAAGGCGATCCGCTGCGTCGGGTCGACGAAGCCGAGCGTGCAGACGTTGGTGTCCTGGCGGATTTCCATCCCCGGATAGACGACGACACTCGGGTCGGCGTCGGCCGTCGACGCCAGCGACAGGGCGGCGGCCACGGTTGCCGTGGCGGCGAGTGCACCTCTCGGACTGAAACGCGCCACCATACACCCCGATCCCTCGGCGGCCCGGAAACGACGCGGCCGCAATAGTGTGTCGACTGTGTATCGGCTTCGTTGGCCGATCGTTACCAACGCACTATTGCGGAACCGCGCCGTTTCCGCAGTCACTCGCCGCGGAATGGGCTACGGAATGGTGATGACCTGCCCGACATTGATCAGATCCGGGTTGGCGATGCCACTGGCCGCCGCGATCTCCGGGTAACGATTGCCGTCACCGTAGAAGCGCTCGGCGATGGCGAACAGCGTGTCGCCGGACACCACGGTGTAGGTGCGCGGGGCGGGAGGCGGCGGCGGGGTCGGCTCCTCGACGGCCACCGGGGCCACCTCGACGTCCTCCACCACCGGCGGCGGCGGCGCGTCGGTCTCGGTGCGGGTCGACCAGGCCGGCCCGTCGGCGGCGTAGAGCACGACGTTGCGGTCGTCCTGGATCACCAGCTTGGGCTCCTTCTTGCCCTTGGTGTCGCTGTGCCAGATCGGCTTGCTCCCGGCGTATAGCACGAAGTTGCCGTCGGTCTGCACCTCGGCGCGGTCGCCACCCTGCCCGTTGGTGGCGGACGCCCACACGGCTTCCCCGCGCGCGGCCAGGACCAGATTGCCGTCCTCCTGCAGGGTCAAAGTGTAGGCCCCGTTGTTCGAGGTGATCGAGTCGCCCTGTCCCAACTTCTGTCCTGCGGTGAGTGTGTCTCCCACTGTTTTCCTCCTGTAAGACGCCCCCTTCTCGGGCGTGCGTCCGCGAGCCTACTGACGTTCACGTCAACCGTGGTGCGTTGGGGTCAATGGGATCGAAAACCACGGTGAACTATCAGGAATCCCGTCAGGAATCCCGTCAGGAATCGAAGCCCAGCCCCAGCTTGTCCAGGACCCGCAGGAACACGTTGCGCTCGCCGGCGTTGTGGTCGGCCCGGTCCAGCGACCACCGGGTCGCCTGGATGCCGATGCTGGCGAACGGCTCGGGCGGGAACGGCAGCGGCTTGCGGCGAACCATCTCCAGCCGGGTGCGCTCGGTCGGCCGCCCGTCGAGCAGATCGAGACATACATCGGCGGCGAACCGGGCCGCACCCACCCCCAGGCCGGTGAAGCCGTTGACGTAGGCGATCCGGCCGCGGCCGGCCAGCCCCCAGTGCGCACAGAACCGCGTGTTGGTGTCGATGGCGCCGGCCCAGCGGTGGCTGAACCGGACGTCCTCGAGCTGCGGGAAGGTGATGAAGAAGTGCGCGGCCAGCCGCCGGAACACCTCGAGACGATCCTCGTACATCGGGTCGACGCGGCGGCCGAAGTGATACACCGCGTCATAGCCACCCCACACGATCCGGTTGTCCGCCGAGAGCCGGTAGTAGTGGAACTGGTTGGCGGCATCGCCGATGCCCTGGCGCGAGCGCCAGCCGATCCGGTCGAGCTGCTCGTCCGACAGCGGCTCGGTGGCCAGCACGTAGTCGTAGACCGGGACGGTGTGCAGCCGGTTGCGGCGCAGCAAGCTCGGGAACACGTTCGTGGCCAGCACCACCCGGGCCGCGCTGATCACCCCGGCTTCGGTACCCACCCGGACCCCGCTGCGATCGGCGTGGATCGATGTCGCCGCGGTGTGCTCGTAGATCTCCACACCGTTCTCCGCACAGGCGCGGGCCAGCCCGAAGACCAGCTGCGCCGGGTTCACGATCGCGCAGGTGTTGGTGAACAGTGCGCCCAGGTAGGTCGGCGAGTGCACCTCGGCGCGGATCTGGGCCTCGTCGAGCAGCCGGCCCTCGCCCTCCTCGGCGGCTACCCGCAGCCACCGCAACTGATGCGGTTCGGTGGCCACCGTCAGCATGCCGGTGCGCTCCCACTCCGCGTCCATGCCGTATTTCTCGATGTCGGCCTGCATCCCGTCCAGGTTGGCCAAACCCAGCTGCTCGAGGCGGCCGTATTCGTCCGGCCAGCGCGACCTCCCGTTCTCGTCGCCGTGGGTGATGCTGGCCTCGACGAAGCCGCCGTTGCGCCCGGACGCCGCCCAGCCCACCCGTTCCGCCTCGATGAGCAGCACCCGGGCGCCCGGATTGCGTTCTACGGCGTGCAGCGCCGTCCACAGCCCGGCGTAGCCGCCGCCCACCACGAGCAGGTCACACGCCAGCGCACCGGGCAGACGCGGGTAGTCGGGCCTGGGAACGTCCAGCCACATCGACCCGAACTGGGCGCCGGCCAGTGACTTGGCGATCAGCTCCGGATTGACGTGGCCGTCGAAAACGGTGTGCACCAGAGCATGGTGCCACGTCGGCGCCGTTTCACTTGGCGAACCGGGTGAGCACGGGCCCGACGGTGGCCAGGATGAACACGTACGGCGTGGCCACCGGCGCGATCGCGGCCACCGTCGTGCCGGCCAGCCCGATGATCACCAGCGAGAACTCCCCCCGGGCGATCAGGGCGGTGCCGGCCCGCAGCCGTCCGGGACGCGCCACCCCGTCGCGGCGGGCGGCGTACGCGCCGGTGGCCACCTTCGTCAGGGCCGTCACCGCCGCCAGCACCAGGGCCACCGGCAGCATCGGCAGCAGGTCCTTAGGGTCCACCGACAGGCCGATCGCCACGAAGAACACCGCCGCGAACAGGTCGCGCAGCGGCGTCAGCACGGCGCGGGCCCGGTCGGCGGTCTCCCCGGTCAGCGTCAGGCCCACCAGGAAGGCGCCCACTGCGGCCGAGGCGTGCAGGTGCTCGGCTACGGCGGCGACGATCAGCGTCAACCCGAGGATCCGCAGCAGCAGCTGTTCGTCGTCGGGGTGTGAGATCAACCGGCCGACGTGATGGCCCCAGCGGTACGACGCGGCGAAGGCGCTGCCCAGTGCGGCCAGCGCCACGCTCATCCACAGCAGCGCCTGCCACCAGGTGCCGCCCGCGGCGAGCACGGCCAGCACCGGCAGGTACGCCGCCATCGCGAAGTCCTCGAGCACCAGCACCGACAGCACCGCCGGGGTCTCGCGGTTCCCGAGCCGGCGCAGGTCGTTGAGCAGCCGGGCGATCACGCCCGACGACGAGATGAACGTGATGCCCGCCATCGCCAGGATGCCGACGGCGTTCAGCCCCAGCAGCCAGCCCGCGATCGCGCCCGGGGTGGCGTTGAGCACCAGGTCGACCCAGGCGGACGGGAGGTGGCGGCGCATGCTGGCGCCGAACTCCCCGATGGAGAACTCCAGGCCGAGGGTCAACAGCAGCAGCACCACCCCGATCGAGGCGCCGGTCGAGACGAACTCCCCCGCCGCGGGCACCGGCGCGATCCCACCGTTGCCCAGCGCCAGCCCGGCCAGCAGGTACAGCGGGATTGGTGAGAGGGCGAAGCGGCGGGCGGCCGAGCCCAGCACGGTCAGGGCGATGAGGATTACACCGAGCTCGAGCAGCAGCGCCACCGAGACTTCCACGGGCTCAGCCCTGGTCGACGATGCGCTGGACTCCGGCGATACCGTCCTCGGTGCCGATCACCACCAGAACGTCGCCGGCGTGCAGCACCTCCGAGGGCCCCGGCGAGGCCAGCACCTGCTCGTCACGCACGATCGCCACGATCGAGGCACCCGTGCGGGTGCGGGCCCTGGTCTCGCCGAGCGGGCGGTCGACGAACCCGGACCCCGCGAGGATCCTGACCTGGCCGGCGTCCAGCCCGGGCACTTCCTTGGTCAGGTCGGCGAACCGCTCGACGATGCGCGGGGCGCCGAGGATCTGCGCCAGCGCGTCGGCCTCCTCCTCGGTCAGCCGGAACACCGAGCGGGCCTGGTCGGGGTCGGCGGCGGCGTAGAGCACCACCTCGAAGTCGCCGGTGCGCCGGGCGACGACACCGATCCGGTCCCCGTCATGGTTCTCGAACTCGTAGCGCAGACCGACGCCGGGCAGCAGGACTTCCTTGACCTCCATGGCACCCATCCTCGCCGACGTATCAGACCTGCGCGGGGCGCAGGCGCTCGCTGGGCTCCCAGCCGGGCGGGCCGAAGACGTAGCCGAACCGGTCGCGCCAGCGGGTCGCGGACCGGACGTCACGGGCGATCGCCACGTATTCGTGGGTCTCCAGCTTCCAGATGTTGAAGGTGTCCACCGGCTTGGTCAGCCCGTAGTGCGGCCGGAAGGTCTCCGGCTGGAAGCTGCCGAACAGCCGGTCCCAGATGATCAGGATGCCGCCGTAGTTCTTGTCGAGGTACTCCGGGTCCATGCCGTGGTGCACCCGGTGGTGCGACGGGGTGTTGAAGACGAACTCGAACGCCCGGGGCAGCCTGCCGATGCGCTCGGTGTGGATCCAGAACTGGTAGACCAGGCTGATCGAGAAGCTGATGAACACCATCCACGGCGGAACACCCAAGAGCGGCAACGGAATCCACATGATGATCTCGCCGCTGTTGTTCCACTTCTGCCGCACCGCGGTGGCGAAGTTGAAATACCGGCTGGAGTGGTGGGCCTGGTGGGTGGCCCAGATCAGGCGCACCCGGTGGGCGATGCGGTGGTAGGCGTAGAACAGAACGTCCACCCCGACCAGGGCGATCACCCAGGTGTACCACTGCCGGGCCGACAGATGCCACGGCGCGACATAGGCGTACAGCGCGGCGTACCCGAGCAGGGCCAGGAACTTCCAGGCGCCCATCGTCGCGACCGAGACCAGCCCCATCGAGATCGACGCCCGCGCGTCGCGTGCCAGGTAGGAACCCGGGGCCGGGCGGTCGGGGTCGGTCTCCTCGAAATGCTGGACCCGCCGGGCCGCGGTCCACTCGATGGTCAGCAGCAGAATGAAGAACGGCACCGCGAACAGCACCGGATCCCGCATCGCCGGCGGCAGCACCGACAGCAAATCTGCGACCCGATCCACCCTGACACCTCCCGGCATCGGAGTTTAGTCGGCGCCGCCCGGTGCATCCGGTTCGGCGTCGGGTCGGGCAACCAGCAGTTGCCAGATCAGGGTGGTCAGCCCGATGAACACGGCCATCAGGGTCACGATGAACACGATGTACTCGTGCCATTTCGACAGCACCTGCCCGCAGCCGACGCCCTCCCACGGCAGCGTCGACAGCGCCCCCACCAGACCCAGCGACATCACCAGGACCGTCACCCCGGTGGCCACCCGCTGGACCGGATCGATTCGGCGGCGACGGAAGAAGCCGGCCTCGATGCCCAGGGTGATCAGCAGCAGCGGGATCACGTAGCTCATCTGGTCGAAGTAGCGCGGGCTCACCGCGCCCCAGCAGGAGAAGACGTAGAACTGGCCCCGGAAGGTCAGCGGTATGTCCTGGGCCGCGGCGGCCATTGCGGGGTCGAGCTGACGCATGACGTCGAGGCTGCGATAGTCCCACCACAGCGCGGCACCGGCATAGGCCGCATAACTGCCGATCACCAACGGCACGACGGCGCGCACCCGCTGCCAGTCCAGTGGCATCTCGGCGCGTCGGCGGGCGCTGAGAAGCGTCATCGGGTCGGCGTTGAGGGACGACGTCAGCACCACTCCCACCGCCAGCGCCAGCGCCAGCGCGATCAGCTGGTCCAGCCACACCGGAGGGTGTCCGCCGAGCACGACGAGCACCACGTCGCACGCCAGGATGACGACGACGCCGCTCCACCACCAGCGCCATAGTCCCGAACCCCCGCCGTCGATCCGATCGATCCGGCGTTTGAGCAGACCGACCACGAGCAGGGTCACCGCGTCCACCACGATCTCGACCGCGGGCGCCGCGGAGTCGTCGCCCCCGACGGCCTCGAGCACGACGGTGATCACCTCCTCGCTGAAGGCGAAGCCGAACAGCAGCAAGAGGATCACGCCGAAGACCGGCGCGGCCAGCGAGCGGGACGTCGTGGCGGGCGCGGGCGTCGTCACCGAGATCGCCTCCCTCCCCCGGCTGTGTCGCGATCAGGGTAATGGCCGGTCGCGGCCCCCGGCGTGGTTTGCGGGGCTATCCTCAGCCGGGCTGATCATCACGACTCATCACGACGGGGGGCGGCGGGCGTGCGCAACTGGGCGCTGCTGCTGGGCGCGATCGTGACCGAGGTGACCGGCACCCTGTCGCTGCGGGCAGCCCAGGATCACACCGTGTGGCTCGTCGTGGTGGTGGTCGGCTACGTCGCGTCCTTCTTCTTCCTGTCCCGGGTGTTGCGCGGCGGCATGCCGGTCGGCGTCGCCTACGGCATCTGGGGCGCACTGGGCACCGCCGCCACAGCGATCCTCGGGACGGTCATCTTCGGTGACCCGTTCACCGTACCGATCGTGCTCGGTATCGGCCTGATCATCGCCGGGGTGCTGTTGGTGGAGTTCGGCTCGCGGCACCACTCGGCCGGTGGGCCGACGCCATGATGTGGCTGACGCTGGCCGGCGCCATCTTCGTGGAGATCTTCGCGACCCTCTCGCTACGGGCGTCGGAGGGCTTCCGCAAGCGGGCCTGGATCGCCCCGATCGTCGTCGGCTATCTCATCTCGTTCGGCCTGCTGTCGTGGACGTTGCGGCTGGGCATGCCCGTCGGGATCGCCTACGGCGTGTGGTCGGCGTGCGGGGTGGCGCTGGTGGCGGTCGTCGCGCGGGTGCTGTTCGACGAACCGTTCACGCTGACGATGGCGGCGGGCATCGCGCTGATCGCCGCCGGTGTGCTCACGATCCAGCTGTCCGGATCGGTCTGAGGGCGCCGGCCAGCGCCGCGACCGCCAAACCGGCCACTGGCACGGTCAGCAACCCGGCCCGCAGGCTGACCGCGTCGGCCACCGCACCCACGATCAGTGGCGAGCCGAAGAACCCGACCCGCATCAGCCAGGTCAGCACGGTCAGCCCGGTGCCGGCGCGCAGGCCGGGCAGTTCGTCGGCGGCATGCATCGCCGCGGGCACCATGGTCGCCGACCCCAATCCCGCCGCCGCGAACCCGGCGACCGTGCCCGGGACGCTGGGAAAGGCCAGCGCAACACCCATCCCGGCCGCGGCGATCAGCCCACCGGCCCGCGCGACTGCAGGCTGCCCGAACCGGTCGGCGAGTCGGTCGCCGAGGATCCGGCCGGCGAACTGGAACCCGACCACCGCCACGTAACCCAACGCGGCCAGGGCCGCCGGCGCCGCGAGGGCGTCGCGCAGATACAGCGTGGCCCAGGTGCTGCCGGCGTCCTCAATCACCGCGCCGCCCACCGCGATCCCGACCAGCGCCGCCAGCGCCAGGTACACCGCACGGTACGAACCGACCCCCTCCGCCCGCCGCCGGGCGCCCTCGGTCGGCGGACCGTGATCGGGGCCGGGCAACAGGAAGCGGTAGGCCGCCAGGCAGAGCGCGCCGAACAGCGTCCCGGTGGCCGAAAGTTGCACGGCGCGTGGGATTTCCAGGTAGATCGCGCCTGCGCCGATCAGGCCGCCGAGGACGGCGCCCGCCGACCACACCGCGTGCAGCGAGTTGATGATGAAGCGCCCATACCGGCGCTGCACCCGCAGGCCGTGCACGTTCTGCGCCACGTCGGTCACCGAGTCCGCCGCCCCCGCGCAGAACAGCGCCGCCGCCAGCGTCGCGGCGCTCGGCGCCAGCCCGGCGGCCAGGGTGAAGACCGCGATCAGCACGCTGCCCGCGACCGCAACCACCGAGGAGCGGAACCGCCGGATCAGTGCCCCCGCGGCGGGGCCGGACACCAGCGCCCCGGCGGAGAAGGCGGCCACCGCCGCACCGAACACCGTGTTGGTCAGGTGCAGATCGGACTTTATCTCGGGCAGCCGCGGCAGCAGGTTGGCGAACACCGCGCCGTTGGTCAGGAACAGTCCCGCGGTGGCGACGCGGGCCCGCCGGTCACGTGCGTCCACCCCGGCGCCGCCCATATGGGGCGAGGCTACGGGGAACCGAGCAAGATGGCACCCATGACAGAGCTGGAGGCCTCGCTGTCCGAGCTGGCGCGCCGGTACGGCGTGGCCACCGAGTACCACGACTGGACCGGCCGCCCGACGACCGTCGCCCCGGCCACGCTGGTCGCGGTGTTGGGCGCCCTGGGCGTGCCGGCGGACACCGAGCAGGACCGCGCGGCAGCGCTCTCGGCGCACGACCGCAGGCACTGGTCGCGGGTGCTGCCGCCGACGATCGTCGGCCGCAGCGACGCCGAGACCGCGTTCTGGGTGCACGTCACCCACGGCGACCCGGCCCACATCTGGGTCCGGCTGGAGGACGGCACCGTGCGCACCGGTGTCCGGCAGGCCGACAACTTCACTCCCCCGTTCGACCTGGACGGCCGGCTGGTCGGCGAGGCCACCTTCGTGCTGCCCGCCGATCTGCCGTTGGGCTATCACCGGGTGCACCTGCGCAGCGGCGACCGCGAGACCAGCACCCCGCTGATCATCACCCCGTCCTGGCTGGGAATGCCGGCCCGCCTCGGCGCCCGCCGGTCCTGGGGACTGGCCACCCAGCTCTACAGCGTCCGGTCCAAGGACTCCTGGGGCATGGGCGATCTGGCCGACCTGACCGACCTCGCGGTGTGGGCCGGCGCCCGGCACGGCGCGAGTTTTGTGCTGGCCAATCCCCTGCACGCCGCGGCACCCACCAAGCCGATGGAGCCCTCGCCCTACCTGCCCACGTCCCGGCGCTTCACCAACCCGCTCTATCTGCGGGTGGAGGCCATCCCGGAGTTCGGCTCCCTGCCCAAACGGGGCCGGGTCGCCAAGCTGCGCGACGACGTGCAGTCCCGGGCGCGCAGGCACGACGGGATCGACCGCGATGCCGCGTGGGCGGCCAAGCGGACGGCGCTCAAACTCGTCTACCGGGTGCCCCGCTCGGCGGGCAGGGAGCTGGCATTCGAGGCCTACAAGGCGCGGGAGGGCACGGCACTGGACGACTTCGCCACCTGGTGTGCGCTGGCGGAGAAGTACGGCGGCGACTGGCGGCGCTGGCCGGCGGGCTTTCAGCACCCGGCCAGCCCCGAGGTCGCCGAGTTCGTCGACCGCCATCAGCGCGCGGTCGACTTCCACCGCTGGCTGCAGTGGCAGCTCGACGACCAGCTGGCCGGTGCGCAGTCCCAGGCGGTGCGCACCGGGATGGCCCTGGGCATCATGCACGACCTCGCCGTAGGGGTGCACCCCACCGGCGCCGACGCGTGGGCGTTGCAGGACCTGCTCGCGCTCGGGGTCAGCGCCGGCGCCCCGCCCGACGAGTACAACCAGCTCGGCCAGGACTGGTCGCAGCCGCCGTGGCGGCCGGATCTCCTGGAAGAGGTTGGCTACCAACCGTTCCGGGCGTTGATCGAGGCGATCCTGCGGCATGCCGGGGGGGTCCGGATCGACCACATCATCGGCCTGTTCCGGTTGTGGTGGATCCCGCAGGGCGCCGCGCCCACCGCGGGCACCTACGTTCGCTATGACCACGAGGCGATGATCGGCATCGTCGCGCTGGAGGCGGTGCGGGCGGGAGCCGTGGTGGTGGGTGAGGACCTGGGCACGGTGGAGCCGTGGGTACGGCACTACCTGCACGCCCGCGGACTGCTGGGCACCTCGATCCTGTGGTTCGAGCTGGACCGCGACGGCCACGGCGGCCCGCTGGAGGCCGAGCGGTGGCGGGAGCTGTGCCTGTCCTCGGTCACCACCCACGACCTGCCGCCCACGCCGGGGTACCTGGCCGGCGAGCACGTGCGGTTGCGGCATGCGCTCGGCCTGCTCACCCGGTCGGCCGAGGACGAGCTGGCCGACGACCGCGCCGAGCAGCAGGCCTGGATGGGCGAGCTGCGGCGGGTGGGACTGCTCGGCGCCGACGCCGACGAGGAGGACGTCATCCTGGGGCTCTACCGGTACCTGGGCCGCACCCCGTCGCGGCTGCTGGCGCTGTCGCTTGCCGATGCGGTCGGCGACCGTCGCGCCCAGAACCAGCCCGGAACGACCGACGAGTACCCGAACTGGCGGGTGCCGCTGACCGATTCGGACGGTGACCCCGTGCTGGTCGAGCACATCCTCACCGACCCGCGGGCGGCCGTGCTGGCCGAGGCGCTGCGGGTGGCCACCGCGCCGCAACCGGACTGACCCGATGCCGAAGCTGAGCGCCGGGTTGCTGCTCTACCGGGTCCGCGGCGACTGCGTCGAGGTGCTCATCGGGCATCCCGGCGGGCCATTCTGGGCGCGCAAGGATGACGGCGCCTGGTCGATCCCCAAGGGCGAGTACGGATCCGGGGACGACCCATGGGAGGCCGCCCGGCGGGAGTTCGCCGAGGAACTCGGCAGCCCGGCACCGCCGGGACCGCGGATCGCGTTCGAACCGGTGAAGCAACCCAGCGGCAAGGTGCTGTCGGTGTTCGCCGTCGCCGCCGACTTCGACACCGCCGAGGCCCGCAGCAACACCTTCACCATGGAGTGGCCGCGGGGATCCGGGCGGCTGCGGGAGTTCCCCGAACTCGACCGGGTGGCCTGGCTGCCGGTGGCGCGGGCGCGGATCAAGCTGCTCAAGGGCCACCGGCTGTTCCTGGACCGGCTGATGGCGCAGCCTCACCTGGCGGGACTATCCGAGGGCGAGGCCGCGGGTGAGGGTTAGCCTCACGGGGTGAAGTTCGCCGTCGTCGCACCCATCGGAGCGGGCATCACCGCGGACCCGGTGTGGATGAGCGAATTCGCCCGTCATCTCGAGGCGTGCGGCTTCGAGTCGATCGTCATGGCCGAGCACACGGTCCTGGTGACCCGCTGCACCAGCGTCTACCCATACGACCCCTCCGGGCGGGTGGACGTGGCGCCGGGGTGTCCGGTGCCCGACCCGCTCGAGATGCTGGCGTTCCTGGCCGGCCGGACCACGACACTGGGGCTGGCCACCGGAGTCCTGGTGTTGCCCAACCACCATCCGGTCATGCTCGCCAAGCGCGCCGCCACCGTCGACGTGATCTCCGGCGGCCGGCTGCGGTTGTGCGTCGGGGTGGGCTGGCTGCGTGAGGAGATCGAAGCCTGTGGGGCCGGGTTCGACAGCCGCGGGCGGCGGGCCGACGAGCAGATCGCGGTGCTCCGCGCGCTGTGGGCCGACCACCCCGACGGGGTCAGCCACCACGGCGAGTTCTACGACTTCGACCACGCGATGAGCTACCCCAAACCGGCGCGGCCGCAGGGCATTCCGGTCCACATTGGCGGTCACAGCCGGGCGGCGGCGCGGCGCGCCGGGCGGCTGGGTGACGGGCTGCAACCCCTGGGCGTGGCAGGTGACGAGTTGTCGGCCCTGGTGTCGGCGATGCGGGAGTCCGCCGAGGACGCCGGCCGCGACCCCGACTCCCTCGAATTGTCGCTGGGGCACCTGGTCACCAAGGTCGACGCCGAACGGGCCGGCCGGCTGGCCGAGGCGGGCGCCACCCGGCTGGTGCTGGGGATGCCGCCGGTGACCGACAGCGGCGAAGCCAGGGATGTGCTGTCGGCGTGCGCCCAGCGGCTGGGCCTGATCTCGTGACCGACCGCGTCGCGCTCTCAGCGCTGGTGCACCGGTATGCGGCGGGGGTCGACGATGGCGAGATCGACGCCGCCATCGAATTATTCAGTGCCGAAGCGGAATTGGTGCTGCCCGAGCCGCCGGACGTCCTGACCCCGGTGACCGCCCACCGCGGCGCCGCGGCCATCCGGGCCGCGCTGGCCGCGGTCAGCACGGTCGGTCGCACCCACCACGGCATCGACTCGGAGGTCTACTACGACGGGACGAAACCCGATGTGGCCCATGGCCGTATCGGTGGGACAGCACATCACTTCACCGGCCGGGGCGACGCGATAACCGACCTGGTGTGGTATCTCCGCTATGACGACGACTACCGCCGTACCCGGGGCGGCTGGCTGTTCACCCGCCGCGCCCTGACCATCGACGCGATCGAGACCTGTCCGGTGCGGCGGCTTCGCTAGCCGCGCAACGCGTTCCGCCTGCCGAGCTAATTGGCCGTCGGTGGTGGTTGCGGTTGGAAGGGTTCGTACCACCACCATTGGGCGCGTTCGCCGGTGGGGCCGGGACAGGGTGGGACGGCGGGTGGGGGTCGGCTGGGGGCGCGGGCGATCGGGCCCGAGCTGAGTGGCTGGCCTTCATCGTCGGTGACGGTGAGGCGCTCGGCGGGTCCGGTGATGGTGATGACGCCGCGATGATGGGCCCGGTGGTGATAGGGGCAGACCAGTACGAGGTTGGATAGTTCGGTGGGCCCGCCGTCTTCCCAGTGCCGGATGTGGTGGGCGTGCAGGCCGCGGGTGGCCCCGCAGCCGGGAACCGCGCACATCGGGTGGCGGTGCTCGAGGGCGCGGCGAAGCCGGCGGCTGATCACCCGCGTGGTGCGCCCGGCGCCGATGAGCTGCCCGCTGCGGTGAAACCACACCTCGCAGGTGGCATCACAGGTGAGGTAGCGGCGTTCGGCGTCGGTCAGCAGCGGCCCCAGGTGCAGGGCGGCGGCACGCTGTGCGAGGTCGAGGTGCACCACCACGGTGGTGTGCGCACCGTGCGGGCGGCGGGCGGCCTCGGTGTCCCAGCCGGCCTCGACCAGCCGCAGGAAGGCCTCGAGGTCCCCGGGCATCGGCGGTCCGGCCTGCGAGGCGGGGTCGCGGCCGGCACGATCCTGTTTCCAGTCGGTGATCAGGGCTTCGCGGTGGGCGTTGATGGCGGCGTCGAGCGTGGCGGCCTGGGCGTGCGGAAGTTTGATGCGCCACCACGTGAAGTGCTCATCGGTGTTCTTGGTGATCGAGGCCTGCGGCCCCGGGCGGGGGTCGGGGTCGGGGCAGGGTTCGAGCTTGATCGCGGTCCGTAACTGGTTGACGGTGGCCACCGAGGCCAGCTGGGCGTAGTGCTCGTCGGATCCCTCGCCGGCGCGGGCGGCGATGACCCCGACCTGATCCAGCGACAGCCGGCCCTGCTGCAACTGGCCCACGCAGCGGGGAAAGGCCGCGCTGCGCTGCGCGACGGTGGTGATCGTCTTGGCATTGCCCTCCGAGGCGCCCAACTTCCAGGCCACCAACCCGGCCACCGACCGTGCCCCGGTGGCACCCCACAACCCGTCGCGATCGACCTCGGCGACGATCTCCACGATGCGCCCATCGATGGCATTGCGCTGCCCGGCCAACTCCGCCAACTCCCCGAACAACGCATCAAGGCGCTCACTCGGGCTGAGCACCGCGCCGGTCGAGGACATGACCCCATCATGACAGCGGGCACCGACAAGTTTCGGCCGCGCTAGCGGACGCCCTGGGCCGCCTCGGTGAGCGCCTCGGTGGCGGCCTTGCGGCGCATCTCGATCGCGTCGCCGATCTGCCGGGCCAGCCGATGATCCTCCTGCACAACGGCATTCATGGCATCACGGTGCACCGAGACGATGGTGGTGTCGGTCAGGGCGATGACCCCGGTCAGCATGCGCTGGCGGGTCAGCGACGTGCCGCCGATGTAGTCGCCGACACCGAGCCGACCCAGCGCGAGTTCCCGGCCGTCGGGGGCGTACACGATCATGCCGGCCTTGCCCTCGGTGATGAACCCGACCGCCTCCGGGATGCTGTTGGTGGGCTGGATGACCTCGCCCTCGGCGTACAGCAGCCGCCTCGCCTGGCCGGCCATCGTGGCGACGGCGTCCTCGCCGAGACCCAGCGATGCCCCGATGGCGTGCAGTCGGCCGTCGAGGTAGGCCCGGTCGGCCTTCCTGGACAGCTTCGCGCCGTCGATGTGCACGCCGGCGCGCTGAGCGGCGTACCAGGCCCGGTGCAGCAGGAGGGTTCGAGTGCGGGACTCCTCGGCGGGCGACCCGATCGGCACGAGGACCTTGAACTTGCCCTCGCCCAGCGCGATCACCTTCGCCGGCGCGCCCACCAGCTTGGTGGGCAACGCGTCGGCCACCGATTGCAGGGCCGCCGTCACCACACCGGGCGGATCGTCGGGGGTGAAACCGAGAACGGCCGTGGCGTTGTAGGCGGCCCCGGTGACCCGGCTGAGGTTGGTGAACGAGCCGGTCGCCAGCGTCGCGTTCGGGACCACCTGGATGCCGTTACCGGTGTCGATGTGCACCGCGCGCCAGTTCACCTCGACCACCCGGCCCTTGGCCGGTGTCGTATCCAGCCAGTCGCCGATCCGGAAGGGCTGCTCGAACAGCAGCAGCAGACCCTGGATTACGGGGCCGACGGCGGTCTGCACCGCCAGGCCGATGACGATCGACGTGACGCCGACGGCGGTGATCAGGCCGCCGATGTTGGCGCCCCACACCCACGACAACAGCAGGCCGATCCCGATGATGATGAGGATCAGCCTGCCGAGGTCGATGAAGATTCCGGGCAGTCGCTCCCGCCAGCTGCCCGCGCGGGCCTCGCCGAACAGCGCCGCGTTGGCCCCGGAGAGCAGCACCAGCATGACCAGGAAGCCGAACACCGTCGCCGCGATCTTCGACCAGTTTCCGTGCGGGTCGGCGTGCACCCCGGTGCGGTCGACCTGGTCGATCAGCAGGTAGACCGCGAACGCCGGAAGGAGCCAGTTACGCAGCAGCGCAACCGGTTTGGCGTAGGCACTGGCGCGCCGGACCAGGAAGCCGTGCAGTTCGCTGAGGATCAGCAGCGACAACGGCAGCGCGACGATGACCAGCAGCGCCGGCCAGAACCAGGGTTGTCCGGTCAGCGAACTCATGCCGGCTGCCGCACCGAGTCGTCGAGGCGCCACACCCGCTCGGTGCCGTTCTCACCGGTGACGGTGCCCGCCTCGGTGAACGGATAGATGCCGAGGACCGCCTGCTGCACCCGGTCGCTGACGAACACACCCGCGGAGTTCGACGCTGCGTGCACCCGGTTGGCCAGGTCGACGGCCTCACCCCACAGGGCGTAGATCGTGGACCGTTGCCCCACCAGGCCACAGGTCACCGGTCCGCTGTCGATACCGGCCCGGATCTCCAGCTGGGCGTCGTGCTGGTCGTTGAAGCTGTGCAGGATGTCGGCGACCTCGCGGGCGAACGCGATGGTGCGGCTGGCGTGATCCACCCGCGGCACGACCAGGCCGCAGGTGGCCAACAGCCCGTTGTCCTGCATGCTGCGGACCTGTTCGACGCCGTGCCGCTCGGCGGCGGCGTCGAAGGCCTCGACAAGCGAGTTCAGCATCGCCACCGACTCCTCCGACGGCAGCGAGCGGGCGAACTCATCGAAACCGAGGAGCTGCGCGTAGATCACCGATACGTCGCGGTGCTGGGAGCTGATGTTCTCCTCCCCCTCGCGGTAGCGGCGGGCCACCGGCTCCGGCATCAGGGTGGCCAGCAGTTCGTCGTTCTCGCGGCGCTGCTCGTCGATGAGCGTCTGCTTGGTCTGCAGGCTGGCGCTCATCGCATTGAACGACGCTGCGAGGTCGCCGAATTCGTCACTGGAGGTGACCGGGACGGTGACACCCAGCTCACCGCCCGCAACCCGGCGCACGGCCACGGCGAGGCTCTTGACCGGGCGGGTCAGGATGCGGCTGAACAACAGCGCCAGCAAGCTGACGACCAGGACGATTCCCGCGGTGGACAGGGCGATGTTGCGGGCGAACGTGGTGACCGGTGCCAGGGCCTCGGATTTGTCGATCTTGGCCACGATCACCCAGTCGAGCCCGGGGATGTCGAGCGGTGCGTAGGCCGTCAATGCTTCGGGGCCCAGATAGCTCGGTACGGTCGTGACTCCGGACCGACCGGCGAGTGCAGCAGTGACGGCTTCGCTGTCGACCGGCTGCAGCAGGATGCTGTCGCCGGATTCCACTTCTCGCCTGGCAACCTCATCCGGTGTGCCGTTGGCCACCACATCGCGCTCGAACTGCTGAGGATCCGTCAGCAACTCCCGTGACACCGAGCGCATCAGCTTGTCGCGGCCGGCCAGGAAGGTTTCCCCGGTCCGCCCCAGACCGTCCTCCTCCCACTGGCGGTCCCCGGTCATCACATGGTTGATCTCTTCCGGCCGCAGCTGTAGCGCCAGGGCGCCGTGTATGCCGCCGGTATCGCCGATCGGAGTCAGGACCCACGGCGTTGGCACGCCATAGGCCGGGGCGTACGACTCGAAGTCGGTGATGAACACCTGATCCACCGAAGTGGCCTGCATGGCCTGCCGGTAGGCGTCGGCGAAGTTCGTGGTCCGGTAGTAACCGGTGAGCAGGTTGGCGCCTAGGTCGATTCCCTTCACGGCCGAGTAGACGATGTTGCCGTTGGTGTCGATCAGCATGATGTCGTCAAATCCGAAGCGATCGGCGAAGTCGGCGAAGAAGTTCTGGTATTGCGCGTTATGCGCCGACCACGCGCTGGGATCTCCGGCCGACTGGATCCTGGCCGACTTCTCGAAGTCGCCCTGAGCCGGAACCATGTAGAGGGCCTGCAGGTACGTCTGCGCGTTCGAGGTCGGTAGGTACAACTCGGGATCGGCCTTCCTTCCGGTCCCCTTCTCCAGTTCGGGGCCGAACACCGTCGAGTAGTACTTGGCGACCGCCTCCCGGGCGCCCGGCGGCAGCGGCGCCTTTTGCAGCTCGGCGAACGCGGTGCTGAACTCGCGGACGGCATTGACCGTCGTTCCGCTGTGGGTGAGGATCGCCGCCGAATCGGTGATGCTCTTGAGCCCATCGGTGATCTCGCGAGCCCGGGACTCCCGGAGCTGGGTCAGCCGCTGATACTCGGCGTTACGGATGGAACTGGTGCCGGACACGTAGCCGATGACGCCGGCCACCAGGACCGACAGCACGCTGACCGTGAGCAGCATCAACAGCAGCTTGGACTGAAAACCCAGCGACCGCAGCCGCGCTCCGCTGGAGAACGCGTTCGACAACCGGCCCACGACAACCCCCCGTCCCGCCAGCACTTCGCTGACCGGCGGATATTAACGCATCCGACAAAACCGCTCTGCCGGGTGCCGGTGCGCTGCGACCGCCGCCCGGAGCGCCCCGGTCGATAGGATCAGGCCCATGCCGATGGCCGAAGGTGAGTCGTTTGCCGGCTACACCGTGGTGCGGTTGCTCGGTGTCGGCGGTATGGGTGAGGTGTACCTGGCCCGGCATCCCCGGTTGCCCCGCAACGACGCGCTCAAGGTGTTGCCGCCCGCGGTGACCGGCGACGGCGAGTACCGCGCCCGGTTTGAGCGCGAGGCGGACATCGCGGCCACGCTGTGGCATCCGAACATCGTGGCGGTGCACGACCGCGGCGAGTTCGACGGCCAACTCTGGATCGCGATGGACTACGTCGACGGCACCGACGCGGCGGAACTGCTGCGCAGCTATCCGCACGGCCTGCCGCAGCGCGATGTCCTCGAGATCGTCACCGGCGTCGCCGAGGCCCTCGATTACGCCCACCAGCGTCACCTGCTGCACCGGGACGTCAAACCCGCAAACATCCTGCTCGCCAGGCTGGAGTCGGGTGAGCAGCGAATCCTGTTGGCGGACTTCGGCATTGCCCGCTGGGAGGATGACGCCAGCGGCCTGACCCAGACCAACATGACGGTCGGCACGGTGTCCTACGCCGCGCCGGAGCAGTTGATGGGCCGCGACATGGACGGCCGCGCCGACCAGTACGCGCTGGCTGCGACGGCCTACCACCTGCTGACCGGGGCGCCGCCGTTCCAGCACTCCAACCCGGCGGTAGTGATCAGCCAGCACCTGACGGCCCAGCCGCCCAGCCTGGCCGCCCGCCGCCCGGAACTGGCCAACCTCGACCCCGCGCTGCGCCGGGCGCTGTCCAAGGAGCCCGCGGACCGCTACGAGCGCTGCGCGGACTTCGCCAACGCGCTCGCCCGGCACATCTCGATGCCGTCCTCGGGCGATGTCGGCACCGACCCGAACGCCACCCGGCGGACGCCGATCGCCGACGCCGCGCCGCTCGGCGGCGAACCGCGGACCCCGCGGCGGGCATCGTGGCTGCGGCCGCGGGTGCTGCTGCCGGTTCTGCTCGGGGTGCTGCTCATCGGCGCGATCGCCTTCGTCGCCGGCCGGTTCCGCGGCGAGCACGTCGAGGCCCAGGATCTGCGCGACACCACCACTCGGGCGTCGGGTTCGGTAGCCCCGCCCTTGATCCCCCCGCCCACGACGACCCAGACCACGAGCACCACGACGCCGACCACCGTGACCACCAGCACCACCACCGACACGGTGACCGCGACGGCCGCTCCGGCCGCGGCGGTCGTCGGCGCCCGGTGCGGCGAACCGGGTGCCACCGGGGTCACGGCGGACGGCGCCACCGTGTACTGCACCCAGCTGCAGTACACGAACCGTTATCTGTGGTCCGTGCACTCCGATCAGATCCCAAACCCGGTGGTGACGTCGCCGCCGCTCACCGCGCCGACCTCGGAGGACGAATCGCCGGTGCGCATCTGCATGCAGGAGACCGGGCACTCCCGGCTGCGCTGCGCCGCCGACATCCTGCGGGGCAACGGCGGCTGAGCCGGGGCAATACCGGCGTGAACTGGCCGGATGCGCCAGTGAAACGTCCGGGGGTGATCGCGGCGATATGCCTGAATAGGGCGTTCGGCCGCGCCTTCGAGGTCTCGCCATCCGGTCGGTTGCGCTATCTTCGACGAGAAGAAATGACGGAGGTCGTAGTGAAGAAGCTCCCCCTGGTGGCCGCGGCCGCTATCGCGGCCGGCGTGGCCGGTGCGGTGCTCGGTATGGCGCCCAGCAGCGCCGACCCCGACGACAACAACATCGCCAACGTGACCGGTGAGCCCTACGGCAAGGCGGTGGCGATTCTGCGCGCCATGGGCTACAAGACGGTGTTCGGTGGCGCGGTGGGCGGCGACGTGCCCCAGTCCCAGTGCGTGGTCTCGAGCCAGAAGATGATCGCGGGCGGCAGCAACAACGGAGCCATCAGCAGCAACGGGCCCACGAACAGTGCGAAGATGCAGCTGATGCTGGACTGCACCGAGAAAGCCCAGGAGTCCCTCAACCAGGGCCTCGGACCCGCGCCCGCCGGCCGGGCTCCGGCGCAGGGCGGGGCCGGCGCTCCGGCCGGCGCCCCCGGTATCGGTACCGGCGACGGCGGCAGCCGCCCGACGCCGGGCGCGCCCGGCACGGTGACGGTGGTCCCCACCCAGGTGGGCTGACGATCCCGGGGGGATGCATGCTGCGGCCAGAGCGCTTCGAGCACGAACTCGATCCCGGCCCGGTCCAGATCCAGGCGCGCAAGGTCGCGTTCGACGTCTCCGGCGTGTCGCTGCATTGGATTCCGGGGCATCCGGTCGCCTCGCACATGATCAGCCTGCTCAACGTCGTCCTGCCGGCGGCCGAACGGTGGTTCGTCGCGACCTACAACGAGGCGCTGCCACTGGTGCGCGACCCCCGGCTGGCCGAGGACATCCGCGGGTTCATCGGCCAGGAGGCGACCCACGCCGACACCCACCAGAAGATCCTGCAGGACTTCATGGTCGCCCGCGGCGCCGACGTCGAACCGCTGCTGCGTCAGGTGGATTACGTGTTCAGCCGCGTGCTCGCACCCAGCACCGCCGCCGATCCCAATCGGCGGCTCAACCACCTGTGCGATCGGTTGTGGCTGATCGCGGCGATCGAGCACTACACCGCGGTACTCGGGGACTTCGCCCTGAACTGCGCGTGGGACGACCACGGCGCCGACCCGACCGTGGTCGACGTGTTCAGGTGGCACGGCAGTGAGGAAGTCGAGCACCGCAACGTCGCCCACGACGTCGCCGTCCACTTCCACGACAGCTACCTCGACCGCATCCGGTCGATGGGCCTGGCGGTGGCGCTGATCATCGGCTTCTTTCAGCGCGGCGTCTGGCACCTCTGCCGCACCGACCCCGAGGCCGACATCAGCTGGTGGCGCATGCAGCGCATGCGGGTCCGGGACTCCCGGCTGCGGTTGCTGCCCACCTACCGGCAGCTGATCGGCACCTCGACGCTGAGCTACCTGCGGCCCGGCTACTCGCCGGAGGACGTGGGGTCGACCGCGCAGGCCGTCGCGTATCTGGCCAGCTCCCCCGCCGCCCGCGCCGCGCAGCTGTGATGGGCCGGCATCGGCTGCGCGGGCTGCCGCCCACCCCCTCCGGCCGGTATCGCCATGACCTGCTGCTCGGGCTGACGGATGTGGCCCTCACCGCCATGTGGACCGCGAGCGGGGTGATCCGCAGGCCGGCGCTACCGGAACCGCGGGCGGCGAGGTGGCCGCTGACGGTGGTGGACCGCCGAATGGTCGCCTGGGACGAGAACGTGGTGGCGCTGACCCTGGCCGCTCCCGACCGCGCCGCACTGCCGCCCTGGCATCCCGGCTCGCACCTGGACATCCATCTGCCCAGCGGCCGGATCCGGCAGTACTCGCTGTGCGGCGAGCCGGGCCTGCGCAGCGCCTACCGCATCGCGGTGCGCCGCATCCCCGACGGCGGCGGGGGCTCGATCGAGGTGCACGACGGGCTGGACGTCGGGGGCACCGTCAGCACCGGCGGGCCGCGAAACGCCTTCCCGTTCACCGTCCCCGGCTACGGCTCACCGGCGCGGCGGGTGCGGTTCGTCGCCGGCGGGATCGGCATCACCCCGATCCTGCCGATGCTGGCACTGGCGGGGCGGTTGGGTGTGGACTGGTCGATGGTCTACACCGGCCGCAGCCTCGACAGCATCCCGTTCCTCGACGAGGTGCGTAGGTTCGGCGACCGGGTGCGGATCCGCACCGACGATGTGGACGGGGTGCCCGATGCCGACGAGTTGTTGGGCGCGTGCCCGGACGCCACCACCGTCTACGCGTGCGGGCCCGCGCCGATGCTGACCGCCGTGCGCCGCCGACTGGCCGGGCGCGACGACGTCGAACTGCACTTCGAGCGGTTCGCGGCGGCCCCGGTGGTGGACGGGGCCGAATTCACCGTCACTGCGGCTGGTTCGGGGCGCAACGTCACCGTGGCGCCGGACGAGACTCTGCTGGCCGCCCTGCAGCGCGCAGGCGTCGCGGCCCCGTACTCGTGCCGGCAGGGATTCTGCGGCACCTGCCGCGCCCGTGCCCTGGAAGGTGTTGTGCAGCATCGGGATACGTTGCTCACCGAACCCGAGCGGGCCGACGGGATGATTCTGACCTGCGTGTCGCGCGCCGCCGGGGGCGAACACCTGGTGCTGGACCTGTAGCCCCTCAGTCGGCCCGGGGCATCGGGATGCCCTCGCTCGCCGAGAACCTGGCGTCCTCCTGGCTGGACAACCCCATCGACACCACGGTGCGCGGGAAGATCAGGTCGGTGAGATAGGCCAGCGACACCGCCCAGCGGTTCACCGGGCGCGGGATCGCGTACAGGTGGTAGGCGCGGGTGACGAACTTCGCGGGCAGGCCCGACAGTTTGACATTGAGCGGATTGGCGACGGCGTAGCGCGGTCCCAGGTCGACGACCAGACCCATGTTGCGATGCCGGTAGTCCTTGGCCGAGCCGTAACCCAGGCTCGCCGCCACGTTGCGGGCCAGCGCCTTGCCCTGCCGGGTGGCGTGCTGCGCGGTCGGCGGGGTGATCGTGCCCGGACGGGTCAGGTCCGGCACCGCGGCGGCGTCACCGGCGGCGAACACGTCGGGGTGGCCGGGCACCTGCAGGTCGGCCCGGACCTTGAGCCTGCCCTTCTCGGTCGGCAGACCGAGCGTCTCGATCAGCGGCGCGGCGATGACGCCGGTGACCCAGGCGACGGTACGCGTGTCGATCCGCGAATCATCGCTGAGGACAACATGATCGGCGTGCACCTCCTTCAGCGTCGTCTCCAGCCGCACGTCGATTCCCCGGGATTTCAACACCTCCATCGCCGCGGAACCGAGCTTGTCGCCCACCTCGGGCATCACCTGCTTCGCCAGGTCCAGGAGCAGGAAGCGGACGGTCGCGGGGTCGAAGTTCATCTGGGCCGCGGCGGCGTCGGCCAGGGCACGCAGCTGGGCGATCAGCTCGGTGCCCGAGTAGGAGGCGCCCACCACCACGATCGTGCGCCGCCCGACCGCGACGGCGGGGTCGTCGTCGATGCTCGCCAGTTCGAGCTGCTCGAGGACGTGGTCGCGCAGGTAGAGCGCCTCGGCGGTGGACTTCAGGCCGCGGGCGTGGGTGTCCAGGCCCGGGATGTCGAAGAGTCTGGTAACCGAGCCCGGGGTCAGCACCAGCCGGTCCCACGATAATTCGTGGGTGCGGTCCTCGGGGTCGGTGTAGGTCAGGGTGTGGCCGGCCAGGTCGGCCTTGTCCACCCGCCCGCGGATGGCGCGCACCCCGCGCAGCGTTCCGGCCAGCGGGATCGTCACGAACCGTGCGTCCACCACACCGCCTGCCACGTCCGGCAGCAGCGGGGTGTAGAGCATGTAGTCGATCGGCGAAATGATCGTGACGTCTACTTGTGCCTTGTGCCTGCGGAACCGCTTGACCAGATTGCGGGCGCACTCGAACCCGGTGAACCCGCTTCCCACAATCAGCACCGAGGACATCGAGCGGTCGGGTACCCGGGGCCCCGAAGTGCAAACGTGCCAACCGGTTGCGCGGTGTCGACCTCGCACAGCAGGATGGGACACCTTATGGCGCGTTCGCTCGGTCTGGCCCGCTGGGATCTTCTGCGGCCGCTGGACATGCTGTCCTCTGTGTGGTCGTCGGCGGCCGCGCTGCCGCCGGTGAGTTCCGGCGCGGCGGTGGCCTACCGGACCCTGTTCATGACCCTGCGTCGCCTGGTGGTCGGACGGACCCTGACGATCAACGCCGACGCCGGTGACATCACCCTGACCGTCACCGAGTTCGAGTCCCGCCTGGACGTGCGCCGGCTGGCCGTCGGCCAGCTCAACGACGTTCACCTGACGGCAACCGACGTCCGCTGGGAGGACCGCCGTTTCGACGAGGCCCGTCTGGTCCTGCGCAACGTGCACCTGCGGCCCGGGGTCCCGCCGGTGCTGGTGGCCGCGCCGGTCGACGTGACGCTGGTGATGTCGTCGAACGCGCTCGACGACCTGCTGCGGTTCGCCTTCCCCCGGCTGAGCGGGCACGTCGACGACGACGGGGTGGCCCGGCTGCGCTGGGCCCGGCGCCCCCAGCTCGGTTGGCTCGAGGTCGACGTCGAGGTGGACGGCACCACGCTGTGGCTGCATCCGCGTGTGCTGCGGCTGGGCCGGCGACCCTGGCGGCTACCCGCCCGGATGCCCACCTACCCGGTTCGGTTGCCGGAGCTGGCCGAGGGTCTGACGCTGACCGACCTGAGCCTGGCGCCCGGCCAGATTCACGTGTCCGGCAGCCTGGCCGAGTGGCGCGCCGAGGTGCCCCGGGCCCGCGTCGAAGATGTGCTCACCCAGCTCAGCGCGCTCGGCAGGCCGCTGAATCTCAGCCGGCGCACACCGGGCTAGCGAACCGCGCGCTATCCCTGGTCCCAGGCCGAGGACACGGCCTCGGCGACGTCGATCACCTTGGCCTGCTGCGACGCCGGGCTGTCGACCTCCTCGGCGACGTGGGCGGCGATGAACCGCCGGATCTCGGTGTCGATGCCGCCGATGATGCGCAGGATCTCACCGCGCACCGACTTGGAGGTGACGTGCACGGCGATGTCGGACGGTCGCGGCTTGGCGACGTCGATGACCAGCAGCAGCGGCTCGGCGGCCCGGGCGGTGGCGCGTAGCGCGATGTCGCCGTCCACCTTGAACCGCTGCCGGTCGATGCGCAGGTCGACGATCAGTTCGATCTCCAGCGGGATCCGGATGGCGAAGGTCAGGGTGTCCCCGAGGTTGCGGCGCACGTGCGGCTGGTTGACCTTCACCCTGGCCGTCACCTTGGCCAGTCCGCCCGGGCCCTGGGCCATCGGTCCCATCTCGAATTCGTCGCCGGCGATCTCGGCGAGCGCCGCCGCGACACGCTCCTCGGTCACCGCGATGTCGAAGAACCGGCGGCCGAATTCCTCGTAGGTGACGAAGTTGTGCGTGTGCATAGGCCTCTACCGTCTCACGCCCGATGTCGCCGCCCGGGTGCGGACCGATAACGAAACGCTCCCGACTGCGCTACCAAGTTGGTACCGGGGGGCCGTGCCGCCAGATCGTGCGCACGCGTGCCCGCCGCTTCGGCGGCTCGTAGGGTGGGATGATGCGGGGGCGCACGAGGTGGGGAGATCTGGCGGCACGGCTGCTCACGTGGCGGGCGCTGGTGCGGGCCCCAATCTGGCTGTACCGCTTGCGGATCGGATTCCTGCTGGGGCAGCGCATGCTGCTGCTCGAGCATCGGGGGCGCCGCAGCGGTGTGGCGCGCTACACCGTGCTGGAGGTGATCGACCGGCCCCGGCCAGGACGCTATGTCGTGGCCGCCGGTTTCGGCCATCGCGCGCAGTGGTGCCGCAACGTGCTGGCGGACCCGCGGGTCCGGATCAGCGTCGGATTCCGACGGGAGGTGCCCGCCCGTGCGGTTCCGCTGTCGCGGGCGGACGTCGAGGCCACCCTGGCCCGGTACGCGGAGCTGCATCCGGGCGCCTGGTCGGTGCTGGGTCCGACGCTGCAGAGCGCACTCGACGCCCCGCTGTCGGAGTTGCCGATGTTCGAGTTGTGCCCCGATCAGTCTTGCTTCGCCTCGTAGCGCAGCAGGACCACGCCACCGGGGAAGGTGCGGTTCTCCACCAGGCGCAGTGGGATCCATGACGGCAGGGCCGGCAAGAACGGGGTGCCCCCGCCGACGGCGGTGGGCGCGAGCACGATCCGGTATTCGTCGACCAGTCCGGCCCGCACGATCGGGGCGGCCAGCGTCGCACCGGCCACCTCCAGGTTGCCGTCGGTTTCGGCCTTCAGCGTGCGCACCACCTCGACCGGGTCGCCGCGTTCCAGGCGGGAGTTCCAGTCGACGGAATCCAGCGTGCGGGAGAACACCACCTTGGGCATGTCGCGCCAGATGCGGGCGAAGTCGGTGATCACCGGGGTGGCGTCGGCCGCCTGGTCGGCGGTCGGCCAGTATGCCGACATCAGTTCGTAGAGCCGCCGGCCGTAGAACGACAGGGCGGTCTCGCGCTCGAAGTCGTTCCAGTACTGGTGCAGTTCGTCGCTCGGTTCACTCCAGTCGATGTCGCCGTGTGCGTCGGCGATGTACCCGTCCACCGACACGTTGAAGCCATAGATGAGTCTGCCCATGTAGCTCAGACTGCCCCGGACGGCGGAACTCATCGCGCACCGCAGCGGGTGTAACGCTTTCCCGGCTTCCCGACACTCAGTTCAGGTACCACCCGACCGAGAGGACGCCGCATCACCATGAAGCCCGCAATTCGTAGCCTCGCCGCAGGCGCCGCGCTGGCGGCCTTGAACATCGCCGTCGTGGTGATCTTCGCCGCCGCGCCGGCCAATGCCGTGACGATGCCGTCGGGCGCCACCTACATCGCCGACATGCCGGCCGATGCCGCGGAGGCCATGACGCTGGCCGTGACGGTCGACGGCGACCGGGTCGTCGCCTACGGGACCAACGGAAGCGATGAGGAGGCGTGGTTCTTCGGAACCCAGCGCGGCGGCAGGATCGACATGATGTCGATGTACGCCGATCGCGTCCAGGCCACCTACGACGGCGCCACACTCACCGGCACGCTGACGATGAACGGCGATGGGAATCCGCATGCGTTCACCGCCGCCGCGGCCCCCGCCCCGGCGGGTATCTACACCGCCACCATGGACGGTGCCCGCGCATCGTGGGTGGTTCGGCCGGACCGCACCATCACCGGCGTGATGGACAACAGCGCGCCGGGCGACCACAAGGTCTCCGACGCCCAGGCCGCCGCGAGCCGGCAGTACCAGGAGCAGGTCCGCCAGATGCGCCTGGATCAGCAGATGCAGCAGGCCCCGCCGATGCACTACGGCACCTGGAGCACGGTCATCCACGACCGGCCGGTGACGGCGACCCCGGTCAGCGGGGCCATGCGGTTCTAAGCGCACCGATTATCTGCCACCGGGTTCCCATCCCGCGGTCGCCGGTTATGGTTTGCATGACTTCGACTGCGGGAGTGGTGGATTGCCGACCGATGAGCACGGCAGCGAGTCGCCGCTGCGCAGGGTGATCACCGGGGCGTCGATCGGCAACGCGGTGGAGTGGTATGACTTCGCCATCTACGGATTCCTGGCCACCGTGATCTCGGTGAAGTTCTTCCCGCCCGGTAACGAGACCGCCGCCCTGCTCAATACGTTCGCGATCTTCGCGGCGGCCTTCTTCTTCCGGCCGCTCGGCGGCTTCTTCTTCGGTCCGCTGGGTGACCGCATCGGACGCCAGCGGGTGCTGGCGATCGTGATCCTGTTGATGTCGGCGTCGACGCTGGGGATCGGCCTGCTGCCCACCTACGCCTCCGCTGGTGTGCTGGCTCCCCTGGCCCTGTTGCTGCTGCGCTGCCTGCAGGGCTTCTCCGCCGGCGGCGAGTACGGCGGCGGGGCGTGCTATCTCGCCGAGTTCGCCACCGACCGCAGGCGCGGGCTGGTGGTCGCCTTCCTCGTCTGGTCGGCGGTGCTGGGGTTCCTCCTGGGTTCGGTGACCGTGACGCTGCTGCAGTCCCTGCTGCCCGACGGCGCCATGGAGAGCTACGGCTGGCGCATCCCGTTCCTGATCGCCGCGCCCCTGGGCCTGGTAGGGCTGTACATCCGGATGCGGCTGACGGACACCCCGGCGTTCGAGGCCCTCTCGGAATCCGACGAGGTGGCCGAGTCCCCGCTGCGGGAGGCCATCACCACCGCGCGGGTCGCGATCCTCCAGGTCATCGGGGTGATGATCATCCACAACGTCGGCTTCTACGTCGTGTTCACCTACCTGCCAACGTATTTCATCAAGACGCTGCACTTCTCCAGGGGTCAGTCGTTCCTGTCCATCACGGTGGCCAGCGTGGTGGCGCTGGTGCTGATCCTTCCGCTGGGCGCCCTTTCGGACCGGATCGGGCGGCGCCCCCTGCTGATAACGGGCGCGGCCGGCTTCGCCGTGCTGGCCTACCCGGCGTTCCTGCTGCTGAACTCCGGGTCGCTGGGCACCGCCATCCTGGCGCACTGCCTGCTGGCCGCCTTCGAGGCGGTGTTCGTCTCGGTGTCGCTGGTGGCCGCGACCGAATTGTTCGCCACCCGGGTGCGCTACAGCGGCCTGTCGGTGGGCTACAACGTCTCGGTGGCGGTGTTCGGCGGCACCACGCCGTACGTGGTCACGCTGTTGGCGGCCCGTACCGGCAACGACTACGCCGCCGGGATCTATGTGGTGATCGCCGCCGTGGTGTCACTGTTGACCGTGCTGACCATGCGGGAGAGCGCAGGCAGACCGCTGGCCGCACTGGGCGCTCCGCGCGCCGGGCTCACAGCTCCAACAGCACCGTGACCGGGCCGTCGTTGACCAGTTCGACGGCCATGTCCGCCCCGAACACCCCGGTCGCGACCTCGGCGCCCAACTCCCGCAACGCCTCAGCGAACACCGTCACCAGGGGTTCGGCCACCGCGCCGGGCGCCGCGGCGTTCCAGGTCGGCCGCCGGCCCTTGGCGGTGTTGGCGTACAGGGTGAACTGACTGACCACCAGGATCGGCGCACCGGTGTCGGCCGCCGAGCGTTCGTCGTCGAGAACCCTGAGCTGCCAAAGCTTTTCGGCCATCCGCCGGGCGATGGCGTCGGTGTCGGTGTGGGTGACGCCGACCAGGGCCAGCAGGCCCTGGTGCTCCGGCCGGATCGCGCCGACCACGGCCCCGCCCACCGACACCGACGCGGACGTGACCCGCTGCACCAGCACCCGCATGGGCGCCGATGCCAGCCCGTGCCCCTAGTCCTCCGAACCGGCCGGTGCGTAGCCGAGGATCGCCTTGGTCTCCAGGAAGTCGGTGAAGCCGTCCTCCCCCCACTCGCGGCCGTTGCCACTGGTCTTGTAGCCGCCGAACGGCGCCTTGATGTCGAAGGCGTGGTTGATGGTCACCGCACCGGCCCTGATCCGCTTGGCCAGCGCGCGGGCCTCGCCGAGGTCGGCCCCGGACACGTAGCCGTACAGGCCGTAGTCGGTGTCGTTGCCGATCTCCACGGCCTGATCGAGGTCGTCGTAGCCGAGGATGCACAGCACCGGGCCGAAGATCTCCTCGCGGGCGATCGTCATGTCGTTGCGCACGTCGGCGAACACCGTCGGGCGCACGTAGTAACCGGTGTCCAGACCGTCGGGGCGGCCCGGGCCGCCGGCGACGACCTTCGCACCCTCCTCGATGCCCTTGTTGATCAGACCCTGCACCTTGTCGAACTGCACCTTGGAGGCCACCGGTCCGATCGCCGAGCTGTCGGACAGGTCGCCGACCTTGACACCCTCGGCGGTGGCCTTGGCCACGGCGACGGCCTCGTCCATCCGGGTCTTGGGCACCAGCATCCGCGAGGGGGCGTTGCAGCTCTGTCCGGAGTTCATCATCATCACCGCGACACCGGCGGCCACGCTCTGACCGAACGCCTCGTCGTCGAGCACGATGTTCGGGCTCTTGCCACCGAGTTCCTGGCTGACCCGCTTGACCGTGGGGGCGGCGTTGCGGGCCACCTCGATGCCGGCCCGGGTTGAGCCGGTGAACGACACCATGTCGATACCGGGATGGCTGGACAGCGCGACACCGACGCCGGGCCCGTCGCCGAAGACCATGTTGTAGACGCCGGACGGCAGCCCCGCGGCGTCCATGATCTCGGTGAAGATCTGCCCGGAGTACGGGGCGACCTCGGACGGCTTGAGCACCATGGTGCAGCCGGCGGCCAGTGCCGGGAACACCTTGCAGGCGATCTGGTTGATCGGCCAGTTCCACGGTGTGATCAGCCCGCACACGCCGACCGGCTCCTTGACCACCATGGTCTCGCCGCGCTGCTCCTCGAAGCTGAAGTTCTTCAGCACGTCGATGGCGGTCGACAGGTGGCCGAGGCCCATCATCACCTGCGGCCCCGCCGCGAGGGACGGTGGCGCGCCCATCTCTTCGTGCACCGCGTCGGCGAGGTCCTTCGTCCGCTTCTGGTACTGGTCGAGGATCGCCTGCAGCACGTCGAGGCGGTCCTCCTTGGTGCTCACCGACCATCCGGCGAACGCCTTGCGCGCGGCGTTGACCGCCTTGTCCACGTCCGCGCTGGAGCCGAGGGCGATCTTGCCGCCGACCTGTTCGGTGGTCGGGTTGTCGACATCGAGCGTGCGCAGCTCGACCGGGTCAACCCACTGTCCGTCGATGTAGAACTTCAAGTAATCACGCATGAGAACATCCTGTCACCGCTCGGGTTTTCACTGGGTGCCTTCGGCGTACCAGGTGCGGAATCGGTCATACTTCGGCATCTCCTCCGAGTTGGCCTTGGGGTCGATGCACACGTGCACCACGCCGACCTTGCCGCTGGCGTAGGCGCGGGCGATCGCGGGGCCGATCTCCTCTTCCTTCTCGACGTACTCGCCGTGACAGCCGAAGCCCTCGGCGACCTTGTCCATCCGGACGTCCTTGCTCCAGTGCACGCCGGGTTGCGGGGAGGGTTGTTCGAAGGTGCGTTTGTAGACGCCGACCTCCAGGCCCCATTGGTGGTCGACGCCGACGACGCACACCAGCGGCAGGTTCAGCCGGGCCGCGGTCTCCAGCTCCGCGATGTGGAACAGGAAGGCCGAGTCGCTGGTCAGCAGCATCACCGGCCGGTTGCCGCCCTCGGCGACCGAGGCGCCGATGGCGTACGGCAGGCCGGTACCGAGGTGGCCGAAGTTCTGGTTCCAGATCACGTCGCGCGGCTTGGTCTGCGAGTAGGTCCACTGGAAGATGACCGTCGCTCCGCCGTCGCGCACCAGGATCCCGTCCTCGAGTGCGTCGAACGCCCTCGTCGCCTCGACGACGTAGCGCGCCGGGTGCACCGGGGTGTGCCCGCTCGGCGCCTCCTGCGCGACTCGCGCCAGTTCCGCCGCGTCGGCCTCGATCAGGGCCGCCAGGTTGGGCGACGGGGTGCGCGGGGTGTCCCGCAGCGCGTCGACCAGTTGCGGGACCACGCCGCGCAGGTCGCCGACCAGTGCGACGTCCACGGGCCGGTTGACGCCGATGGCGGTCGGGTCCTGCTCGACGTACACCCATTTGCGATTCGCATCGTTGGCGGCCCAGTGCTGGGTCCGCCCGTAGTGCATCGGCTCGCCGAGTTCGGTGCCCAGCGCGACGCACAGGTCGGATTCCTCGACCGCGGTGTTGGCGGCCGGTGAGAACAGGTACGGGAACGTCCTGTCCTGCAGCCCCGGAATGAACGACGTCCCGCCGGAGGTCTGGATCACCGGGCAGGCCATCAGTTCGGCGAGCGCCCTGACCTGTTCCTGGGTGCGCGAGGTGTGTACGCCGTGGCCGACGAGCAGGATCGGGTTCGCGGCGGCGCGGATCAGGGCGGCTGCCTCGGCGACCTCGCGTGTCCCTGCGCCCTGGTCCACCAGCCGGTAGCTCGCCGGGGCGGGAGCGGCCCGCACGTCGAGTTCTTCGAGGATGACGTGCGACGGGAACTCGACGTAGGAGGGTCCCGGGGTGCCCGACATCGCCCGGCGGATGGCCTCGTGGATGATCTCGTCGGTCTGGTCGGGGTACTCGATGGAGCTGCTGTACTTCACCGACGCCGCGAAAAGCGGTTCCTGCCGGACGAATTGGATACGGCCGCGCCGGACCCGGCGTTCGGTGACACGGGCCCGCTGCCCGCCCAGGAAGATCACCGGCGAGTTCTCGACGAGGGCGCACTGGATCGCCCCGGCCATGTTGGCCATGCCCGGACCGAGCGTGCCGATGCACAGCCCCGGCTTGCCGGTCATCCGTGAGGCCGCCTCGGCCATGAAGCCCGCGCTCAACTCGTGGTGCGGCGCCACCACCGACCACCCGCGGGCGTCGGCCTCGGTGAACATGTGCACGAAGTTCGGGTCGGGGATTCCGAAGATGGTGTTGATGCCCTCGGCCTCGAACAGGTCGAGGATCCGCTTGTACACGGGTACCGCCATCGTCATCGTCTCCAGGTCTCGTAACGCTGTGCCAGTTGTGCGCGGTGCGCCGCCGGGGATCCGAACAGCGAACGTTTGAGGGCGGCCCGTTTGAGGTAGACGTGCAGGCCGCTCTCCCAGGCCTTCTGGAAGGCGACGAATTCGGCGTCTCCGGCGCCGGTCTGGGTGGTCCGCCAGTCCGCGGGCACATGCGCGCGGCACCATTGCCGTACGGTGGCGCGGAAGTCCTCCAGGCCGGGGCTCACGAGAACAGTCCCGTCAGTCCGCGCCTGCCGATCCGCCGGGTCAGCTGCGCGCGGGTGGCCGACACCCCGAACGGCAGCCGGCGCAACGGCTGGCTGTGGCGCGACAGCCAGGACAGTGTGGTCTCGTCGCAGAAACCGACCGCGCCGTGCAGTTGGTGGCACACCCGGAACACCACCTCGGCGGCCTCGATCGCCGCCAGGCGCAGCGCCAGCGCGTCGTCGGTGTCCAGGCTCCACAGCGCGTGGGTGGCCAGGATGTCCACCCCGGCCCGTTCCACCTCGGCGTCGGTGAGCTGGAACTGCACGCCCTGGAACGCCGAGAGCGGCTGGCCGAACTGTTCGCGCAGCGCGATGTGGGCGATCGTGAGTTCGATTGCGCGGTCCAGCATTCCGAGCAGCGTCCAGACCGGCAGCACCAGACCCAGGGCGACATCGTCGGCGCCGGCGCCGTCCACCTCGGTCAGGTGCAACGCCGCCGTGAAGGCCGGGCCGATGGCTCCGCCGGGCGCCGCGGTGCTGCGCACGCCGTCCAGGGTGACGGCCGCCCAGGCATTGGACAGGCCGGCCACGGCCCCTTCCGGCACCTCGGCGGCGACGACGATGAGGCCGTCGACGTCGAGATCGGCGGGGCGGGAGAGTCTTTCCGCAAGCGGATACGGCAGTGCCCAGTAACCCGCGCTGCGGCACAGGGCCGCGGCGGCCTCCCGCGCGTCGGCGTCGGTGCGTGCTTCGAGTTCCCATGCGCCGAGTTCGGCCAGCACCGGCGCCACCAGCGCCTCGCGGCTCGAGGGGTCGGCTTCGGCGCGCTGCAGCAGCAGATCACCACCAGCCGCCTCGAACGCCCGCAGCGCCTGGCGGCCGTATTCGGCTGCGTCGTCGGACAACTCGAGGATCATCGTCTGGTGTCTCCCAACAGGGCGCGGGACAGCAGGATGCGCTGCATCTCGATGCTGCCCGAGGCCACCGTCGCCGACTGCGAGTAGCGCCAGTGGTCTTCGACCTCGGCGCGGTAGTAGGCGCTCGGCCCATCCTCACGGGGGATCGTTGCGACGATCTCCATGAGCACCTCGGCACTGTCCTGGTCCAGCTTGGTCACCGCGATGCGATATCCCGCGGCGTCTCCGGGCTGAATGCGGCCGCTGCTCTGCAACGCGACCACCCGATAGGCCAGCAACCGGGCGCGACGGCAGTGCATCAGCATCCGGGCCCAGCGGCCGCGCAGTTCCTCGGGGAGCTGTTCCCACCGATCCCCCAGGGCGTCGGGGGCCAGCTTCAACAGCCGCTCACAGCGCGCGTATCGGGCGATCCCGACCCGCTCGAAAGACAGCACGTCCTGAACGATCGACCAGCCGCCGTCGAGCGGGCCCAGCACGTCGGCGTCGGTGACCCGCAGGTCGTCGAAGAACACCTCGTTGAGATGGTGCGGGCCCATCATCGACCGGATCGGGCGCACCTGGATCGCCGGATCGCTCATCGGCACCAGGAAGATGCTCAGGCCCCGCTGTTTCTTCTCGGCTTTCGTGGTGCGCGCCAGCAGGAAGCACCACTGCGCCATGGTGGCGTAGGACGTCCAGATCTTCTGCCCGCTGATCAGCCAGCCGTCTGAGCCATCTTCGGCGCGACGGGCATAGGTGCGCAGCGACGCCAGGTCGGAACCGGCCTCGGGTTCGGAGAAGCCTTGACACCAGATCACCTCGCCGGCGGCGATCGGCGGCAGGTGCTTGCGCCGCTGTTCCTCGGTGCCGTAACGCATCAGCGTCGGGCCCACCCAGTTGACTCCCATGTACTGGGCGCCGCGCGGTTCGTGGTGGGCCCACATCTCCTCGCGGACCACGGTCTGTTCCCACACCGAGGCGCCCAGTCCCCCGAACTCCGGCGGCCAGGCCAGGCAGAGCAGATCCTCGTCGGCCAGGACGCGGCAGAACCGTTGCGCGGCAGCCAGATCGGCGGGGTCGTCGGTGAAGGCGCCGAGAAAGCCCTCGGGCATCTGTTCGGCGATCAGGCCTCGCAGCCGGCGGCGCAGCGCCGCCGCCTCGGGGCCCATGTCGAAGTCCAGGGTCACCGGGGCTCCGCCTCGGCGAGGTCCAGCCCGGCGAGCACCTCGGCGGTGTCGGCGCCCAGTAGGGGTGCCGGTCCGCCCACCCGGCCGGGGGTGCGGGAGAACCAGGTCGGCACGCCGGGAATGCGGGCCACCCCGTGTGGCGTCTGCACGGTCTCGAAGAATCCGACCGCGTTGAGGTGCTCGTCGTCGAACAGGTCCGCCGGGGTGTTCAACGGTGCCGCCGGGATCTCCAGCTCGACGAACAGCTTCAGCCATTCGTCGGTCGTGCGTTCGGTCATCGTGGTCGCCACCAGGGCGTAGATGGTGTCGATCTCGGCCGCGCGGGCCTCCAGGGTCGCGAACCGCTCGCTGTTCCAGGCCGGCTGCACCGCGTCGATGAAGCCGGACCAGTGCTTGTCGTTGTAGATCAGCGCCGAGATGTAGCCGTCCTTGGTGCGGTACGGCTTGCGGTTGGGCGCGATGGTTCGGTGATAGACGGCCGGACCGACCGGCGGATCGAACATCGCCCCGTTGGCGTGCTCGACGAGCATGAACGAGGCCATCGTCTCGAACATCGCGACCTCGACCTCCTGGCCCTCGCCGGTGCGCTCGCGGTGGAACAGCGCCATCATCGTGGCGTACACCGCGGTCAGCCCGGCCACCTTGTCGGCCACGATCGAGGCGACATAGTTGGCCTCGCCGGTCAGTTCCTTCTGCACCGCGGGCAGCCCGCACTCGGCCTGGATGGTGTCGTCATAGGCGGGCCGGTCGCGCTCCGGTCCGCGGTGGCCGTATCCGTAGCAGTTGGTGTAGACGATCGCCGGATTGACGGCGGCGACCTCGGCATAACCGAAGCCCAGCTTGGTGATCGCCTTGGCTCGCATGGAATGGATGAACACGTCCGCCCCGGCGATCAGGGCCCGCAGGGCGGTCTTGCCGTGCTCGGTACGCAGGTCCAGCACGACGCTGCGCTTGCCGCGGTTGACGTTGACGAACACCCCGCTCATCCCCGGGGCCGGGCCCACGGACACGTAGCGGGTGTCATCACCGCGGGGCGGTTCGACCTTGATGACGTCGGCGCCCATGTCGGCCAGGATCTGGGTGCAGTACGGGCCCATCACCATGGCCGTCAAGTCCACCACCCGCACCCCGGCCAGCGGTCCGCCGCCCGGGTCCTCAGCCATCCCGGCTCCCCGCCCGGGCCATTGCGAAGCTGTAGCCGATGTGGTCGGCGTGGCCGCTGGGCACGACCGGGAACACCACCTGCCCCGCCGGGTCCCGGATCTCGTCGATGTGATCCGCGACGGCCTCCATCGACCACGCCGGCCGATACACCCCCGGCGTCTCGGCCATGACGACCCGGGCCACCCGCCCGGCGATCGCGATCAGGGATTCGCCCGTGACGGAGCAGGTTTCGTGCGCCAGCCAGCCGACGACGGGGGCCACCAGGTCCGGGTCCATCGGCGGGTAGGCGGAGGTGTCCAGGCCGTCGGCCATCCTGGTCACCGCGCCGGGAACGATGGCGTTGCACACCACCCCGTGCGCCGCCCCCTCCAGTGCGACGACATTCGACAGGCCGATGGTGCCGGCCTTGGCCGCGGCATAGTTGGCGACCTCGTGGTTGCCGTACAGTCCGCCGATCGAGGAGGTCAGCACCACCCGGCCGTAGCCCGCGTCGCACATCACCGGGAACGCGGGGCGCACCACGTGGAACGCCCCACGCAGGTGGACGTCGAGGACGGCGTCGAAGTCGGCGTAGCTCATCGAGGTCAGCGGTGCGCGCCGCACATTGCCGGCGTTATGGATCAGGATGTCCAGGCGGCCATGGCGTTCCAGCGCCGCGGCGACGATCGCCTGGCCGCCCTCCGGCGTGGCCACCGACGCGGTGCAGGCGACCGCCTCGCCCCCGGCCGCCCGGATCTCGTCCACCACGCGCTGGGCGGGCGCCTCGTCGCCGCCGTCCCCGCCGATGGCGACGCCGGGATCGTTGACCACGACGGCCGCCCCACGCGAAGCCAGCAGCAACGCGTAGGCCCGGCCCAGCCCGCGGCCCGCGCCGGTGACCACCGCGACCCGATCGTCGAACCTCAACTCAGCCATCCGCCACCCCCGGTGCGCCCGGCGTCGCACTGGCGTTACTCTCGCGGAGCACGGCGCTAGCTCCGGAGTTCCAGGCCGTCGAGGTCACCCCTGGCCCGCCAGTCGGCCAACAACTCGTCGAAGGCGTAGAAGCCGGGTGAATAGAAGTCGCCGAGGAAGGAGGCGTTGCCATCCCGGCCGCCCCGACCCTCGTTGTTGTAATAGCCTGGTGTGCAGGATAATTCGAACGCGGAGTTGTCGATCGAGATTTCCCGGATCCTCGCCACCCAGTCGTCCTGGGCCGCGCTGCTCGGCTCGACCGTCGTCGCGCCCCGCTGCTGCGCCTCGCCGATGATGTAGGCGATGTGGCGGGCCTGCTGTTCGAACATCGCGGTGGTGTTGGCCGAGACGCCGCCCTGGATGAATCCGGTGAAGAACTGGTTGGGAAATCCCCGGCTGGTGATGCCGTGCAGGGTCTGGTAGTTGTCCCGCCAGTGGTCGAACAGCGAAAGCCCGTTGCGGCCCTCGATCGTCTCGACGGCATAACGCCGGCTGATCTCGGTGGAGATCTCGAAGCCGCTGGCGAAGATGACGCAATCCACCTCGTACTCCACGCCGTTGGCCACGATGCCGCGACCGGTGAGCCGGTCCACGCCCTTGGCGGCCGAGACGTCGACCAGGGTGACGTTCGGCCGGTTGAACGCGGGCAGGTACTCCTCGCTCGAACACGGCCGCTTGCACATGAACCGGTAGTACGGCTTGAGCGTCTCGGCGGTGTCCGGGTCGGCGACGATGGCCGCGATGCGCCGCCGCAGCCGCTCCATGATCTTGTAGTCCTCCTCCTCCCGGATCGTCATGATCTGCTCGAGTCCCAGCGCCGCGGGGTCCGCGCTGGCCGCGATGCGCGCGGTGACGTTGCGACCGAGTTCGGTCCAGAAGTCGCAGACCAGGTCCGGCTCCCCGAACACCACCCCGACGAACGGCGACCAGTTGTGGAAGTTCTGCTTGCGTTCCTCCTGCCAGCCGGGCCGCAGCGAGCGGGCCCAGTCCGGGTCGGTCGGCGTGTTGGCACGCGCGTCCACCGAGGACGGGGTGCGCTGGAACACGTAGAGCTGCTTGGCATCCCGACCGAGGTGCGGAACCAGCTGCACCCCCGTTGCCCCGGTGCCGACCAGCGCTACCCGCTTGTCCGCCAGCTTGTGCAGCCCGCCGTTCGCATCGCCGCCGGTGTAGTCGTAATCCCAGCGCGCCGAATGGAACACGTGCCCGCCGGCATTCCGGAACTCCTCGATGCCGGGGATGCCCGGCAGTTTCGGGCGGTTGTAGGAGCCCTGCGCCATCACCACGAAGCGGGCCCGGATGTCGTCGCCGCGGTCGGTGCCGATCCGCCAGCGATGCAGCGTGTCGTCCCAGCGCAGTTCGCGCACCCGGGTGGAGAACAGCGCGCCGTCGTAGAGGCCGAAGTGCTTTCCGATGTTGCGGCAGTGCTCGAAGATCTCCGCGCCGTCGGCGTACTTCTTCGACGGCATGAAGCCGAGTTCTTCCAGCATCGGGATGTAGCAATAGGAGTCGTTGTCGCACTGGATGCCCGGGAAGCGGTTCCAGTACCAGACCCCGCCGAAGTCGCCGGCCATCTCGATGACCCGGACGCCGTCCACCCCGGCCTTCTTCAGGTACGCGCCGGCCAGCAGCCCGGCGAACCCGCCGCCGAGGATGACGACGTCGGCGTCCTCGCGGATCGGGTCACGCTCGACCACCGTTGTGTAGGGGTCGATCTCGTAGAAGTCGGCAAGGTTCCCCGTGAGTTCCAGGTACTGGGCGGACCCGTCCCCGCGCAGTCGCTTGTCCCGTTCGGCACGGTAGCGCTCCCGCAGCGCCTCGATGTCGACGTCCTGCGGAACGTCGGTGGGCCCGCAGTCGGGCGTCATCGGTCGCGCGCCTTGGTGAGCTCCCGCGGTTCGCCGGTGCCCATGTACTTCGACAGTTGGTAGTGCAGGTTGACGGTGCTGCGCTCGCGGTACGGGTTCGGCAGCGTGCCGGGGAAACCCAGCGACTTCATCCCCTGCTGCACCGCGGCCATGTTCGAGAAGTCCTGCGGCAGCACGCTGCGCCAGCGCGGATCGCCCGCCGGGGTGTACTCCCATTCCGTCTGCGGCTCTTCGCCTTCGGGGTAGAGCTCGTAGACCGCCGCCTCGAAGATGCACTTGTCCGGGTCGTACCCCGGGTCGGGCCGCGCGCTGTAACACAGGGCGCTGGTGAGTCCCTGTCCGATCTGGAAGTTCGGGAAGATCTGCCAGGCGGTGCCGCTCTGCCCCAGCACATCCGGCGGAATCTCCGGCCAGATCACCCCGCGCGCCGCGTCGTCGCGGCGGGCCGAGGCCAGCCAGTGCTCGAGGACCTTGTCGGCCGGGGTGCCCTCGGGCAGTTCGTCGACCAGTCGCAGCGCGGCGTTCACCAGCGTCTGGGTGGTGGTCGCGTTGGTCTCCTCCATCGTGTACACCTGCATCTCCGCGGTCGAGATCCGCGGGTCGCCGGTGCCGAGGCGGATCTTGGACTGCGTCTCGGCGAGGTCGTCGGGGGCGTCGTAGCCGATGTTGCTGTGCTTGCCCTGCGCACGGGCCCAGCCCTTGAACTCACCGAACCTGTTGAACTCGGGGTGGGTGGTGAAGACGTGGTAGGTCTCGTTGAAGGCCTCCAGGGCGACCTTCCAGTTGCAGTCGAAATGCAGCCATTTGCGCCATTTGCACCGCATGTTCTCCAGGCCGAACGGGTCGAGGATCTTCGCGGCCGGGTGCAGGTAGTCCTGCAGCGGTTCGCAATCGGGGTCCATGTTGATCCACAGCCAGCCGCCCCAGGTGTCCACGCTGACCGGGCGCAGGTGGGTGTTGGCCGGTGTCAGTGCGCCCTGCCAGTCGTCCTGTTCCCGGATGTGCGTGCAGGTGCCGTCCAAACCGTATGTCCAGCCGTGGAATCCGCACACGAAGGACTTGCGGGCCCGGCCCAGGGCGTTGCGCGCTCCGGCCGGGGTGTCGACGAGCCTGCGGCCGCGGTGCATGCACACGTTGTGGTGCGCCGTGAACTGGTTCGGGCCGGAGCGCACGACGACGATCGAGTCGTCCAGCACATCGTAGGTCAGGTAGCTGCCGACCTCGGGCAGTTCCTCGACTCGGCCGGCCTGCTGCCAGACCTTGCGCCACAGCCGATCCCGCTCGGCGCGGGCGTACTCCGGGGAGGTGTAGGCCTCGACGGGGATCGTCATCGGCTCGGACAGTTCGTCGATGTCGTTCATCAGATCCTCCGAATGGCGTCCCGGAAGGACTCGTCCTTCAGGAACAGCGATGTGTTGTCCGCACCCAGATGGCTCCACTTGAGATCGAGTCCGCCATCGACCAGCAGGGTCTGGCCGGTGATGTAGCTGGACAGGTCGGACAGCAGGAACAGGATGGCGCCGGCCTGCTCCTCCGGACGTCCGCGGCGCCCCATGGCGATCGCGGCCCGGTCGCGCTCCGGATCGGTGTCGGTGTAGGTGCGCGAGGCCGCGGTCTCGGTGACGCCCGGCGCGATGGCGTTGACCCGGATGCCGTCCGGCGCGAGTTCGAGCGCCATGGTGCGGGTGGTCGCCACGATCGCCGCCTTCGCGGTGCCGTAGGCGACGTGGAACGGCGCGGTGTTCATCCCGCTGATCGACGAGAGCGACACGATCGAGCCGGGGCCGCCGCCGGACCGGATCTCGGCGGCCACCGCCTGGCTCATGAAGAACATCGTCTCGAGGTTGGCGGTGAACAACTCGCGCCAGTCAGACCGGCTCACCCGGGTGGCGGGCATCCAGGTCGACGGCGCGGCACCGCCGGCGACGTTGACCAGCCCGTACAACCGGCCCGGCGCTTCCCGGACCGCCGCCAGGACCGCCGCGATGCCCTCGTCGGTGGATGCGTCGGCCGCGACCGGGACGACCGCCAGACCCTCGGCCACCAGCGGCCCGATGTGCTCGTCGAGATTGTCGGCCGACCGGCTGACCGCTATGACGTTCGCCCCGGCCCGGGCGACCATTCCGGTGACGGTGGTTCCGATTCCGCCGCCGCCGGCACCCGACACCACGACGATGCGGCCGTCGAGGCTGAGGAGATCCGCCATGACCCGCTTTCGCTACTTGTCCGGACAATAACTGCCGCTCTATCGGACGGAGAACATGATTCCGCAGCGGTTATATCACCGTCAAGGGGCTCGAGTGGATCAACTTCTCACTATTGTCTGGACTAACTCCGCTTGATACCGTCCACCCCGTACGGCCGTGCAGGAAGGATCTGGGCACCGATGACGACGTCACTGCGGGACGGCCGGTTCACCGCCGCCCATCCCCCCACCCCGGGTCCCGGCTGGAACATCGAGCGGGTCACCCCGGTCAGCCGGCTGTTCGGGGCCAACGGTCTGCGCACCGGGCCCGACGGGCGGATCTACATCGCCCAGGTCAGCGGCAGCCAGATCAGCGCGGTCGACATCGCCACCGGACGGCTGGAGACCATCAGCCCCAAGGGCGGCGACATCGTCGCACCCGACGACCTCGCATTCGACGCCGCGGGCAACATCTATGCGACCGAGGTGCTCAACGGCCGCGTCACCGTGCGCGACGCGGCCGGACACAGCCGGGTGCTGCGCGGCGATCTGCCGGTCGCCAACGGAATCACCATCTACCGCGGACGGCTGTTCATCTCCGAATGTCGGCCCGGCGGCCGCATCCTGGAACTGGACCTCTCCGGTGGCGAGCCCCGGGTGCTGTGTGCGGACGTGCCGATGCCCAACGCCATGGAGGTCGGCCCGGACGGGCTGCTGTACTTCCCGGTGATGGGCGCCAACGAGATCTGGCGCATCGATCCCGACCGCGGCGGCGGCCCGCAGGTTGTCGCGACCGGACTGGGCGTACCGGACTCGGTCAAGTTCGATGCCGAGGGCTTCATCGTCTCCACCCAGGCGCACACCGGCCAGGTACTGCGCATCGACCCGCGAACCGGGGCGAAAACCATTCTGGCCGAACTGTATCCGGGCCTGGACAACCTGACGTTCGCCGACGGGCGGCTGTTCGTCTCCAACTTCTCCGGGGAGATCACCGAGATCCTCGGGCCCGGCCGGACCCGGTCCCTGCTCCCGGGTGGCTTCAACTGGCCGCTCGACCTGACCGTCGGGGGCGACGGCAACCTGTACATCGCCGACGGGCCCTACCTGCACGTCGCGCTCGGCGACGGCACGGTGCGCCCGGTCGGCATGTTGTTCACCCCGGGCTTCCCCGGTTACACCCGCGGCCTGACGGCGTCCGGTGCCGGCGAATTCACCGTCACCACGTCCAACGGGCAGGTGGCCCGCTACTGGCCGGCGCGGGGCGAAAGCGAGGTGATCGCCGAGGGCTTCGACCAGCTCTACGGCGTGGCAGCCGCCCCGGGCGGCGATGTGCTGTTCGCCGAACAGGGCACCGGCCGGGTGCTGTCGGCCCGCTCCGGGCGAGTCGAGGTGCTGGCGTCCGGCCTGGACACCCCGGTCGGGGTCGCCATAGCACCCGACGGTGCGCCCCTGGTCGCCGAGGCGGGTGCGGGCCGCGTGGTCGCACTCCGCGGGCCGCAACCGGAACCGGTGGTCGACGAATTGCGTTGTCCGCACGGCATCTGCGTGCTCGACGGACGGCTCTACGTCGCCGACACCGCGGACAAGACGCTCGTCGAGGTCGACCTCGAAACCGGCGGCCACCGGATCGTCGCGTCCGGCCTGCCGGTCGGTGCGCCGCCCGGGGTCACACCCAAACCACTTCTCGGGATGCCGCCCTTCTCCGGACCGCAGGGCCCGTTCACCGGGGTCACGGCCGGCGCCGACGGCACCATCTTCATCTCGGCCGACGCCGAGGGCAGCGTGCTCGCGATCCGGCGGCGGGACTGATATGTCCGAACTGCCGGGACCGACCACCGACCACCGCTACATCCAGGTCGCCCGCGCGCTGCGCAAGGAGATCGTCGACGGCGTGTATCCCGTTGGTTCGCAGCTACCCACCGAACACGAGCTGTGCCAGCGTTTCTCCGTCAGCAGGTACACGGTGCGGGAGGCGCTGCGCCGGCTGCGGGAGGACAACTTGGTCTCCTCTCGCCCGCGGGCGGGCACCATGGTCGTGCCCCGGCCGTCCTCGCACGCCTACGTCCAGGACGTCATGTCGATCAACGATCTGCTCGCCTTCGCGACCGGGGCCCGGTTCGCCATCGAGTCGATCGCGATGGTCACCATCGACCGCGAGCTGGCCGCCCGAACCGGTCTGCCGCTCGGCGAGGAATGGCTTGCGGTGGTGGGGTTCCGGCGGGCCGAGGACTCCGATGTCCCCATCTGCCGAACCGAGTACTACATCAACCGGTCGTTCGCGGCGGTGGGCCGGATGCTGCAGAACCACACCGGGCCGATCTTCCCGCTCCTGGAGGATCTCTTCGGGATCAGCGTCGTGGAGGTGCGCCAGGAGATCACCGCCGTGCAGCTCTCCCCCGAACTGGCCCAGGTGCTCAAGGTCGAGCCGGGTTCCCCCGCGCTGCAGATGCAGCGCCGCTACACCACCTCCGACTCCGAGATCGCCCAGGTCACCGTCAACACCCATCCGGCAGCCCGCTTCCGTCATTCCATGACGATGCGACGGGTGAAGGGCTGAGCCGGTGCTGCCCACCGTGCCAACCGATTCCGGACGGGCCGCCGAGGCCTACCGCAGCGGCCTGTGGACCTCCGGCACGCTGGCCGACTCGCTGCGCAACGCCGCACAGGCCGCGCCGGGACGCGAAATCCTGGTCGACGGCCCGGTCCGGTTGGACTGCCGCAGCCTGCACGATCGCTCGGCCGCACTGGCGGCCGCGATGCTGGCGCGCATCCCGGTCGGCAGCGTGGTGTCCTTCATGTTGCCCAACTGGCACGAGGCCGCGATCGTCTACCACGCCGCAACCTTGGCCGGAATGGTGGTCAACCCGATCCTGCCGTCGCTGCGCGACCACGAACTCGGCTTCATCCTGACCGACGCCGACGTGCGGATGATGTTCGTGCCCGGCGAGTTCGGCGGCCACGACTACCCCGCGATGCTGGCCCGCGTGACGGCGACCATGGCGGCACCGCCTCAGGTCGTCGTGGTGCGCGGCGAGCCGACGCCCGGGCAGACCGATCTCGCGTCGCTGTCCGGTGCCGACGCCGACGGCTGGCCGGTCCTCGACCCCGACGCGGTGCGGATGATCCTGTACACCTCCGGCACCACCGGCCGGCCCAAGGGCGTTCTGCACAGCCATAATTCGATCCACGCCCTGATCCGCCAGATCGGTGCGCACTGGCTGGTCGAACCGGGCGACCGGTTCCTGGTGGCCTCCCCGATCGCGCATATCGGCGGCTCCATCTACGCCTTCGAATGCCCGCTGCTGCTGGGCACGGCGGCGGTGCTGATGGACCGCTGGGACGCGGACCGCGCCGTCGAACTGCTCGTCGGCGAGCGGTGCACCCACATGGCCGGCGCCACCCCGTTCCTCGAGCAACTCCTGCTCGCCGCCCGGCGCCGGGGTACCCGCCTGCCCGATCTGAAGGTGTTCATCTGCGGTGGCGCCTCGGTGTCACCGTCCCTGATCCGCAGCGCCGCAAATCATTTCGAACGGGCCGTCGTCAGCCGGGTGTACGGCTCGACCGAGGTCCCGGTCACCACCATCGGCGCACCCGACGATCCGACCCGCGCCGCCGACACCGACGGCAGGCCCGGCATCGCCGCCATCCGACTGTCCCCCCACCCGGCCGCCCCCGACGGCGGCGAGATCTGCGCCCGCGGACCGCAGATGTTCCTCGGCTACCTGCACCCCGAGGACGACGCCGACGCCTTCGACACCGACGGCTACTTCCGCACCGGCGATCTGGGCCGGCTGGACGACGGCCATCTCGTCGTGACCGGCCGGGCCAAGGACATCATCATCCGCAACGGGGAGAACATCGCCCCCAAGGAGGTCGAGGATGTGCTGATCGGCCATCCCGACGTCGCCGAGGTCGCCGTCGTCGGGCTGCCCGACCCACGCACCGGGGAACGCGCCTGCGCGGTCATCGTCACCAGGGCCCGCCCCGCCCCGGGCGTGGCCGAACTGGCCGAGTTCCTGACCGCCAGGGGGATGGCCCGGTTCAAGAGCCCCGAGCAGGTCGTCGTCTGGGATTCGTTACCCCGCAACGACGCCGGGAAGATCCTCAAACATCAAATCCGGGCAAGGTTGGTCGACACGGATGAGTGACATGCAGGTTGCGATCGTGACCGGCGCCAGCAGCGGCATCGGCTTCGGCTGCGCGACGAAGCTGGCCGAGATGGGAATGGCCGTCGTCGGCACCGGCCGCGACCCCGAACGGCTGCAGAGACTGGCGGCGGCGATCGGCGATCCCGACCGGGTAGCCACCCTGGCCGTCGACCTGACCGACGACGACGCCCCGCAGCGCATCGTCGACCTGGCGGTGTCGCAGTGGGGCCGGATCGACGTACTGGTCAACAACGCCGGCGTCGGCAGCCCCAAACCGCTGCACGAAACCGACGACGCGTCCCTGGACTACTTCCTAGGCGTGATGTTGCGGGCCCCGTTCCGGCTGGCCCGGGACGTCATCCCGCACATGCGATCCGGCTCGGCCATCGTCAACATCACCTCGACGTTCGCCGTGGTCGGCGGGCTGCGCGGTGGCGCCTACTCCGCGGCCAAGGGCGGCCTGACCGCGCTGACCCTGCACATCGCCTGCCAGTACGGCCCGCAGGGCATCCGGTGCAACGCGGTGGCACCCGGGGTGACGGTCACCCCGATGGTCGAGCAGCGCCTCGAAGACGAGCGGTTCCGCAAGATCAACACCGAGATGACGCCGTACCCCCGCCTCGGCGCCGTGGAGGACATCGCCGCCACCGTCGCGTTCCTCTGTTCGCCGGGCGGCAGTTTCATCAACGGCCAGACCATCGTCGTCGACGGCGGCTGGAGTTCGACGAAGTACCTCTCCGAGTTCGCCCTCTCCTCGCAGTGGGTCGCCCGTTGAACCTGTTCGCCACGCTGGACCAGGCCGCCGCCCGCTTCGGCGACCGCGGCGCGGTGTACCTGGGCCAGCGTCGTCTGTACAGCTGGGACGAATTGCGGGACAGAGCGTTACGGCTGGCCGGCTCGCTGCGGGCCGCACATGCCACCGGAACCCGGATCGCGGTCGCCGCCGAGAACCGGCCCGAGCTCGTCGAGCTGTTCTACGCGGTGTGGGCCGCCGAGTGCGTGCTGGTTCCGATCAACTTCAAACTGCATCCGCGCGAGATGGTCCAGATCCTCACCGACTCCGGTGCCGCAACGGTGTTCGCCTCGCCCAAGATCGCTCGGCACCTGGCGCCCCTTGCCCCGGCGCCGGTGGACATCATCGGTGGACCCGACTACGAAACACGTTTCGCCGCAACGCCGGCCCCCGTCCCCGTCACCGACCCGGCCGCCCTGGCGTGGCTGTTCTACACCAGCGGCACCACCGGGCGCTCCAAGGGCGCCATGCTCTCCCACCGCAATCTGACCGCGATGACCTTGGCGCACCTGGCCGACATCGACCAGCCCGACGAGAACTGCAGCCTGCTGCACGGCGCCCCGATGTCGCACGGCTCCGGTCTGTACATCGCGCCCTATGTGCTGCGCGGCGCCCGTCAGGTGCTGCCCGTCTCGGGCGCGTTCGAGCCCGCGGAGTTCCTCGACCTGTGTGCGCACCACCCCGGATCGAGTGCGTTCCTGGCGCCGACGATGATCCACCGCCTCGTCGAGACCGGCCGCGGCCGGCCCGCCAACCTGCGCAGCATCGTCTACGGCGGCGGCCCGATGTACGTCGAGAGCCTCAAGAAGGCGCTCGCGGCGTTCGGCAGTGTCTTCGCCCAGATCTACGGTCAGGGTGAGTCGCCGATGACCATCACCGGCCTGCGCCGGGCCGACCATGATTCACACGACGACGCCGTCCTCGGCTCGGTCGGCCACGCCCGCTCCGGTGTCGAGGTCGCGGTGCGCGGCACCGACGGTGCCTCCGCGCCCGCCGGCGAGGTCGGCGAGATCGTCTGTCGCGGAGACGTAGTCATGTCCGGCTACTGGAACAACCCACGGGCCACCGCCGACACCCTGCGCGACGGGTGGCTGCACACCGGCGATCTGGGCTCCTTCGACGACCGCGGCTACCTGACGCTGCGCGACCGCTCCAAGGACGTCGTCATCAGCGGGGGAAGCAACATCTACCCCCGCGAGGTCGAAGAGGCGCTGCTCGAACACCCGGGGGTGGCCGAGGCCGCCGTGGTGGGCGCTCCCGACGCTGAGTGGGGCGAGGTGGTCGTCGCCTTCATCGTGGGCTGCGCCGACGAATGCGCGCTCGACGCCCATCTGCTCGAGCGGATCGCCCGCTTCAAGCGCCCGAAGCGATACGTCGTCGTCGAGGAACTGCCGAAGAACAGCTACGGCAAGGTTCTCAAGCGCGAACTGCGGGAACGGTTGGTGCAGCCGCTCACGTGAAAACAGGATGCTCCGCTGCGGAGTGTCCGATTCTCCTCACCTAGGATGCCGACATGTCACAGGATTACCGCTTCGTCACCTACGAGGTCCTCGACGAGGGCCGCATCGCGCGGATCATGCTCAACCGGCCCGACGCGCGCAACGCCCAGAACCGGGGCCTGCTCGTCGAACTGAACGAGGCCTTTCTGCGAGCCGAGGCCGACGACCAGGTACGGGTCGTGATCCTCGGCGGCCTCGGCCCGATGTTCTCCTCCGGGCACGACCTGGGGTCGGCGGTGTCGCGCGCGGAGTACACCCCGGGCCCCGACCAACACCCCAGCTACCGGGTCAACGGCGGCACCCGCGAAGGTGCCGAAAGCCTGATGCTGCAGGAGTGGCACCACTTCTTCGCCAACACCCGCCGGTGGCGCGATCTGCGCAAGATCACCATCGCGCAGGTGCACGGCGACGTCTACGCCGCGGCCCTGATGCTGATGTGGGCGTGCGACCTGATCATCGCCGCCGAGAACACCCGGTTCGCCGATGTGGTCGGCACCCGGCTGGGCATGTGTGGGGTGGAGTACTTCGCCCACCCGTGGGAGTTCGGCCCGCGCAAGACCAAGGAGCTCATGCTTACCGGCGACGCGCTGACCGTCGACGAGGCGTATCAGTTGGGCATGGTGTCGAAGGTCTTCCCGGAAGCGGAACTGACCGAGAGGACCCTCGAATTCGCCCGCCGGATCGCCGAGGTACCGACGATGGCCGCGCTGCTCGCCAAGGAGGCGGTGAACCAGTCGGTGGACAACATGGGCTTCTACAACGCCCTGAACGCCTGCTTCACCCTGCACCAGCTGAACCACTCGCATTGGGCCCAGGTGCACGAGAACGGGTTCCCGGTGGGCCTGGAGGAGGACGGGCTGCCGAACTGGCGCAACGCCCCGCCGATCGTGGCCGCGGTTAAAGACCAGGTCCGCTCCGACGGCTGACCGGCGACTGCCGGCCCGTACCTGCTGAATCGGTCAAGAAGGCGTGCCGCGTCTCGGCGCCGTTACGACCAGGTCAGGAACTCGTCTCGCCCTGCGCCGACCGGTCTACGGGCCTTTCGGCGCATCACATGGCGGTAACAATCGCCTCTCGGCGCCGCCGAGCGAAAGTGCCTGTTCCGGGCCGAATCTGGGTTTCGGCAATGACCTTAGGGTTCTTAATCTTCTCAGTTTTCAACGCTTTTCTGTTGTGAGCGCCATAGCAATTCATGAAAAGTGATGGCCGACACGATTTTTGGCAAACATCACCACTGTTGTTAGCGTCCGAAACATGTTTGCACTCGCGACGGTTATGACGCTGATCTCCCAGGTGTCAGGCACGCCGTACATTCCCGGCGGGGACTCCCCGCGTGGAACGGACTGCTCTGGCCTGGCATCTTGGGTGTCCAATGTGGCGACCGGCCGGCCCGCGTTCGGCAGCCGGTTCCACACCGGCAACGAAGAGGCCGCTTTGCTGGCGCGCGGATTCCACTACGGAACCGCACCCAACTCCCTGGTGATCGGATGGAACGGCGCCCACACCGCGGTGACCCTGCCGGACGGCACCCCGGTGTCCAGCGGTGAGGGCGGCTCCGGCGTGAAGATCGGTGGCGGGGGTGCGTACCAGAAACAGTTCACCCACCACATGTATCTGCCAATGCCCGCCGAGGAGATGCAGGTCGACCCGGCCGCACCGCAGGACGATCCGGCGATCGTCGATGTCGCGAACCCCGAACCGGCTGCGCCGGAGCTGGATTCGCCGATCGGCACACCGCCGGCACCTGAACTGGTGCCACCCCCCGCGGCGCCCGATGCCCCGCCGGCCCCCGGTGCCCCGCCGGTCGCCGAGATGCCGGTCTGATTCCCACTGCCCACGGCCGCACTGCTCCCCCGGGGAGCGGTGCGGCCTTTAGTCGCCCTCCGAGAATCCCTGCTGCGCAAGCAGTCTGGTCCCGGCCGCTCGCGCCGCGGCCGGCCGGGCGGCCACCGCCACGACGGCACCCACGGTCACCGCGATCGCCAAACCCGGCCCCCACAAGGCGCTTCCGGCCGGCCACGGCACGACGTTGCGGTACAGCGTGTAGCCCAGCAGGGCAAGCCCGAGCACCGGCAGCGCCACCTCCCACCGGCGCACCCGGGTATCGCCGGAGACGAACACCAGCCGCACCGCCCCCAGCGTCGCCAGGACGTAGGCGACCAGCAGGATCAGCGTTCCCGCCGTCGCCGAGATGGTGAACACCTCGAATGGCCGGGCCCCCAACACCACCCAACCCACCGCCTGGATCAGCGCGACCGCGACCACGCCGGCCGCGGCCGCGATGTGCGGAACGTTGTGGCTTACATGCACCGAGGCCAGCACCGGCGGCCCCATGCCGTCGCGGCTGAGCGCGAAGATCAGCCGACTGGCCCCCACGACACTGGCCAGGCAGCAGGCGGCCGCACTGAACGCGGCGCCGATCACGATGACCCACGACAGCCACGGCGTGACGTATTGCGCGGCGACGTCACCCATCAGGGCCTGGGATGCGCCGAACGTCTGCACGCCCTGCGCATCGGTGCCGAAGGCCATCATCTCGATCGCGGTGACGACGACAAAGAACACCCCGCCGAACACCGCGGTGCCCAGGATCGCGCGGGGAATGTCGCGTCGCGGGTTCTCGGTCTCTTCGCCGAGGGTGGCCGCGGCCTCGAAACCGGCGAACGACAGGAAGCCGAAGACGACGCCGAGGAAGACGTTGGAGACGTCGGTGCCGGGCGCCACGGTGAACACCGATAGGTCGACGTGCCTGCCACCCGGTGCGTCGTGGATCATGAGCCTGCCCAGCGTGATCGCCGCGACGGCGAGGATCACGGTGATGGTCAGGCCCTCGGTCACCAGCAGGACCCTGGTGCCGCCCCTGATATCGCGAACCGCCATCCAGCACACCCCGGCCAGTACGGCCCATGCAAAGACGTAGCCGTACCACTCCGGAACGACCCTGGGCGCGAACACCTTTCCGGCCAGGTCGGTGAGGAAGATGCCGGCCGCGGTGGAGGTGACGGCGCCGTAGAACAGATAGGTTCCGGCATTGAGCCACCCCGCCACGCTTCCGGTCCGGGCCCCGAGCGTGAGGCCGACGAACGCGTACACGCTGCCCGCGTGGTTGAAACGTTGGGACAAGCGCACGAACGTGTGCGCGATCAGCAGCACCGCGACGGAGGCGAGCAGGAAGGTCAAGGGAACCGCGCGGCCGACCACCGCCGCGGTGCCCTGCGGATTGATGTTGATCGCCATCGACGGCGCCATCAGCGCGACCGACACCCCGACGGCCGACCACACGCTCAGCGTGGCGCGCAGCTCGCTCATCGACGACTCCGCATTGCGATCATCCTCTCCGACCGCGACATCCGGGCCGGAGAACATCTTCCCCCGGGCGATCAGGGGTTGATGGTGTTCTCGCCCACCTGACGTCCCCAGACGTATTCGTTGAGCAGGGGCTGGCCCAGTTCGAAGTGGTTGTAGGGCGCGATCGACGCGCCGTTGTCCATGACGAGGTAGGGAGCCGGCCAGAAGTTGCGGTCGATCTGCTGCCAGCAGCCCGGTGCGCCGCCGGGGCCGCCTCGGGCGTTCACCCGCGGCAGGTTGTCCGGGTAGACATACGGGTTGGGGGCGCCCAGCAGTTCGGTCATCGTCGCGAGCGAATAGCCGTTGCCGCCGAACGACCGCAACGCCGCGGGGCCGACCTCCGCGATGTTGCGCAGGCTGCAGTAGAACTCGGGACTGTACTTGTCAAGCAGCTGCGCGCTGGGCACCAGGTCAGCCTGGCCACGCACCAGATAGGGAGCGGCGCGCTCGAAGATGTCCCCGGCGGTGTTGCCGAAGCCGATCGAGGCCAACAGGGCGGCGTCCAGGTCGCCGCGCTGCTCGTCGAGGGTGTGGGCGGTGGTCACCGCGTTGTCGAGCGCGGTGAACAGATCGGGGCTGGCCGCGGTGTAAACCCGGGCCAGCTCGTTGAGCCGCTGGACGTCGTAGCGGATCTGCGGCATCTGCGGGTTGATGTCGTCGAGGATCGCGTTGCCGTTCACGATCGACTGACCGAACTTGGAGCCAAGGCCGGACAGCGCTTCGGCCGCGGCGCTCAGCGTCAGGTTCAGTTTGACCGGGTCGACCTTCTCCGAAATGGAGGTCAGGGTCTCGAACAGCGTGTTGAACTCGGTGGTGACCGTGGAGGTCCGGATCACGTCGGAGCTCGAGAGTCGCGCGCGGACCGGATTGCGCGGGCTGGTCAGCGCCACGTACTTGTTGCCGAAGATCGTCGTGGCCCGGATGTCGGCGTCCACGTTGGCGGGCATCATGGCCAGGTAACGGGGATTGACGTTCATCGTGATGCGCGCGGCGGGCGCACCGTTGCTCTCCGCCGCCGACACGGTCGAGACTCTGCCTATCTCGACACCGTTGTAGGTCACCTTGGATCCTGTGTCCATCACCAGGCCGGCCCGCCCGGAGATCATCGTGAGTTCCGTCTTGGGCGTGAGATCCCCGCGGAACTGCAGGTAGACGAGCGTCATGACGAGCACGATGGCGGCCAGCAAGGCCAGTCCGGCGAGTTTGATCGGGGGGTGGTCCCGTACGTTCACCGCGGAACCCGCCCGACGTGGCACCGACACAAGGGCAGACCGCTGAACATCTCGCCTCCTTCCCCCGACCCGAAGCGAATGGCATCCGTCCAACCGACCCGGAGGTGGGACGGACCACAGAAATGTACCCGATCGTGGAATGGCCGCGACGGACATTGCGCCAATTCGCCGAGCCGGTTCGAGGTGCAATTCCATTGCAGCCCCGTAAATAAATAGCCAGAAGCGGCAGAATTCATCAATAGTGTTGGCACCCAGCGCATTCCGGGTGCGAACAGGATCGAATGACGGTTGCCCCATTTCGCGGTGGACTTTGCAGTGAAGTGGTTTGCTGGAGATTTTCCGCCGCCGATTCGCCACGCGGTGGTTGTGAGAATAAGCGGGCACCGCACCGCGCGTCGGTTGCCGGGCCTGGCACACTTGGGGCCAAAGCGGCGCCAGTTGGCAGCCGACCCGGGATAATCGCAAGTGGCCGCTCGTACGGTGGCGGCTCAGGCGGGAATCAGCTCAGCGAGGAGCGTACGAACCATGTCCATCATCGAAGCGGACGCAGAGACCACGTCGGCATTCGACCAAGCGGTCGCCGATACCCAGCGATACATCGACAGCCCGCGATTCGAGGGGATCACCCGCCTCTACACCGCCCGGCAGGTCGTCGAGCAGCGCGGCACGATCCCGGTCGACTACACGGTGGCCCGCGAGGCGTCCAAGGCCTTCTACGCGCGGCTGCGTGAACTGTTCGCCGAGAAGAAGAGCATCACCACCTTCGGGCCCTACTCCCCCGGTCAGGCCGTGACCATGAAGCGGATCGGCATCGAGGGCATCTACCTCGGCGGCTGGGCGACGTCGGCCAAGGGCTCGGTCACCGAGGATCCCGGCCCCGACCTCGCGAGCTATCCGCTCAGCCAGGTGCCCGACGAGGCCGCCGGCCTGGTGCGGGCCCTGCTCACCGCCGACCGTAACCAACAGTTCCTGCGGCTGCAGATGACCGAGGAACAGCGCGCCGCGACCCCGGCGGTGGATTACCGGCCATTCATCATCGCCGACGCCGACACCGGCCACGGCGGAGATCCACACGTCCGCAACCTGATTCGGCGGTTCGTCGAAGCCGGCGTCTCCGGCTACCACATCGAGGACCAGCGGCCCGGCACCAAGAAGTGCGGGCACCAGGGCGGCAAGGTTCTGGTGCCCTCCGACGAGCAGATCAAGCGCCTCAACACCGCCCGGTTCCAGCTCGACATCATGGGTGTCCCGGGCATCATCGTGGCCCGCACCGACGCCGAGGCCGCCAACCTGGTGGAGAGCCGCTCCGACGAGCGGGACCAGCCGTTCCTGCTGGGAGCGACCAACCTGAAGATCCCGCCCTACAAGGCGTGCTTCCTGGCCATGGTGCGGCGGTTCTACGACTCCGGCGTCACCGAACTCAACGGCCACCTGCTCTACGCATTGCCCGAGGGCGAGTATGCCGCCGCCGACGCCTGGCTCGAGCGGCATGGCATCACCGCGGCGATCACCGAGGCGGCGGGCGTCTGGAAGGACAACCGCTCGGGCTCGCTCGATGCGCTCTTCGACAAGGTCGAGTCGCGGTTCGTCGAGGCCTGGCAGGACGACGCCGGGCTGGAGACCTACGGCGATGCGGTCGCCGAGCTACTGAAGTTCCGCGAGGGCGAGGGCGAGCAGCTCGACATGAGCGTGGCGGACTGGAATGCGTTCGCCAAGACCGCCTCGCTGTATGCGGCGCGGGAGAAGGCCCGCCAGCTCGGCGTGGACGCGGCCTGGGACTGCGAGCGGGCCAAGACCCCCGAGGGCTACTACCAGGTGCGCGGCGGCATTCCGTACGCCATCGCGAAATCCCTTGCGGCGGCGCCGTTCGCCGACCTGCTGTGGATGGAGACCAAGACCGCCGACCTGGCCGACGCCAAGGAGTTCGCCGACGCCGTCCACGCGGTCTACCCGGACAAGATGCTGGCCTACAACCTGTCCCCCTCGTTCAACTGGGACACCACCGGCATGAGCGACGAGCAGATGCGGGCCTTCCCCGAGGAGATCGGCAAGATGGGCTTCGTCTTCAACTTCATGACCTACGGCGGACACCAGATCGACGGCGTGGCCGCCGAGGAGTTCGCCACCGCCCTGCGGCAGGACGGGATGCTGGCCCTGGCCCGGCTGCAGCGCAAGATGCGGCTGGTCGAGTCCCCCTACCGCACTCCGCAGACCCTCGTCGGCGGCCCGCGCAGCGACGCCGCCCTGGCGGCCTCGTCGGGGCGCACCGCCACCACCAAGGCGATGGGCGCGGGCTCCACGCAGCACCAGCACCTGGTGCAGACCGAGGTGCCCAAGAAGCTGCTGGAGGACTGGCTGTCGCTGTGGAGCGAACATTACGAGCTGGGCGAGAAGCTGCGGGTCACCCTGCGGCCGCGCCGCGCCGGCTCCGATGTCCTCGAACTCGGCATCTACGGTGCTGACGACGGCGAGAAGCTGGCCGACGTGGTCTTCGACCCGATCAAGGACCGGCACGGCCGCAGCATCCTGCAGGTGCGCGACCAGAACACCTACGCCGAGAAGCTGCGCAAGAAGCGCCTGATGACCGTCATCCACCTCTGGATGGTGCACCGGTTCAAGGCCGACGCCGTGTACTACGTGACGCCCACCGACGACAACGTCTACCAGGCGGACAAGATGAAGGCGCACGGCATCTTCAGCGACGTGCACAAGGACGTCGGTGAGATCCTGGTCGCCGACGTGAACCAGGCGCGCATCGCCGAACTGCTCGAGCCGGATCGCGCGGCCCTCAAGCGGTTGATCGCCAAGGAGGACTGAGCTGTCCTGGGCCGCCGTCGGCGCCAACCTGCTGCTGTGTCTGCTGGCGGTCGCGGTGTACTTCGCCGCGGTCATGGCGCTGTCGATCCGGGTGGACAACCAGTCACTGGTCGACATCTTCTGGGGTCCCGGCTTCGTGCTGGTGGCGGTGGTCAGTTTCGTGGCGTCCCGGCACGCCGGCGGCGACGAGGCCCGTCGGCTCGTGGTGCTCGCCCTGACCGCGATCTGGGGGCTGCGCCTCGGGCTGCACATCGGCGTTCGCAACATCGGCCACGGCCAGGACCCGCGCTACACCGCGATCATGAGTCACCGCTCGGGGTCGCTCGCCGGTTACGTCGCCCGCAAGATCTACGGCCCGCAGGCGGTGATCCTGTTCGTGGTGTCGCTGCCGGTGCAGTTCGCGATGTACCAGCGCTCCGCGCTGGGAGTCCTTGGCGCGCTTGGCATTACGGTGTGGACGGTCGGGTTCGTGTTCGAGGCCCTCGGCGACTACCAGCTGAGCAGGTTCAAGAAGGACCCCGCCAACGCCGGCCTGGTGATGGACCGCGGGCTGTGGGCGTGGACCCGGCATCCGAATTACTTCGGCGATGTCTGCGTCTGGGTCGGGCTGTGGCTGCTCGCCCTGGGGCATCCGGGTGGCATGGTCACGGTGGTCGCACCGCTGCTGATGGGATTCTTCCTGGTCCGCGTCAGCGGTAAGGCGTTGCTGGAGAAGAACATGCGCCGAAGCCGCGGCCCGGCGTATGACGCCTACGTCGCCCGTACCAGTGGCTTCTTCCCGCGCCCGCCGCGACGTGGCTGAACCGGCTCAGCACCGCGCCAGCACGTCGGCCATCGCCTGCTTCTCCTTGGCCGACAACCACAGTCCGTAGGCGGTCTTGACCGCCACCTGCCGGGCGACGAAGTCACACCGGAACGCCGCATTCGGCGGCAGCCAGGACGCGGCGTCGCGGAAAGCCTTGTCGAAGTTGGCCTTCGGGCTCACGGCAAGCAGGTTGCGCGGGTCGTTGGCGAAGTCGAGCCGGCGCTGTGGATCCCAGGCCCGCGCGCCCTTGTACCAGGCGTCGGCCAACGACACCACGTGGTCGATCTCGATGCTGTTCGACGTATCGGGGCCGCGCAGGAATGGAATGACGGCCCCGGAGTAGGGGTCGTGCAGCACCCCGCTCTGGGCGTAGCAGGTGCCCGGGCGCACCACCAGGTCGGTGAGATCGCGGCGCAGGATGTCGTCGCGGGTGTTGCAGTCGTTGTGGCCGAACTCGACGTTGACGTCGTCGCTCCAGGCCTTGCCGAAGCGCCAGCGCTGAAAATCCTGACCCCGGTCCCAGCCCCGGACCGGCAGGGCCGCCAGTTGCGCGCGGGCGGTGTCGAAGTTCGGCGTGCCCGCCACCACCCCCGATGTCCGCGACGGCGGGGGCGGCAGGGCGGACGAGCGGTCATCGGCGCCGCGCCGATCCCATGCCACGAGCACCCCGACCGCACCAACGACGACGAGCGCGAGCACCACCCCACCGGCGCGCCACCAGCGCCGGCGAACGGGATTCACGCGAGCCACATGGCGGTTCTAGCACGCGCCGAATCTGTCGGTGGCCGGCGATACCGTTCCCGCCAGTCTGCAAGAGGGGGAACCATGATCAGGATCGGGCTCGGCGGTGGCCTGGCACTCGCCATCGCTCTCGGATCGGCGGGGCAGGCCTCCGCCGATCAGTACGACTTCATCTCCGAACTCGATTCCGCCGGGGTGAGCTACCCGTCGACGTCGGAGATGATCGGCATCGGCAAGGCGGTCTGCCACGACCTGCGGCTCGGGCTGCCGGTCGAGACGGCGCTGTCCAAGCTGCAGAACAGCGGCTTCGCGCCGTACGAAGCCGCGGTCGTGGTGGCCGCCGCGTCCCTGGCCATGTGCACCGACCAGCGGTCGGTGGTGCTGGAGTTCGCGAACGCGCATGCCGGCGGCAGGACCGCCTGACGGCGCGCCGGGCATCGCCCGACAGCGGGCGGGATCGTCCCGGCGACCCTAAGGTTCCTCGCATGAATCTGCTCGATCGGTTCTTCGAGATCTCGGCCCGCGGCTCCACCGTGGGGGCCGAGGTCCGGGGCGGCGTGGTCACCTTCATCGCGATGGCCTACATCGTCGTGCTGAACCCGATCATCCTGTCGAGCGCCCCCGACGTGTTCGGCCACAAACTGAACTTCGCGCAGGTGTCGGCCACCACGTCGTTGGCGGCCGGGGTGATGACGATCCTGTTCGGCGTGTTCGCCCGGTTGCCGTTCGCCTTCGCCGCCGGCCTGGGCATCAACTCATTCCTCGCCACCACGGTCGTCGGCACCCTCAGTTGGCCGGAGGCGATGGGCCTGGTGGTGATCAACGGCGTGATCATCATGCTCCTGGCGGTGACCGGGCTGCGCAGGCTGGTCTTCGACGCGGTGCCCATGCAGCTCAAGCTCGCGATCACCGCGGGCATCGGACTGTTCATCCTTTTCATCGGGCTGGTCGACGCCGGCTTCATCTCTTCGACCGGGCTGCCCTCGCCACCGGTCGGGCTGGGCACCGGCGGCAACGGCTCCATCACCACGATCCCCACCCTCGTCTTCGTCGGCACGCTGCTGTTGACCGGTGTCCTGGTGGTCCGCCGGGTGCGCGGCGGCATCCTGCTCGGGTTGTTGGCGGGCACCGTCGTCGCGGTCGCGATCGAGGCGATCTGGCATCTCGGCGCCGAGGTCGACCACCCCGGCGGCTGGAGCCTGTCGGTGCCCACCCTGTCGGGTTCACCGTTCGCCCTGCCCGACCTGGCCCTGGTCGGCGACGTCAGCTTCACCAGCTTCGGCCGCATCGGCGTGCTCGCGGCGACCATGCTGGTGTTCACCCTGGTGTTCGCCAACTTCTTCGACGCGATGGGTACCTTCACCGGGTTGTCCCGCCAGGCCGGGATCGCCGATCCGCAGGGGACGTTCCCCAGGCTGCGGACCGCACTGATCGTCGAGGGCGCCGGTGCCGTGGTGGGCGGGTCCACCTCGGCGTCGTCGAACACCGTGTTCATCGAGTCCGGGGCGGGCATCGAGGAGGGGGCGCGCACCGGCCTGGCGAACCTGGTGACGGGCGGGTTGTTCCTGGCCGCGATGTTCGTCGCCCCGCTGGCCGAGATCGTGCCGACCGAGGTGGCCGCGGCGGCATTGGTGATTGTCGGCGCGATGATGTTCTCCCAGCTCAGGCATGTCGACATCAGCGAGTTCTCGGTGGCGTTACCCGTCGTGCTGACGGTGGCCACCATGCCGTTCAGCTACTCGATCGCCAATGGCATCGGGGTCGGCTTCGTGACCTGGGTGGTGGTGCGGTCGGCGGCCGGAAAGGGCCGCGAGATCAGCCCGCTGTTGTGGATCGTCGCCGCGGGGTTCGTGGTGTACTTCGCCCGCAGCTGGATCCAGTCGATGGCCGGGGTGTAAATAGCGCTCACGTCATTATTCGCGAACGATTCCGTTTCGGGCTGTACCTGCGGGTATGGTGCTCTTCCGTGGGGAGACACAGGTTAGCCAAACCGCGACGCCGCTGGCCGGTGCCGCTGGGGGCGCTTGTGGTGGCCGGCGTCGCCGCCTCGCTCGCCAGCGGGGCCAGTGCCCAACCGCGCCCTGAGGCCGCCCCGGTGTGCTGTCCGCAGCTCGTCGCCGGATTCACCGACCTGTCGGCCGCGCCCGCCGCCTCCCGCTACAAGGTCGTCGCCAGCACCGAGACGTCGTTCGCGATCAGCACGCTCGCCGCCGACCGCAGTTTCCGCGGCCGCCTGCTGCCGGTCGGGGTCGCCCCCGAGCGCGGGTTGCAGGTCGAGACCATCCTGGTGTCCCGTGCGGTCAGCGCCGCCTTCCCGGAGATCCGCAACATCGGCGGCGTTCGCCCGGACGCCTTGAAGTGGCATCCCAACGGCATGGCGATCGACGTGATGATCCCCAACTACCAGACCCCGGAGGGCAAGGAACTCGGTGATCGCATCGCCGCCTTCGTCCTGCAGAACGCGACGAAGTTCCACCTCAACCACGTGATCTGGCAGCGGATGCTCTACCAGCGCAACGCTCCGCCCAAGCTGATGGCCAACATGGGCTCCGACGACGCCAACCACTACACGCACGTTCACATCGCCACCGACGGCGGCGGTTACCCCACCGGCCTGGAGTCCTACTTCGGCTGAGCCGGGCCGACTCATCGCGTCGAAAAGAACGCCGCGGGTCCCCGCCTGTTGCTACGTTCCCCTGCACCGCCGCGTCGAGAAGCCGGCCGCGGGAAAGGAACACGCCCCATGACACGACCCTCGATCACCCCCCGGATCACACGTAGCCCCCTGCTCGGCGAATTCTTCGCGGAGTTCTTCGGCACCATGATCCTGATTCTGTTCGGCGTGGGTGTGGTCGCCCAGGTCGTGACGGGCGGGTTCCCCACCACGACCGGCGCCACCGGCGACTACAACTCGATCGCCTGGGGCTGGGGGCTGGGCGTCACGATGGCGGTCTACGTGGCGGGCCGGCTCAGCGGCGCACACCTGAACCCGGCGGTCACAGTCGCGCTCGCCGCGTTCAAGGGTTTCAGCGCGCGCAAGGTCGTGCCCTACATCGCAGCACAGCTGGCGGGCGCATTCGTCGCGGCGCTCCTGGTGCGCTGGGCCTATTCCGACGCCATCAACCGCGTCGACCCCGGCCACACCAAGGCCACCCAGGGCATCTTCTCCACCTCACCGGATATCGGCGTTTCGGTTCCCACCGCGTTCCTCGACCAGATCATCGGCACCGCCATCCTGGTGATGGTGATCTTCGCGCTCACCAGCGCGGTCAACAATCCGCCGCTGGGCAACACCGCCCCGCTGTTCATTGGCCTGCTGGTGGTCGGCATCGGCCTCGGGTGGGGCGCCAACGCCGGCTACGCCATCAACCCGGCCCGCGACTTCGCGCCCCGCATCGCGTCCTGGCTGACCGGCTACCACGACGCCATGTATTCGACCAACGGGCCGGAGCTGTACTTCTGGCTGCCGATCGTGGCCCCGTTGGTGGGCGGGCTGATCGGCGGTGCGCTGTTCGTGTTCGGTATCGAACGCTTCCTGCCCGCCGCCATCACCGAGCCCGCCGAGATCGGCGTCGTCGAGCCGACACCGTTGCGCTGACGGCATTGCGCGGAGTGTCTGCCTACAGTGATCTCCAGACACCCCGGCGACCTGGAGCAGACCACAATGGAACTTCGCGTTACGGCGCTCATCCCGCTGACGGCAACCCTGATCGTCGCGCCGCTGCTCGGCACGCCCATCGCGCAGGGTGACCCGGCGCCCAACTGGTCGGGCAACTACAAGGTCACCTTCCACACCGACCAGAAGTCAGGCAGCAGCATGGCCGCGACCCAGAGCGAGGAGCCGTACTCCGCGACCTATCAGTTCAGCACCGACTGCTCGTCGGGCAGCTGCGTCGCCTCGGCGATCGACGGCCCGACGCCGAAGGACAACGTCAGCAAGGCGGTGAAGTTCGACTGGACGGGTTCGCAGTGGTCACGGACCAACAACTGGCGGTGGGACTGCCTGCTTCCCGACCGGACGATCACCTACGACCCGGCGACCTCGGTGACCACCTATCTGCCGCAGGCCGACGGTTCGCTCACCGGAACGTTTCAAACCACCATCAGCTCGGGTGCCTGCCAGGGCACAGTGACGATTCCGGTGACCGCCGTCCCGGTGTGACGATCGGCGACGACTGCACATTCGCCTGACCGGCGGAGCCGACCTTTGCCATGCTGGGCACCATGGCCCGCCTCCCCCGCCGGATCGCTGCGGAACTGAACGCGAAGCTGCGCAGCCCGGAGACCGCCGCGGTGGTGGCGGGAATCGAGAGCAGGCTGACGCGGCGCCGCCGCGAGCAGAAGATCTCCTCCGGCGCGTTTCGGGGCCTGCACGTGATCGTCTATCGCGGCTTCGTCGCCGACGGCGTGGCCAAGGTCCGCGTCAAGGTGATCGAGGCCCCGGAACTGCCCGGCGACAGTCGCATCCCCTACTGGGACACCGCCGAGGCCAATCTGCGCAGGCACGCCGCGCTGGACATCGTCGGTGCCGGGGTCGAGTTGCGGATCGGAAAGCACAGCGCCACCGAGGTCACCGACGACCACGGATTCGCCAACTTCTCGGTGCCGGTGCCGAACCTGCGGGCCGGCCGGCATCGGGCGCACGCGGTGACCACACCCATCGACGGCGGGGAGTCCGCCGACGGCACCGGCGAGGTGGTCAAACCCGCACGCAACGCGCCGTACCTGGTGATCTCCGACATCGATGACACCATCCTGTTGACCGGGCTGACCGAGGGCGTGACGATGGTGCTCCGAACGGTGCTGCGCGACGTCAGCGAGCGCCGGGCGATCCCCGGCATGGCGGCGTTCTACCGGGGCCTGGCCCGCGGCGTCGTCAACCGCGCGGGCAATCGGAAGCCGGCGCCGACGTTCTTCTACGTCTCGACCGGAAGCTGGTCGTTCTATCCCATGCTCGACGAGTTCATCGACTCGCGTGGATTCCCGGCCGGCCCGATGTTCCTCACCGACTGGGGGCCGACCGAGCGATACCTGCGGCGCAGCGGGGCTGAGCATAAGCGCACGGCGATCCGCCGGATCTTCGAGGCCTATCCCGACATGCAGTTCGTCCTCATCGGCGATAGCGGGCAGCGCGATCCGCTCACCTACGAGGAAATGGCCCGCGAGTTCCCGGGCCGGGTGAAGCTCATCATCATCCGGCAGGTCGGCGCCGACGACGACGAGCGCAACTCCGAATTGGCTTTGCGGGCAACGGAATTGCGCGATGCGGGGATCCCTTTACACCTGGTGCCCGATGCATCCGTCGCCGCGGGCCTGGCCCACGAGCTCGGCCTGTGCGACGAGGCCACCCCCGCCGAGGTCGCCGACGAATCCGAGCCGTAGGGCGCACCGGGCTATATCGTGTTGACCGGCGTCCGGCGTTCGACCATTTCGCGCGACATCATGTGGTGGTGGTAGTGCATCGCGCATTTCACCACGCAGATGAAGGCGAAGTTGGGGTCCGGCCGCCGGCGCAGGATCCTCTTCATCCGGCGCCGGTAGAGCCGGCGCAGGTCAGGGTCGGGAATGTTCTTCATCAGCAGTAGAAACAGCCCGATCGCCCGGGCGGCGTCGAGCGACTGCGACTTCCACCTCCGCAGCGGGTGTTTCCGCCAGTAGGCGTTGCGGACCCGGGCGAAATCGAAGTGGCGGTTGAGGTAGAGATTCTCCAGCCGGTCGAAGTAGAAGTCCGCCTCGTAAAGCTCCTGCATCAGCCCGACGTAGCCGTCGCGCAACTCTTCTCGGGTCATGCCCAGCGGGATCACGTTCGTGCCGAACGGCTGCTCGTCGGCGAGATCCAGCCGGCCCTCGCTTCGCAACCGGGCGTGCAGCGGGGTCTTGGGGATGGCCGAGAGCATGCCGACCATCGCATGCATGATGTCGGTCTGCTGAATGAAGTCCAACTGCTCCTTGAAGATTCGGCTGTCGTCGTGGTCGAAGCCGACGATCATGCCGCACCAGACCTCCAGGCCGGAGTCCTGCACCTTGCGGACCCGATCGACGATCGTTCCGCCCCGGACGTTCTGGAACTTCTTGGTCTCGCGCAGCGACTCCTCGTTCGGGGTCTCGATGCCGATGAAGACCACGGTGATGTTGGCGGCGACCATCAGCGCCATCATCTCCTCGTCCTCGGCGAGGTTCAGCGACGCCTCGGTGAAGAACTGCAGCGGATAGCCCTCGGCGGCCTGCCATTCCGCGATATCGCGCAACAGATCCTTGGCGGCGACCTTGTTCCCGATCAGGTTGTCGTCGACGATGAAGGCGATCAGCAGCTTGTGCCGGCGCAGTGCCTCCAGTTCGGCGATCACCTGCGCGCTGGTCTTCAGCCTCGGCTTACGGCCGAACGTGACGATGATGTCGCAGAACTCGCATTGGAACGGGCAGCCGCGACTGAACTGGACGCTGCCGAAGAGGTAGTTCTTGGTGTCGATCAGGTCATAGCGCGGCACCGGCACGGTCGCCATATCGGTCCGTTCGAGCTGTTCGTAGCGGGCCTGATGTCGCCCCTCGGCCCATTCGGAGAGGAATTGCGGCCAGGTGGTCTCCGCCTCGCCGATGAAGATCGCATCGGCCAGCCCCTCGAAGTAGTCCTCGGCAACGGTGACCCACGGGCCGCCGACAACGGTGAACGCGCCCCGGGCCTTGAGCTCGCCGAGGATCTCCCGCATCCGGACCCGCTGGACACTCATCCCGGTGAGACCCACGATGTCGGCCCGGGCCACCAGGTCGTAGTCGATCGGCTCGACGTTCTCGTCGACGATCGTCACCCGGTGCCCATCCGGGGTGAGCGCGGCGAGCAACGGCAGGCAGGCGGTCGGCAGGTTGCATTTCTTGCCAAGCATCGGCAGGGCGTGCTCCAGGCCCCAGTACGACGCCTCGAAGCGGGGATTGATCAGGACGATATTTGCCATGGTCATTTGCTCCGGACCGACTCGCGGCTCGCGGGGCGAGCCATGAATTCGCTGGTCATCTGGCCCAGCGTAACACCAAGACCGGGTCCGGCGATGGTATAAAAAGCGGTGGACAGAAGTTTGCCGTGCTGGTCGGGAAGGCGCAGGGTGGTACGGGTTCGTCAAATGTCGCGGGTGCTGACCGCCCCCGCAGTTCGTGCCGTCTGCAAGAACCGGAACAAACGTCCCAGAATCGCCTCCCCAGCAAACTCCCATGGGTCACAATTGCCGCGTCGGCTGACGCTGTCGGCCGGACATATGTCGGGGAGCACCGCGACACGCTGGGGGAGCAACTGACATGGGCGCAGGCAGACACATCGGACGGGTCGGCGCGCTGGCCGTCGCGCTGGGAGTCGGCACGGCAGTGGGGTCCGGCTACGGCTTGGCCTGGGCCGATACCACGGGAACCTCGGACTCGACGTCTTCGTCATCGGGGTCCTCGTCGACGAGCGGATCGACCGACACCGGATCGAAGACGACCACGGGCGAGTCCACGACGACCGGCTCGACCACGGGTACGACGACCGGCTCGACCACGGGTACGACGACCGGCTCGACCACTGGCTCGACGTCGACCGGTACCACGACGTCGAGCGGCGGCAGCACCACATCGGACTCCGACTCCACCACGTCCTCCACGACCGGCACCACCAGCACGAGCACCTCGGGCACCCAGACCACAACGGGCTCCACCACATCGGTGACGACCGGCTCCGGATCCTCCACCGACCCGAAGTCCACGCTGAGCGCGCAGGGGGTGGTGGAGGGCAGCACCACCGAGTCACACACCACCTCCCAGCCGACAAGCACCTCCCCGACCGCCACTGTTGAGAAGCCCACTGAGCCGACGGCCACCACCCAGCCGACGCCGAGCCCCGCGCCCACCCCGGAACCAACACCGCAGGCTAAGCAGCAGACGGTGCCCGACAACAAATCATCGTCGACCACGCAGTCCTCGAGCACGCAGCAGCAGACGACCACCGCCACCGCGACGACGTTGCGGGTGCCGACCACCACGCTGAGTGCGGTGACCGAGCCCACCGCGGCCTCGGTCACCGCACCGACCGCCCCCGCCAAACCGTTGGTGAGCCAGTCCCTGGTCACGGCCCTACCCTCGCCCGCCCCGACGCCGGTGTACCTGCTGTCGCCGATGGCCATCCCGCCGCCGGTCAGCCCCCCGTCGTTGGTCGCCCGCGCTGTGACGAGCCTGTTGTCCGTTTTCGGCATCGACCTGCTCGCCGGTACCACCCCTGTGGCACCCGCACAGTCGCCGCTGCTGTGGGGGCTGCTGGGATGGGTGCGACGGCAACTGGCCGGTGCGGTCCCGAGCACTCCGCAAATCCCGACCATGACGACCTCGCTGTTCACCGCCCAGCCGGTCGGCGCGCTCAGCCTCGATCCGGCCCCAATCGTGCCGGCGGCGACGGCGGACGCGGTCCAGCCCACAGAGCTTGATGCCGCGGCGCCGACCACACTGGATGCGGCGACACCGGCCACCTTCGCAGTCGAAGAGTCGAGCACGGTGGACGCGACGTCCGACCCGACGGCGGACCCGACGGCCCTGGACACCGCCGCACCGATGATGATGGCGGCCGCGGCGGAGCCGGTCGCCCTGGCGGCAACCGCGCCGACCACCTTCGCCCTCGAAGAGTCGAGCACGGTGGACGCGACGTCCGACCCGACGGCGGACCCGACGGCCCTCGACACCGCCGCACCGATGATGATGGCGGCCGCGGTGGAGCCGGTCGCGCTCGCGGCCATCGCGCCGGCACCGGCGTTCCCCGCCCCGGGCGCCCAGTTGAGCCCCTCGACGAACTTCATCAGCTGGCTGACCGGCAATTTCCCGGACAACTACACGCTGTCCCGCTTCGGAATCAACGGCACCGACGTGGGCATCATCTGGGACAACGGCATGGTGGACGACCCGTCCACGCCCTACAACGAGCACCAGCTGCTGATCGCGTTCGGCGACACGTTCGGCGACCCCAACGCGCCCGGCCAGCAGTGGCGGTCCAATGTCCTGCTGCGCACCTCGGATCTCGTGTTGTCCGACGGGCTGTCCATCCCCAACGGCACTGTGATCAATGCCGCCGACCTGTCCACCTACTTCGGCGGTGCGCCACTGGCCTATGTGAACTTCGCGAAGCAGATCATCAACGACCCAAATGTCGGTCCGGCAGTGACGATCATCCCGACCGCAGCCATCTCCGTCCCGACACCGGGGACCATGTTCGGCGTCACCCAGTACATCAACTTCATGGCGGTCCAGCAGTGGGGTAACCCGGGCTACTGGACCACCAGCTATTCGGCGATCGCCTATTCACAGGACAACGGCCAGAACTGGACCTTTGCGCCGTCCACCGTTCGACTCAACCAGTGGTGGACCGGTAATCAGAATTTCCAGCAGGCTTCCTACCTTCGGCCCGGTGACGGCTACGTGTACATGTACGGCACGCCCAACGGGCGACAGGGCAACGCGTATCTGGCCCGCGTCCCGGAGCCGTCAATGCTGGACCTGACCAAGTACCAGTACTGGAACGGCAACGCGGCGGCCGTTCCCGGCCAGCCCGGCCCCGCGGGGCAATGGATCACCGGCAACCCGGCGGCGGCGACCTCGATTTTCCCGGTACAGCAGGTGGTCGGTGCCTGCGGAGCACTTTCGCGGGGGCCGGGCTCCACCACCAGTGAGATGTCGGTCCAGTACAACGCCTACCTGAAGAAGTACATCGCCATGTACACCGACCAGAACAACAGCGTCGTGATGCGCACATCCGACCTGCCGCAGGGCGCGTGGTCCTACGCCAAGGTGCTCATGAACCAGCAACCGGGCGGCATCTATGCACCGATGATGAACCCGTGGTCGCCGTCCACCAAGGGCACCGGATCCGACCTCTACTGGAACCTGTCGCTGTTCAACACCTACGACGTGATGAACATGCGGACCGACCTGTCCAAGGTGAACTGAGGAGCGTTGTGGCGAAAGTTGGTTTCTGGATTGTCTGGGGCATCCCGGCGCGGGGACGCGAGAGGCAGGCCCTCGAGGCGGTCCGGGAGGCGACCCGCGAACTGGAGAACCTGCAGCAGGAGGGCCGAATCGAACACTTCGACATGGTCGTGCTGATGCCGCAGAACATTGACTTCGGCGGCTTCTGCCTGATCAGCGGGAGTCGCGAGCAGATCGACTCGTTGCGCAATGACGACGACTTCCAGCGCTGGGTCCTAAGGCTGCAAATGCTCTCCGACAAGCTCGGGGTGATGGATGCCTGGGTCGACAAGGGTGTGCCCATCGCCCTTCGTCTCTACGACGAGGCGCTCAGAAAGGTCGAGTAAGCGGTTCGCCAAGCTGCACCGAAGACCGCGAAGGGTCAACTCCCGCAGCGGGATGCGGCTTGATCGACCGCCCGTCGATCCGGTCAGTCGGCCGTCCGCGGCGCGACGTGGTGGATGTCGATGGCCACCAGGGTCGGCAACGGCAAAGGCCGGCCTAACGGACCCCGCGGATAGACCCGCCGGGTCGTCGGCAGCCACAGTCTTCCGAACCGGCGGTAGTCGCTGCACAGATGCGCCGCCCTGGCCCAGGACCCAACGACCTCGGCGGTGTAGTCGTGACGCACCAGCCGCCCGGACCGGTCGAAGTACAACTCCTGCGTCGCGCAGTGGGTGGGAATGCCGTCCGGGTAGCCCACCCGCAGCAAGGTACCGGTCGCCTGACGGTCCGATATCGCCACCGAGACGCCCGGGTACGAGAGCAGGAACGGCAGGGTCAGGTAGTTCCACATGGCGTAGCCGCAGAAGTAGGCGAAGTCGATTGCATCCCAGCGCACGAGGCGCCCATGACTGAATGCCTCGCGCGGGTTGTCCCGGGCGTCGAGCACCGAACCCGCGGAGTCGCGGATCTCGACGCGCTGACCGCTGCGCAGGACGGTGCTGTTACCGGCGGCGGGATAGTCGTGCAGAATGACCCGCGGCTCCCGGGTGTCGATCGTCAGACGCGCATGGTTCTGTGGCGCGACGTGTTTGGTGGTGAACAGGAATCCCCACGCGGATATCTCCACATCGATCGTCGATAGCGACCGCCAGTAGTCCAGCCCGCCGTGTGCATCGAACATGCCGTCCAGCACCGCGGTCATGGGACGACGATACTCAGCCGGGCTCTGGGGCTGGGCTAAGTCGGCCAGCCGGACGCCACCCTGAGCGGCGGAGGCACCCGGCCCCCGTCTGTCGCAGCCCACACTTCTGACCCGACTTCCTGACTCACATTCGCTGGCGGCGGTCCACACTTAACGGTGCCGGACACGTGTCCAAGCAATTCGCCGGTAATTGCGTTCTCAACCGCGCGGAGCGGAATTTGCTGGTACCACCGCACCCGCGTTGTTAGCATCGTCACAGTCGGCCTCGAACTGACCGCACGGTGAAGGGGCATTTCCCCTGGTCGGCGATGTGAAAGGCCAGCGGTGACCAGGTGGACATAGAAATATCCAGAAAAGTGTCACGCCGGACCCCGGTCGCTTCTCCTACCTGTGACAGCGACCCAACCGGGGCCGCGGACGCCGCCAAGGAGCACTCGATGCGCATCAGCCACGCCGGCCTGGCCGGCGCCTTCGCGCTTCCATCGGACCGGACACCCGGGAGGGCCCCGCGATGACCGCGGTAATCGACTGGGACATCGTCAGCGACGCCGAGCTGGCCGCCGCCGCGGCGACCGGCAACCAGGCGGCCTTCGCCGGCATTTATGACCGCTACGCGGACCGGCTGCACGACTTCTGCGTGGGCATGGTGCGGGACCGCGAGGCCGCGGCGGACTGCGTCCAGGACACCTTCGTCACGGCGGCGACGCGGCTGTCATCCCTGCGTGAGCTGGACAAACTCCGCCCGTGGCTGTACGCCATCGCGCGCAACGAGGCGTTGCGGCGCATCCGGGAGCGCAACCGCGAGCAACCTTCGGACGAGTTGCCCGAGGTCACCTCGGCAGAACCGGGTCCCGAGGTCATGGCTTCCCGCACCGAGCTCGCAACGCTGATCGCCCAGGTGGCCGGCGGGCTCTCCGATCGCGACCGGGCGGTCCTGGAACTGACCTACCGACATGGCCTCGACGGCCCCGAGCTCGCCGAGGCCCTCGGAGTGAGCGCGGCGGGCGCCCGAACCATGACGCATCGACTACGGGAAACCATCGAGCGGTCGCTCGGTGCGCTGCTGGTGGCTCGGCGGGCCCGAACGGGGCAGGGATGCGCGGAGTTGGGCCAATTCCTCTCCGACTGGGACGGTGAGTTCACCATCCTGATGCGCAAGCGCATCGCCCGCCATATCGACACCTGCCCCGGCTGCCTGGAACAACGCGGCAAGATGGTGAACCCCGTCGCGCTGCTCGGCGGTGCACCGCTGTTCATCCCGGCACCTGCGGCCCTGCGCAAACAGACGTTGGACCGTATCCAGCTGGTCTGCGCGCAGACCGACATGACCGGGTCGGCATCCAGCGGCCCGTCCGGGCCCGGCGGCACGACGGGTGGGGCCTCGGGCCTGGCCACTGTGCTGGCTGCGCGCATTCCCGGCCGGTCCGATGACCCGGTGGCACTCGTCGACGAACCCGGAACCGAGGGCGGCGACGATGCCGACGACGCCAAGAAGCGCAGGCGCCGCATGCTGCTGTTGTTCCTGTGGCTGGGCGCGGCGGGGATCGCCGCGCTTGTCGTGGCGTTGCTGTGGCCCTTCACCCGGGACAGCTCGCTCGACCCCGTCGTCATCACGCAAAGCCCGACGCAGCCCAGTCCCACGCTGTCGAGCCCGCCGCAGACTACCCCGCCGCGGCCCACCCCGCCGCCGTCGGCTCCCCCGTCGACCAGTGCTCAGCTTCGACCGACGGTCATCCCGTACGTTCCGCCCCCTTCGCAGATCTACATCGCCCCCACCGAGTCGGCCCCGCCGTCCCGGCCTCCCGCCAGCACCAGGCCGGCCACGCCGCCGACCCGGACGTCGAGCGCAAGCCCCTCGTATGCTCCTCAGCGCTCGGGCGGTCCGGCCGCCACGACCGGCTCGGGAGGCAACGGCCCCAAGCGCGGGTCGTCGGGCTCGTCGGATTCCGGCAGCTCGACCGGCTCGGGCGGAACGACGGGCGGGTCGACGGGCGGCACCACGGGCGGGTCCACGGGTTCTACGGGTTCACCGCGTTCCGGTGGCAATTCCATCAGCTCGAGTGTGCCCTGAACAGGGCGTTCCTGCCTCAAGCACCGCTCCGGCCCGGTGGCCGGAAAAACTTTTCAAAAAAGTGTCATGAGTTGCCCACGTCACTGCTCCTACCTGTAAGAGCGGCCCGACCGGGACCGCGAACACCGCAAGGAGCCCGCCATGAGCACCACCTACGCCGAGCCGACCGCGACCTTCGCGTTCTCCCCCGACCTGCCGACGGGCCCGGAGTTCGCGATCACACCCGAGTACACCGCCACCCACTACACCCCGGGTTCGGACGACCCGACGGCCCTGGCCTGGTCGCTGAGCCCGCTGGGTGACCCGGCCGCCGAGGACGACGACGTGTTCCTCGACACCGACCCGCGCGCCCACGAGTCGGCGATCAAGATCCGCACTGGTGGCGCGTTGGCTGCGATCGTGCTGGGCGCCGCGGGCATGGGTGCCGCCGTGGGCATCGCGATGGTCGACTTCTTCGATACGCCGAGCCTGCCGGCGGTCGTCATCCCCGCCGCGAACGCCCCGGCGGCGGCGCCGATGGCCCCGCACTCCGGGTCCCCCGCCACCGTCGTACCGGCTCCCGCCCAGCTGGTCGCCATCCCGCTGCCTGCCAACACCCGCCCGATCTGATCGCGCCCCAGTTCGGCCGCCTTCTCCGGACGTTGTGGGTGTGGTGAAGCAGTTCGTCGATCAGCGGCTAAGGCCGGGTCGAGAAAGCGCTTGGCAAGACTTCGGCGATGCTTCGCTGGTGGTGTCGCCGCTTGGCCAGGATGAACACAAACCCAAGACCCAGCACCAACTCGCCGAACGTCTCCTTGATCTCGCCGAGGCTGTAGGTGCAGGGGAAAGTGGCGTGGTAGGCCGCCGGGACGCGAATGAACAAGCGGTGGAAGCCCCAGTAGAGCACCTGGTTGTAGATGAACATCGTGGACAGCGCTATCGGAAGGATCGGCATGAACTTCTCCAGCCGCCTCCGAGGCCCTGCCCAGAGCGCGAGGACGGGCGCAAGGACGCCGACCGCGAACAACAGGCTCGCGAACAACGTGTAGGAGTTGATGGCGTGCAGCGCCGTCAGATTGTGCAGGTTCGTCTCGTGCTGTGCATTGATCTCGGATATCGACGGAGGTGTCTCGATACCCAGGAGGCGTTGGCCCCAGCTCTCCTCCTCACCGGCCAGGATGAAGAGCAGCAGCCCGAATCCGAACAGTGAGAGCCGCCGCAGGCGAGGCCACGCTGGGTCGCCGCGCACCTCCCACCACATCACGAAGCACGCGACCATGCCCGCGAGCAGCCCGAGTACCCCGAGGGCCTCGATCGGGTGTTCCTCCTCGACCAGCCATTCGGCGACGTTCTTCGGAAGGAACATCGTGCAGTACGTCAGGGGGGTGAACACCAGCAGCGCCAGCGCCACAGGCCATGATGAGGGGGGTCCGTCATCGCGGAGAATCCGCTCGCGAAGGACGCGCCAGCGCGAGGCGCGCGGCATGAGATGGTCCGCCATAGAGGCCCTGTTTCGCTTGCACTGCGAGCCGCCGAAGCCGTGACGGTGTCGGCGGCAATGAAACCGACGGTGCGTCGATTTCTGCGAAAATTACCAGCCGGAGGGCGGGCCGGCAGCCCGATATATTTGAAGCGGCAATCCAATCTGGACCAGGTTCGCTTACCGATGGGTCCGCGCCCCACGCGGACGGGGAAGCCTCAGCCGACCGGCGCGATACCTGAGGTCGATATCGTGAAGCCCCGCCCGGAGGCCACGCGGCACGTCACGCCGCTCCCCTCCGATCGGCAGGTGAACGGTCCGATCCCGGTCGTCTGGCCGTAGCGCAGCGTGGTCGCCATCAGGATCCCGGCCCGATCCCGCCGCCGCGACCAGGACACAAGCCCGGGGATGGCCACAAGGGTGACTGATCGCTCCCGGCTGGTTGTCACACCCCGGCGCTACCTTTCCGCCAACCGGAAAGGACAATCCGATGACGTTGCTCGCATTCCTGCTCGCCGTGACCGGCACCGGCCTGCTCGCGCTCTCCGCCGTGGGGCTGAGCCGCCCGGGCCCGGTGTCGATGCCCCCGTCGGACGAGGCATGCGGCATGCCGTCCCCCGACGACTCCCGACGCTGCACCGATCATCCCGGCCACGCCGGATGGCACCACACCGAACAGGCCGCCTGGTACGGCGATGTGTGGGCGGTCGACGAGCATGCCGACACCGGCCTTGCTGCGCCACCGGCGGCCTCACGGACCGCCACCGTTCTCGCGGTCCGGAAGGCGCCGCCGGTCATGACGGTGTCGGGTCGACCCCCGCTCAAGTTCAAGGTGGGTGCGATGGGGACCCGGCGGCCGCTGGACTGGCGCCCCTGAGCGGGGACCCGGGCACAAAGTCCTCAGTTTTCTTGTATGGGGAAACGGTTACCGGCGTTTGCCCCGCGTTCTTGCTATGTTCACCCGCAATCAACCTTGCGTTCACCACCGGTGATGCGAACAGACCAGGGAGGTGGCGGTGCAGATCGGACTCATCGTCGCCATCGGCTTCGCCTTGGCCTTCGCCCTGACCAACGGCTTCCACGATGCGTCCAACGCGATCGCCACCCTTGTCGCGACACGGGGCGCCACCCCAGGACAGGCGGTCGTGCTGTCGGCGGTGTTCAACATGGCCGGGGCCGTTTTACTCGGTACCGCCGTGGCCGACACCATCGGCGGAATCGTCACCGTTCCACAGTCCCAGATGGTCTCCGTCGTCGGGGCCGGACTGGCCGGGGCGACGGCGTGGAACGTCTTCACCTGGTGGCGCGGACTGCCGTCGTCGTCGGGACACTCACTGGTCGGCGGGCTGGCCGGGGCGGCGATCGCCGACGGGCTGCTCTCGGGCTACGGCGGCCTCAAGTCGGTGAACTGGGGCGGCCTCAACGGCTGGCATCCGACCGGGGTGATCGGTGTGCTCGTCGCGCTGATGATCTCGCCGGCCCTGGGCTTCGCCTTCGCGCTGCTGTTGTTGCGTGTGCTGCGATTGGCCAGCCGCCGGTGGACGACACGCTGGAACCTGCCGGTCCGCGTCAGCGGTTGGGCCGCTGCCGCGGGTCTGTCGTTCAGCCACGGCGGCAACGATGCGCAGAAGGCGATGGGCGTCATCGCCGTCCTGCTCCTCGCGTCCGGTCAGACCGCCGCGCTGACCGTTCCATTGTGGGTGAAGGTCGTCACGGGCGCCGCACTCACGTTGGGCACCGCATTGGGCGGCTGGCGCATCGTCAAGACCATCGGGCAGCGCATCTTCAGCCTCACGCCGCTGGATTCCTTCACCAGTCAGGCCACCTCCACCGCGGTCATCCTCGGTGCCTCATTGGTCGGCGCCCCGGTCAGCACCACCCAGGTGGTTGCCTCCTCGGTCGTCGGCGTCGGCGGCGGCCGGCGGCGGTGGAAGCACGTGCGCTGGGAGATCGTGCGTGAGATGGCCCTGGCCTGGTTGACCACCATTCCCGCGGCTGCCCTCCTGGCAGTCGCCGTCCTTCTCGCATGGAGAGCAGCACTATGAGTACTACGACCAACCGCAAGCGCCGCTGGTTCCTGCCGGAAACCCCCGATGTGCTCGCCATGCTGCACAAGCAGGCCGAGATCACCGCGCGCGGCATCGACGCGTTCGCCGAGTGGGCGGGCGGGGCCACCGCCCGCGCCGAGGATGTGCGCGACGCCGAACACGACTGCGACGAGGTGCGCCGCGACCTGGTCGACACCGTCCGGCAGGCGTTCACCACACCGATGCAGCCCGAGGATCTCTTCCAGCTCTCCTGTGATCTCGACCGGGTGATCAACGGCGCGAAGAACACCGTGCGCGAGGCCGAGACCATGGGCTTCCCGCCGGATCGCGCCAGCGCTGAGATGGCGGGGCTGCTCGCCGAGGGGGTGCACCACCTGGTGACGGCCATCGAGGCGCTGAGCGGTGTGCGCGGCCTGTCGGCGACGAAGACGGCCGACGCCGCGGTGAAGTCACAACGCGACCTGGAGCGCGTCTACCGTGCGGCCGCCGGCGAACTCCTCGAGATCAGCGACTTCCACGTCGTGGTCGCGCGGCGGGAGTTCTACCGCCGCATCTCGGCGATCTCCGACGACATCGTCGCGGTCGCCGACCGCATCTGGTATTCGCGGGTCAAGGAGTCCTGAGGCCGCCGCCTCAGCCGCGCGGCCAGACGATCATCGGAACCGGCAGCGCACGCATGATTTTGCTGGCCGTGTGGCCGAGGAAGAGCCGCTTCGGCTGGGCCAGGCGGCTGGACCCGATCAGGACGATCTCGCTGTCCTCGAACTCCAGTCCTTGCACGGCGTCCTCCAGCGACTCACCGTGTCCCACAACGCTTGTCACCGCACACTCGGCGGGCAGGGCCGCGGTCGCCTTGGCCACCAGCGTCGCCGCGTGCTGCTCGGCCCGCTGCGTCCAGTCCCGGCGCCGGTCCTCGCTGCCGCCCTCCCCGACGGCCACCAGTGACATCAGCCGAAGTGGGACCTTCCACTCATCTGCCAGGTGGATTGCGGCGTCGAGCAGGTTCTCGGCCCCCGGTTGCATGCCGACCGCGCAGGTGATCCGGCTGATCGCGGGATGGGCCTGATAGCCCGCCGGAGCGAGGGCGACCGGCACCGCCGACGCGTGCAGCAGGGCATCGGCCAGGCTGCCCAGTCCGAAGCGACCACTGCGGACTCGATGGTAGGTGCCGACGACGATCAGCCCGGCCTCCCCGCGATCGGGGTCGGTCGCCGCGTCCAGCAGGCCTTCGGTGATCGAATCCGCGCGCTGCAGGTGACCTTCCGCATGCACGTCCTCCGGGACGTGGCTCAGCCCGTCCTCGAGCCATTCGCGGGCCTGGGCCTCGACCTCAGCATTGAACGCCTCGTCGGGTGAGTACATGTGAAACGTCGGTGCGTCGCTGGGCAGCACCGAGACCAGATCGAGTGCCGCACCCGACGACCGGGCCAGCGTGGCAGCAAGATTGACACCGTCAACGCCACGCTGACGTGGCCCGTACCCGACGACGTACCGCATGGCTGGCACGGTACACGGATGAGCGGCCCCAAACCCGCGACTGGAGAAACGTTCTCGTGCGCCGACCAAACGGCGTCGATGGCGGCTGTCGTTGTGGTAAGCCACTGGGAATGGATCGCCACGCCTCAACCACGACGGGATCACGATGACTCAGGTTGACCCAGGGTCTACGGGAACGACCCAGCTGGCCCGGACGCTGGGCCTGTGGGCCATCGTCGGCCTGGGCCTGGGCTACATGACGCCCACCGTCGTCTTCGACACCTTCGGCATCGTGTCCTCCGAGACCGGGAACGTCGTCCCGACCGCCTACGTGTTGGCTCTGGTGGTCATGGTGTTCACGGCGATCAGCTACGGGCGGATGACTCGGATCTTCCCGTCGGCCGGGTCGTCCTACACCTACACGTCGGCGACGATCAGCCCCAACGTCGGGTTCCTGATCGGCTGGGCGGCCCTGCTCGACTACCTGCTGTTGCCACTGGTCAACGCCCTCATCATCCGCAGCTACATGTACGCCTTTTTCCCCGACGTGCCGTCCTGGCTCTGGGTGGTCGTCTACGTCGCGGCGATCACGGCGATGTGCTTGTTCAGCATGACCAACACCTCGCGGGTGAACATGCTCCTGGTCGCCTTCGAGGTCGTTCTGATCGGGGTCTTCCTGGTCCTGGCCGCCAAGTCCCTGATGGACGGGATGGGCAACGGGACCATCTTCTCCACCCGCCCGGCCTGGCACGACGGTGTGCACCTCAACCTGGTAATCACCGGTGCCACGATCGTGGCGTTCTCCTTCATCGGTTTCGACGCCATCACCATGTACACCGAGGAGGCAAAGGACGCCTCGACGGTGCCGAGGGCGATCGTGCTGGCCCTGCTGATCGGCGGCGCCATCTTCTTCACCGCCGCCTGGTTTACCCAGTCCCTGTTCCCGGACATCTCCGACTTCAGCGAGGAGTCGCTGGAGAACAGCGCGCTGCCGCAGATCGCGTTCATGGTGGGCGGGCACCTGTTCAAGATCCTGCTCACCTCGGCGGCGTTTGCCGCCACGGTCGCCTCCAGCCTGGCATCGCACGCGTCGGTGTCCCGACTGCTCTTCGTGATGGGACGCAACGGTCAGGGGCCGATCGGCCGGTTCTTCGGCTATCTGCACCCGAGTTTTCAGACCCCGTCGTACGCGATCCTGTTCGTGGGAGCCGTCTCGCTGCTGGCGATCTCGTTCAACCTGGACTTCGTGGCGTCGCTGATCAACTTCGGCGCGTTGATCGCCTTCACGTTCGTGAACCTGACGGTCATCGTGTACTTCGCCTACCGGCGCCGGGAAATCAACGGGGCCCGTCAGATCTTCACCAACATCGTGCTGCCGTTGATCGGCATGGGGCTGACGATCGTGCTGTGGATCTACCTGTCGGCGGAGTCGACGCGGTACGGCATCACCTGGTTCATCATCGGAATCGGCGTGCTGCTGTGGATCACGAGGTTCTTCCGTCGCCCCCTGACCATCAACATGGGCGAGGCGCATTCCTGAGCAACGCCCCGCTTGCTTTTCGCCGCGGTTACGCCATGTTTCCGGCAGGTGACGTCAGCCCGGGCAAGATCTTGCCCCGCGGTCGAAATAGACTGTGGCACAGCGCCTTCAGGTGTGGAAGGCGGCTCGGTGTGGTGTCTCTGATGCCGGGACGATGGTCCCCACGATTGGGGCCCGATGGTTTCGGCGGTTCGCGATGCCTTCGGGTTACGGTTTGACCATGAAGCCGGAATGGAAAGCCTCCGAGTACAGCTACCACATCAGGTGGTCGGCCGCGGAGCGCGGCTATGTGGCGTCAGTCGCTGAGTTTCCAGCGCTCAAGTCGCCACCGAAGCCGACCCCACACGCCGCGTTCGACGCGTTGACGGCCTCGGTCGTTGCCAGGCTGCGCCAACTCGACGAGGACGGTCAGCCCAGGCCGGAGGCGTTGGCGCAGGCCGGCTAGACGACGTCACGAGACGATACCGCGCAGGAAGATGTCCACCGCCCCGCGGACGTAGTCGGGTTGGCTGGGCCGCGCATACCATATGGCGTCGGCGCAGATCGTGGACGCGAACATCTGAATCGCGGTGACCGGATCGACGTCGTCACGCAGTTCGCCACGTCGCGCGGCGCGCCGAAAGATTTCAGCGTGGACATCGAATCGGTTGTCGCTGTAGTCCTTTCGGACCTGCGTGAAATCGACCTCGGCGGACTGCGGCAGCAGCGAGCGCAGGTAGCGCACACCTGGTTCGGTGCCCGACAGCGCCGTCAACTGCTCCACGAACGCCATCACGTCGCCGCGCAGTGAACCGGTATCGGGCGTCGGCATCTGTTGTTGCCCGGTGAGCAGCATCGCCTCCATCAACAGCACGCGCCGGTCGTGCCAATGTGCGACGATCGCCTTCACGTCGACGCCGGCTCGCTTCGCGACTCCGTCGAGGGTGAAATCGTCGACACCCGTTGCCGCGAGTTCGGCCATGGCGGCCGTCCGAATGGCTGTGTGCGGCTCGCCGTCGGCCTGTCCCATACCGCCATTAAAGCCGAGTTTCATGCGCCGGAACCCGATGCCGCCACGTGAATTCAAGTCCCGAGGGCGACGGCGCTGCCATACTGACGGCCGGGGTCGGTTCTGAAGGGTTGCGATGCAGGCGAGAAGCGAGGAGACGCGCAGGCGAATCATCGCCGCCGGTGTCGAACTGTTCGACGAGATCGGCTACGGAGGCACTTCGCTTCAGGAACTCGTCGAGCGAGCGCAGATCACGAAGGGTGCGTTCTACTACCACTTCAGCACCAAGCAGGCGGTAGCCGTCGCAATCATCGAAGATGCCGAATCCCTCTTTCGGGAAACCGTGCTGCGGGTGCTCGCCGACACTTCCCTATCGGCGCTGGACAACGTAATCACGCTGACGTTCGTGATCCCCCAGATGCATATTCAGGACAAACTCACCCGGGTCGCCAACAAACTGCGGCAGTCGCTGGCTCAGGTCAGTGGTGCCGGTTCGACCGCCTACCAGCAACGAAAAGATGGCACCTTCCCGCTGTTGACCGCGGCACTCGGCAAGGCCGCCGCGGCCGGCGACATACGGGACGGGATCGACGTCGACAAACTGGGATGGACGATGTGGGCCACCGCGGTCGGCAATCGGTTGCTGTGCGATGCCACCGACGCCGACATCATCGGCTGCACCGCGGACATGTGGGAGATCATCCTGCCGGCCATCGTCACACCGGAGAACCTGCCCTACTTCCGCGAGCGCCTCGAGCGCCGGCAAGTTGACACCCTGTCGGCCTATCTTCTGCGGCACCCGCTCGAACCGCGTTGACCGACGGGCGATCACGGCGCCAGGAACTTCGCGAGTTGCGGCCAGGCCCGTGCAAGGTCACGTTGGGGATCCGAGCGGCGATCCAGCGCGTCGTGGCCCGTGCGGGTACGCAACTGCAGGCCGCCCGCCGGCCGGCTCCGGTGCCCCATCGGTGGGCGGTGCAGCGGCGGCCTGGCGGGGTGGGCGGCCAGCCACGCCGGCGTCCAGCGCCGGTCGGCCAGCCGCGGGGAAGCGTAGCCAACCTGAGAATTGCGTGCGGTTGGTCCCGAAGACGCTCGTCCCGATCCCCAATCGCAGCATTATTGCCTGATGGCCCGGCCGCACCGGTCTGACGTGGCGGCAGATCGCACGCTTGAGCGCCGATCGCCGTCGGCGCCCCTGCGATGGATCGCAGCGGCCAGTGCCCTTCTCGGCGCCATGCTGTATTCCAACTGGCTGCTCGAGATGGCCTTCACCCGGAGCCTCCCCGACCCGGACCTGTTCATCAGCGAACTCGCCGCCACGGATCAACCGCATGGCGAGTGGTTTCGAGGGTGCGACCTGGCCGCGGCGGTCATCCTCCTCGTCGCAGCGGCCGCCGCCCTCGTCGGGATTCGCCGCGACCGGTGGAGCAGAACGGGATGGTGGGCGCTCGCCGTCTTCGCGGTGACAACCGCCCTGGACAGCACCGTCTGGACGCTGGCGTGCGCGCCGAGCTCGGATGCCTCGTGCGCAACCCGGGAGGCGACGGGAGCCGTGCCGATAGGGCATCAGTTGCACCTGCTCAGCAGCGTCGTCGGAGTGCTAGCCGCGATCGTTTCATTGTTTGCTTTCGTCGTAGTCGATCTCCGCCAGCGCCCCCCAGGGCGTCGTGTCGGGCTCTTCCTGCTGGCCGCGTTGATTGCGACGTCGGTATGGACGACAGTCGCGGTCGCCATCGACAGCGCTACCGGCATCGGAGCCGCTGAGGTGGGAATCGCGCAGCGCGTCCAGCTGATCGCGATCGCCGGCTGGCTGATCTTCGTCGCCGTCCGCACCGCCCGTGCACGGGCGTGATGTCGTGAGCGATCGTGTCGACGTCGAGGTGGATGGATATCGGGTCCGGGTCCACATCGACGGGAACAGCGGTCCGGTTGTGGTGTTGTGCAGCGGGCTGGGAGGCCGGCAGCTGCACTGGCGCGACACCGTCGCGGACCTTGCGCGCGATCACACGGTGGTGCGATTCGATCGGCCCGGCACACCGGTGGCGGGCACACCGGCGTTGAATGCTCGTCGCACCGTGCGAGGCGAGGCCGCGCGGATCGCCGCCGTCCTGGATGCGGTAGCCCAGCCGAATTCCGCAGTGGTGGTGGGGCATTCGGTAGCCGGCTTCTACACCGAGGGATTTGCCCGGCTCTACCCCGATCGCACCCGGGCACTGCTGCTGCTCGACTCCAGCATCGCCCCGGACCACCCACTGCTCGCACTTCCGGCCCCCGCCAAGCTCGCCGCCGCCGGCGCCGCAGCGACGCTGTTGGACAAGTTGCATCTACAGACGGCCCTTTGCCTCGCCGGTCTGACGCTGTTGCAGCGGCAACGCCCCGGCGGCCTCGACGCAGGAGCGCGCTATGAGATACGTAGCACCGCGGCCGATCCAGGGCTGGTGACCTCGCTGCTCACCGAATACGCCGCCTACCACGACCTCGCGGCCGAGTTGTGCGCCCTGCGGGCCGACCGCCCGCTTCCACCGGTGCCGCGCATGGTGGTCACCGCGCACAGGGGTTGGCGCACACAGCCCTGGCGCGCCCGGCAGATCCGGCTTGCCGCGGCCCTTGGCGCGGCGCACGAAACGATCGCTCCCGCAGGGCACCTCGTCATGATCGAACAGCCGCTTCGCACCGCCGACGTGATCCGGCGGATCGGACGGTCAGCCACGGAGAACGGTGCCGCGAGGTCACCACGAAAATGACTCTGAACTGCTACTTCTCTGGCCGCGCTGACAGTCGGGTCCCGAGACTGAGCGCGATCGGCTACCGTCGCTTCATCTCAATGAATAGTCGAACGCTGACCAAGGGAATGTGGTGACAGACGGCGACGCGAAGTACGCGGCACGCAAGCTTGTTCTCGGCGCCGTGATTTCCGCTTCGATAGCAACGGCGATGAGTTCGGCCGGCATCGCCGACGCGACTTGCACGTCGGTGCGTGGCACCGGCGCGGGCGCGCAATGCGCAGACGAGCCGTCCAGCTTCTCGGTCCAGCTCGACGAGAAGTCCTCGGTTTCGGCGCAGGGCATCCTCGGCGGCGGCGGTGCGAACAATAGCAAGAGTGATGGCGCCGAGGGTGTTCCGTCTGGTGCCGAACCCGCGCCCGCGTCCAGAAACCTCGGCACCGAGCAATCGGCCGACGATCCCGTGCTCGTGGCCGAGAGTATGGTGGGCACAGATGTTTTCGGCCCGTACGGCTGCGAGGATTTCGTCGACGCCGCTCATGGCCTCACCACCGAGACCGGCATTGCTCACGACGCGGCACTGTCCTTCTACCTGTCACTGGCCGCCCGTGGGCTCGACCACCACGAAACGCCCATCCCGCGTGGCGCCCTGGTGTTCTCCAAAGGTCCCTACGGAAACCACGTCGACATCTCCCGCGGCGACGGGACCTTTGTCTCCGGGGGCGTACAGGGGCTCTCGCCGGGCTACGGGGACGGCCACCAGGTGCAGATCCTGCCCTCCGCCAACCTCGGCTCCTGGACGATGTACGGATGGGTTTATCCACCGTGGTAGGAGCCTTTTAGGGCAGGACCCCGAACCGGTCCGGCTACACCGGATCGACACCATGAACGAGATTCTCAGCAAGCTTTAGCACACCTGCTGATGCACGCCTACAGTCAGCGCATGCGGATTCTGCCCCCCTTGGTGGCCGTGATGCTGTTGTGTGCCTGCGCCCGGACAGAAGTCACGGACGATGCCGCAACCGTGTTGTCCACCAGCGCATCTCCTTCGACAACCGCCACTGCCACCGCCGATCAAGCGGCCCGCAGCCTGAAGGTCTTGGATCGCGTCATCGAGAAGAACAAGCCGGGGTGTTCGGCGGCGGTGGGCATCGCCGGGAAGGTGGTCTGGTCGGGCGCGCGAGGCGTTGCCGATCTGGACTCCGGGACTGAGATCACCACCGATACGGCATTCGATATCGCATCGGTGTCCAAACAGTTCACGGCCACTGCGGCCCTGCTCCTCGCCGGGGCCGGAAAACTATCGCTGGACGCGTCGTTAGCCGAGTACGTGCCCGGGCTCCCGGGATGGTCGCGAACGGTGACGATCACCGAGTTGATACACCAGACCAGCGGTATCCCGGACTACGTCGGTCTGCTTTACGAGGCGGGCTATCAGGACGGCGATCGCACGACCAACGCCGACGCCCTGAAGGCTCTGGCGCAGGTGCGGGACTTGGAGTTCGAGCCCGGGACCCGGTGGAACTACTCCAACTCCAACTATCTGTTGCTCGGCGCAGTCGTCGAAGCGGTATCGGGCGAATCGCTCGCGGACTTTCTCAGCGCCGAGGTCTTCACCCCCCTGGGCCTGGACATGGTGCTGGATCCGGCTCGACCCGTGCCGATGCTGGCCCTGTCGTACATGAAGGACGGCGGCAACGACGCGGTCGCCCCCTCCGCCTGGGAGCAGACCGGTGACGGCTCCATCCAGACCACGCCGAGCCAGCTCGTGATCTGGGCCGACAACTATCGCACCGGGGCAGTGGGCGGCTCGGAGTTGCTCGCCGCGCAGGTGGACGGTGCCGTTGAGACCGGCTCGGAAACAGGCGAACGCTACGGCGCGGGAATCTTCGTCGGGACCGACGGGACCCTTGAGCACGACGGCTCCTGGGCCGGGTTCCTCACGGATTTCGCGGTCAGCGCCGACCGGACCCACTCGGTGGCCGTCAGTTGCAACACCGACGATCAGGACCCGACCGCCATCGCCGGCGAGATCGCGGAAATCTGGCGATGAAATGCATCGGGCTCGCTTTGGGTCATCGCGATGTTCCTTCCTCGCTCTTGGCGGGATCAGCATTGCGCTTCCAGAAAGGCGGCACGATATGGCCGCGCCGCTTTGCCAGGACCAGCAGAGCGGCCCCCGTCACCGTGCACAGCATGAAGGCGATGACCGAGGACTCAACGCCGAAGCCGCCGCCGGTCAGCAGTGTCGGCCCGTCGATTACCGGTTTGATGAGACCGGGCTCGACGTAGCCTCCCGAAACGATGCCCGAAAAGACGCCCGATTGCGTGTAGTTCCAGGCGATGTGGAAGCCCATGCTCATCCACAGCCGCCGGGCTTGCCGTCCTCAACCGGTGGTTCTTCGACGGTGCCCGTGTCATCCCCACTCACCGCGTCGATCTTCATGCGCGGAGCTTCGAGGGTCGATAACTCAGTTGTTGGGGCCCTTCATTCGGCCTAGAGCCCGGCGGCTCCGGAAATCTCTCTTCCCCGGACACTCCGGGGCCGCCGACCTGTTGTGCACGAAGGCGTTGGGGTGCACTACCGCCGCCTCGCGGGGTTCAAGTGGTCGATGAACCAGTCACGGGCCAGCGCAGCGACTTTCTCGAGCGTGCCGGGTTCTTCGAATAGATGGGTGGCCCCGGGAACCACAACGAGTTCGCATTCGCAGGGAATCGCGGCCTGTGCACGTTGATTCAGCTCCAGCACCGTCTCATCGCGTCCACCCACGATCAGCAGCGTCGGAGCTCGGACGTTGGTCAGGCATTCACCGGCCAGATCCGGCCGGCCGCCGCGGGAGACAACCGCGGTGATGTTCACACTTGGATCGGTGGCCGCGGCGAGGGCCGCGCCCGCTCCCGTGCTGGCGCCGAAGTAGCCGACCGGGAGGCATGCGGTGCCTGGTTGGCCGGCCAGCCAGTCCGTGACATCGACCAACCGGTGTGCCAGCAGCTCGATGTCAAAGACGTTGGCGCGGTTGCGTTCTTCGTCCGGCGTGAGTAGATCGAACAGTAGCGTGGCGATTCCGGAACTATTCAGCACGTCGGCGACGAATATGTTGCGGGCGCTGAACCTACTGCTGCCACTGCCGTGAGCGAAGACGACGATGCCGCTTGGGTGCTCTGGGATCGTCAGGTGCCCGGCCACCACCACCGGTCCGGCCGCCACTTCGACTTCTTCGTCGCGCAGCGGCGGGTCGGTGGCACTCGTGCTGGCGTCGACCCCGTCCACGATCCGTTTCATCCCTTTAGTGTGTCTCGCGCGATGAAGCGCGGGAAAGAGAACTAGGTCCCCTGGCCGGCAGGCGAGGTTGCCCCGTGCCCGGGACCGACTTGGCCGCGGGTGACTCCACGGCGTCACCCCGAAATACGTCGTTCAAGCCCCCGACGTTTCGGCGCAAATCTCGAAGCGAGAGCGCGCTCGCTGTACTGACCTCAGAGGTTAGGTGAGCGGCTGGCGGGCGGCCCACTTGGCAAGCTGGGGGCGCTCGATCTTGGAGTTGTGCCGCGGATCCACCGGCAGCCGGCGCTTGAACAGAATGGCATGGATGTTGTTCGCGATGTAAGAATCTGCGGCCAGCGTGAGCAGTTCCCGGCGCAAGCCGGGGAGGTCGTCGTTATCAACGTCCGGCTCGACCTCGACGCACAGGACGGGCTGCTCGCCTGCCGGTCCGGGCACTCCCACCAGTCCGCTTCGCCTCACCATCGGGTGAGCGTCGAAGAGCGGCTCGACTTGTAGCGGGAAGACGTTCCCGCCCTGTGCCCTCACCCGCTGTGACACCCGGCCGCAGACCCAGAGCCTGTCCTGCGCGTCGAGATAGCCGACATCCCCGAAGCGGTGCCAGTCCCCTTGTGGGTCGGGCACTTTGTTCTTGCGGGTGCTCTGGGGGTCGAGGTAGTACTCGGGGCTTACGTGCTTGCCGCGTACCAGGATTTCGCCGACCTGCCCGGTGGGCAGTTCCGAGGTTTCCTCTATGGACTCGATGGGACCGTCCACGATGTCGATGATCTTCAGTTCGACGCCCGGCAGGGCGTAGCCCACGCAGACACCGGCTCCCTGCTCGGTCAAGTTCCACAAGCCGTCAAGGTGCTCGCGACTGCCCAGCTCGGTCGACGGCATGGCCTCGGTGGCTCCATAATTCGCCGCCACCTCTCCGTCAGAGGCCATGACTGCGCTCATCATTCTTTCGACCGGCCCGGCGATCGGCGCCCCGGCCCCAATGACGCGTTTCAACGAGGGCATCGTCAGGTTGCGCGCCAACGCTTCCCGGGCCAGGTTCTCGATCAGGACCGGCGCGGCGAAAAACGACCCCACCTTGCAGTCGTTGATGACTTGGATCAGCGCAGCCGAGTCCACTTGGGCCGGGCTCTGCCGGGCAAAATCGATGGGCGGCACCACCATCGTTCCGCCGGCACTGATGGGGATGAACAGGAACGCGGGAAAGACGGCCATATCCACCGGGACCTCGTTGTCCGGATCCCAGCGCCAGCTGTGGTGCGCGTTGCGGAACACCTGACAGAAGTTGCGATGCAAGTACAACGACGGTTTCGCCGGCCCGGTGCTGCCGGTGGTGTAGAGAACGGCGCAGGGATCGTCCGGCCCAACGTGTGGCGGCCCCGGCTCGGCAGGGGCTTGCCTTCGCAGCGACCTGATCGATCGCGCGCCGGGGAAGGGTGGAAATCCGGTGATGATTCGCCCCCCCGGCAACAGTGGGCTTTCCGTGAGAACGAGCTTTCGCAGGTCCCGAGGACCCCATCCGAACGTGATCCGCCCGAGATGCGCGAGCGCGTTGCCCACGAACGCCTCCGGGTGCACGCGGCTGAGCCGCTCCGCGATGTTGCGATAGCCGACCGAGGGATCGATCCAGATGGAGAAGGCGCCCACCCGCGTGAGAGCCGCGCCGATGACGGCGGTCTCGTAGCTAGGGGGAGACATGAAGACGATGCGGGTCAGTTCGGCAATGCCCATCTCGCGCAGCCCCAAGGCAACCGACTCGGCGTCTGCCGACAACTCGGCGTAGCTGTGGCGCTTGTAGCGGCGCCTGCCGTAGCTCTCCCAGCCGTCCAGGTCGACCACCGCGATGCGCTCAGGGTCCTCGCGCGCTACCCGCAACACGATGTCGGCGAGGTTGAAGATGTCGCCGGGGAAAGGTTCCATCTCAGGCCTGCGTCGCCGCCGCGCCCCGTAGGAACCCATCGATGATCAAGGCGACATCATCCGGCTGCTCCAGCATCAGCAGGTGGCCGCTGTCGGTTAGCCATTCCTGGCGTGCGGGGTGCAGGGTCGAATTCAGCCGACGTCCCGCCTTCGGCGAGACGATCTTGTTCTTCAGCCCCCAGATCGTGCAGATGGGCGGGAACCCCTCCTGCGGCTCGAGGTCGTCGATGACCGCGTAATTCTCCAGGTCGTCGAGCACCCCGAGCAGCGACTCCAGCTGGCCGGTGGCCGCATAGGGGCCGTAGACATCGGGGTTGCGATGGACGTGCAAGGCGCGGCCGCGTGGGCCCAGCTGGAATGCGGTCGCAACCGAGCCGATGCCATTGGTGAGCTTCAGGTGCCCGAGCGCCCGGTACACCTGCCGATTGACTGTGGGCATTCGCTCCCGCAACCACAGGAGCGGTCCCAACCAGCCGCCCAGGAAGGTCGACTCGGTGAGCGGGTTGCAGAGCACCAGGGCCTTTACCTTGTCCGGCTGGCGTTCGGTGAACGCGAGCGAGATGGCGCATCCCATGCAGTTGCCCACCAGCGCGACCTTATCCAGTCCGCGTGAGCTAACGAACTCCTCCAGCATCGCGACGTAGTTGTCCAAGGTGTAGCCCCCGCCGGGCTTCGCCGAGTTGCCGAACCCCAGCAGGTCGAGGGCGAAGATCTCGTACTTGTCCGCCAGTCTGTTCGCCACTTCGCCCCAGATGGCATGCGACGAGCCGCCGTTGTGAAGCATGATCACCGGCTCACCCTGACCGATGTGCTCATAGGCGATCGATAATCCCCGAAAGTCGAAGCTCTCCAACGCAATCCGCTCCCGCACTTGTGGTCATTGCGACGCCGCCGCGACAAGCCAGCACCTCGGCGTCAATTCAATTCGCCGGCCAGTCGCGCACCCTCGGTGCGACGGCCTCATACTCGAGCCGATCCTGTTGATCGAGGGAACCACGGCACGTCGCCGGCGGGTAGGGACCGAAGTCCCCGACCCGGAAGCCATTCGTCGGCGGTCGGGCATCACCGCGTCATCGCCGGCGCAACTGAGATCGGCACGCTCGTGAGCCGCAGCATCTTGTCGAGCATCAGCAACCTGGCCAGCCACTGCTCGCGTCCGAGGAACAACGTTGTCTCTTGGCCGCCGACCCTGGCCACCGGCACGATCGGCGCCGCCGCCTGACGAGCGAGTCGCACGAAGCGGTGCGGGCGCCGAGGTCGACGACGTGTCGCTGCCATGAGGGGCGCGTTCTTCTGCACTGACTCGATCACGTTCATCACGCTTGCTCTGGTCTCGTCCGATTCACTGAGGGCGATGATCTGGCCATTTCAGGTGGAAACTCACCGAAAATGACAGCCACTTCCAGTTTTGGTGTGACGTGGGGCACAGATCCGGCTAGACTCGACGCAGGGTGTCGCTTGCCACGGGGATGGGACCACCTGATTGCCAGGGGGATGGGACCACCGTGGCGCGTTATTGAGGATGGCTGTTGGGGTGGTCTGGGTCAAGCCGGCCGGGTCGGTTGCGTTGTCGGTAG